>Ga0209317_1000190_pt1 | contig 83846 bp, 70 predicted proteins | sample RifGroB2_FD_183994 | JGI IMG/M metagenome (GOLD analysis project Ga0209317, IMG submission 183994) | Soil microbial communities from Rifle, Colorado, USA - Groundwater B2 (SPAdes) (version 2) | ecosystem: Environmental > Terrestrial > Soil > Unclassified | place: Rifle, Colorado | collected...
CAAAGGTATAATCATTTTGGTGAGTCATTGGCTTCTCCTTATGGTGTTTGCCGACACTAAGGATACTTCTGACTCACCCCTTTTGTTAAGGTTCAGCAATTTACAGAAAGAATGTTACACCAACATTTTTCCATAATAAATACGCCCAAATCCCCAAAACCTATCGAAATGGATAGGTTTTCAGGTTAATAACCTACCGATATTGGTATATTGCAATGGAATTACTGAAATGATAATCTTGATCTATCTCCAGAAGAGAACCGTTTTGTAATCAATAAAATATTTCTCTTCTCAATTAAATAGTTCAAGGAATCAACGCATGTTTAAACCAAAAACGACCATTCCTGGTCGTCTGGAAAATAGTAGCGGGGAGTGGATTCGAACCACTGACCTCCGGGTTATGAGCCCGACGAGCTACCTCTGCTCTACCCCGCATCAAACGTTCGAGTATTCTACTCCCCCATTTCCTTGCCCGTCCCTGCCAGCGCAACTCAGGATTGCGGGTTGCGATGTATGCCGATGAAGCGATCAACCGGCAGGGTGACCAAGATGCCAGTGTGGGGATCGTTCAGGTCGCCGGTAATGCGCTGGGTGGCCTCGATAACCTTATCCACCATCTCATCTGACGGTACGATGGTAAACAAGGTGCGGTTGAGCGATTCGACATAGTCATGAAAATCTTCCAGGCTTGGGATGAGTGGTAGATCATCGCGCCAGGCGCCCTTTTCGCGGATGCGCGCCATTCCTGTGCTTGGCAGAATGGTGATTCCGCCGACGCCTGCTTCTTCCCAGGCGTTCAGGATATCATCCATCAATCCTGGATTATTGAGAACGAGCAGAATCATGTGCATGAAGGGCACTCCTTTGTCTATTCATTCCGTAGCCACAAGTTCCGCTGGTTTTTCTGGGGCAACTTTAAATGTCGCCCGCAGCAGCGGGGGGGTGATCAGGGTGGTTATTAAAATCATGCCGACCACGGCTGAAAAGGCATCGTCAGTCAGGTGACCGGCTGCCAGACCGATGGACGCCACGATAAGCCCAACTTCGCCGCGGGAAACCATACCGATACCAAGTTGTAACGATTCCAACCACGAGAATTTACCCAGCCGCGCGCCTAACCCGGATCCGAGGATTTTTCCGATCACCGCCAGCAGTGTAATTGCCAGCATCAACCACAAGGCAGAAGGACTCACCTGCCGCAAGTCGATCGACAGGCCGATGTTGACAAAAAAGATGGGCACAAAAAAAGCGTAACTCAAGGCGCGCAACCCGCCTTCGATCTGTGCTTTCTCGGGCGTGCGGCTGAACATCAGCCCGGCAACAAACGTCCCGGTGATGGCAGCCATACCGCCAAGCAATTCGGCTGCCAGCCCGTAGGTGAGCATGATGATGAGGGCAAGGGTGAGGATATTCTGGCTTACAGCCAGTCTGCTGACGGCAACTGTCAAACGCGGTAGAGCCCATAATCCGAAGAGAGCGGAAAGCGCCAGGAACCCGACCATTTTGGCCAGCACCAGCAGAATCTGCAGCGTGGAACCGCCGTCTGCCAGCGCGACGAAAGAGGAGAGTAGCAGAATTACCAAAATATCATCAAAGACAGCCGCGCCAAGCAAACCCAGGCCAACCCGGCTGCGTAAGACTTTAAGCTCCATCAGGGTTTGTGCAGAGATGCTCACGCTGGTGGCGCCCAGAGTCAACCCGAGGAAAACAGAATTTTCCAGGCTCATTCCGAATACCTCGCCTGCCAGAAAGCCGAGACCCACCGGGACGATAACGCCAAGCACACCGCTGTAGGCAGCGACCTTGGTGTTTTTTGCCAAATCCGACAGGTGTAATTCCAATCCAGCAATAAACATTAATAAAAGTACGCCCAGCTCGCCCAGTTCATTTATCGTTTCGCTGACGTGCGCGGCGGTGATGAATGGCAAATGCCCAATGTTTACCAGCGAGGGTCCAAGCAGCAACCCGACGATCAGTTCACCCAGAACGGACGGCTGCCCAAGTTTGGTCGCCAGGTAACCACTGGCCTTTGCTGCAACCAGAATCAAAGTCAATAAAAAGGCCAATTGAAGGAATGAACTCACCAAAGAACCTTTCTAGCAATTCTGCAATCACGCGATCCCATGACCCCCATCCGGGAACAATTCCATCTGCGCTATTTTCGGGAAGATTGTTTATAGTTTAACATATTTTTGTCCCTCAATTTTATTTTTTGCTTGGGTTATACTGATAACATCATTATTCGTTGCCATCTTAGAGTAGTTTTATTCGTGCTCACGAAATCAGTCAAATAGCAGCAATTTCCCGGCGTTCCTGCCGGGACTTTCAAACCAAGGATTTAATTCGGAGCCCTTTCAATGAATCCAGACGCCGAACGAAAACGCTGGGAGAATGAGGTACTCAACCCTCTTATTTCCAAATATCCGGAACGTCAGCCGGAATTTTTTTCGCCTTCTCAAATTCCTGTCCCGCGGGTAGGCATTCCCACCCCCTCGGACTATATGGAGCAGCTTGGTTTTCCCGGAGAGTACCCGTTTACTCGCGGTGTCCAGCCGACCATGTACCGCGGCCGTTTGTGGACCATGCGCCAGTATGCCGGTTACGCCAGCGCAGAGGAATCGAACCAGCGTTACCGTTACCTGCTGCAGCAGGGTCAGACCGGCCTATCCGTGGCCTTTGACCTGCCGACGCAGATTGGCTACGATGCTGATGACCCGATGTCAATGGGCGAGGTTGGCAAAGTGGGTGTCTCGATCTCCTCGCTGGGCGACATGCAACTGCTCTTCCAGGACATTCCGCTGGACAAAGTCTCGACCAGCATGACGATCAACGCGCCCGCATCGATCTTGCTGGCCATGTACATCGCAGTTGCCCGCCGGCAGGGCGTCGACGAAAAATGGCTGCGCGGCACAATACAGAATGATGTGCTCAAAGAATATGTTGCCCGCGGAACGTATATTTTCCCGCCCGCGGCATCCATGCGTTTGATTACGGATGTATTCCACTACTGTGAGGAAAAAGTTCCGCGCTGGAACACCATCAGCATCTCGGGCTATCACATTCGCGAAGCGGGTTCCACGGCGGTTCAGGAAGTGGCGTTCACGTTGTCTGATGCCATTGCTTACGCCCAGGCAGCCATCGATTCCGGCCTGCAGGTGGATCATTTTGCCTCGCAGTTGTCCTTTTTCTTTGCAGCGCATAACAACTTCCTGGAAGAAGTGGCCAAATTCCGGGCGGCGCGCCGCCTTTGGGCGCAAATTATGCGCAACCGCTTTGGCGCTAAAGATCCAAAATCCTGGATGCTGCGCTTCCACACCCAGACCGGCGGTTCGACCCTGACCGCCCAGCAGCCTGAAAATAACGTCGTGCGAGTGGCGATTCAAGCGCTGGCGGCGGTCATGGGCGGGACGCAGTCACTGCACACCAACAGCATGGACGAAGCGCTTTGGCTGCCTACCGAGAAATCCGTGCGGGTTGCGCTGCGCACCCAACAGGTGATCGGGTATGAGTCGGGCGTTGCTGATACCATCGACCCATTAGCAGGGTCATATATGATCGAATACCTGACCGATGAAATTGCCAACCGCGCCATGGAATATATCAAGCGCATTGACGATATGGGCGGTGCGTTGGCTGCCATTGAAAACGGCTATATGCAGGGCGAGATCCAGGATTCAGCTTACCACTACCAGCGCGCAGTCGAGAAAAAAGAGCAGGTTGTGGTAGGGGTTAATGCTTTCCAGGTCGAGGAAAAGATGGAGCTGGAAGGTTTACTTGCCAATCCGGCCATCGAAGATAACCAACGGGCCAGTCTGGCAAAGCTGCGCTTGACCCGCGACGCTGCTCGCGCCAATGAACTGCTGGCGCACCTGGAGACAGCCGCCCGCGGGCGTGAAAATCTCATGCCGCTGTTTATCACTTGCGTCGAGAATGATCTAACGCTTGGCGAAATTTGCGGTGTGTTACGGAATGTCTGGGGTGAGTATCAGCCCCCCGCCTGGATTTAACGCCAACCGACTTTTTTTAATTAAAGGGTGTGAAATGGCACGCATTAAAAAAATCAACCACGTCGCAATTGCAATCCAGGATGTCGATGCTTCACTGGTCTTCTGGCGGGATGCCCTCGGGCTCAATGTGGACCACATCGAAGACGTCCCAAGCCAGAAATCAACGGTTGTATTTCTTCCGGTCGGGGAGGCCGAAGTCGAACTGGTCAAACCGACCAGCGATGACACCGGTGTGGCCAAATTCATCGCTGAAAAAGGCGGCGGCATGCATCACCTATGCTTTGAGGTGGACGACATCAGCGAGATGCTAAGTGATCTCAAAGCCAAGGGGGTGCGGCTGATTAATGAGGCGCCTGTGGAACTCCCAGGCCGAAAAATGGCCTTCGTTCACCCTAAAAGCACTGGCGGGGTGTTGGTCGAGCTGTACGAAGTTACCGCGAAATAAATCCTAAACCCCGGCAGGCTGGGTGACCATCTGCTCTTCATCCCTGGCAGCCGATTCTATGCCGCGCTGCACGTTGACGCGCGTCAGTAAGATGGTGCCTGCAACGAAGAAGACAATCAAAGAGATAATGCTCAAACGGCTTTCGCCCATGATGGTCGATACCACACCGAAGAGCAGCGGGCCGGCAACGTTGGCGAATTTTTCGAAGACGCTAAAGAAGCCGTAAAACTCAGCCGATTTACTCTTGGGCATCATTTTCCCCATCAAGGAGCGGCTGAGCGCCTGGCTGCCGCCCTGCACGGTAGCAACCAACGCGCCGAGCACCCAGAACTGCCATTCGAACTGCAGGAAATAACCGAGGATCGAGATAAGGGAATAGACCACCAACGCCAGATAGATGGAGCGTTTGGCGCCAATTTTTCGCGCCAGCCTGCCAAACAGGATCGCGAAGGGCGCTGCCAGGAACTGCACCATCAGCAGCGTGCCAATCAAAGTCGTTTGACCCAGGCCAATTTCCGCTCCGTAAATCGTTGCCATGGTGATGATGGTGCCGATGCCGTTGGCGTAAACCCAGAAGGCCAGTAGAAAGGTAGCCAGGTCGCGGTAGTGACTGATGTCCTTAAATGTCTGGGAGAGGCGTTTGAAACTGGCCTCTAATGGCTTGAAACCGGCCTCGCCGGGCAAAATCCGCCGTGCTGGCTCTGAAACATGCCGCAGCAGCGGCAATGTGAAAATAAACCACCAGATGGCGACGGTGACGAATGTCAGACGGGTCATCAGGCCGGTCATGGTGTCCCTTTGACCTTCCGGGAAGAGGGTCGGTACAAAAAGAATCATTGCCAGATTGACCGCCAGTAGAACTCCGCCGCCGATGTAACCCATGGCGTAACCGCGCGAGGAAACCTGGTCGATCTCGTCCGGATAGGCAACATGCGGCAAGAGGGCATCGTAATACACCAGGCTGCCAGCAAAGCCAATTTGCCCGAAGACGAATAACAGCGAAGCCAGCAGGTAGTCGCCGGTGCTCACAAAATAGAGCAAGGCAGTGGCGGTTACGCCGATGACCATAAAGATGGTGAGGAATTTTTTCTTTGAACCGCGGAAGTCGGCTACCGCGCCCAGCACCGGGCTGATCAGGGCAGCCAGCAAGGCAGCAAAAGCGGTCGTGTACCCCCAATAGGCGGTAGCCATATTCTTTTCCAGGCCAGCGGCAGCCACTGAGCTGTAATACACCGGCAGGACCGCGGCCATAATAGTGGTGGCGAAGGCGGAATTGCCCCAATCATACATCGTCCAGGCGCGAATGGCCTTTTTGTGCAGTTGTTCGTCCATGGGAGACTCCCTGTTCGGTGGCAGGATAAAAACCTGGACTCATTATATATCGAGCGGGTAAACCGAATGGGATATTTCATACCCGAATATAAAATTCTCTGCTGGATTAATCCCCGCCATCTGGGGTAGAATTACAAGTTGCTAAAAATTATCGCAGAACGGGCGTTCCATTTTGCGTTGGTTATGATATAATTTAGAAAATATATTCGATTTCATTTCCGGGGTAACTATGACACATAATGTCATTCGGGTGGTTGGCGCCCGTGAACATAATCTTAAGAATATTACTGTCGAGATCCCACGCGACCAACTGGTGGTGATCACTGGGCTATCCGGCTCGGGCAAAAGCTCCCTGGCATTTGACACCATCTTTGCCGAAGGGCAGCGGCGTTACGTCGAATCGCTGTCAGCCTACGCGCGTCAGTTCCTTGGGCAGATGGAAAAGCCGGATGTTGATTCCATCGATGGGCTCTCGCCGGCGGTCTCAATCGACCAGAAAGCAACATCACGCAACCCGCGTTCGACGGTGGGGACGGTCACCGAGGTTTACGATTACCTGCGCCTGCTTTTCGCCAGGGTCGGCATTCCGCATTGTCCGATTTGCGGCCGGGAAGTAGTGCGCCAGTCGGCCCAGGAAATCGTTGAAATATTGGAAAACAAGCCGGAAGGTTCCCGCTTGCTGATCCTGGCGCCAGTGGTGCGGGGGCGGAAAGGCACCTACCAGGCGGTGTTCGATGAAATCCGCAAAGCCGGGTTTGTGCGTGTGCGCGCCGATGGCACGGTTTACTCTCTGGATGAAGAAATCACCCTTGACCGCTACAAGATTCACAATATCGAGGCGGTGGTGGATCGTTTGGTTCTCAGCCCTCAGGAAAACGCCGAAGATGAACGCGCAGCGCGTACGCGCCTGACCGATTCGGTTGAGACGGCGCTGAAAGTTAGCGAGGGTTACCTGATCGTTCAGGATGTCACGTCTGACCCGCCGGTGGATTACTTTTATTCCGAGCACCTGGCCTGCCCGGTGCACGGCATCAGCCTACCGGAAATTGAACCGCGCACCTTTTCTTTCAATACCCCGCACGGCGCTTGCCCGGACTGCCAGGGACTGGGCAGCAAACTCGAAATCGACCCGGATTTACTTATCCCGGATAAGGAACGCTCGCTCAACGACGGCGCGATTGTGGCGCTGGAGTGGCCTGGAACGCGCGGCGACGAAGGCCGTTACTACTGGCAAATGGTTAAAAATGTAGCGGCCAAGTACCATATCAACATGGACGCCCCGGTAAGCAGCCTGGCGCCGGATAAACTGCAAAAGGTTTTGTACGGCACCGGCGGTGAAGAAGTCAAGATGCACATGGAAAGAGACGATCGCCAGGCGACCTACACCATGGCCTTCGAAGGCGTGATTCCAAATCTGGAACGCCGTTACCGCGAAACCAATTCGGAATACATCCGCAATAAAATCACCGAATTCATGAACAACCGGCCGTGCCCAACCTGCGGCGGCAAGCGGCTGCGACCTGAGGCGTTGGCGGTGACGGTTGACGATCAAAATATTATCGATGCGACTGATTGGCCGGTTCTGCGAACCCTGGATTGGGTGCGCCGGCTGGCAGGGGAGGACTCGCCGCTCTCAGAGCGCGATCTGGCCATTGGCGGGCGCATTTTCAAAGAAATCATCGCGCGGCTTGGCTTTTTGGTCGATGTGGGATTGGATTACCTGACCTTGCGGCGCTCGGCCGCCTCGCTTTCAGGTGGCGAAGCTCAGCGCATCCGGCTGGCTACCCAGATTGGCTCGCGCCTGATGGGCGTACTGTATGTACTGGACGAGCCTTCGATCGGATTGCACCCGCGCGATAACACACGTTTGCTGGCAACTTTGAAGGGTTTGCGCGACCTTGGCAATACCGTCCTGGTGGTCGAGCATGATGAAGAGACCATTCGCGAAGCGGATTGGATCATCGATCTTGGACCCGGCGCCGGTGAGCACGGCGGTTATGTGATTGCCGAAGGCACTCCCGACCAAATTTACGATAACCCAAAATCAATAACCGGGGCATATCTGTCAGGCAGGCTGCAAGTGCCGGTGCCTGAAAAACGGCGCAACGGCAATGGAAAATCGCTGCGGGTGGTGGGCGCCCGCGCCAACAACCTCAAAGATCTGGATGTCAAGATTCCGCTGGGCAAACTGGTGTGCATTACCGGCGTGTCGGGATCGGGTAAGTCAACCTTGATGGTGGATGTGCTGTACAATGCTCTGGCGCGCGATTTGAACGGGGCACACACTTACCCCGGTGATTACGAGCGGATCGAAGGCATCGAACTGCTGGATAAGATTATCAACATCGATCAATCCCCGATCGGACGCACCCCACGTTCCAATCCGGGCACCTATACCGGAATGTTCGATGAAATCCGCAAATTGTTCGCGGAATTGCCGGAGAGTAAAATCCGCGGCTACAAAGCCGGTCGCTTTTCATTCAATGTCCACGGCGGGCGCTGTGAGGCCTGCCAGGGACAGGGTCAGCTGAAGATCGAAATGCAGTTTCTGCCGGACATCTATGTCCCGTGCGATGTTTGCCATGGCGCGCGCTTCAATCGCGAGACGCTGCAAGTGCATTTCAAGGGCAAGAGCATTGCAGACGTGCTGGATACAACCGTCAGCGAAGGGCTGGAGATTTTTACAGCCTTCCCGGCGATTGTCAACAAGCTGCGTACGCTGAATGATGTCGGCCTTGGCTATATCCGCATTGGCCAGCCAGCCACTACGCTCTCGGGCGGCGAAGCGCAGCGGGTCAAGCTAGGTCGCGAATTGTCGCGCCGGGCGACCGGCCGGACGCTGTACGTACTGGATGAGCCGTCGGTTGGACTGCATGCCGCGGATGTCCACAAGCTGATCGAGGTACTGCAGCGGTTGGTGGATGCTGGCAATTCGGTGCTGATCATCGAACATAACCTGGATATTATCAAGGTGGCAGATTATATTATTGACCTCGGCCCGGATGGCGGGGACCGCGGCGGTCTGCTGGTGGCAGCGGGTACCCCGGAAGAGGTGTGCGCCAATCCGGATTCTTATACGGGTCAATTCTTGAGCCAGTATGTCGAGGAACATCATATTAATTGGCCCGAGGCATGATCAGCTTTAGCTTCCCAACCGTAAGGACAGGATTTTTCGTAGGTCGGATTGCCGCAAGGCAATCAGACCTACAGAATCTCTAACCCCAACAAAATTCGATACTTCGTCGGTAGGGGCGCGGGGTTTTTCAAATTATGGTGTGTGATTAACGAAACCCCGCGCCCGATCTTGGAATCGGCACGGGGGTATTGAACAGGTCAGCTTTGCAATGATACTCCCCGTGCCGCTACGGTGACAAATTTGTTCTTTTCAGACATTCCCGGGCAAGCTGCCAGATTACTCCACATTAACCGCATTCGGTATGATTATTCAAATTTCGGGTTCAAAAGGATGGGTCAAAGACCGACTCTAAAGATGTTTACTGCCCGTTCCCGTTGTTGCCGCGGCCGATGCCGTAATAGGTAAAGCCCAGGGCGCGCAGGCGGTCAGCATCCCACTGATTGCGTCCATCCAGGATCAATTTGCCGCGCATTAATTGCGCGACCCGCTCGAAATCCAACTGTTTGAACTCATTCCATTCAGTGGCCAGCACCAGCGCGTCCGCTCCGGCAGCGACCTCGTATGGCGTCTTCACCAGGTGGGTCTTCGTCAACACCTTGCTGGCGTTGTCCATTGCCTGGGGGTCGTAAGCCTGGATCACCGCGCCTTCATTTTCGAGCAAATGGATCAATTCGAGCGCAGGGGCTTCACGGATGTCGTCTGTATTGGGTTTAAAGGACAAGCCTAAAATGCCGATCACCTTCTCATCCAACCCGCCAAGCGCTTTGCGCAGGCGCAGCAGCACCCGGCGCCGCTGGTTACGGTTGATGTCCATCACGGCCTGCAGCAACTGGGGGTTGGAGCCGTGAATGACCGCCATGTGCGCCAATGCCTTGACATCTTTGGGGAAGCACGAGCCGCCCCAGCCTAAACCAGCATCCAGGAACGAGCGCCCGATGCGTTTATCCAACCCCATCCCCTCGGCTACCTGACCAACGTCAGCACCAAGTTCCTCACAGATGGTGGCGATTTCATTGATAAAAGAGATGCGCGTAGCCAAAAATGCGTTGGATGCGTATTTGATCATCTCAGCGGTGCGTAAATCGGTGATCATGATCGGGCAGCGCAGGCTGAGGTACAACTGGGCGACTTTTGTCGCTGCCGCGCGGTCGAGCGACCCGAGGATGACCCGGTCGGGGTCCATAAAATCGTTGATCGCTGAGCCCTCGCGCAGGAACTCCGGATTGGAAACGACAGCAAAATCCAGCGGCTTGCCACCGCGGCGCCGCCGAATGATGTCTGCAACCCAGTCACCTGTGCCAACCGGCACTGTGGACTTATTCACTACGACGATCGGGTGATCCACAGTGCCGGCTATGGCTTCGGCTGCTACCCTTACGTATTGGAGGTCGGCTTCGCCTTCCTCTCCAGAGGGGGTGCCAACCGCGATGAAGGCAAAATCAGCGCCTTGCAGGGCTTCAGTAATGTCGGAGGTAAAATTTAAACGGCCGGATTTTACGTTTTGCGCAACCAACTGCTCGAGGCCTGGTTCATAAATTGGCATAACGCCCTGTTTTAGCCTCTCGATGCGGCTTGCATCGATATCCATACAGTGAACTTCACTGCCTAAATCAGCGAAGCATGTGCCGGTCACCAGTCCTACGTAGCCGGTTCCAATCACACAGAGTTTGCTCATAAATGAAATTCCTCCCAGTTGCCAAATTATAGCTTATTAGTCAGCCGTCCTAGGGGATAAAGCTCCCGAAATTGGGAGTTATTATTAATATTTTTGAAAAGCGGCAGGTTTGCGGGGCGGTTTTCGAAGATCAGAGTATAATTTTCTTGCGGGTTGTCTGATGATTATACAACCCGTTTAGCGGGGAGTTCATCGATTCAATATCCGTTTCAAAATTGAAAAGGAAGAGGGAAATGACTGCTGAAATAATCGATGGGAAAGCAATTGCTGAAGATATTCGCGCGAAAGTAAAAGTTTCGGTGACGGAACGGCTGGCTGCTGGAAAGCCTGTTCCCGGGTTGGCGACGGTTTTGGTGGGGGATAATCCAGCCTCGCAAGTGTATGTGCGGTCAAAAAGAAAGGCCTGCGAAGAGGCGGGCATCCAATCCTTTGGCGTTGAATTAGCTGCCACTGCCACCCAGGCGGAGGTGGAAAGCGCGGTCCGCGAGCTCAACCAGGACAGCCGGGTCAATGGAATTCTGGTCCAACTGCCGCTGCCATCCCACCTGGACGAAGAAGCAGTGCTGAATACCATCAACTTGAATAAAGACGTGGACGGCTTCCACCCGATCAATATCGGGCGGCTGGCCCAAAAGGGTCGTGAACCGGCCTTTGTGCCGTGCACCCCGGCGGGCTGCATTTATTTACTCGAAAAAACTTTACCAACCTTGCGCGGCGTGAACGCCGTGGTTCTCGGTCGTTCCAATATCGTTGGCATGCCGGTTGCGCTACTGCTGGTGCGCGCCGACGCCACGGTGACCATCTGCCATTCCCGCTCCAAAGACCTGCCGGCTATTGTCCGGGAAGCTGACGTATTGATCGCAGCCGTAGGACGGCCCGAAATGGTACGCGGCGACTGGGTGAAACCCGGCGCAGTGGTGATCGATGTAGGCATCAACCGCATCGAAGATGCCTCCAAAAAAAGCGGATATCGACTGGTAGGCGATGTCGCTTTTGACGAGGTCAAGGAAGTTGCCAGCCACATCACCCCTGTACCGGGCGGCGTTGGCCCCATGACCATTGCCATGCTGCTGCAAAATACCTTGCGCGGCGCCGAATTGGCAGAAAAATAGTGACATTTGGATGTTGTCTGACAATTGACTTTTGAGTTAAATTGACTACACTTAAGGTGTCGCTGGCAGCATATGCCAGCGCCGTTGGCGCGAACGAAATAAAACAACTCTCCAACCATTTATTGAACTCTGATCTCTCAGACTCATGCCCAAGACATTGCTTGTAAAGAACGCCGCTGTTTTAGTGACGATGGACGGGACGCGCCGGGAAATCCCGGGCGGAGGCCTTTTCATTCGCGACGGCTTTATCGAACAGGTCGGACCCAGCGCAGACCTGCCCACCGAGGCAGATGAAGTACTGGACCTTACAGGCCATGTGGTGCTGCCGGGGATGGTCAACACTCACCATCATTTTTACCAGACCCTGACCCGCGCGGTGCCTGCTGCCCAGGATGCCAACCTGTTCAACTGGCTCAAGACTTTATATCCCATCTGGGCGCGATTGCGCCCGGATGATATTTACATTTCGACCCAGACTGCACTGGCTGAACTGGCACTCTCTGGTTGCACCACGGCTTCTGATCACCTGTATTTGTTTCCCAACGGCTCGCGGTTGGATGACGAAATCGCCGCTGCTCGTGATATGGGCATGCGCATCCATGCTTCGCGCGGTTCGATGAGCCTGGGCGAGAGCCAGGGCGGATTGCCGCCGGACTCGGTTGTGGACACAGAAGAAGCAATTCTGCGCGACAGCGTTCGGCTGATTGAAACCTACCACGATCCTAATCCCGGGGCGATGGTCCAGATTGTGCTGGCGCCGTGCTCGCCGTTCAGCGTTACCGGCGAGTTGATGAAAGAAAGTGCTGTCCTGGCGCGACATTATGGTGTGCAACTGCACACACACCTGGCCGAGACACAGGACGAAGAGGAATTTTGCCTGCAGCGCTTTGGTCACCGGCCGGTGGCGTACATGGAAGCGGTCGGCTGGCTTGGTAAGGATGTCTGGTTTGCCCATGCTGTCCATATCGATTTGCCGGAGATTCAGGTGTTCGCGCACCACGGCTGCGGCGTGGCGCACTGCCCGTCGTCCAACATGCGGCTTGGGTCCGGCATTGCGCCTTTGAACGGCTATCTACGAGCCGGAGTCAAGGTTGGACTGGGCGTGGACGGTTCAGCCAGTAATGATGGTTCGCACATGTTGGCAGAGGCGCGCCAGGCGATGCTGCTGGCGCGCCTTGGCGCGGGTCTTGCCGGAGCATCGCTTTCCACAGAAGATGCACCCCCGCTGCTGACCGGAAGGCAGGCGTTGGAACTGGCAACGCGCGGCGGCGCTGCAGTGTTGGGCCGCCGCGATATTGGCTCGCTGGAGGTCGGAAAATGCGCTGACTTCATTGCCTACGATCTAAACCGCCTGGAATACACCGGCGCTCTGCACGATCCGGTGGCTGCGTTGGTATTTTGTCAGCCGCGGAATACTGATTACACCGTCGTGCAAGGCAAATATGTGGTTAAACAGGGAATGCTTGTGACTCTAGATTTACCCCGTCAGATCGAAACCCATAATCAAGCGGCTGCCCGACTGATTACCTGAATCCCCTAAAGCAACCTGTGAATTCCCCATACAGGTTGCTTTCTTAAGCTGGAGGTGACATGGTTTTGAAAGTTACTGCAGAATCCACTCGTAAATTAGTGGATTGCGCCATGGGACGACTACCTGCTGACCTGGTCATCCGAAAAGGTCAGTGGGTTTCCGTCCAATCCGGCGAAATAGTCCCGGAGACGGATATCGCTATTTTAAACGACCGAATTGCCTATGTCGGTCCGGATGCCAGTCATACCATCGGCGCGCAGACCAAAATCATTGAAGCAAAGGGTCGTTTCCTGGTACCGGGGCTGATGGATGGTCATATGCACGTCGAGTCGGGAATGTTGACCGTAACTGAATTTGTCCGGGCAGTAGTTCCACACGGCACCACTGCCATGTTCGTCGACCCGCATGAAATTGCCAATATCTTTGGCCTGAAAGGCGTGCGCTTGATGGTGGACGAGGCCGCCGACCAGCCTGTGCATGTTTTTGTCCAGGCGCCGTCGTGCGTTCCGTCCGCTCCTGGCTTCGAAACCCCCGGCGCCAGTATCAGTCCGGCAGACGTGGCTGAAATGATGGAATGGCCAGGCATTGTCGGCCTGGGTGAAATGATGAACTTCCCGGGCGTATTCAACGGCCAGGAAAGCGTTCATGCTGAAATGGCTGCCACGCGCAACGCCGGCAAAGTGATTGGCGGGCATTATGCCTCGCCGGACATGGGATTGCCATTCTACGGGTACGCTGCCGGTGGTGCGGAAGACGACCACGAAGGCACAACAGTTAACGATGCGATACAGCGCGCTCGCCAGGGTATGAAAGTGATGATGCGCTATGGCTCAGCCTGGCATGATGTAGCTGCTCAGGTCAAAGCGGTAACCGAAAAAGGGCTTGACTCCCGGCGTTTTCTGCTGTGCACCGATGATTCACATTCCGCCACCCTGGTGAAAGAAGGCCACATGGACCGTGTGCTGCGCCATGCCATTGCTCAGGGCCTTGACCCCCTGACTGCCATTCAGATGGCTACCATCAATACTGCCGAGCATTTCGGCGTCAGCCGTGATATGGGCTTGATTGCTCCCGGCCGTTTTGCGGACATCGTACTGGCGCAGGACCTGAAGGATTTTGCTGCTGAACTGGTCATTGCCCGCGGGCAGGTTGTGGCTGAAGAAGGCGCTTTGCGCATCGAACACCCTGCAAGAACATATCCGGATTGGGTACTCAACTCGGTGCATCTACCGCGTCCAAAAAGCGCCGCTGATTTTGGCTTGAAGGCCGAAAATATTCAAAGTGGTACCGCCATTGCCCATGTAATCGGCGTGATCGAAAACCAGGCGCCCAACCGCCACCTGCATCTGCCGGTGAAGGTAGCAGACGGGTTGGTTAAGATCGACCTTGAAAACGATATTATCAAAATCGCACTGGTCGAACGTCATGTCTCCAGCGGACGGGTTCAAGTTGGGCTGGTACACGGGTTCAACCTTGCACCTCATTGCGCCATAGCCACCACAGTTGCCCACGACAGCCACCATTTGATCGTCATTGGCACCGACGACGCCATGATGGCTCAGGCAGTCAACGAACTGGCCGCATGCGGCGGCGGGCAGGTTGTGGTTAAAGAGGGACAGGTGATCGGGAAGGTTCGCTTACCGATTGCCGGTCTCATGTCTGACCAGCCAGCCAGAATAGTAGCGGAAGAAGCTGCCACGGTGCTGCGTGGGTTCGTTGCCTGCGGCTGTAACCTGAACAACCCCAATATGCAGCTCAGCTTGATGGCATTGGTGGTCATTCCCGAACTGCGCATCTCTGACCTGGGGGTGGTGGATGTCCGTCAGTTCAAATTTGTTTCTGTAATCGAGAGGGAGGAAAAGTCATCATGACCGATAATATTCATCCATACCAGCGTCTTCAAATAGAGCTGGCTGAACTGATCGAAAAAACTGTTCCGGGCGACCGTTTACCCTCAGAGCCGCAACTGGCGCAACAAATGGGTGTATCTCGCGCGACCTTACGCGAAGCAATGCGCGCTTTCGAAGGGCAAGGATTAATCCGCCGCCGGCAGGGGATAGGCACTTTTGTCGTTGGACGGACCTCCGTGATCGAGAGCGGCTTGGAGGTTCTGCAAAGTATCGAAACATCGGCAGATTCAATCAACCTGAAAATCTCCATGGGCGACCTGCGCATCAACCAGGTTAATGCTGACAGCGATTTGGCGAGACAACTCGGCGTGGACGAAGGTTCGCCACTGGTCAGGGTTGAGCGCGTCATCTTAGGCGATAACCGTCCCGTAGCGTATCTGATTGACATTTTGCCGGAAAATGTTCTGACCGCGCATGATCTGGATGAGGGTTTCAATGGTTCCGTGTTAGACCTGCTGATTCGGCGCGGTTCGCCCAAACTACTCAAATCATACACAGAAATCAACGCAGTCGCGGCCACTTCAGAGGTGGCGCGGGCTTTGGAAATCCAGCGCGGCGACGTGATGGAAAAGTTTAATGGTTGGCTGTATGACCAGGATGGTCGAGTGGTGGATTATTCGATCAGTTTCTTCCTGCCGGGTTATTTCCGCTTCCATGTGGTCCGGCGGGTGGGTACTCTTTTAAAGTCAGAAATGTGACCTGGTTTATAAATCAAAGAGAGAAGAGAAAGGATACTTTGTATGGCGAAGGTTGATCGTCAAAAAGTTCAGCAAGTACAGGAGCAGGTTGCCAGGCATCGCAGCGCTATCGTTCAATTTATGCGCGATATTGTAGCCATCCCCAGCATGGATTCAAAAATCGGCGAAGTTGGCGAGCGCATCGGCGCCGAGATGAAGAAATTGGGCTTTGCCGAAGTGCGTTTCGACAAAATGGGGAATATTCTTGGCCGGATCGGCAGCGGAGCGCGTACGCTGGTATTCGACTCGCATATCGATACCGTTGGCATCGGTGACCCGACCGAGTGGCTGCATGACCCGTTCATCGGTAAAGTTGAAAATGGCATTTTCTATGGCCGCGGCGCTTGCGACGAAAAAGGCTCGACCCCCGGTATGGTTTACGGGCTGGCCATAGCCAATCAATTGGGTCTGCTCGAAGGTTGGACAGCCTATTATTTTGGCAACATGGAAGAATGGTGTGACGGTATTGCCCCTAACACCTTTGTCGAGGTTGACCCGGGCGTGCGGCCGGACTTTGTCGTGATTGGCGAGCCGACCAAAATGCAGGTTTACCGCGGACATAAAGGTCGCGTTGAAATGCGCGTCGTTTCCAAAGGCCGCAGCGCGCACGCTGCCAGCAATCACCTGGGCGATAACGCCATTTACAATTTGCTGCCAGTCATTGCCGGCATCCGCGATCTTGAACCCAAACTAGGCGATCATCCCTTCCTGGGCCACGGCAAGATCACCGTTAGCGATATGGTAGTCAAGACCCCATCGATCAACGCCGTGCCGGATGAGGCCATCATTTACATAGACCGGCGCATGACCTTCGGCGAAACCAAAGAAGAGGCTATCGCTCAAGTGGAGGCCTTGATCCCGGCTGAACTCAAGAGCAAAGTCAAGGTCGAGCCGCTTTTCTATGATGAGCCGTCCTACACCGGCTTTGTTTTCCCGGTGGACAAATATTTCCCCGCCTGGGCGTTGGAAGAACAGCATGCCCTGGTTCAGGCCGGATTGGAAGCGCGCACCCAGATCGGCCTGCCGGAAGGCGCTTCCGGTAAGTGGAATTTCAGCACAAACGGCATTTACTGGGCTGGCAAGGCTGGCATCCCCAGCATTGGTTTTGGCCCGGGCGATGAAGAAACTGCTCACACGGTAATGGATTCGGTCTCACTGGACGACATGGTCAAAGCGACCGAGTTTTACGCACTGTTCCCCGCAATTTTGGCTGAGAAATTGGCCTGAATAAACCTCAATTAAACATAAGGAGTTAAATCATGCAAACAAATTTACATGGTCGTGACCTGATCGGTGATCTTGACTTCACCAAGGAAGAAGTCGAAACTGTATTGGACGTCGCCTTCGATCTGAAGCGCAAGCGAGCCTTGAATGAACCGACCCCCTACCTGCGTGACAAAGTCCTGGCGATGCTGTTCTTCTTTTCCAGCACCCGCACCCGCGGTTCGTTCGAAGCCGGCATGGCGCACCTGGGCGGGCACGCTGCTTTCATCGAAAGCACCACTACACAGATCAAACACGGCGACACCTCAACCGAAATCGGCGAGATCTACGGCCGCTATTTCGATGGCATTGCCATTCGCCACTGCGATTGGGCGCTGGGCAATAAGTACATCAATGAAGTTGCCAAAGCCTCCTGCGTTCCCGTGCTCAATATGCAATGCGATATTTATCACCCCTTCCAGTGCCTGGCTGACCTGATGACCATCATGGAGAAGAAGGGTCGCGACCTGCGCAAGAAGAAAATTGTGGTTTCCTGGGCCTATGCAGCTTCCTACCTGAAACCGATCTCCGTCCCACAGTCGTTGATTCTACAAATGCCGCGCTTTGGCATGGATGTGACTTTGTCTTACCCGAAAGAATTCCCGCTCATGCCCGAAATCGAAGCGGCTGCGGCTGAGCAGGCGAAGAAATTCGGCACAAAATTCGATATCGTGCACGACATGGACGAAGGTTTCAAGGATGCAGACGTGGTCTATGCCAAATCCTGGGGTCCGCTGCTGACCACCACCGACGCTGCCGAAGGTAAACGTCTGCAGGATAAATACAAAAACTGGATGACGGACGCCAAGAAGATGAAGCTGGCCAAAGAAGACGCTATCTTCATGCACCCGCTCCCCGCTGACCGCGATGTCGAAGTAACCAACGAGGTTATGGACGGACCGCAGTCAGTGGTCTTTGACGAAGCTGAGAACCGCATGCATGCTCAAAATGCGGTCATGGCCTTAACAATGGGGTAGGAATTTACCCCAGAACCATTTTGATATTTTGCAAAGAGAGAAGATTGGACAATGGAAAAAAAAGGTGTAGTAGTCGTTGCAGTTGGCGGGAACTCCCTGATCAAGGATGCCAAACATCAGACCGTTCCTGACCAGTACCAGGCAGGTGCTGAATCGATGCACCACATCGCTGATATGATTTCCGCAGGTTATGATGTCGTTGTGACCCACGGTAATGGCCCCCAGGTGGGTTTCATCCTGCGCCGGTCGGAAATTGCGCGGAATGAATTACACGAAGTTCCGCTGGACTATTGCGGCGCTGACACTCAGGGCGCGATTGGTTATATGTTCGTCCAGGCGCTGCACAACGAGTTCAGAACTCGCAAAATGGACAAAAAGGCTGTTGCTGTGGTTACCCAAACGGTGGTTGACCGCAGCGACAAGGCTTTCCAGAACCCGACCAAACCGATCGGTTCCTTCATGGACGAGAAAATGGCCAAAGAGAAACAGGCCAAAGAAGGTTGGAATGTGGTCGAAGATGCCGGACGCGGTTGGCGGCGGGTAGTTGCCTCCCCGATCCCCAGCGAAATCGTGGAAGCGGAAGCTATTCGCAAACTGATCGACGACGGATTTGTGGTCATTGGCGTGGGCGGCGGCGGTATACCGGTCATCCGCAAGGAAAATGGCGATCTGGTAGGCGTGGAAGCGGTGATCGATAAGGATTTCGGTTCATCCGTATTGGCTACCTTGATCAATGCTGATATGTTCATTATCAGCACCGCAGTCGAGAAAGTTGCCATCAATTTCAACAAGCCTGACCAGAAATGGCTGGACAGATTGACCGTGGCTGAAGCCAAGAAATACATCGAAGAAGGCCACTTTGCCAAAGGCTCCATGCTTCCCAAGGTCCAGGCAATCTTGCGCTTCCTTGAAAGCGGTGGAAAAGCTGCCATCATCACCAACCCGGAGAATTTAAGCCGGGCGCTGCGCGGCGAAACCGGAACCTGGATCGTTCCGTAACCTTAAAATATGGGGATGGGGCTGTTTTTTAAGGTTATTAACAGCCCCGTCTTTCGAAAATCCATCAGCTTCTAGTAAAATAAACCATGGTTCCAGGTTCGCCCGCCGATCTGGAGTGTTGTGTTATTTAGCGGGAATGCCAAAAGGTTTTAACCGAGAGATAGAAGGAGGTGCGTCAGATTGCCCCTATGTATCCGGTTCGTTTCAGCAACATCACAGGAATACGCCCTGTGTTGCCCCAATCCCATTTACCCTTTCTAGAGAAAAGTTTGGAGGAGAAATGAAACGTCTGTGGTTGTTTGCAAGCCTTTTGCTGGTAGCTGCCATGCTGCTGGCTGCCTGCCAACCCGCTGCTCCGGCAGCGACTGAAGAACCTGCTGCCCCCGCCGCAACCGATGTCCCTGCTGCTCCGGCAGCGACGGATGTCCCCGCTGCTCCGGCTGCAACCGATGTTCCTGCCCCTGAGGAATTTATCTTCGGCATGCTGATGGTCGGCCCGTACAATGATCATGGCTACAGCCAGGCCCACTATGAGGGCGGGTTATATGTTGAAGAAAACCTGCCCGGCGCCAAGATGATCTACATCGACAAGGTTAATTCCGCCGATCGCCCCGGCACCACTCCGGCTCAACTGGCCGAAGATTTGCTCTCCAAGGGTGCTAAGCTCATCATTTTCAACTCCGATGACATGAAAGATGCGGCAGTTGAATTTGCCCAAGCCCACCCGGATGTCCCGACCATTCATGCTTCCGGTGATTCTTCCTGGAAAGACGGCGTGAATTACGTCGAAATGCCGCTGTTCGGTAACTCCTTCGGCCGCATGGAATACGGCAAGATGATCGCAGGCTGCGCGGCTGCTTTGACTACCAAAACCGGTAAAGTTGGTTATCTTGGACCGCTAATCAATGACGAGACCCGCCGCCTGGCCTCCTCGGCTTACCTCGGCGCCAAGTACTGCTATGAAAACTACGCCGGAATGAGCGCAGCCGACCTGAGCTTCAAAGTCACCTGGATTGGTTTCTGGTTCAATATCCCCGGTTTCACCTCTGATCCTACCCAGGTTGCCGATGACTTCTTGAATAGCGGATACGATGTGGTCATCTCTGGCATCGACACCACCGAAGGTCTGGTGCAGGCTGGCAAGGCGAAGGCCGCTGGCAAAGATGCCTGGGCAGTGCCTTACGACTATGTCGCGGCTTGCGAGGAAAGTAAAGAAGTCTGTCTGGGTGTTCCTTACTTCAACTGGGGCCCGGTATACCTGAAACAGGCTCAGGCTGTCAAAGACGGCGCCTTTGCATCCTACTTTGAATGGCTGGCCCCCGACTGGACAGACATCAACAATGTTGACACCAGCCCGGTTGGTTTCCAGAAGGGCGCTGCCCTGTCTGCTGAAGCTGCCACGAGCCTGGACGCCTTCATTGCTGAATTGGCTGGCGGTTTGAACTTATGGACTGGCCCGCTCAACCTGCAGGACGGCACCGCTTACCTGGCGGACGGCGAAGTTGCTACCGACGTACAGGTCTGGTATCTGCCGCAACTGCTCGAGGGCATGGAAGGCCAGAGCGTTTCTGCTCAGTAATCGATTCCCAAGCCGAGGTCATTAAATGATCTCGGTTTCAGATACAACCCGGAGGGGCGAACGGAAATCTCGCCCCTCCAGTCAAATTACGATCCGTTCAAACCGGGATTTTGGTTCACGGATGGAATTAATGCACTCCTGCAAATGGTACAAGTTATCGTTAACTCAGGCTGGTCGTGTTTCGCATTTAGACAATGATATCTGCAGCTAAGAGACCTGAATGAATGTTGAACTGGTACATATTCATAAATCGTTCGGCGTTGTCCACGCCAATAATGACATCTCGATAAGTATAAAATCCGGCGTCATCCAGGGTATTCTGGGAGAAAACGGAGCCGGCAAGAGCACATTGATGAAGGTGCTTTCTGGGTTCATTCAGGCTGACTCGGGTGACATATTACTGGATGGCAAAGCGGTGCGCATCAACACTCCATCCGACGCGATCAGACACGGCATCGGCATGTTGCACCAGGATCCGTTGGATTTTCCGCCGATGAAGATTGTGGACAACATGCTCATCGGTCATGATGGCGGGCTATTTCCCAACCGCCGCGAGGTGAGCAAGTCGCTTAAGGAACTGCAAGCGCAATTTGGTTTTAATCTCGATCCAGAAACATATGTAGATAGTTTGACAGTAGGCGAGCGCCAGCAGCTTGAAATTCTTCGGCTTTTGTGGCTCGGAGCGCGGGTCTTGATTTTGGACGAGCCCACCACCGGGATTAGCGCCAGCCAAAAAGAAAAATTATTCGAAACATTGAAGAAATTAGCCGAACAAGGCATGGTTATCATCTTCGTCTCGCACAAGCTGGAAGACGTCGAAGGCCTTTGCCATAAAATTGCGGTATTTCGCCAGGGCAGCCTGGTCGGTGAAACCGCTCCGCCCTATAACACCGATAACCTGGTTGAGATGATGTTCGGCAAAGTTATCAGCCTGGATGAAAAGACCCGACTGGAAAACTGCGAACCAGCGATGGAGATCTCCAACTTGTCGATCGAAGACAACCGCATTCAAATCCGAAATGCAAATTTGACCGTCAACTGCGGTGAAGTGATTGGCCTGGCGGGTATGGAAGGATCCGGACAGCGCCAATTCCTGCGCGCGCTGGCGGGATTGATGCGCCCGGTCGGCGGCGATTTACGCCTGAGTGGAAAACGCCTGACTGGCAAACCCTATCACTCCTTCCAGGATGCAGGAATTTCATACGTCCCAGCCTCGCGCATGGAAGAGGGGCTGATTCCCGGGCTATCGATTACCGAGCATTTCATCTTAAGCGAAGATCAATCCGGCTTTTTCATCGATCGTGAGAAGGCCGTAACCATCAGCCGCGAGCGCATTAATACTTTTAACATCAAAGGTGAACCGGTTACCCGCGTCGAAGCGCTTTCTGGCGGTAATCAGCAGCGGGCGCTGCTGGCAATGCTGCGTACACCTTTGAGGCTGCTTTTATTGGAGCATCCCACCCGCGGGCTGGATATCGAATCATCGATCTGGATCTGGAGCCAGTTGAAAGATCGCTGCAAGCAAAAAACCTGCATTGTGTTTATTTCGGCCGACCTGGAAGAGGTGCTGCATTACAGCGACCGTATTCTGGTTTTCTATAATGGCAAAGTCTCTCAGCCGCTAGATGCTGCCGCGACTACCGTGGATCAGCTTGGGCAATTAATCGGCGGGAAAGGGTTCCAGTGTTGAACAAGTCTTCCGCTGGATTTAAATTTGGTTTCCAAATTCTGGCTATTGTGGCCGCTTTGATTTTCACCACCGTGGTGATGCTGCTAGCCAAAGCGCCGCCGCTGGAAGCCTTCAAGTTGATTTTTACCGGGTCAGTCGGATCGACCGGTAAAATTTCGGATGTCATCGTAGCCTGGATTCCGCTGCTGCTGGCCACGTCTGGGCTGCTGCTGACCTTTGCCGCCGGCTTATGGAACATTGGTATCGAGGGTCAGATCACGCTGGGCGCCATCTTCACCACCTGGGCGCTGCGTCTGCTGCAGGACACCAGCTTGTCGCCAACCCTGATTATTCTCATCGGCTTCCTGGCTGGCATCCTTGGCGGCATGATCTGGGCGTCGCTGACCGGATTGTTGAAAATCTACGGCGGAGTAAATGAGATTTTTGGCGGGCTTGGTTTGAACTTTGTCGCCACCGCATTAACCATCTGGCTCATCTTTGGCCCGTGGAAACGCCCGGGAGTGGGTTCGATGAGCGGTACCGTACCTTTTGACAACCTGCTGTGGTTGCCGCAAGTGGAAGGACTGCGTATGAGCTGGTGGTCGCTCGGGATCGGTCTGATCGGCATCGCCATCGTTTATCTGATATTGCAGGGGACTTATTTTGGACTTCGACTGAAGGCGGTCGGTAAGAACGGCCGGGCCGCTTTTGTCATTGGTATTCCGACTGGCAAATATATGATGTCCGCCTTTTTCATTTGCGGCGCATTCGCTGGTCTGGCCGGCGCCACCCAGGTGCTGGCGGTTTATCACCGGCTGATCCCGGCCATTTCATCGGGTTACGGTTTCCTTGGGTTGATGGTTGCCATGTTGATCAATTACCAGGCGTTGTGGGCTGCCCCGGTGGCGCTCTTTTTTGCCGCTCTGAATATTGGCAGCATTCAACTCCCCATTGTACTAAAACTAGACTCGACACTTTCCGGCGTCCTGCAAGGCGCGCTGGTGCTTTTCGTCCTGATGATGGACGGTGTCCGCCGCCGGCTGACGGCCAAGAAGGTGAAATAAACCATGGACAATAACACCCTGGTAGGTTTAGCAGGAATTTTAGCGTCAGCGGCGCCGGTGGTTTTTGCTGCCATTGGTGAAACCATCACCGAGCGGGCAGGCATCACCAACCTTTCGATTAATGGTCTGATCCTGCTTACTGCAATGGCGGGTTTTGCCACCTCGGTCACCACTGGAAGCCTGCTGCTTGGCTTTTTGGTGGGCGCGCTGATTGGCGCATTTGTTTCGTTGATTGTTGCTTTCAGCAGTATCGCGCTCAAACAGTCGCAGGTGGCTGTGGGTTTTGTGCTGGCATTGATGAGCCGCGATCTGTCGTATTTTCTTGGCAACCCATACATGGGACTATCCGGGCCGCGCGTGCCATCGCTACCCATTCCTGTGCTGGCGGATATCCCCGTGGTTGGGGTGCTGTTCTTCCGCCAGGATATTCTGGTGTATTCCAGTTATATCCTGATCGCTGTGGCTTATATCTTTGTGTTCAAAACCCGTCCCGGCTTGATGCTGCAGGGGATTGGCGAACAACCGGCAACTGCTTATGTGCGCGGCGCGAATGTCAACCGCTTACGGTATATCTACACCATCATTGGCGGCGCGCTGGTGGGATTGGCCGGACCGATGTACTCATTGAGTGTCAAAGTTGGCTGGAAAGGCACCATCACCGGTTTGGACGGCATCGGCTGGATTGCCCTGGCAATCACCATTTTCGGTGGTTGGAACCCACTGCGAGCAGCTTTTGGCGCTTACTTGTTTGTGCTGCTGCAGTGGTTGGGACTGGTGTTGCAGCCGTCGCTGCCAAACATCCCGTCACAGGTGCTGCAGGTTGCACCCTTCCCGCTTATGATCCTGACGCTGTTGTTGGTTAATCTTGGTAATTCAGAATGGGTGGATCGGACGCTGGCTGGCTTGCCGGAAGAGGTGCGGCGTCTTATTGCGAAGGTGCTGCGCGCCATGCGCACCACGCCGCCGGCAGCGCTTGGCATTCCTTTTGAGAATGAATAGGCAAAAGCATGAGTGAATTTATTGGGTACCGCTGCTCGCTGTGCCAGACCGAGTATGCGCCCAGTCAAGTGACCTACACCTGCCCAAGAGACGGTGGCAACCTGGATGTGGTGCTGGATTTTGCCGCCATCCGGCAGCGTTACCAAATCAATGACATCACCACGCGAACCGAACCGTCCCTGTGGCGTTACCTGCCGTTGCTGCCGGTCAGCGACCCTGGCGGTGAAGGTACGCCGATCCATACCGCCGGATGGACGCCTATTTATAAGGTTGACAGCCTGGCGCAGCCGCTGGGACTGAAAAATCTTTGGATCAAGGATGAGGGACGCAACCCGACCGCGTCGTACAAAGATCGCGCATCGGCAGTAGTGGTGGCGCGCGCGCTGGAAATTGGCGCTGAAGTTACCGTGACCGCCTCGACCGGAAATGCCGGGGCAGCTCTGGCGGGCATGGCAACTGCAGTTGGCCATAAAGCCGTCATTTTTGCCCCAAAAAGTGCGCCGCAGGCTAAAATTGCCCAATTGCTGGTGTTCGGAGCTCAGGTCATCCTGGTGGATGGCAACTATGATGCCGCCTTCGATCTGACTATTCAGGCGTCCAACGAGTTCGGTTGGTACTGCCGCAATACGGGTTATAACCCCTTTACCGCTGAAGGCAAAAAAACTGGTGCCTTTGAAATCTGGGAAAGACTATTGCTCTATCTCCCTCAGAAGTATGCGCCGCTAAACCTGTTTGTATCGGTCGGCGACGGGAATATCATCTCAGGGTTGCATAAGGGTTTTAAGGATCTGCACGTTTTGGGATGGCTGGACTGCATGCCGCGTATCTTTGGCATCCAATCGGACAAGTCTGCGGCTATTGCCAATGCGTTTTTTTCCGGCAGCGAAGAGATCATTCCGGTGCAGGCGACGACCATTGCCGACAGTATCTCGGTTGATTTACCGCGCGACGGCATCCGCGCCGTGCGTGCCGCACGCGATACGGGCGGTGAATACCTGACCGTTACCGATGAGGAAATCATCGCCGCCATCGGTGAAATTGGCAAGACTGGCATTTTTGCCGAGCCTGCCGGCGCAGCTGCCTTTGCGGGACTGAAAAAAGCGGTCCGAGAGGGTAAAATTGGGCCGGACGACCCGGTTCTGGTCATCAATACCGGTAGCGGGTTGAAGGATATTCGCGCTGCTTTGAAGTCGGTCAACGAGGCTCCAGTGATCCTGCCAACGCTGACGGCATTAAAAAAACACCTGGGAATCTAAACCGCTCTATTCACCCTGTTTGCCCTTTGAAAGAAGGTCTGCCACATGGAACCCACATTTTCGATCATCGCCCCGATTTACAACGAGGAATGTTGCCTGGATGAACTTCACCGGCGCATTAGCGAGGTGATGGACCAGACGCATGAACCTTGGGAACTGGTTCTGGTCAATGACGGTTCGCGGGACGCCTCGCCGGAGATCATTCGCCGCCTGGCTGCCAGCGACAAACGCATTCGCCCAGTGATGTTTGCGCGCAATTTTGGGCACCAGATCGCCGTTACCGCCGGGTTGGATTATTCGCGCGGACAGGCGGTGGTCATTATCGACGCAGACTTGCAGGACCCGCCGGAAGTGATCCTGGAGATGATAGCTAAATGGCGCGAAGGGGCCGAAGTGGTATTTGCGGTGCGCGCCGAACGGGAAGGTGAGTCGTGGTTCAAGAAATTTACCGCTTCGCTGTTTTACCGCATTATTTACAGCATCACTGATGTTAAGATCTCGCTGGATAGCGGTGATTTCCGCCTGATGGACCGCAAAGTAGTCAACGTGATGAACAGTATGCGGGAACATCACCGTTTCCTGCGCGGCATGTCGGCCTGGGTGGGCTTTAATCAGGTTGGCGTCACCTACAACCGGGCGGCGCGCTTCGGCGGGGAGACTAAATACCCGTTCAAGAAGATGTTCAAACTGGCGTTGAACGCCATCACCGGTTTTTCGTATTTCCCCTTGCAACTGGCAACTTATGTTGGCTTCATCACCGCCGGATTGGCGATTTTAGCCATCCCGGTTGTTGCTGTCTTGCGCGCCATGCAATCGCAGGCGTTCTTTGGGCAGGCATCCACGCTGCTGGCGGTTCTCTTCCTTGGCGGCGTGCAATTAATCTCGCTTGGAATACTGGGCGAGTACATCGGGCGAATTTATGACGAAGTCAAGGGCCGGCCTTTGTACATTGTCAGCCAGAAACCGGATGACTTCCATACAGATGAAACTAAATTAACAGGAGAAAACTTATAATGGCTAAAATTGACCTGACGATTTACCCTGAGCACCGCGACCGGGCGATCCAGCGGGTGAAAGAGCGTAAAATCGTGATCCCGACTTTCGCCCAGATGAAAAATCCAGACCTGATTCCTGCAAAAGTTAAAGAAGAATTGGGTTCGATTGGTTTGTGGGATATCCACCCGCGCAATTTATTTCGCATTTCCTGGAAAAACGAGCCTAAAGCACGCGGCGGTGGATTTGGCGGAGTGAATTATTTCGAACTGCCTTCCAGTTTAACCGGAACGCCGGCCCGTATTATCGGCCTGGTGGGCAAATGGTTTCCCACCGGAGCGCACAAAGTTGGAGCGGCCTTTGGCTGCCTGGTTCCGCGCCTGGTGACTGGTCAGTTTGACCCGGCGACTCAGAAAGCGGTTTGGCCGTCCACCGGCAACTATTGCCGCGGCGGCGCTTACGATTCAGCGCTGCTTGGCTGCCAATCCATCGCCATTTTACCGGAAGGGATGAGTCGGGAACGCTTCGAGTGGCTGGAAAAGATTGCCGGTGAGGTGATTGCCACCCCCGGGTCAGAATCCAATGTCAAGGAAATCTTCGATAAGTGCTGGGAATTACGGCGCTCCGGGCAGGACCTGGTCATTTTCAACCAGTTCGAAGAGTTTGGCAATTATTTGTGGCATTACAACGTCACTGGACATGCGATCGAAGAAGTGCTCAAACGCGAATTGGGTCCCAAGGATAACTTCCGGGGCGTGGCGCTGACCACTGGTTCAGCCGGTACCATCGCCTGCGGCGAGTACTTGAAATCGGTTTTCCCGGGCAGTAAAACGGTTGCCAGCGAAGCTTTGCAGTGCCCGACGCTGCTGCGCAACGGCTTTGGCGCACACCGCATCGAGGGCATCGGCGACAAGCATGTGCCGTGGGTGCATAATGTCAAAGAAACCGACATGGTGGTTGCCATCGACGACAATGCCGTGGTCAACATCGCTCGCCTGTTCAACGAAAAAGTTGGCCGCGAGTACCTGGTGCGCAAAGGCGTCCCCGAAGCCGTGACAGCCAACTTGGACCTGCTTGGCTTTTCGGGCATTGCCAACATGCTCTCAGCCATCAAAATGGCCAAGTATTACGAAATGGGTGAGAACGATGTGGTCTTTGTGGTCTTCACCGACTCGATGGAGTTGTATTCGAGCCGCATCGGCGAGTATCGCCAGGAGATGGGCGAGTTTACTGCCTTTGACGCCGCAGAAACATTTGCGCGCGACCTGCACGGCGAGCGCACCGACAATTTGCTGGAGCTGTCCTACGAGGATCGCAAGCGCATTCACAATTTGAAGTACTACACCTGGGTCGAGCAGCAGGGCCGCACCTATGATGAGATTCAGGCGCAATGGTATGACCCGGATTACTGGAGCGGCTATCGCAGCCAGGCAGACGAGATCGACGCGCTGATTACCGAGTTCAACCAGCGCGCTGGCGTTGCTTAACGATTATTAACCAGTTAGAACACCCTCACCTTGCCTCTCCCCATTGGGGAGAGGAATTCCTTACCCTTTGCAGGGAGAGGTTAGGTGGGGGTTGATTGCGATACGGATGTGTCGTGAAATACCTCACGCGTCTGCATATTGGCCAAGGCCGCACGGAAAACGTCTCAACCTAATCGGGCTATAATAATAAAATCATGATTCTCCTTATCAAGGTGAACGATGACGCTGCAGCTTGAACCGACTGCGCTAATCCTCGTTGTGGTCGTTACCAATCCGCGCGACCTGGAAATTGCCCGGGTTCTTGGTTGGTATCGGATACCGCTTAAATCTGCGCCGAAAGTGGTGGCGGTGGATTACCTGGCCTTTTACCAGACAGCCGGTTTTGGCGAGCAGGAACGCTGGCGCATTAATTTCATCGCTTCGGTGCGCGGGCATGAGCTGACCACCCGGGCGGAATTGATCCGCGATGAACCCGATCACCCACGTGCCGGCGAGGAATATTACAAGATCCAACTCGGACCACTACAGGCTTTACCACATCCCGTGCAGGCTGACCAATGGCGGCGGATTACTTTTCTCTACACGACCGGCGAGCTTTTGCATCAGGCTCAGATCGTTAAAGATCTGGTCGTACGGGATGAGGAGCGGGCGCTGCTGTGGCAATCGCTGCGCGAACGTGCCATGTGCAGTGGCGATTATGGTGCTGCCGAGCTGCCGGAAGATCAATTTCAACTTGACCCACTGGTGCTGGCAATGCTGGGCGGGTTTGATAAAATTCACGAACAATTCTCAGACTGGGATAATGTTTGACATGCTTCATTATCGAGGAATCTCATGACCGTCGTCATCCAATCCGGAACCATCCTGACTGCTTCCGACACTTACCAGGCCGATATTCTGGTCGAAGGCGAGCAGATTAAAGCCATCGGTACGGACCTGGCCATTCCTGCGGGAGCGCAGGTGATCAATGCGGTTGACAAATATGTCATGCCCGGCGGGGTGGATGTTCACACCCATTTCGATCTGCCGATGTTTGGCACGGTTTCATCGGATGATCACTACACCGGTCACAAAGCCGCGGCTTTTGGCGGAACCACCACGGTTATTGATTTCATCTCGCAAGACTTTGCGCCGCTGCAGGCTTGCGTGGATGCCTGGCATGCCAAAGCTGACCTAAAGGCAGCCGTCGATTTTGGTTTTCACATGAATATCAGCCGGCTGGACGAACAGGTGGAAGCCGAAATCCCGGGGCTGGTCGCGCAGGGAATCACCAGCCTCAAGGTTTTCACGGCTTATAACAACCGCCTACGGTTGAGGGACGACCAGATTCTGCGGGTTCTTCGCACCGCCAAGAAGTATGGATTGTTGACTTTGGTGCATGCTGAAAACGGGGATGTGATCGATATGCTGGTGGCGGAAGCCCTGGCGCAGCATCATGTCGAACCGGTCTGGCACGCGCGCACCCGGCCGGCCTGGGGTGCGGTTGAGGCTGTCCTGCGGTCGGCGTCGCTGGCTGCCGAAAGTGAGGCACCTCTGTATATCGTTCACATGAACGCTGCCGGCGAGGTGGACATGCTGTCCTACGCCCGCGAACAGGGTCTGCCGGTCATGGGTGAAACTTGCCCGCAGTACCTCTTCTTTTCGGAAGACAACCTGGCGCAGCCCGACGGCGCAAAATTTATCTGTTCACCACCGGTACGATCGGGAACCGATCAGCAGCGCCTGTGGGAAGGGCTCGAAGACGGCACGATCCAGGTTCTGTCAACCGATCACTGCCCGTTTTTTTACGATGGCGCCAAGCCCATCCTGTACGAAGGTAAGGCGGTAGCGATTCCCGGCAAGGAACTTGGCAAAGAAGATTTTACAAAAATCCCAAACGGGCTGCCGGGCGTTGGCGACCGGATGCTGGTATTCTGGAGCACAGCAGTCGCGACCGGCCGAATCACGCCAAACAAGTTTGTCGAGCTGACCAGCACCAACCCGGCCAAAATATTTGGCATGTACCCGCGCAAAGGCAGCCTTACTCCAGGCGCCGACGCAGACATCCTCATTCTCGATCCTAATCAGCATATCCACTACGGGGTCGCCCACTCCCATCAACGCACGGACTACAATTTGTACGAGGGCTGGCAATTGACCGGGGCGGTTGATAAGGTTTTCCTGCGTGGCAAATTGATCGTCGATGGAAAAGAATGGCACGGTCAGGCTGGATCAGGCAAGTTTATCCGCCGCAAGCCTTTCGAGCATTTAATCTAAATTCTATATGCTGGCCATTTTACCGCTTGCACTTCTCGTGATCACTGCTTTTGCGGTTTATATTTTGCGTTATTTACCGCGGGGAACCGGCTATGCCTGGTTGACAGCCGTTTTAATGGCTCTCGTTACGTGGGGAGGGGTGCTGGCGCTAAACTGGTACAGGCCGCAGGATTTTGCGATAACCCCGTGGCGCCCGTTTGACCCGGAAAACGCCGATGCCATCCGCCTGGGTTGGGATTCGATATCGTGGGTGTACGCTTTCAGCTTAATCAGCGCTGAATTAGCCGTATTAATGACCGCGGCTGCCCGCCTCCGGCTTAACAGCAACCCGGCTACCTGGGCTGCCAACCTGGTCATAGCCGCAGCTGGGATCGCTGCGGTTTTGGCACAGACACCCCTGGCTCTCTTACTGGCCTGGGTAACGTTAGATATCCTGGATTTGCTGATGGTGATGCGCCTTTCACGCGCCTGGAAATATACCTCCAGCGGCGTGATGGCTTTTGTCGTACGTACCATCAGTTCCTTCTTGCTAATCAGCGCCTTGGCAGTTCAACGCGTCGATGGCGGTCCACTTACATTTGATACCATGCTCCCGCAAGCCAGCTTGCTGGTGTTACTGTCCATCGGTTTGCGGTTGGGGCTTTTGCCGCTCAACACCCCGTACACCGAGGATTTTCTCTTCCAACGCGGACTGGTCTCTTTTAATCGTCTCGCGGCGCACACCGCCGGACTGGCCGCCCTGGCGCGGTTTCCCCAAACAGGCGTACCGGCTGCCTGGCAGCTGCCTTTATATGTAATCACGGTTTTCGCAATCCTGCATGCGGCTGTGATGTGGTTGACCGCGCGCAATGAAATTCAGGGGCGACCATACTGGTTGCTGGTGCTTTCTGGCCTGTCATTTATCTGCGTTTTGCAAGGACAGCCCCTGGCATCGCTTGCCTGGGGATTGTTGATGGTCACCAGCGGTATGGGGTTATTTTTGTACTCTGCGAGGACGCGGGGTTTGATTGTTTTGCCACTGCTTGGAGCTCTGGCTTTATCCGGGTTGCCTTTCACTCCGGCCGCCAGCGGATGGGCCGGGTTGGTGACTATCCCTCTCAACCTGGGTGAACTCATCATTATTTTATCGATTGCGATGCTTCTGGTCGGGTATGTGCGGCATGGCACCCGGCTGGCTGAAGATTTCAATGAACTGGACGGCTGGGTTCGCGGTATTTATCCCTTTGGTCTGGTGCTGGTGGTCCTGAGCGGATGGCTGGCGGCTGTTTTTGGATTGCCCGGTGGGATAAATGCTATGCAATGGCTGCCAGCGGTCCTTACAACTGCCCTGGCTGCGACAATTGGTGTTATAAGCTGGTGGTTCGCTTCCGGCGGGATGGCATTTCTTTCGGCCAACACCTGGCCAGCCAAATTGCTGCGAGGGGCAGGCCAATTTCTGGCGCGTTCTCACCGCCTTACCTGGTTCTATGATTTTTTATGGCTTATTTATCGCGGATTGCGGCAGTTGGTCAGCTTTGCAACGGTCCTATTCGAGGGGGAGGGTGGCATGATGTGGGCATTCGTCCTGCTTGCACTGCTGATCACCCTTTTGAGTGGCAGGGGTGTATTCTAAATGGCTGCGTGGACTAATTTTATTCCGCTGGTTCTGGTGATTGCGGGGTCGCTTTCGCTCCTCTGGACGAATAAGTGGCGTTACAACATCGCCGCGATTGCGCTGCAGTATCTGGCAGTGTTCTGGTTTGTTTCTCAAGTCTGGCCAATTGGCCTGGCGGCCATCAAACTCGTTGCGGGGTGGATGGCAGGTGCAGTTCTGGCAGCCTCGGTCACTGCGAGCGGTTCACCGGAGCTTGATCCCCCTGCGATCAGCGCGCGTATTTTTCGTGCGGCAGGCGGTGTTTTTGTGTTGATCCTGGCGTTTTCGGTGGCTCCTGCGACGATGGATTGGATTCCCGTCCACTCGGCGGCTATGATCTCCAGCCTGGTGTTGATTGGGATGGGGCTGCTTCAATTGAGCATGACAAAAGACTCGCTGCGGGTTACTCTCGGGTTGTTGATGACGCTGTCTGGCTTTGAAATAATCTACGCGGCTGCCGTGACTTCGGTGCTGTTAGCTGGCTTACTGGCATTGGTGACGATTGGCGTCTCCTTAACTGGCGCTTACTGGCTCAGCCTGACTGCTGCAGAGGAGCCGGTATGAGTTCACCGGTAATTTGGATCATCATTCCTGCCGCTATGGGGTTGCTGCTCTGGTTTTTGCGCAGCAGGCAGCCACTTTCCTTGATTTTGGCTGCAATTGTTTGTTTTATATTGAGCGTTCTCGCTGCGGTTGTGCCGATCGGTGAAGTGGTAAATTTAGGGGGACTGACGTTTACCCTCCCATCCACTTTGCCTGTGCTGGGGCGGCGATTTGTCCTTACCGCCGGTGACCAGATGATTCTGGTCCTGTTGTACGGCCTGGGAGCAGTGTGGTTTGCGCTAGCACCGCTGGCATGGCCGCACCGACTATTCCCATCCTTCGGATTGGGAATGCTGGCTGCCTTAACGGCAGCGCTGGCGGTGGAACCCTTTTTATACGCTGCGCTGCTGGTGGAAACCGCGGTGTTATTCAGTATTCCGATCCTTTCGCCACCCGGGCGTCAGGTCGGGCAAGGCCTGCAGCGGTATATGATCTTTCAGACGCTGGCTGTACCGGCGGTTTTGTTAGCCGGTTGGCTGTTGGGGGTTGCTGAAGCCAACCCGGCGGATACGGCTATGTTTCAACGCGCGGGATTGCTCCTTGGGCTGGGATTCGCCTTCTGGTTGGGAGTGTTCCCTTTTTATAATTGGCTGCCGATGATGATGGCCGAAACGCACCCATTCCCGGCGGGATATGTCCTCAGTTTGCTGCCCACTGCGATCCTGCTGCTTGGGCTGGATTTCATCAATTCAATCGGATTCCTGGGTGATTCTGCGGCATTGTTCTACATCGTGCGCATCGTCGGGGTATTGATGGTGGTTACGGCAGGGCTTTGGGCAGCATTTCAGGTCAACCTGGCCCGGGTATTTGGTTACGCGGTCATTTTTGAAACAGGTTTTGCCTTATTGGCAATTAGCCTAAATACCTTGTCGGGCTGGATGCTGTTTGCTGCTGCCTTCTTACCGCGTTTGCTGGCGCTGTTGGTCTTTGCCTTTGCCCTGGCGGTGCTGGAAAACCAGGGAATCCCGCTGACTCTTGAGGGCATTCGCGGCCTGGCGCACCGATACCCGCTCACAGCTTTCGGGCTGCTGGCGGCAGTTTTATCCATCGGGGGATTCCCTTTACTGGCCGGACTGCCTGTGCGGTTGGAGATCTTTGAACAACTCGCAACGATTTCCCGTACTTCATTGATCGGAACGGGGATCGGGACCGCAGGATTTCTGTTTTGTGGCATGCACCTTCTATCGGAACTGATTCACAGCGACGAAGAAGAGTGGCACATGATGGAAAATTGGCCTGCGCGGGTGATCTTAATCAGCAGCTGCCTGCTGCTACTGGCTTTCGGCTTATTTCCAGAGACATTTTTTCAATCAATCCTGTTTATTTTGCAAGCCTTTCCGCAGTTATTCTAGTTATTGCTGGATTGCCGTTCGAATACGTGGTCGTCACGAGAATTATTTGCGCATAGCCGATAAATCAAATCGATTTACACAAGCAACATCTGCGACAATCGAGCCAGATGTTGCAATGCTGCGGTAACGTAGAATTGTTTATAATATTGCCATTCAAGCATTAATCCCTAAAACGCTGCCTGCAATTTTCCCCATTTAGAGGAATTCCAATGGAACTTGATCAATTTAAAAAGCAACTTGACTGGTTGGATGAAGAGCGCCGCAAAGATAAGTTGGTGATCGCAACTTTGCAGGACCGGATTGCGGACCTCGAGGAGCGCATTCCGCCGGTTGACCAGCGGGTAAATGAGGTGGAAGGGGACCTGGCACGCATCACCACATCGCTGACACGCTTTGAGCAAATCGAAAACAGCATCGGTCAGATGCGGGTTGACCTGGCGCGCCAGGTGCAAGAAGTCGAAAAACAACGCGCCGAACATGACCGTGAAATGGAAAAAGTCCGGCTGGCCGACCTGGAATTAACCAACCGGATGATCGGAGAAATTCGCAAGGGAGTGGAAAGTCTGCCGGATATTAAAAAAGGGTTGCAAGCCCGCAATGAAGGCGAAAACCGTCTGGGGACCGAAATCGAGGAACTGGGCAACCGGTTGAGCGCTACCCGCCGTTCGGATGAAGAGTACCGGCGGCAAATCAAACTATTGGATGAAGGTCAGCACCAGGACGCCAAGCGCCTGACGGATTTACAAGGAGAAGTCAGCGCAATTCGCAAACGGATCGAGGAGCAGCGCGGCAAAACTGATCTGACCACCGATGCCATGCGCAAGCTCGAACTGCGCATCGGCGAACTGCTGGCAGGCGAAACCGAGCGCCGGCAGGGGCAGCTAGCCTTTATGGAAAAGCAAAATTTGGCGGTCATGGAGCGCGACCGGGTCTGGCGTGAATGGCAGGCGCGTTTCGAACAGGTGGAGAGCCAATCGCTCAATTTGGACTCACAAATGCAGTCGCTGGATGCCACCCACCGCGCAGTGAAACGTTCGCAGGAAGCCTTCGACGAAATCAGTGCGCGCTTCGAGCGGCGCATCAATGAAATTACCGAGATGCAGCGTTTAGTGGAAGAACGGTTCCGTCAGGAATGGGTCTCCTTCAAAGCCGATGACCAGAAACGCTGGACGAATTACACCCTGGCGCAGGAAGAGCAATCTCGCGAAATGAGTCGGCAATTTAACAAAGCTGAGGAGCGGCTGGTACTGCTGGAAGATCAGATGCAGGAAATCCAGGACGTGATCCACCAGATGGTTGAAGAAACCCAGAAGCGGTTAAACGCCCTGCTGGGGATGACGCGCGACTGGGCAGAACAGCACGACCAAACCTTGCCTCGTAACCGGTAGGGATTTTTCGGCATGCATGTAATCGGTACTGCTGGGCATGTGGATCATGGTAAATCAACGCTGATCGCAGCACTGACCGGTGTGCATCCTGACCGCCTGCGTGAAGAACGCGAACGGGAAATGACCATCGACCTTGGGTTTGGCTGGCTGCCGCTGCCGAACGGTGAAACAGTGGGTATTGTGGATGTGCCGGGTCATCGCGATTTCATCGAAAACATGCTGGCAGGCGTGGGTGGAATCGATGCAGCTTTGTTTGTGGTGGCAGCCGATGAAGGGGTGATGCCGCAAACGCGCGAGCACCTTTCCATCCTTGATTTGCTGCAGATCGAGCGCGGGATTGTGGTTCTCACAAAAATCGACCTTGCGCCTGACATAGACTGGTTGGACCTGGTTGAAGCCGACGTGCGCGATGCGTTGAAGGGAACTGTACTGGCAGAAGCGCCTCTCATTCGCGTCTCAGCCCGCACCGGCGCTGGATTGGATGACCTCAAAGCAGCTTTAAGCGCGATTCTGGAAGAAACGCCCAGCCGGCCCGACCTGGGACGGCCGCGCCTGCCGGTTGACCGGGTGTTTACCATGTCCGGCTTTGGCACGGTGGTTACCGGCACATTGGTGGACGGCAGTTTACGCGTTGGAGACGAATTGGAAATATTGCCGTCCGGGCTACGCGGCCGGGTGCGCGGCCTCCAAACACACCGCCAAAAAGAAGATCAGGCCGCGCCAGGCAGCCGGACGGCAGTGAATGTGAGCGGGTTGAACGTGGACCAGATTCAACGCGGCGAAGTTCTGACACATCCACGTCAGTATCATGCCAGCCAGCGGTTGGATGTCCAATTCAGAATGGTGCGTGATGTCAGCAGTGTGCTCAAGCACGGCGCAGAGGTGAAGCTATTTATTGGCGCATCTGAGGTCGTGGGTCAGGCACGCATCCTTGGCGATGATCAACTGACGCCAGGCCAGAATGGATTCTTACAACTTGAACTGCGCGATCCGGTGGTAGCCGTGCGCGGCGACCGGTATATCTTGCGGCGGCCTTCACCGGGGGAGACTCTGGGCGGCGGGGTCGTGCTGGACGCTGACCCGCGCGGACGCTACCGGCGCAAGGACACCGCAGTCCTCTCGCGGCTGAAAGCGCTGACTGAGGGCACGCCGGTTGAGGTACTGCTGCAGGCAGCACAGGCGCTTGGCATTGCACCCCTGCGCGACATCTTGCGCCGAGCGCGCCTAGATGAGGTTCAAGCGCAGGCAGCTCTGCAGGAAGCCCTGAGAGAGGGTCAATTGCTGCTGTTGGAGAACGGAGAGGCTAAGTCCGACAGCGACGTCCTGACAGCCCACGCAGCCGTCTGGGCGGGTGAAACAGGTCAGGCAGAACGCGTTGTCGCATTGTTTCACCAGGCGAACCCGTTGCGAGTCGGAATCCCGCGTGAAATGCTCAAAAGCCGGTTGAAAATGAGCCAGCGAGTATTCCAGGCAGCCGGCAAATCCTGGGTTAAGGCGGGAAAATTTCATGAAAATGGTCAAATGCTGCATTTGCCTGATTTTCACGTGCGTTTTAGCCCGCAGCAGCAGGCCCGAGTGGATATTTTATTGAAGCAGTTTGCTGCAACTCCCTACGCTACACCAAGCGTGAAAGAGTGCATGGCGGCAACTGGCGAGGACGTTTACACTGCCCTACTGGAGCAGGGTATACTAGTTAACGTTTCAGCGGAGGTCGTGTTCCGCACAAGTGATTACCAGGTCATGCTTGCCGGAGTGGAGCAGGTCATCCAGCGCGATGGCAGCCTGTCGGCAGCGCAGTTCCGTGATCTGTTCACGACCAGCCGTAAATACGCGCTGGCCTTTCTTGAGCATCTTGACGCAACGGGGGTAACTATTCGCGATGGGGATGTAAGGAAACTTGGGAAAAAGCCAAAGTAGCACTTGTTACGGAATCAAACCGATTTTAATCAGTTTCAGGAAAATCCGAATCCCTTAAAGGATTGACAATTGTTTTTGGAAATGTTATAAACCAGCGCTATGGAACTTCGTCGCCAGCAACAGAATCCTAAGCCTCAAAACCTCCGAACCATACTCGAGAAGGTTGCGGTTTCATTTGCTTAAGTAAGTTCCAGATTAACCAGTGCAAAAGGCCTTCCGAGATGCGGAAGGCCTTTTTATTTTATATTCGTCTCGGGAGGAGTTCGATGAAAACTAATTCAAAAATGTTCGTGTTGTTCATTTAATCGGTTCACGCCGAGGTTCTGGAAAATGGCTGGATTGGGGAAGCGCGGGGTGCCCAAAAACGCCACATATTCGCGAAACAGGCATCAGGAGACAACAAAATGGAAATATTTGACCGAATCTCGTCACAACTGGTTGATTGGCGTGAACGCATTACCCGCCTGAAAGAGAATCATGGTTCGTTTAAGGTAAGTGAAATTACCGTCGAGCAGCTTTATGGCGGCATTCGTGGAGTGCCAACCAGCGTTAGCGATATTTCTTATGTCGACGCACACGAAGGAATTCGCCTGCGTGGATACACCATCCCCGAAATTATTAACTTATTACCCAGAATGGATGGCGCTGAAATTCCGCTTGTTGGCGGGCTGTATCACCTGCTCATGGCAAATGAAATTCCTACTCTGAAAGATGCTTTAGATGTGGAAAAGGAATGGCAGCAGCGCAATCGGGTTCCGGATTATGTTTTTGATGTCCTCCGCCGCCTGCCCGCTGATACTCACCCCATGACGATGTTTTCCATGGCCATCCTGGCGTTGCAATCCGAATCCGTGTTTGCCAAAAGGTATGCGGAAGGACTTGCAAAATCTGATTTTTGGAAATACTACCTGGAAGACAGCTTGAACCTGACCGCCCGTTTGCCGGTCATCGGCGCATTCATCTACAACCTGAAATTCCGCCAGGGTCAATTCATTTCGCCTGACCCATCGTTGGACTGGGGCGCAAATTTTGCCCACATGATCGGCAAAGGCGAGGATAAGGAGTATCACGACCTGGTGCGCCTGTTCTTCATTTTACATTCCGATCATGAAAGCGGAAACGTTAGTGCGCATACCTCTCATCTGGTCGGGTCGGCGCTTTCGGATGTTTATTACGCGTGCTCCGCTGGCATAAATGGCCTGGCCGGCCCGCTTCACGGATTGGCCAATCAGGAATGCCTTAAATGGCTCCTGGAACTGCAGGCTGCCTTCCCAGACTTGCCAACCCGTCCGCAGCTCGAAAAATACCTCTCGAATTACCTCGACACGGGCAGAGTGATTCCCGGTTACGGGCATGCCGTTCTCAGGGTGACTGATCCACGCTTTACCGCGCAACTGGAATTTGGTAAGCAGCATATGCCAGATGACGAATTATTCAAACTCGTTTCACTGGTTTATGAATGTTTGCCCCCAATATTGGCGAAACAGGGCAAGGTAAAGAATCCGTTACCCAACGTAGATGCGATCAATGGCACCATGCAATTCCACTACGGCGTTCGGGAATTCGAATTCTACACAGTGCTGTTCGGGATCGGCCGCACCCTTGGTTTAACTTCTCATGCGGTTTGGGCGCGTGCTCTGGGGAAGCCAATCGAGCGTCCCAAGTCCTTGACGACGCGGATGCTGGAAGAGATGGTCTCAGCTTCGTAACCGGCCACCGCGCGCCTCGATCGAGCGTTTCATAGAGCTGGATAAGGCGCTGAAGGCTTTCGCGGATGGTGCAGTGATAAGTAAAGGCGCCCAAACTCGTAATTGACATAATGGCTGACAGGTCTTATAATACCTTCCGCTGTCGCCCCGGCGCAAATTGGCTGGGGCAAGGGTTTGTATCCCCAACTTCCCCGCACACCGGCGGAATGGCCGCGGGATGTGTGGTGAAGTGAAGATTGGAGATTGGAGCTTATGAAGTACGCGATCGTTGAAGCTGGCGGCAAGCAATACCGCGCCGTCGAAGGGTCCACCATCGAGGTGGATCGCCTGCAGGATACTGTGGGCTCGCAGGTTATGTTGGACTCTGTCCTCTTGCTTGTCGAGGACGGAAGTGTGCAGGTGGGAACCCCCACCATCAAAGGCGTCAAAGTTCGAACGACGGTAGAAGATCATGTAAAAGGTCCCAAACTGACCATTTTCAACTACCGCGCGAAAAAGCACTACCGTGTCAAAACTGGTCATCGCCAGCAGTACACCCGCCTTAAGATCGAAACTATTGCAGTGGAGTAAGAAATGGCACATAAAAAAGGTGGTGGTTCCAGTCGTAATGGCCGCGATAGCAACGCTCAGCGCCTGGGCGTAAAACGCTACGCAGGCCAGGTCGTTCTTTCCGGTAACATTCTCGTGCGCCAGCGCGGCACCCATATCAAGCCCGGCTTAAATGTCGGTGTTGGTAAAGATGATACCCTGTTCGCAACCGCGAATGGCGTAGTTGTCTTTGAAACCTTACCCAATGGCCGTAAACTGGTCAGTGTAGTGCCAAAGGCAACCGCCGTGGCATCCGCTGAGGCATCTGCCTAGAGAATGTTAGGTCCAAGCACCGCCGGCCGATTTAGCGCCGACCGGAAGCAAAGGAATCCTAAGGAAAAAAGGTAAATTTAGAAATGAAGCCAAATATTCATCCGACGTATTACACCGACGCAGTCGTGACCTGTGCATGCGGCAACACCTGGACAACGGGTTCGACCCGGAAAGAAATTCATACCGAGGTTTGCTCCAATTGCCATCCGTTTTTCACCGGGCAACAACAGCGTATCCTCGACATCGAAGGTCAGGTGGACCGCTTCTACAAACGGTTACAGGCTCGTCAGGACTATGTCGAAACCACCAAAGCTCGCGAAACCGTTCGCACTTCTCCGACCCGACCCATCGCTGAGCTCGGCCTGGGCGCCCGCCCGACCGATGCCCTCGCCAAAGCCGGTCTGACCAACGTAGGCCAGATCATCGAGAAGTTGGAAGGCGGCGAAGCTGCATTGCTCGAGGTTGACGGCTTTGGCCGCAAATCTCTGATCGACCTGAAAAAACGTCTGCGTCAGCTGGGCTACGCTCTGCCTGCCGCCGCTGAAGACGTCGCAGTCTAATACCCAAAGAAATTAAACAAAAAAACAGACGCTAAGCGTCTGTTTTTTTGTTTAAGGGAAAATAGATATCATTGCGACGAAGCGTTGCGGCGGAAGCAAGCTGCGCAGGTCCATAACCGCCTGTATCCAGATGCAGAACCCAGGTCGAACGGCGCTGAGCGCCGCGTTCTGCACTCGATGACAGTCAGCCATTAATATTCATGGATGGCTCCAAACAAAACCAACCAACCCGCTGCCAGGCAGCGCAAGATGCGGTAAAATCGAACCATCTTTCCAGCGCATGAGGGACAAATGAAGCATCATAACGGATCGGTTGAAGTGATCACTGGCTCCATGTTCAGCGGCAAAACCGACGAAATGATCCGGCGGCTGCGTCGGGCGACCATCGCCAAGCAGAAGGTGCAGGTGTTCAAGCCGGTCATTGATAACCGTTACCAGGTCGAAAAGGTCACCTCGCATGCCGGAACGGCGTTTGACGCCACCCCGATCGAGCATGTGGAAGACTTGTATAACCACCTTGACAAAGACACAACCGTGGTAGCCATCGACGAGGCGCAATTCTTCGAAGAGAAAGTCATTGACATTGTTCAACAGCTTGCAGATCGCGACATGCGCGTCATCGTCGCGGGGTTGGATACCGATTTCCGAGGCGAGCCATTTGGTTGCATGCCGGCGCTGATGTCCATTGCAGAACATGTAGAAAAATTACAGGCAATCTGCATGGTGTGCGGTGAACCGGCGGCGCGCACCCAGCGCCTGGTCAATGGCAAGCCGGCGCGGTATGATGATCCGATCATTATCGTAGGCGCATCGGAAATGTACGAAGCCCGCTGCCGTAAACATCACGAAGTTCCGCGCTGGTAAATCTGGGAGGCAGGATGCTGGATTATCACGATTTTTTAGAAGAAGTGCTGGTCCCCGAAGATTTGCTGCAGCAGCGGATCGCTGAATTAGGCGCAAAAATCAGTGAGGATTTTCAGCATTCCGACCAATTGGTGTTGATCTGTATCCTGCGCGGCGGCGTGATGTTCCTGACCGACCTCATGCGCCGGATATCCGTTCCGCATGCAGTAGAGTTTATGGCGGTATCATCTTATGGTTCGGGCAGCCGAGCCACCACCGGGCAGGTGCGCATTACCCTTGATCTGAACATGAACATTCATGACAAAGATGTCATTTTGGTTGAGGACATTATCGATTCAGGTCATACTCTGTCCTCCGTGCTCGACTTGCTGGCAGCCCGTAAACCTCGGACGTTAAATGTCTGCACGCTGCTGGATAAGACCGAACGACGCGAGGTGTACGTGCCGGTGCGCTACGTTGGTTTCCAAATTCCGAATAAATTTGTTTTTGGCTACGGGTTGGATTTGGACGAACTGTACCGCAGCCTGCCATTCGTGGGGGTGGTGAACGAGCGAAAATACCGGCAAAGCTTGAAAAAAGGCGATGATCAACACGCTTGAGCACATCATCCCCGGGATACCGGTTTTAGAGATCCTGCGCAGGTTGGCCGGTGAAAAGCAAAAGGTGTACCTGGTCGGCGGCGCCATTCGCGACAGTTTAATGCAGCGCCTGGGTCATGATCTGGATTTTGCCGTCACCGGCGATGGACTGCAGCTAGCCCGAAAAACAGCCGACCAAATCGGGGCGGCTTTTTATGTGATGGATGCCGAGCGCCAGACTGCCAGGCTCATCTACCATGCGGATGGCGGACGGCGCTGGATGCTTGATTTTTCCGTGCTGCGCGGCAGCAGTATTGAGCAAGACCTCCGCGCGCGCGATTTCACCATCAATGCAATCGCTATCGACCTGCATGCGACGGACAAATTGATCGACCCGCTCAATGGCGCGCAGGACATCATCGACCGCCACTTACGCATTTGCAGCTCGGAATCCTTCGTGGATGATCCGTTGCGCGCATTGCGGGCGGTACGCCTGGCGGCTGAATTTAGCTTGCGCATGACGCCGGATACAATCCAGGGACTCAAAAAGGTCGTTCCGATGTTGGAACACGTTTCGGTCGAACGACAGAGGGATGAATTATTCCGTATCCTCGACGGTCCCCAGGCAGCGGCCGGGCTGCGTACCGGCTTTATGCTGGGCGTGTTCCACTCGCTATTGCCGGAGCTGGAAAGCTTGAAAGGTGTCGGGCAGTCTGCACCGGATATTTATGATGTCTTCGAGCATACCCTGGCGTTCATTTCAGAGCTGGAAACCCTTTACTCCGTACTGGTTGAACCGTACCGGGAGGAAAAAAGCTCCAGTATGGTGTCCGGTTTGGCTGTGATGGAACTGGGACGCTACCGCGAGCAACTGGCAGCTCATTTTGGCGCTGTACTCAACCCGGACCGGACTCTGCGTGGACTGCTGCTGCTGGCTGGCCTGTATCATGACATCGGCAAACCGGCGGTTCGCAGCGTCGACCCTGACGGCCGGGTGCGTTTCTTTGACCATGAAACCCGCGGCGTTGAAACTGCATGTAAACGCTTCAAGGCGCTGGCATTATCCGCCATCGAGGTTGACCGCCTGACAATGCTCGTCCAGCAGCATATGCGCATTCATCACCTGGCTCATAGCGCTGAACTCATCAGCCGCAAAGCGCTATACCGCTATTTCCGGGACCTTGGCGAGGTGGGAGTCGACCTGGTGTTGTTTTCGCTGGTGGATAAATTGGCAACGTATGGTGTTACAATTACCTCGGACGGCTGGCAGCAGGAATTACATGTGTGCCGCCAGCTACTAGACGCCTGGTACGACCGCCGGGAGGAGATTCTTCAACCCGCGCGTTTGATCAACGGCAGTGACTTGATGCAATCACTCGACCTGCAGCCGGGTCCGCTTGTCGGGATTTTGCTGGAGGAAATCCGCGAGGCGCAGGCAGCCGGTCAGGTTACCACGCGCACGGAAGCGCTTGATTTTGCCCGTGAACGGTTGGCTACCAATCAAGAGGGATAAGAAGGACGATCGATGAACATTAAACCGGTTGATTTGGCTTATGAGGAAATCGGTCAGGGGACGCCCGTTTTATTGGTGCATGGCTTTCCCGTGGACCATACGATCTGGCTTCAAGTAGCGGAAGGGTTGAAGGATGAAGCCCGCGTGATCATGCCTGATTTACGCGGCTTTGGCGACTCGCCCGATTCGAATGAGGTTTTTACCATGCGGCTGCTGGCCGAAGATTTACTGGCGCTGATTGACCGCCTGAAACTGGAAAAGGTGGTTCTGGTTGGGCATTCCATGGCCGGTTATGCCGTGCTGGCATTCGCCCATGCCTACCCTAACCGGCTGGCCGGGTTAGGCCTGGTCGCCACCCAGGCTGATGCCGATACCCCCGAACGCCGCCAGGCGCGGCTGGTCACCGCCCGTGAAACCAAACGCCGCGGCGTGCGCTACATTGCCGACGGCATGCCTTCCAAACTGACGCAGAACGTTGACATTCAGCAGCAATTGCACGAAAACATTATGAAATGCCGGACGACCTCACTGGTTAATGCCCTGAAAGGGATGGCTGACCGCAGCGATGCCAACCCCTGGCTGGCAGCGATCGCTGTACCGACGGTTGTGATTGCAGGTCGAAATGATCAGACGATCCCGCTGCAGCGCTCGGTAACCCTGGCGCAAATGTTGAGCAAAGGCTGGTTGGTCGAAATTCCGGAAGCCGGACATATGCCCATGCTGGAAACCCCCCAGGAAGTGGTCAGTGCGCTGCGCCAATTGATCTGTCATGTGGCAGGATGCGGATAAAGTTAAGCGATTATAGATTAGGTATAACCAAAAGGACGGTGATAAACCGTCCTTTTTTATTGCCCTGGTCATGTCCGTCTAGGGGTAAATTTCATCCAGCATCGGTTCGAAAAAGCAGCGGCAGCCGTTGGCGTGCGAACAACCTTCAACCGGCAGCGTGGGGAGTTTATCCTTTGTATATGTGCCTTCCACCGCCTGGCAAGCCGGGCAGGAATCATGGGAGACGACCAAACGTAAATTGACGACACGCGGGTTATCCCGCATTTTTTGCACCGCTACAGCCGTGGTCGAGTATTCCTTTAGATTTGCGCCGCAGGATGGGCATATGCGCGCCTGGTCAGGGGACTGGGTAAAACAACGAGAACAAGTCTGCACGATGGTTCTCCCTTTTATGGATGTTGGTGCTAGAAGTCGTCCAGGCTGCAGCAAATTATTTGAACCGCAGAGCGTTCGGACGGGTTCGCTGTAGCCTGTGTGAATTTTACTACAATCAGGAGAATGGACGGCCTGAATTAACCGTTAAATTGTTATGGTATGAAATTTTTCGGTTTTCGCCCGGCTGCGCCGGGTTAAATTAACTAAATACGCATTCAAAATGCTGGCAGAAACAGGTTTGATCAGATAGTCATCGGCGCCAGCATCGAGCGCAGTCGCGACTATTGCCGGATTATCCAGAGCTGAAAGAATTAAAATGGGCGTTTGACAGATCTCGCGAATCTTTTTACAGGTCTGCCAGCCGTCCATTTCTGGCATCAGCAAATCCAAAATAATAATATCCGGGTTGGTCTTGCGTACCATATTTATACCTTCTTCGCCCGAATAAGCAGTTTCCACCGTAACGAGGTCTGACTGAAGTTGAATCTTCAATAGCTCAGTCATCGCCGGGTCGTCATCGATTACCAATACTCTCATATGATCTCCATAACCTGGGTTAATCCTGCTTAATTATCAGTCATCTGGTATGTTTTTTTCCTTTCAACTGGTTTACAAAAGAGGGCGAAGGATGTCCACTTTCTGATCGATTGGCAATCGATTCCTGACAACAATTTTCCGACTGAGGACACGTCTGGACACGTCTGGACATTGTGAAATAAATCTCCTTTGTGGTAAAATCGTAAGCTTAATGGCTTAATATTTACCTCCTTTTGGGGAGTAGAAATCATTTTAAATCAGCGAAAGGGAACAAAATGAAAAAGTGGGTTTATTTGTTCAACGAAGTAAACGCTGCTGAAAAGTATGTGGGCGGCGACTGGGAAGGTGTGCGCGGGCTGCTGGGCGGCAAAGGCGCAAACCTGGCGGACATGACTCGCCTGGGCGTTCCGGTTCCCCCTGGCTTCACCATCACGACCGAAGCTTGCAACGCCTACCTGGAAAGCGGCAATAAATTCCCCGAGGGGATGTGGGATCAGGTCCTGGTAGCGCTAAAAGAGACGGAAAAAGCTTCCGGAAAGACCTTTGGCGGCAGCGAAAACCCGTTGCTGGTGTCCTGCCGCTCCGGCGCTAAATTCTCGATGCCTGGCATGATGGATACTGTATTAAACATCGGTCTGAATGATAAGACGGCCGAAGCGCTGGTCAAACTGACCAAGAATGAACGCTTTGTGTATGACTCCTACCGCCGGCTGGTGCAGATGTTTGGCGCAGTTGTGCTGGAGATGGATGATAAGCACTTCGAAGAAAAATTAGATGAATTTAAGACTGCAAAGAAAGTCACCGCGGATACCGATTTAACGGCCGAGGATTTGAAAGCATTAACCGTTGAATTCAAGAAAATTATCCGCAGCGTCAAGAAGATTGATTTCCCCAATGAGCCGCTGGAACAGTTGAAATTGGCAGTTGAAGCTGTGTTCCACTCCTGGAACGGGAAACGCGCCATTGATTATCGCAACGCCACCAACATTTCGCACAATTTGGGCACGGCCGTCAACATCCAGACCATGGTCTTTGGCAACACGGGCAATGATTCGGGTACAGGCGTGGCCTTCACCCGCAATCCCGCCACCGGTGAGCGGGTCATGTACGGCGACTTCCTGCTCAATGCACAGGGCGAGGACGTGGTTGCGGGCATCCGAAACACCAAGAAAATCCAAGAGCTCAAGAAAGACATGCCTGAGGCCTACGCCCAGTTCCTAGACATTACCGCGAAATTGGAGAAGCACTACAAAGACTTGCAGGATGTCGAATTTACCATCGAACGTGGCCGCCTATTTATGCTGCAGACCCGCAACGGCAAGCGTACCTCCAAGGCAGCAGTCAAAGCAGCCGTCGATATGGTTAATGAGAAGTTGATCACCAAGGAAGAAGCGATCGGCCGCATCCGTCCCGAGGATGTTGACACATTGCTGCATCCGCAGTTTGCCCCCGAGACGATCAAAGCCGCCAAGAAATCCGATCGGTTGTTCGCCACTGGGGTGAATGCTTCCCCGGGCGCTGCCGTTGGCCAGGTTTATTTCGATGCGGACACTACTGAAGTGATGCACAAAGAGCACAAGCAAGCTGTGATCATGGTGCGCCCGTTCACCAAGCCGGATGATGTCCACGGGATGCTTTCGGCCGAAGGTATTGTCACCAGCGAAGGCGGCGCCACCTCCCATGCCGCTGTGGTCGCTCGGCAGTTTGGCGTCCCATGCGTCGTCGGCGCTTCCTCCATTCGCATTGATATGGACAAACGCTTGATGGAAGTTAACGGCCTGGTAGTCCACGAGGGCGAATGGCTGTCGATGGACGGCACCACCGGCGAGGTTTTCACCGGCAAACTTACCTTGACCGCGGCTTCGCTGGAAGAGCAGACTGATCTGTTGACCCTGCTTACCTGGGCAGATGAGATTTGCGCTCGCCCGGGTCTGCGTAAAGGTCCGGCAGGTTCACCAACCACTGGCTTGCAGGTATGGGCTAACGCTGATTATCCGAAGGATGCTGTCCGCGCCCGAAAATACGGCGCCAAGGGGATTGGCCTGTGCCGCACCGAGCACATGTTCTTCGAGCCGGCTCGCCTGCCGGTTGTGCAGCGCATGATTCTGGCAAAGAATTCAGAAGACCGGAAAGCGGCTCTGGATGAATTGCTGCCAAGTCAGCGCAGTGACTTCGAAGGTCTGTTCGAGGCCATGACCGGGCTGCCCGTGATCATCCGCCTGATCGATCCCCCGCTGCATGAGTTCCTTCCGGCCGCCGGCGAACTTGAAGAACAAATTCTGACTGCACGCGTCGAAGCCCTGTCTGGCTACCTGCTTGGAAAATCCGAACCCAAAGAAGTAAAAGACCTGGAAGTCATGCTGAACGCGGTCGAGAGTTTGCACGAAAGCAACCCGATGATGGGTATGCGCGGTGTCCGTTTGAGCATCGCCATGCCGGAAATTGTCGAGATGCAAGTGCGTGCCATTTTCGAGGCCGCCTGCAACGTCCGCCTCAAGGGATTGGATCCGCATCCCGAGGTAATGATCCCCCTGACCGGCCACATTAACGAGTTGAAGTGGGTGCAGCCGCGCCTCGAGCGCATTGCCAAAGACGTAATGACCGAAAAAGGCGTCAAAGAATTGCATTACAAATTCGGCACCATGATTGAAATCCCGCGCGCCTGCGTGACTGCCGGTGAAATCGCCGGCGTGGCTGAATTCTTCTCCTTTGGCACCAATGACCTGACCCAAATGACCTTTGGTTACAGCCGCGACGACGCAGAGCGCAGCTTCTTGATGACCTACATCGAGCAGGGCATTCTGCCCAAGAACCCCTTCCAGACGCTTGACCGCGATGGGGTTGGCGGATTGATGCGCATCGCTGTTGACGGCGGGCGTGCTGCCCGGCCTAATCTGGAAGTTGGTATCTGCGGTGAACACGGCGGCGATCCGGCTTCGATCGACTTTTGCCATACCCTGGGCAACAACTATGTCAGTTGCTCGCCATTCCGCGTCCCGGTGGCGCGCCTGGCAGCCGCCCACGCCGCTCTAAAGCATGCTGTAAAGTAGGATCCGGTTCGTAAAAACTCTCTCCGCCCCTCGCTAAAAGCAGAGGGGCGGATGATTTTAACCCATCCGCAATATCTTTCTCACGCCTGAAACGGTTCGACTTTAGACGTCAAGGCATGATTCTGGTATAATTACGATAACAATATTCATAATAATTTTGAACCGTCGCACAGAAACCCCGGTAACGGGGTTTTATGACGGATGAGATCAAGAAGGAGCTCCACGGATGGAGAAGAGCGATTATCTGAATTTGTATCACCAGATGGTGGTGATCCGGCGGCTGGAGGAACGCGCCGCTGAACTTTACCAGCAGGGAAAGATTGGCGGCTTCCTGCACCTGTATATCGGGCAGGAAGCGGTCAGCACCGGGTTGATCTCAGCTCGACGTGCCGAAGACCGAGTCATTACCGCTTATCGCGACCATGGCGTAGCCATTAACTGCGGCTTGAGCGCCAAGGAAATCGTGGCTGAGCTCCTCGGCAAAGCGACCGGCTGCTCGCAGGGTATGGGCGGGTCGATGCATATGGCGGATGTCAAGAAGAATTACTGGGGCGGGCACGCGATTGTCGGGGCGCACCTGCCGATTGCCGCCGGATTGGCGCTGGGCGACCTCTACCAGAATCAGAAAGCGGTTACCCTGTGCATGTTTGGCGACGGCGCAACCAATATCGGTTATTTTCATGAGGCTTTGAATCTTTCCAAAGTCTGGAATTTGCCCATCCTGTGGGTCTGCGAAAACAACCAGTATGGCATGGGCACCTCTGTGGAGCGCGCCTCAGCGGTTTCTGAAATTCGACAAAAGGCTGACGGCTTTGGCATGAAAAATTACCAGGTTGACGGCATGGATGTACTCAAAGTTCGCGAGGTGGCTGAAAAGCTATTCAAGGAAATCCGGGCGGGCAGCGGCCCGCAATTCCTGGAGGTGGATACCTACCGCTTCCGCGGGCATTCCATGGGCGATCCTGAGCGCTACCGCTCGACGGATGAGGTCCACCGCTGGCAGGAAAATGATCCAATTGGCATCTTCCATAAAAAACTGGTGGAAATGAAGGTGGCCGGGGATGCAGAATTGAATCACCAGGCCGATCTGGCGGAGCAAGAAATAGCCGAGGCGGTCGCTTTTGCGGAAGCCAGTCCCGAGCCCAGTGTGGATGTCGTTTTCAGCAACGTTTACGTCGAAAATTAGGGGGAGGAATCATCATGGCGCGTATTACGATGCGTGAAGCAATTTCTCAGGCGCTCTGGGAGGAAATGGAACGTGACCCCAAAGTCTTTATTATGGGAGAAGAAGTCGGTTTATGGGGGGGTACCTATGCGGTTACCAAAGGGTTCTACGATCACTTTGGGGCGGATCGGGTGCGGGATACCCCAATAGCCGAAGCTGCCATCATTGGCGGGGCAATTGGAGCCGCATTGACGGGTCTGCGGCCGGTGGCCGAACTGATGACCATTAATTTCGCTTTTTCCGCCTTTGACCATATTGTCAACCAGGCTGCCAAAATGCACATGATGTTCGGCGGTCAAATGGTGCTGCCGCTGGTGATTCGGGCGGTGGGCGGCGGCGGACGCCAGTTGGGCGCCACGCATTCACAAACGCCGGATGCCATTTTTGCCCATTTTCCCGGTTTGAAAGTGGTTGCTCCCGGCACGCCTGCTGATGCCAAAGGACTGTTGAAAGCCGCCATTCGCAGCCAGGATCCGATATTATTCATCGAGCATGCAACCTTGTATCAGACCCGTGGCGAAGTGCCCGAAGGCGACTACATCGTGCCCATTGGCAAGTCAACTGTGGCGCGTCCCGGTAAAGATGTGACCATCGTTACGTACAGCAAAATGCTGGAGATTTCGTTGAAGGCGGCGGAAACCCTGGCTAAAGAGGGCATCGAGGCAGAAATCGTCGACTTGCGCTCTTTGCGCCCATTGGATATGGATCCGGTGATCGAGTCGTTCAAAAAGACGAACCGGGCGGTGGTTGTGGAAGAAGGTTGGAAGTCTTTTGGGGTCGGGTCGGAGATTGCCGCGCGAATTTATGAGGAAGCCTTCGACTACGTGGATGCGCCCGTCAAACGAGTTGCTCAGACGGAAGTCCCGCTGCCTTATAATCACATTTTGGAACAGATGATGCTGCCGAAGGTCGAGGATGTGATAAGCGCGGTCAAGGAGGTGCTGTAATGGCTGAAATTGTCGCAATGCCGAAACTTGGCTTTGATATGGCTGAGGGGACTCTGGTGCGCTGGGTCATCGTTGAAGGCGGTGAAGTAACGAAAGGCGCGGTATTAGCCGAAATCGAGACAGATAAAGCGACGGTTGAGGTGGAATCCAGCGCCGGCGGCATCCTTTACCGCCAGCTTGTGGCTGAAGGGACAATCGTGCCGGTCGGTACGCCTATCGCTGTGATCGCCGCCCCAGGTGAAGAAGTCAAAGACATGCCGGAGACTGGCGTGGAACCCGGGAGCGTCACTGCTGCGGCTGAAAAGAAGACGCCGGATGAGAAAACGCCTGCAGCCGAATCTGCCGGGCAAAAAGCCGAAGCGCCTGAGGTATCCACTGCCCAACACGGGCAAGTTACGCCGGATGGCGGGGTGCTGCGGGCGTCGCCATTGGCTCGCCGCATCGCCCAGGAAAACAACCTGAACCTGAATCAGGTGACGGGTACAGGACCTGCAGGTCGGATAACCCGTAGGGATGTCGAAATAGCCTTGCAGAGGGCTCCAGCTGCAGTTACCCCGGCCGCAGCACCCTTAAGGCCGGCAACGGCGGCTGCAACCTTGCCCGCGCCTTCCGGGATGCCAGGTGCGCCCATCCCGGCTGACGAGCACCAGCCGATTGAGAAACTGCGCTCGATTATTGGCAGGCGCATGGTGGAATCCAAGCAGCAAGTGCCGCATTTCTACGTCACCAGCGCGTATGATGTTGCACCATTGATGGAAATGCGCAAACAGATCAACCTTCAGTTGCCGGAAGAATCCAAACTGTCGGTCAATGATTTCATCATCAAGGCTGCCGCGCTGACTTTACGCCAGTTCCCCAATATCAACGCATCCTTGACGGACAAAGAGATCGTCCGCCATGGGCATGTCAATATTGGCGTGGCGGTTGCGCTCGATAGCGGTCTGATGACGGTGGTATGCAAGGACGCCGACCAGAAACCACTGCGGCTGATCGGTCAGGAAGTGCGCGAGATGGCTGCGCGGGCGCGCGCCGGCAAAGTGCGCCCGGATGACATCGAGGGCTCAACCTTCTCGATCAGTAATCTGGGGATGTTCGATGTGGAGCATTTTATTGCCATCATCAACCCCCCCGAAGCAGCAATCCTGGCCGTTGGGTCAGCGCAAAATGTGCCCGTCGTGATCGATGGCGAGGTGAAGGTTGGGATGCGCATGAAAGCGACGTTATCGGCTGACCACCGCATTACAGATGGGGCGGAAGCTGCTCGTTTCATGCAGGCGCTGGCCGGATTTATCGAGAATCCGTTAAGGTTGATGCTGTAGGTAGCGGATAACAAGCAAGGGATCTGTTTTCTGTCATGGCGAGGAACGAAGCCATCTACGCCTGCCCGGCCGAGTAATTGCCAATGGCAGTGATCCGGTCACACTAGGCGTGGACTGCCTCGCTGCGCTCGCAAAGACAGAATATTTTTCATGGCGAGGAACGAAGCCATCTACGCCTGCCCGGTCAAGTAATTGCCAATGGCAGTGATCCGGTCATACTAGGCGTGGATTGCTTCGCTGAGCGTCCAAAGATTGAAAATTTATGGTTGGTTATAAAACTGCCGGTATAAATTCATAAATTCTGCGATTTGCCGGATGTAGGTTCGGGTTTCGTCAAACCGAATGATCTCAAGAAACAAATCCGGATCATTACCAGATAGCTCACGCCAGATATTGGCGTTGCCGGGCCCGCCATTATAAGCCGCCAGCGCCAAATAGTTATCCCCAAAAAAATCGCGTTGATTGGATAGATAACGCGCTCCAAGACGCAAATTAACCGCCGGATTGAACAGGTCATCCGTCGTGTAGTTTGGCGGCCAATTGTATTGATTGACCAACTCCTGCCCGGTAGCCGGGATGATCTGCATCAAGCCGCGGGCATTTGCCCCGGACGAAACAAATCCCTCAAAGAAACTTTCCTGGCGGATGACGCTCAACAACAGCAAAGGGTGAAGGTTTACCCGGTTGGCTTCTTCGACCACCAGCTCGCGGTAATAGGCGCCAAAGCGGATGTGGTTGAAATACACGGGAGCATCCAGAGTCTGGGTATCATTCAATCCAGCCAGCGTTAAAATTTGACGGCTGGCAAAAATGGCAGGGCGGTAGGCGCCCAACGAAAGCAAATGATTCATCAGGCGATACGTATTGAGGGGATCCTGCTCCAGCTTTAAACGCAAGATTTCAAATTCGTCGCGCGCCGCCTGGTAAAGACCAATTTCCCACAGAGCCTGCCCGCGTTGAAAGTTGACGTCCGCGCCAAGGTCGGCCAGGCCGGAAAAATCAGTCCCGGCAGGCAGGCTGAAGTTCACTTCCAGCCAATCCTCAGCCTCAGCCCGTTCACCTGCAAAATCCACGCCCAGGCTGAATTGAAACGGCTCGTGCAGCACTGGCAGCCCCCCGGCTAACTCAGCGGAGCGTACCGAATAATACCCGGTTGGGTCAAGCACAGCCGCTTGCTGCCAAGTTTGGCGGGCAGCGGTTGCGTCCCCCAGCGCCTGCTGCGTTTTTCCAACCCAAAGCAGGGCCGCCGCTTGATCTTCCGGGTTGACGCCCAATACAGCGTTACGCTGGAAGAGGGTCAACGCTTGATCGAATTGGCCTAGCCTAAACAGGGTTACCCCGGCCAGCAGGTGCCCGCGCGGTGCGACCTCCGCCTCCGGGTATTCGTCGATAAGTCGTTCCCAGATCGAAGCTGCCCGGGACAACCGTCCACCGCGTTCCAGAATCCGTCCGGCGTTGAACATTGCATCTGCCGCATCCGGGCCGTTGGGCACCAGCGCCACCAGGGAAAGCAGGGTTTCTGCGCCCTGGTCAAACTGATCCAGCCAGGCCCATTGCGTGTAGGCAATTTCATTCCAGGCTGATGACCACAATTCGTCGTTCGAATGGTCGGCGATCAATGCCTGCCATTCGGCAATGGCCGCCTGAGGCTCATCCAAGGCACGCAGCGAACGGGCGCGCAGGTCGTGGGCGATGGCAGGGTGGTCGGGGTTGGCATTCAGATAGCGCAGCAGCGCTTCGTTGGCATACCCGTACTGGCCGGCATAATAGTCCACAATGCCGCGGTCCAGGTCGTTCACCGGCACGCCGGCATTGACCAGCGCAACCAACCCGGAATAGGTGTCATATGAGGTGGGAAACTTCGCCACCGAATCGGCGTAGCGGGCGTATGCCTGTTCAGGAAAACCCAATGCCAGGTAGGACGCGCCGGCCAGTAAATTAGCCTGAGCCCGCTGAAAGTCGTTGTCACCGGTTTCGATCACCTCCAGGAAAGTGCGGACGGCATTGGTATGGTCTTCCTGAGAGGCATAAGCCTGACCGATTTTTAATTTCAACGCCCCAATCGAAGCCGGGCTGGCCTGAATTGCCGCTTCGTAAGCCAGAATTGCCCCGGCATAATCAGCGCCGGAGACCAGCGCATCGCCGCGCTGTGTTTGGATCACATCATCGATGATGCCCAGTTTGAGTTCGCTGTATTTAGCCAGCGCGTCGGCTGCCAGGGCGTATTCCTGCCGTTCCAAATAAGCTTGCGCCAGAAAGTAATAAGCATTGGGCAAAGCGCGATTTTCCGGGTGCTCATGAATGAGCGCGTTGAAGGTCTCAATGGCCTGACCGAATTCACGGTCAATGATGAAGGAACGCCCGATTCCCAGCAGTGCTGCTGCCTGAATTTCGATATCCTGGCTGTCGGCCGAGCCGTTGCGGTATTCTGACCGCGCCCGCTCGGTTTCTCCTTGCAGCAGCGCCAGGTCGCCAGTTGCAATGCGTGCTTCCGGTGTGGGCGTTGGGGTAGGCGCGCTGGTGGGCGTAGCGGTTGGCTGATTGGGGGGGATCAGGCTGGTCGGGGTTGTGGTAGCCCCGTCTGGATTATTCCGATTGAAGACCGGGAAGGAGCAGCTGGTGAGCAAAAAAACCAAAATAACAGCGATGCGCCAGGGGGAGCGGAATGGGATCATGAAAACCTTATACCGTGTGTGATTGAGGGTGTCAATAGCAGGATGTTGTGCAATCGAGTCTGGCTTGAGTTAGCAAGGCGCGCCCATGTCTCCGGATTCTGATGGTATAATAAGCTAGCTCCCGCGAGGGAGCGGTTTTGATGATTCTACCCGAACTTCATGCCAATTTCGAAAGCTGGATGGTTCCATGACGATTGTTTTGACAGGGTCGGTCGCTTTTGATTATTTGATGACCTATCCAGGTTATTTCCGGGATCACATCGTACCTGAACGGCTGGATACCATCAGCCTTTCATTCTTAGTTGATCAGTTGGAACGCGTGCGCGGCGGTACAGCCCCCAATATTGCCTATACCATGGCGCTGCTGGGCGGGAAACCGGTTGTTTTTGGCACTGTCGGTGAAGACGCTGGTGAATACCTGGCCTGGTTAAAACTGGTCGGTGTGGATACGCATTTCATTCGCACCGTCCCAGGGGTGTTTACTGCTTCCTTTTTTGCCAATACGGACCTGGCAAATAACCAGATCGCCAGCTTTTACACCGGCGCAATGGCGCACGCCCGCGATTTATCGCTCAAAGAGCTGGGGAACTTACGGCCAGATCTGGTGGTCATTTCCCCCAATGATCCAGTGGCAATGGATCATTACGTAACCGAATGCAAAGCAGACGGCTTGCCATATTTATATGATCCGGGTCAACAGGTAGCCCGTTCGAGCGGCGCGGAGTTGGCCCGCGGTGTCCAGGGGGCTCACATTTTGTTTGTTAACGAGTATGAATGGGAATTGCTGCTAAAGCACACCGGCTTAAAGGTCGAAACCATCCTGAACACGGTACCCATCGTCGTGATTACGTTAGGCGCGCGCGGCGTCGAAATTCACGTCCAGGGAGAATTGATCACCCTGGCAGCCGTTCCGGAACGCGTCATCATTGATCCCACTGGGGTTGGCGACGCCTTTCGCGGCGGTTTCCTGGTAGGTTATCAGTTGGGTCTCAGCTGGAAAGTATGCGCCGAAATGGGCAGCCTGGCAGCAGTTTACTGCCTGGAAGCCAAAGGTCCGCAGGCGCACCAGTACACGGTAGCTGAGTTTGTCGAACGCTACCGCCAATTTTTCGATGACCAGGGCGTACTCGACGCTCTGATGAAGTAACAGCGTATCTCTTGGAGGATATGAATGAGTAATTTTGATGTCAAAGATTTGAAATTGGCCGAAGGTGGACGCCGCCGCATTGAGTGGTCTGCCCGCGAGATGCCGGTTCTGCGTTCCATCCGCGAGCGTTTTGAAAAAGAACGCCCATTGGAAGGGCTGCGGGTTTCTGCCTGCCTGCACGTCACCTCTGAAACAGCCAACCTGATGCAGACGCTGCAAGCCGGCGGTGCGGATATCGTGCTGACAGCCTCCAACCCACTGTCCACCCAGGACGACGTGGCAGCCTCGTTGGTTTCGCATTCCGAGATTCCGGTGTATGCAGTCAAGGGTGAAAACAACACGGTTTATTACAAACATATCCATGCTGCGCTGGATCACAAACCGCAAATGACCATGGATGATGGCGCTGACCTGGTGAGCGTGCTGCACAAAGACCGCCGCGATTTGCTGGCTAATGTGGTTGGCGGAACCGAAGAGACTACCACCGGCGTCATTCGCCTGCGCGCCATGGCTGCCGACAAAGCTCTGAACTTCCCGATCATTGCGGTTAATGACGCATTGACGAAACACTTTTTTGACAACCGCTACGGGACCGGCCAATCGACTATTGATGGGATTGTGCGCGCCACCAATGTGCTGTTGGCGGGTAAGAACTTTGTGGTTGCCGGCTACGGCTGGTGCGGGCGTGGCCTGGCTTCGCGCGCGCGCGGGATGGGTTCCAACGTCATTGTGACTGAAGTTGACCCGCTCAAAGCCCTGGAAGCCGTTATGGATGGTTTCCGCGTGATGCCGATGGGCGAAGCTGCCAAAATTGGCGATTTCTTTTGCACCCTGACCGGTGACCTGAATGTACTGGATCGCAGCCATTTCGAAGTGATGAAAGACGGCGCGATTGTGGCCAATTCGGGGCACTTTAACGTCGAAATCAATATTCCGGCGTTGGAAGAGATGTCCACCGGCAAGAAGTTGGTACGCCCGTTTGTTGAAGAATATGATTTGAAGGACGGCCGCCAGATATTCCTGCTGGGTGAGGGCCGCCTGATCAACCTGGCTGCTGCGGAAGGTCACCCGGCCAGCGTGATGGATATGTCGTTTGCCAACCAGGCGCTCTCGGCTGAATACATGGTGAAACATGCTGCCGAGTTGGAGAAAACGGTTTACAGCGTGCCCGAAGCCATCGACAACGAGATTGCACGGCTAAAGCTGGCAGCCATGGGCGTCAAGATCGATGTGTTGACTCCCGAGCAGCAATCCTACCTGAATTCCTGGGAAGAAGGCACCTAGATCATCAAGGTTTAGTAGTAAGGGATCATCTCTTGCGAAAATAAGTAAAGGCAGCCAATTGGCTGCCTTTTTTTGGTTCCACTATATAAACACCTGTACATGGCACACAAGATCTCCTAAGGCGTTCCAATCCTCGGACGGGACCGAAGGCCCACCCAACAAGAGATGACACTGAAAACTGACCCCTCCAACCTCCCCCATTTTGAAAAAACACAAAATGGAGGAGACTTATATATTGTCTTTTCTGAACACTCGCAATAAAGCGTAGCGCTAAGACGAATATGTAACCGCCATGTAGTTGAGGACGCTGAAGGAAGCCATGAACGTCTCCCAATTGCGCCAGTAAATCGTGCCGCCGTCCAGAATGGTCACTCCAGTCGGATCGTATCCGATAACAATGGCCGTATGCTCATTGGGAGCCACCAACACATCATCACCCGCTTCGGTGCGATAAGTGGCCGAGTAACCCGGCCTGGTGCCAACAATTACCCAGGCGATGACTGGGCGCCCGGCATCAATCTCCCGGCGGATCGCCTCGGCTGACATGGAGTAAACGGCGGTGGCTGGCACACCATAAGCGCGTAACAGCTTGGCGACGGGATCGGCATGTACACCGTAGCTATTGGGCGGGATTTGACCGCCATAATCGTTCACATTGCCGACAAAACCTTGGTTCGGGTCGTCCGAGGATGGCAGGGCATTGAGGAAATCGGTTTCGCTGATGTTGACGCCGAAATAGCGCGCCCAATCGACCGCAGAGCGCGATTCGCACGAGAGATTATAGCTTTGCGGGTAGCCGGTGATGTTGCCGATAATGACACTATCGTTTGGATAAACCGGCTCGGGCGGTTTAGGCGTTCGGGTGGGGGGAGGCGGCGGCCGGGTTGGCGTGTTCGTCGGAACCTCCGTCTCGGTAGGTGTGGAGATGACCGTTGAAGTTGGGGTCGCGGTAGGCGTTGAGGTGGCGGTAGGCGTCACCGTAATGGTGTTGGTTGGCAACGGCAGGAATGGGCTGGAGGTCTGGGTCATGCCGCCAAGGAAAGTCGGCGTAGCAGACAAGGATGCTCCCACCACGCGGGAGATGGCTGCCTGTGCACCGCCAGGGTAAAACAAGTCAACTGCCAGCGCACCCAGCAGCAAACCCAGCCCAACCAGAATCACTACCAGTAAAATAAAGAGGACTGTCCACTGCGCCCTGGGCAGCTGAGCCGGTACATTAAGGCGAGATTTCATCGGGGAACCTCTGGCTGTGCATCCGAAGCGTTATCCTCAACTATTATAGCCAGGAAAAGGCGGGTGCCAATAGATTCCCTGAAGGTGGGCGCCTCGGGGAGAAGATCAGCCCGGGGAGGTTGCCAGACTTTAAACTAGCTTATTTTCTAAATTAATTCAGCCGGGAACATCACAACTCGCCCCCAAATATCCTTCAGCGTTCCCGGCTGTCTGCCAACCAAAATTAAGCTTCTTCCTCAAAACCGCTTTCGTCCTCACTTGAGCCGCCGCTGCCAAAAGCGATGGGAATTTCACCGCCTACTGCGCGCTGCCGGACGGCCAGCTCAATTTTGTCCGATAACTCGAGGTTCTGACGCAGATATTCTTTGGCATTTTCGCGCCCTTGCCCGAGTCTGACATCGCCATAGGAGAAGAATGCACCGCGTTTGGTGATGATTTCCAGTTCGGTTGCCAGGTCCAAAATATCGCCGGATTTGGAGATACCCTCGTTGTACATGATGTCAAATTCAGCCGTGCGGAAGGGGGCTGCCACCTTGTTTTTGACCACGCGCACGCGTACCCGCCCGCCGATGATCTCAGTGCCAACTTTGATGGACTGGATGCGGCGGATATCCAGACGCACCGAAGTGTAGAATTTGAGTGCCAGACCGCCGGGGGTGGTCTCTGGATTGCCGAACATGACGCCGATCTTCTGGCGCAACTGGTTGGTGAAAATGACCGCCGTTTTGGTCTGGTTGATGGCGCCGGAGAGCTTGCGCAGCGCCTGCGACATCAGGCGAGCCTGCATACCCATGGTCGCGTCGCCCATATCGCCTTCGATTTCGTTGCGCGGCACCAGTGCAGCCACCGAGTCCACTACGATGATGTCGATGGCACCTGAACGCACCAGCGTCTCGGTGATCTCGAGCGCTTGCTCACCCATGTCAGGCTGGGAGACCAGTAAGTTATCGATATCCACGCCTAATTTTGCCGCATAGACCGGGTCGAGCGCGTGTTCCATATCCACGTAGGCGGCGGTGCCGCCCATCTTCTGGCATTCTGCTACCAGGTGCAAGCAGAGGGTAGTTTTGCCGGAGGATTCCGGGCCGAAGATTTCGGTGATGCGCCCGCGCGGAATGCCGCCCACACCAAGGGCGATATCGAGCGACAGCGAGCCGGTCGGAATGGCTTCTACCTGCAAATGCGTTGCCTCGCCCATCCTCATAATGGATCCTTCGCCGTAGCGTTTGATGATGTCGCCCAGGGCTTTGTCGAGCATCGCTCGGCGTCCTTCGCCGAGGTTACTGGAGTGCGGGATGGATTGGGAGGGCGGGAGGGTTTTATGCGCCATATTGGGTTACTCCTTGTTGGGGGATCGATAATTTGATTATATCCAGAATGGCATAATGATTTGTAAAAAATGTCGTTTATTTATTATAGTACATTTGTTCAATTCGTCAAGTTTTAGTAGAAAATTGGTCTATAATTAAAATGATCACTTCGGTCACCACCTGTGGCACCGCTAACGGAGAAAAACCATGGCCTACGATCACAATTTAGCACAGCGCATCATCGAGGTCTTGCAAGGTACATCTGCCTTGGATGAGAAGAAGATGTTCGGCGGCGTAGGGTACTTAATCCACGGCAACATAGCGGTTGGGGTCCACGGCAATGACCTGATGGTACGAGTAGGCCCGGAAAATCACGCCGAAGCCATGAAGCGCCCGCATACTCGCCCATTCGACATGACTGGGCGTCCGATGAGCGGCTGGTTGGTGGTCGAGGCAGCTGGGATTAAGGATCCCGCCGTTTTGGCTGAATGGATCCAAATGGGTGTCAGCTACGCTCAATCCCTCCCACCCAAATAATACGAACCAATGTAAAAACCCATTCTGCCTAACCCATTCTGCCTATTGACAAGCGACCATAATCTCGGTAGCATAAAGCATCTTTTATAATTGCATAGGTGAGAGAGCGGCTGAACCTCGTCCACATGGATGAGGCAACGAGGTGGAGGTTCTCCTCTGCGAAGAGGACGCTAACCCTGGCAACCAGGGAAAAATCGAACGATCAGCGGATGCCTCTGGAGCCCGGTCACAGGCTCCCTTCTCCCTTCCGAAAAATGCCTGGATGAAAAACTGACGGCGACGTCAGCGACAAATCCGGTATAGTGATCAGAAACCATGTCGTAGTGTTTCTGGTGTACGTTGGAAGGGCTGCCACCTTGAAATCGGATCATTTAAAACGGCACGCCCGGCGTGCTGTTTTTGATTTAACAACCGGAGGATTTAAAAAATGGATAACAAAGAGATTTTGGAACGTGTGGCAGCCGACGACGTAAAATTTGTTTCTTACCAGTTTGTTGATGTCCTTGGCACCGTCAAATCGGTGGATGCGCCTGTTTCTCAGTTGAAGGGCGCATTGGAACGCGGGGTCTGGTTTGACGGCTCGTCGGTGGAGGGATTTGCCCGTATCCAGGAGTCCGACATGCATCTGCGCCTGGACGTGGATACCTACGCGGTGCTTCCCTGGACGCCAGGCGATATGCGCCGCGCGCGGATTTTCTGTGACATCTTTCAACCCGATGGCACGCCATTTGCCGGCGACCCGCGCGGCAATTTAAAACGGCTTCTGGCAAAAGTACGCGAGCGCGGCTGGGTGTACAACATCGGGCCTGAGCCGGAATTTTTCCTCTTTCGTCAAAACGGCGGCCAGACGATCCATCCCGTGCCGCATGATGTGGGCGGTTATTTCGATTTCTCGCCCAACGATGAGGCTGTCCGGGTACGTACTGAGCTGATGGAAGCGCTCGATCAAATGGGGCTTGAAATTGAAGTCGGCCACCACGAGGTTGCATTGGGACAACACGAAATCGATTTTCGCTTTGCGGATGCGCTGCGGGCTGCGGACAACGTCCTGACGCTCAAATATACCGTCAAAGCTATCGCTGCGCAGAATGGATTAGTCGCTTCCTTCATGCCGAAGCCGATTTACGGCATCAACGGTTCGGGTATGCACTGTCACCAGTCCTTCTTTGACCTTAAAGGCAAAAACCTGTTCTATGACCCCAGCGACCCCTTTAACCTGTCCAAAATTGCCTACGGCTTTATTGGCGGTCAATTGGAGCATGCCCGCGGGTTTTCGGCAGTGGTGGCGCCGACAGTCAACTCGTACAAGCGGCTGGTCCCCGGTTACGAAGCGCCGGTCTATGTTGGCTGGGCGCAGACCAACCGGTCAGCTTTAATCCGCATCCCGCGCTATACGCCCGGACAGGAAGGGGCGGTGCGCGCTGAACTGCGCTGCCCGGATCCGTCCTGTAACCCCTACCTGGCCCTGGCTGCCATGTTGACCGCTGCGCTGGACGGCATCGATCGCGGAGTCAAGCCGCCTACGCCGCTCAACAATATCAACGTGTATGAGTTGAACCGCGAGGAAAGGGAAGAATTAGGCGTAGCAGAATTGCCGGGTTCGCTCAAGGAAGCTTTAGACGAGTTCGAACGCGATGAAGTGGTTAAGAGCGGATTCTCGCCCAGCCTGTATGAGAGCTTTGTGCGCGCCAAGCGCAGTGAGTGGGATGATTACCGCATCCACGTGACCGACTGGGAAATCAACAATTTCCTGCAGACGGCGTAGATAGACCCCCTCCAACCTCCCCAAAAATCCCAAAACCATGGGTTTTAGGGGAGGCATAAGTCCAAAACGCGCCCGAAAATTCCTTATCCGGCTCGGGCATTCTCCAGCAAGCGGCACAGGCTGCATAGGCCGCCTGTCGTGGTGGGTTGCCCGCAGGATGGGCAGGGCTGCAGATCAAGGTCTTCTTCGACTATTTCTTCCAACGGAAAGAAGCCGTCCTCACGCGCCTGCAGGAAACCGAGCATGAAACGCAGTTTTGCGCCGGGTTGGGCTTCCTCCAACTGATTGAGCAAGTTTTTATATTCGATTTGCTTGCTGCCCACCGCGTGGGGACATTCATCCTCGATGTACTCGATGCCGCGCAGCAGCGCATAGGCAGCCGTCTCCCGTTCGGTAAAACGGCAGAAGGGCTTGACCTTGCGAGCAAAGCCGTCCTTTTCTGGCAGATACGGCGCTTGCCGCCGCAGCTGGCGAATGTTCCAACCCAGCACGTTGCCGAAAAGGAAAGCGGCTTCATCATCTAAATTATGCGCGGTCGCCAGCACATCGAACCCCAATTCGCGGGCGGTACGATTCATCGTATGGCGTTTGACCAGCCCGCAAACGGCGCATGGTTTGGATCGTCCGCGGCGGCTAACCTGTGCCAGTTCCGGAATGGTTTGACCGAATTCTTCCTCGACATTGACGATGTGTAGCGGCAGGCCGCGCTCGGCGGCAAACTCGCGGGCATATTGCTCGGACAGGTCCGAGTATTCCGTTTCACGGGCAATTCCCAGATGGATATACATACCGGCGGTCGGGTAGCTCAGCCGCCAGAGTACGTCCCAGAGTGCCAGTGAATCTTTACCGCCGCTGACCGCCACCAGAACCTGTTCGCGCCGGTTGAACATATCATATTTTTCGATGAAACGCTGGGTCTGGTCAATGATCCATTCCAGGTAATGGTCTTTGCACAATGCCAGCCGGTGCTGGCGCATACGGATGACCGCCTTCTGCCCGCAGGTGTTGCAGATCATGGTGGTCATGATACCCCTCCGGATATCGCCGAGACAATTTTGACCGTCTCGCCATTGCGCAGCGAATCATTTTCAGTAAGCAGCTCGCCCCCGCGCACCACCAGGTGTGATTCAGGGGAGAGATTAAGCTGCTTGAGCGCGTCTTTTACCGATAAAGTGCCTTCCAACCGAAATTCCTGCCGGCGCAGGATGAGAATGACAGGCATAACCACCTCCAAAGATCAAGGTGGACTCATTGTAACATGCTGACCTACAGGAAATTACGGCTCGATCTGATCCTGGACGCATAACAGCCAATCACGGGTGATGCCGCTGGGCTCTGACTGTGTCACTGCCAAAATGGGCAGCGTCCACTGGTCGCCGGCATAGCCCGTTATGCTTATTTGCCGGACGGTCGAATCCAGCCAGCGAGCCGGCAAGAACCCGATTGCCTGCGGGTCGGCTGCTACGGCTTCGAGCATGGCTGCCGGATTGGGGGCTATACGAGCGGTAGTCGCAATCGGCGAGTCTGCCAGCAGCGTAGTGGTCAGCAAGATTTGGGTATCCTCTCCAGCGGGATAAACCCAGGTTTGAACTGAATCCAAAGGGGCGCCTTCCGGGTCAGTCCAGACGGTTGCCTGCCCGGTGAAAAAATCTTTCAGTTGGGACGCATCCAGGGTATCGACCGGGTTATCCGGGTTGACGATTACTGCAAGCGAATCCTTCCCGATTTCAAAAGGAGCAACGCTGGCAGGGGCCAGGTTGGACCAGCGCAGTAGAACGTCGGAATCCTCCAGCGACTGGGCTTCCACTTCATTAAACCGGACGCTCAGGGTCAATCCCGGGGTTTGTTGTGCACATTCGGCCAGGTCTGGCCGCAACCATTCGAGGGAACTGGTTATTTCAACGCGCACCGCCATCGGGGTAGGGGCTGGATCGGCTGAGGGTTGGGTTGTGCAGCCAGTGATCAGTCCGGCCACCAATGCCAGGATGAAGACCCTAGACATAGGCAACAAGGAGAACCACTATGGCCAAAGCGGCGCAATAGGCAGCAAAAATGTAAAGTGGCCGGCGGGTGAGGAATGCCAGCAGCCAGCGGATGGCAAAGTAGCCAACAACAGCGGCAGCGATAAAACCGGCAGCGATGGCGGGCAAAAGGCTGGCCAAATTAGGGATATCCAACAAATCCAACAGGCTGAAGGCGCCAGCAGCCAGCATAACCGGGATCGACATCAAGAAAGAAAACCGAGCGGCTGCCGGCCGGTCGAGGTTGCGAGACATGCCGCCACTGATGGTGGCGCCAGAGCGCGAAATGCCCGGGAAGAGCGCCAATGCTTGGGCAAAACCAATCCAGAGCGCATCTTTCCAGGTAAGCGACGCAATGCCACGGCTGCGTTTGCCAATCTTTTCCGCAATAATCAGTAGCAGTGCGGTCACCAGCAGGAAAAGCGCGGTCACTGGAGCGTCCTTGAACACGGCTTCTACCAGGTCTTTTATCAACAAGCCAATAACTCCAGCCGGAATGGTCGCCAGCACCAGCAGCCAACCCAGGCGGGCAGCTGGTGCGCCAAAGGGTTTTCCGCTGCGCAGCCCATTCCAGACTGCACTGAGTATCTCCCACAGGTCGCGCCGGAAATAATAGATCACCGCAGCCAATGTGCCAAGCTGAACCAGCACATCAAACGGGAAGACCACGGCTTCGTCCAGCTTCCAGCCGAACAGGTAGGGAATAATCACCAGGTGTGCGGAACTGGAGACCGGCAGAAATTCGGTCAGACCCTGGACGATACCGAGGATGATGGCTTGAATGATGGTCACGATGTTTTATCCTGTGGATTGTAGGTAGCGAGGAAAGAATCGGCAAAATGGTCAAATTGACCGGCAATAATGGCTTCCCGAGCGTCGTTCACCAGAGACACCAGCGTATGGATGTTGTGAATGGAAATCAGAGTAGCTGCCAGCATTTCCTTCGCCACGATCAGGTGACGCAAGTATGCGCGGGTGAAGTGGCTGCAGGTGTAGCAGGTGCAGTTCTCATCGATAGGCTGCGGGTCATGCGCATTGGCAGCGTTCATCAGGTTGATGCGTCCGGTAAGGGTCATAGCCGCCTGATGGCGCGCCAGGCGGGTGGGTAACACGCAGTCGAAAATATCGATGCCGCGCCGGATGCCATGGATCAAATCCTCCGGCGAGCCGACTCCCATCAGATAGCGGGGTTTATCCTCCGGTAGGATGGCGTCCACTACCTCGATCATGGCGTGCATTTCGGCCTTGGTTTCCCCTACCGAAAGGCCGCCAATGGCGTGTCCCGGAAAACCCAGTGCGGAGATGAATTCTGCGGACTGTTCCCGCAAGTCGGGAAAAATGCCGCCTTGCACGATGCCAAACAATGCCTGATCGCGGCGTGATTGAGTTGTGTGACAGCGTTCTGCCCAGACATGGGTGCGCGCGACAGCTCGCTGGTTGTATTCGCGGTCATAGGGCGGGGCGCATTCATCGAAAGCCATGATGATATCGGCACCCAGGTCTTCTTGAATTTGAATAGCCTTCTCCGGTGTAAACCGGTGAGTAGACCCGTCGATGTGGCTCTTGAAGGTAACCCCGTCAGCATCGATTTTACGCATATCCGCCAGCGAAAACACCTGAAAACCGCCTGAATCGGTCAACATCGGGCCGTCCCACTGCATAAAACGATGCAGCCCGCCCAATTCTGCCACCAGTTCAGCGCCCGGGCGCAAATAAAGGTGATAAGTGTTCGAGAGCACCAGGCTGGCACCGGCAGCGCGTAACTGGTCGGGTGAAACGGCCTTTACGGTCGCCTGTGTACCCACCGGCGCAAATACCGGGGTGAGCAGGTCGCCATGCGGAGTCGTGAACACTCCGGCGCGGGCGCGTTTGTCCTGTGCAATGCGGTTGAATTGAAATAAGTTGTTCTTAATCATAAACCCCAGAAAATAGCGAGACCGGCCAGGATGGCCAGTATCACCAGGATGGTGAGCGGGATGCCAATGCGGGCGTAGGTGCGGAAATTATACCCTCCGGAACTCATGACCATAATATTCACGGGGTGTCCATACGGCGTGGGAAAAGCCAGGGAACACCCGAGCGCTACAGCCATGCCAAGCGCGCGCGAGTCAATCTGGGCTGAAGTTGCGGCTGCCAGGGCCAGCGGGGCGACCACCAGCGCTGCCACTTGACCGCTCATGAACTGGGTCAGCAGCATGGCGATCAGAATTAGAGCGAGCGCGATCCAGAGCGGGGCAATATCTCCCAGCAGCCCAAGCAGGGAGTTGACAGCCAGACTTGCCAGTCCGGTATTGCGAATTGCGGTACTCAAAGGCCACATGCCTGCGATTAGGAAAATCACTTTCCATTCGATCGACCGGTAGGCGTCGTTCATGGTCATGCAGCCAGTCACAACTAGAAGAACTGCGCCAGCTAAAATGGTCTCTGCGACCGGAACCAACCCGGTAGCAGCGGTAACCAATGCAACCAGGGTGATCCCGAGGGCCAGGTAAATCTTCCCCGGTGCCAGAACGGCATCCGGGTCCTCCTCAAGCAGCACGATATCCGGGTCACCGTGAAGTAAACGGATGCGGCGGGCGGTTCCCTGGACTAATAGGGCATCACCCGCCTGCAATCGCAGATCCGCAAGGTCCTCCTCGACCGGGCAATTGCTTCGCCAGATTGCGACGACGGTGAGGTGGTATTTCTCGCGGAAGTTCAGCTCACGCAGGGTTTTCCCGATCATTGTCGAGTGGGGCGGGAGGATCAGTTCTGCCAGTTTGATGACCTCGTTGACGACATTTGGCTGCGTCGGGCTGCCAGGAACAGTGACCAGGTGAAATTCAGCTATTTTGGTAGAGTCGACCAACCCGTGCACCATCAGCCGGTCCCCGGGTTGGATAATTTCCGAACGCTTGGGACCGAGATAGGGTTGGCCTTTGCGGATGATGCCGATGATCGTCAAACCGAGCTTTTTGCGCCAGTCACCGGCGCTGATGGTCTTCCCTGCCAGAGGGCTGTCGGGGAGCACCATTATTTCAGCCAGGTTGCGCTTCAGGTTATACAATTCAGTCAGGCGCGCACCCAGTTGGGTAAGCAGCCCATCGTGGCCTTCGGGCTGCACAGTGAGCAGCATATGGCGGCCTGCGGTTACCATGTAAACTGCTCCGATGAGGACGAGTGGAAGGCCAACAGGCAAAAAATCCAGCACGCCGAAAGGCGCGAAACCCGCGTCGCGCAGCGCGCCGCTGACGACAATGTTGGAAGTGGTGAACAAAGTGGCCATTCCACCCAAAATGGTGCCGTAAGCCAGGGGCAGGAGCAGTCGGGATGGCGATACACTCGCCGAACGGGTAAGGGTCATGACAGCCGGCAGCAGGATCCCAACGACTGCGATATTGTTCATGAAAAGGGATAACCCGGCAGCCGTCAGGAATGTGATCAGGATTAATGTGGCGTCATTCTTGTTTCCAAGACGCAGCATCCAGCGGCTGAGGACGAGCGTGACGCCAGTTTTGTGCAGGGCAGCGCCGATCATCGAGATGGCGATCAGAGTCATCACGGCGGATCCGCTGAACCCCGCGAATACCTCCTGCGGTTTTACCGTACCGGTGATACCCAGGATAACCAGCACCAGCAAAGCGACCAGGTCGGATCGCAAAATTTCCGTGATCAGCAAAACTGCTGCAATAATGGTGACAGCGAAAGTTAGCAGGGCAGCAGAGTCCATTTCCATCGGATTATAGCCGATCCGCATTGAAAACTTACGGCCCTTTTGCACCGGATTTTAATATTACGGGTAGCGGCGGCTCGTGAGCCGCCCTTAATGCGAACCGCCACTGCTTGTGAGAATATCGGACAGGCTTTATACTATCGCGGGCGATGCTATAGTGACTGGCAACACGAAAGATTTCTTTTCGCCGGTTTCCATCTGCCGCACGCCAAATTCAGCTCCCAGGACAAACTATGCAGCCTCCATCCAGTAAGCGATGGGTTATCGCGGAGAAAATCACGCCAGAAGCCGATCAGGCGCTGGCAGCCTACCCACCGGTCATGCGCCAACTGCTTTTCAACCGGGGCGTTACCGAAGGGGTGCAAGCCATCCGCTACCTGGAAAGCCGGATCGAGACCGCCGATCCGTTTTTGTTGACCGATATGGTCGCAGCGGTTGACCGTTTGACCTGGGCGCTCGATCACCAGGAAAAAATTGCCGTTTTTGGCGACTTCGATGTGGATGGGGTAACTTCGACTGTGATGATGGTCGAAGCGCTGCAGGCTTTCGGCGGGCTGGTTGAGCCGTACATCCCGGACCGGTTGGAAGAAGGCTACGGATTGAACAACGAGGCGCTGACAAGCCTGAAGGAAAGCGGAGTGCAGGTCGTCCTTTCGGTGGATTGCGGCATCCGCTCCGTAATAGAAGCCAGGCATGCCCTTGACCTTGGGCTTGATCTGATTATTACCGACCACCATCATGTTGGCGAACAACTGCCGCCGGGCTATGCCGTCATCGATCCTAAACGTGAAGGCGACGCCTATCCGGATAAGAACCTGGCCGGCGTTGGAGTAGCATTCAAACTGGTGCAAGCGCTGGTTTCCCGACGTCCCGGGTCTGGCATTGCGGCAGAGGATTGGTTGGATCTGGTGGCGCTTGGCACCGTGGCGGACATGGTGCCACTCACTGGAGAAAATCGACAGTTGGTGCGCAAAGGATTGCACCGTCTGCGCCTTGGCAACCGCCAGGGGGTTTTGTCGCTGGCAAATGCAGCCAGAGTAAACTTGAACACCCTCAACACTGGCGATGTCGGGTTTATGTTGGCGCCGCGGTTGAATGCCGCCGGGCGGTTGGAATCGGCTCTGGCAGCCTACCACCTTCTTTATTCCAAAGACGTAGCTGAGGCTGGCTTGCTGGCGCAAAAATTAGACGACCAGAATACCTCGCGTCAGAAGCAAACCCGCGATACGCAAGCTGAGGCTGAACGTCAGCTTCTGGAAGTTGAAGAAGAGTACATCCTGTTTGCACTGGGACAAGACTTCAACCCAGGAGTCGTCGGGTTGGTTGCTGCCAGATTGGTGGAGTTGTTCCACCGGCCCGCAATCGTTGGCGCCTGGGTGGACGGCGCGATTCGCGCTTCGTGCCGAAGTATCCCCGGGTTTCATATCACTCGCGCGCTGGATGAATGCGCTGCTTTGCTGGTACGGCACGGCGGGCATGAATCTGCTGCCGGGTTCACCGTCCACGAGGAACACCTGGAGGAGCTGCGCGAGCGGCTGGCAAAGATCGCTTGGCGCGACCTGGCCGGCTCCGATTTGCGTCCATTGGTGCGTATCGATCAAGAGATACCGTTGAACGAATTGCGCCCGAATCTACTGGATTGGATGGAGATGCTTCAGCCGACCGGACAAAACAACCCGGATGCGACTTTTTGTTCACGGAATCTACAGGCGGTCCATGTCAAGACGGTTGGCGCCGATAAAACGCATCTCAAGTTTTCGGTGACCGATGGAAATATCTATTATGACGCCATCGCTTTTCGCTTCGGGCATATGGCTGGTAAAATGCCTGAACGGGTGGACCTCGCTTACCAATTCGAGAAGAACGTATTCAACGGGCGCGAGTCGCTGCAACTTAAGGTGATGGACATTAAAGCCACCGGCACCCCGGATTGACTTCGAAGCATGACCACTAAACCTATCGCGCAGTCTAGCGAAGTCCCAGACCTCCGTAAACAAATACCCACGCGCCAGGCGGCCATCGGGTTGGCGCTGTTGGTGACCTTTTTGTGGTCCACCTCCTGGGTATTGATCCGCTTCGGGCTTAAAGAAGTTCCGGCGCTTACCTTTGCCGGGTTGCGCTATTCACTGGCGGCTGTATGTTTACTCCCGTTTTTGCTAACGGTACAAAACCGCCAGGCTGTGCGCGGATTAAATCGCGGCCAGTGGTGGATGCTGACCGGTCTGGGGGTCATTTATTATGCCGTAGCGCAGGGCGCGCAGTACCTGGGATTGGTGTATTTGCCCTTGGCGTCCGCCAGTCTGCTGCTCAATCTCACCGCGCTGGTAGTGGTCGGTTTTGGCATGATCTTGCTGGCAGAAGCCCCGACCAGACTGCAATGGCTCGGGGTGATCCTCAACCTGGTCGGGATCGTGATGTTTTTCTACCCGCCGACCTTCACCGGTCAGGATTGGTTGGGGATTGCCATCGTCATGGTGGGCATGCTGGCCAATTCAGCCGGTACCTTGATGGGACGCAGCCTGAACCGGTCGGGTAGCATCCCGCCAATCGTGGTGACTGCTGTCAGCATGACCATAGGCGCGGTATTGATGCTGAGTACAGGGTTGGCGACACAGGGGATGCCAAAATTCAGTCTGGCGAGTTGGGGTGCTATCCTTTGGATGGCAGTAGTCAACACCGCTTTTGCCTTCACGCTGTGGAATTACACGCAGCGCAGCCTGCTGGCGATGGAAACAACCATCATTAACAACACTATGACAGTCCAAATCGCCATCCTTGGCTGGATTTTCTCGGGGGAAAGCCTGACCGCGCTGGAAATTGGCGGGGTGATCCTGGTGTCGTTGGGAGCCGTGCTGGTTCAGTTACGGTGATTAAGACAGGTCAATCCACAAAACGGTACTTAATCAACGCCCATAAGGCTTCAAAAGCGTCCCACATTTTGATCTTTTTTCCCTCAGAATAGTCGCGTGGGTAAAAAGCAATCGGGACCTCGTAAAGCCGAAACTTACGTTTGAGTATTTTGGCAGTAAATTCGGGTTCAAATTCAAAGCGGTGGGCGTGCAGCGGAATATCTTTGACCAACTCGCGTTTGAAGACTTTGTAACCAGTCTCCATATCGCTGAGGATGTTGTTATACAAAATATTGGTGACAAAGGTCAGGATTTTATTGGCGACCATATTCCAAAACAAGATAGGCCGGCGGGCTTGCCCCAAAAACCGGGAGCCGTAAACCACATCGGCTATGTCATCCGCGATTGGCTGAAGTAGGGCTGCATACTCGCGCGGGTTGTACTCCAGGTCGGCATCTTGAATGATAATGATATCCCGGGTGGCATTTTGAATACCCGTTCGCAGCGCAGCCCCTTTGCCGCCGTTCTTCTGATGGAAAATTGCCCGGACTTCACCCTGGTCCTGTAATTCTTGGAGAATTTCACGGGTTCCATCAGTGGAACCATCGTCCACCACCAGAATCTCGTGAACTAAACCGGTGGCTTTAACCCGTTTAATGATCTCGCGAATGGTCTTCTGTTCGTTATAAGCGGGGATGATTACCGTAACTTCCATCGGGTGAGATTATAGGAGACAAACCTATTTAATACAAGACGCCCGTGCTATAATTCTCGCATGGTCTTCCAATGCCATACTTATGCCCATCGCTCGCATGACCAGTTTTCATTGGTTTAGACGCTCAACTAAAAATATCGCCCTCCAGGAGAATTGAAATGGCTGTTCTCGGTCGATCTTCGGTAAATACCCCCCGGCAAGCACCTGCAACCCCAGCTGGCAATTTCTCGCCGGCTCCAATCATGAGCGTCGAAGACACTGGCCTTTCGGCGTTGTGGCTGCAAGACCTGGTCTTGAAGATTTATTATTTCCAGGGCTACATGAGCGGGTTCAAACTCGCCGAGGAGATTGCGCTCCCATTCACAGGTGTGCTGGATCAAATTCTGGAAGCTTTGAAACGCGAAAAATCTCTGGAAGTGCGTTCTTCACAAATGGGGCTGGGTGAAGGGGCATACGTTTACGCCATTACTGGTGCGGGAACCGATCGCGCCCGTGAGGCATTGGATCGCAGCCAGTATGCCGGTCCGGCGCCCGTACCCCTGGCAAAGTATATCGAATCCATTCATAAACAAAGCCGCAGCCACATGCAGGTGACACCGCGCATCATGCACCAGGTACTCTCTGCTATGGTGCTTTCCGAGCAGGCTTACCAACGACTCGGACCGGCGGTTAATTCAGGAACTTCTATTTTTCTGTACGGCCCGCCCGGAAACGGCAAGACCACAGTCGCGCGCGCAGTGGGCAATATGGTCCAATCACAGCCCATGTATATCCCGTATTCGCTGTACGTGGACGGTCAGGTCATCAAGCTGTACGACTCGGTCAACCATCAATTGACAGGCGAAGAAGACACAACCCCCTGGGGGACCGGCACGCTGCGCGCGGCGAACCGGCGCGATCCGCGTTGGGTGCAAATCAACCGGCCGTTTATCGTCACCGGCGGTGAACTTACCCTGGCAGGGCTGGACCTGGTATTCGATGACACGCTGAAGTATTACGAGGCCCCTTTCCAGGTCAAGGCTAACGGCGGCATTTTACTGATCGACGACTTTGGCCGCCAACAAGTCCGGCCGCGCGATTTGCTGAACCGCTGGATTGTGCCGCTGGAAAACCGCATTGATTACATGACCATGCATACCGGGCGCAAAATCGAGGTCCCTTTCGACGTGCTGGTCGTATTTTCGACCAACCTGCCGCCAAGGGACCTAGTCGATGAAGCATTCCTGCGCCGCCTGCGCCATAAGATCGAAATCGTGGATCCCACCTTCGACGAATTTAAGGAAATTTTCAAACGGGTGGCAGAACAAAAAGGCGTGAAGTACAACGACGCAGGCGTTAATTACCTGCTGCAGGATTTCTATATCAAGGGTAACCACAAGTTGCGCGCTAATCATCCGCGCGACCTGTGCGATCAGATTGTGGATATTTCGCATTACCTCGGCAAAGAAGCCGAAACAACCCCTGAATTGATCGACCGCGCAGTCCAATCCTATTTTGTCGAGCTAGGCTAATGCGCAGCGAACCCGCCGAGCCGCTGATTTATGCCCACCGCGGCGCCAGCGCTTACGCTCCAGAGAACACCCTGGCTGCGTTTTGCCTGGCGCTGGAGCAGGGCGCGGACGGGATCGAATTGGACGCCAAGTTGAGCGCGGATGGCGAAATTGTCGTCATCCACGACCAGACAGTGGATCGCACTACTCCGGGTAAGGGGCGGGTGAACCAGCTGACCTTATCTGAATTAAGAAAATTGGATTCCGGCAGCTGGAAAGGGGATGCTTTTACCGGCGAAAAAATCCCCACGCTGGCAGAAGTATTTGCATCCGTTGGCGGCAAGCTTAAAATAAATGTCGAGCTGACCAACTACGCTTCACCACAGGACGGGCTGCCGGAAAAAGCCCTTGCCCTGGTGCAAGAATATCACCTTGAAAACAGCATATTATTTTCCTCCTTTTTGCTTTCCAACCTGGCAGCGGTGCGGCGGGTTTGGCCGGAAGCGCCGGTCGGTATCCTGGCTGACCCCGGAATAAAGGGATTGCGTAACCGCTCGAAGTTTAGCCGGGAAATTTCTCCGGATTATCTGCACCCCCATTTCCTGAATGTTTCCCGACGGCTGGTGGAACGAGAAAAAGCGGCTGGACGGCTGCTCAACGTCTGGACGGTAAATTCCTCGGTAGTGATGCGCAATTTAATTCGCTTCGGGGTTGCCGGGATCATCACGGATGATCCGCTGTTCGCATTGAAAATTCGAGGGGAAGCATGATTCCCGCGGAGTGGTTGGTGCACGCGCAGTCGGTTCTGGCGGAATGGGCTGAACGTACGCCGGTAACTTTTGATCCGGAATTGCAGGTTTATCTAAAATGGGAAAACCAGCAGTTGACCGGGTCGTTCAAGTTACGCGGTGCCTTCAACAAAATTGCCAGTCTGCTGCCGTGGGAACGCGAACGCGACCTTGTGACCGCTTCAGCAGGCAATCACGGGATGGGGGTGGCCTACGCAGCCCGTGAGATGGGCGCAAAAGCGGTCATCTTTGCCAGCGAACATGCCGTGTCAAAAAAAGTCCAGGCGATGCGCGATTTGGGCGCTGAAGTTCGCCTGGTAACGGGTGGTTATACCGAAGCTGAAGCTGCCGGGTTGACCTATTCGCATGAATCCGGTTTAACCTGGGTTTCTCCCTACAATGACGGCAGGGTAATCGCCGGACAGGCGACCATTGGGCTGGAGTTGGCAGAGCAGATTCAACCATTCAACGTGCAATCGGTGGTGGTGCCGGTGGGTGGCGGGGGTTTGATCAGCGGGGTAGCATTGGCCTTGCGTTCCAAAGAAATAAAAGTGCGCATCATTGGCGTGCAATCAGAGGCAACCGCGGTGATGCATGCGGTATTCAACGGGCAGCCGCAGGAATCGGTGGTTGAAGCTCCAAGTCTGGCAGACGGGCTTTCCGGTGAGATCGAGAGAGGTTCGATGACCATCCCGCTAGTGCAGGAGCTGGTGGATGACATCATCCTGGTCAGCGAACCCAGCACCGAAGATGCCATCGTGTATGCCTGGGAAAAATATAACCAGATTATCGAGGGATCGGCTGCGGTCGTGCTGGCTGCTGTTTTGACAGGAAAAATTGTGCAGCTGCCGGCAGCGCTGGTCATTTCCGGTGGAAACATTCAACCTGAGGTACATCAAACGCTGATCGCTCGCAGCAGCGGCAAATCAAACCAGGCAGGGTCGCAGAAATGAAACGGTTGGTCAGCCTTTGCCTGCTGGTTGTTTTCCTGGCGGGGATATCCGCGCCGTTTGCGCAGCTTGTTACGGCGCAAGCCACCGAGCCGCAGGAAGATTATCTAGCCAAAGCGCGCAATTTGATGGCGGACATGTCGCCCGAGGAGCGGATCGGGCAGCTTTTTCTGGTTTCGTTCAAGGGGACCGAAATTGCCCCGGACTCGGCTATCTACCGGCTTATCACCGATCATCAGATTGGCGGGGTGGTCCTGCGGGCGGATAATGATAATTTTAGCGGACCAACGGATACCGTACCTCGGGCCGCGGAATTGGTGCGCGGGCTGCATGAAATTGCCTGGCAGGCCAGCCAGGCAAAACCCGGGGTGGAAGGCGGCCAGGCGACCGAGACTGCCGGTTATATCCCGCTATTCGTCGGGATTTCGCAGGAAGGCGACCTGTACCCGACTGATCAGATAATCAACGGGCTGACAGCCATTCCCAGCCCTATGGCGATCGGTGCAACCTGGGATCCGCAGTTAGCTCAAGCGGCCGGCCTGGTGATGGGCAAGGAATTGCGCGCCATCGGCTTTAACCTGTTCTTTGGCCCCTCATTGGATGTGCTGGACGTCACTCTCACGCTCAACAGCGACGATCTGGGCGTCCGCACTTTTGGTGGGGACCCATTCTGGGTCAGTGAAATGGGTAAGGCCTATATTCGCGGGCTGCATCTGGGCAGCCGGGACGAAATGGCCATCATTGCCAAACACTTCCCGGGGCGCGGTAGCTCAGATCGCCTGCCTGAAGAAGAGGTGGCAACGGTACGGAAACCGCTGGAACAATTGAAACAGGTAGATCTGGCGCCTTTTTTCGCGGTTACCAGCCCGGAGACCGACCCGCTTTCCATTGTGGACGGTCTGCTCGTTTCGCACATCCGTTACCAGGGGCTGCGCGACAATATCCGCGATGTGACCCCGCCCGTGAGCCTGGACGCGACTGCGTTGAACCAGGTATTGAGCCTGCAACCCATTGCGGGTTGGTATAGTAACGGTGGGTTGGTAGTCAGTGACAACCTGGGCAGTAACGCGGTTCGGCGGTTTTACGATCCAACCATGCAGACTTTCGATGCACGCACTGTAGCGCGGAATGCCTTCCTTGCAGGAAACGACCTGCTGTATTTGAACAATTTCATTGAGACGATCGATGGCGACAGCGAAACAACGATCATTAAAACGCTCGACTCTTTCGTGCAGAAATACAATGAAGACCCGGCTTTTGCTGAACTCGTTGACCGTTCAGTTGCGCGCATCCTGGCGTTGAAAATCAAGCTCTATCCCAGTTTTACACTGGATGAGGTTTTGCCGGACGCCGCCTTCCTGGCGGAAGTCGGGCGGTCACAACCCACCACCTTCGAAATAGCCCGGCGGGCAGTCACCTTGATCAGCCCGGATGCGGCCGATCTGAGCGCCGTTCTACCCCGGGCGCCAGACCCGCGCGACCAAATTATCGTCTTTACAGATGTTCGAACAGCGCGCCAGTGCAGCGTATGCGCCGTCCAGGATTTTATTGAGGTCGATGCTTTCAAAAACTCCATTGTGCGCCTGTTTGGCCCCGGCGCCGGCGGGCAGATCAATGGTTCGATGATTCATGCCTACACCTACCTGGACCTAATCAGTTACCTCAACGACCCGCTGGGATCAGCCGCGTTAGGGGTTAACCTCAAAGCGTCGCAGTGGGTGATTTTTGTAATGCAGGATTCTTCGCTGGCGCGCCCCGAGACGAATGCAGTCAACCGCCTGCTTTCAGACCGTTCGGACTTGATCCGCGATAAAAAGGTTATTGGGTTTGCCTTCAATGCGCCCTATTACCTGGATGCGACGGATATTGCCAGGCTGACCGCTTACTTTGGCATCTATTCAAAGATCGATGCATTCATGGATGTTGCTGCCCGGGTGCTCTTCCAGGAACTATCGGCGGTGGGAGCGCTGCCGGTATCCGTTCCCGGTATCGGCTATGACCTGATCAAAGCCACTGCGCCAGACCCAACGCAAGTGATTCCGCTGTCGATTGACCTGCCAGAGCCGACGCCTTTCACCGGAACGACTACCCCTGAGCCGACTACTGTACCGGTATTCAGCATTGGCGATACGATTCCGATCAAGACTGGTGTGATCTCCGATACCAACGGCAATCCGGTCCCAGACGGCACGGTGGCGCGCTTCATCTTTTCGATTCAAGGGGAAAATGGCGCCACCCAGCAAATTCAAGAAACCACCACGCTGGATGGAATTGCCCGGGGAACCTTCGACATAACCGGTGAAGGCGCGCTTGAAATTCGGGTAATTTCGGAACCGGCTACGACATCGCAGCTGTTGACCTGGAACATGATCGGCGGCGCTGGCGCGGCAGTCACACCGATTAACCCTACCCCAATCGTGACGGAAACTCCCCTGCCGACTCCTACCCTGGCACCTTCCCCTACAGCCGACGCGCCAGCCAATACCAGCACCACCTCTGCACCCCGCGCCGGTGATTGGCTGCTATCTTTCTTGCTTATCTGGGGCAGCGCAGCCGGTATTGCTAAAATCGGCCAACGCCGGGTTAACCTGCGCTGGGGGGTACGCTGGGGGCTGCTGGCCGTCGTTGGCGGGATGCTGGCTTACCTGTACATGGCTACCGGCTGGTTTGAATCAATTAACTGGTTTGCCGCCTCCGGGACGATAGGCATCCTGTTGGCGTGCGTGGTGGGAATTTTGGTCGGGTGGGGAGCTGGCTGGCTGTGGCAAAAGCGCATCATGCGCAACCGCAGCAACGGCGCTAGCGCAGCAAAGTAATCAGCAGACTGACCAAGGACAAGCCGAGAGTGATCGCGATCAGCGACTGCTCCAGCGGGAAATTCAGGAAGCTCCAGACAGAGTTCGAATTTGGCGCCAGCCGCGGCAATGTCGGGCGATCGGTGGCCAGGCTCTGGCGGAAGGCTTCAATCGTTTCCGGGCGGTCATCGGGGTGCAGGTTCATGGCCCAGATAATGGCTCGTTCCGTGCGAGAACTGATGTCCGGATTAATCTGAGTGGGCGGGATAAAGTGGTCAGGCCGTAGGAAGCGGTCGCGGGCGTCTGCCGGTGGTTCATTCGTCAGCAGGTGATAAAGCGTGGCGCCAAAGGCGTACACATCGGTGCGCACATCGGTGTGACCGCTGTCACCGCCGTACTGTTCCAGTGGAGTATACAGCGCCGTCCCCTGGCCTTGCATGACGGTAATAGTGATCTCTCCGGGAGCTAGCAGCTTGACCAGCCCAAAATCGACCAATTTAATCAGTCCATCCGGCGTAATCTTTAGATTGCTGGGTTTGATATCCCGATGCAGGATGGGAGGATTCTGGCTGTGGAGGTAAGTCAGCGCGTTGGAAAGCTGACCGGCCCAATTGAGGACGTCGCTTTCAGGCAGGAAGCGCTCTTCCTGACGGGCTTCGCTAATGAGCGCGCGCAGGTCTTTCCCGGGAACAAAGTCCATGACCAGGTAATCGCGATTGCTGACCGAGAAGAAGTCGGACACCTTTGGCAGGTTGGGATGGTCCAGACGCGCGAGCACGGTTGCTTCGCGCAAGAATTGATCGCGAGCTTCACGCGCCAATTCTGACGCCATGGATCGATCGTGTTCGACTTCTTTCAGGGCGCACTGGCGGCCTTCCAACCGCGTATCGTCAGCCAGGTAGATGGAGCCCATCCCGCCCTGGCCAATGATGCGCTTTACACGGTATCTGCCGCGCAGCACTTCCCCTGACTTAAGGGGTATTGGCATTAACGATTCCTATTTGGATTTGCATTCATGTGCTGATCCTGATGGTCGGCGTTGGATCAGACTTTTTTGTGCGGAAAGCACACAAAAATGTGTTTATTTGTTATATTATACCGTACACCGGGTCGCAATTGCCGAACTTTCTATCAGGGGAAGGAGGGGAAGGATGAAGTCGATCAATGCCGACCTGCCGATTCTTATCGGACAGGCTGGACCCCTCAATGGGAATCGTTGGGAAATCGAAAAAGAGCTGTTAATCGGACGGGATGATACCTGCGGGGTCGTCATCCATGACCGTCAGGTATCCCGTTATCACGCCCGCATTTCCATCACGCCTGACGGCGTTGCACTCGAAGATTTAGCCAGTAAGAACGGCACGTACCGCAATGGGGTGCTGCTGGAACGACCGGTGGTTTTGCAGGATGGCGACCAGGTTCAGATCGCCATGATTCAGCATTTTGTCTATCTTAGTTCGGATTCGACCGTACCGCTTGGCCCGGGCGTCCCGATTCCAGAAGCATTTCAACCCGGGACGTCACCGGCGGGGCGGCTGGTACTCGACCCCCTTTCACGCCGGGTGTGGGTTGCCGGTACCGAGGTCAATCCGGCGCTCTCCGTGCCGCAGTTCCGCCTGTTGGAGGCGCTGTATAACCACCGCGGCAGTGTAGTTGCGCGGCAAGACCTGGTGGTGGCTGTCTGGGGGGATGAGGAAGCGACGGGTGTCTCCGAGCAGGCGCTGGATGCCCTGGTACGGCGGCTGCGCGACCGCCTGGCGGGGTTGGACCGCAGCCATGATTACCTGTTGACCGTCCGCGGCTATGGGCTGCGCCTGGATAATCCGCCAGCGCGGTCGTAGGTTTTCAAGCAAAGATGGGTGTGGTCAATAAAGCATAAATTTACCATTTTCCCCTTCACGGGATGGGATGGAACCCATCCCATACAGGTGTGAGTGGGCGTCCACGCCCGCATGGTCAACCTCCTCCTGAAGCATCATTTGATGAGTTTTGATAGGTGATTGTAAATTCTTTCGGTGCGGATTGTTATTAAGATAGGAGTGGCGGTTCGTGGCTTCCCGTAAAGTCATTCACCTGGATCTGGATGCCTTCTTCTGCTCGGTTGAGGAATTGCGCCACCCCGAATTGCGCGGGAAACCCTTCGCAGTCGGCGGCCGGCCCGAGACTCGCGGCGTGATTGCTTCCTGCTCCTATGCAGCCCGCATGTGCGGAGTACATTCTGCAATGCCGACCAGCCGGGCGCTGCGTCTGTGTCCTTCGCTGATCCTGATCTCGGGAGAGCATGGGCACTACTCGGAATACTCGCGGAAGGTGATGGCCATCCTTGGCAGATATTCCGGGCTGATCGAGCAGGTTTCCATCGACGAGGCGTTCCTGGACGTCAGCGATTTGGCCAGGCCTGGCGTGGAAATTGCACGGGATATTCAGCAAGCCATCCGTCAGGAATTGGATTTACCCTGTTCGCTCGGGATTGCATCCAACAAGCTGGTTGCCAAGATCGCGACGGATGCGGGCAAGGCCGGGCACCGCGGCATCACACCGCCGTGCGCCATCCTGGAAGTACCGGCAGGCGGGGAAGCTGACTTTTTAGCCCCCATGCCCGTCCAGGCGCTTTGGGGGGTGGGTCCAAAGACTGCGGCGCGCCTGAAAAGCCTGGGGATCCACACCATCGGTGACCTGGCGCGGGATCCGGAACAAAAGTTAGTCAAGTTGTTTGGCAAGTACGGGCACGATATTTCCCGGCATGCCCGCGGGGTGGATAACAGCCCGATTGAACCTGAACATGACATCAAATCCATCAGCCAGGAGACCACCTTCGACCGCGATATTGCGGATGCGGTGCGGCTGCATCAGGTGCTGCGCAATCAGTCCGAGAAAGTCGCTTTTCGGCTGCGCAGCAAGAACCTGACCGCCACGACCGTGCGGATCAAAGTCCGTTGGCCCGATTTTTTGACCCAGTCGCGGCAACTGACCCTGCCGCGGGCAACCAACCAGGATACGGTGATCGCCCACGGCGCGCTGACCTTGTTCGACAGCCTGTGGGACGGGAAGATCAAGGTGCGTTTGATCGGGGTGGGGGTGAGCGGCCTGCAGCCTGAAATCTGGCAGCCCTCCCTATGGGATACGCCCAATGACAAGGAGCGGCGCCTGCTGGCAGCGATGGATGAATTGAAAGACCGTTATGGACGCAAGATTGTCCAACGCGGCGCAGCGCTCAAACCGAAGAACACGCAGGACGACGATCCGTAAGACGATCAGGCAACGGGGGAACCCTGACCGGGAGAAGAAAGCGAGAAGGCCATGCAAAAATCCCTATCTACTCAACCCGCTGCCAGTCCAGAATCTCTGGAAATCAATCTACCTACCAGCCAGAGCACGGGGAGCGAGATCATCGCGCCTGGGCTTAAGTCAGCGCACCGGTCGATCGATTACCGGCTCAGGCAGCCGCATTTTCCGCATGATATTTCCAGCCGCTTGACCGACGGCCTGGTACCGGCTGTCCTGCTTTTGGCCTTGACGATGATGATGGATATGCTGATCTACCCGATTCAGGCAACGGCCAAAGGGGAAGGGCTGCTGGTCTATCTGATTCTGGTGCTGGCATTAGGCGTTTTCGCGTTGGAGAAAAGCACGCACTCCGGATCTACTGAAATCGGGCGCGCCATCAGCGGGATGGTCGCTGGCCAGTTCTTCTGGCATTCGCTGTGGATCATCCAACTGCTGGGCGGGATCGAACTCAATCCGCAGGGTACCATCCTGATCCTGGTGTTGATCAGCTTGTTGGGGTTGACCCTGTGGCGACCGGTGCTGCCGCTGGGGGTAAAGTTCTTCCTGGTCTCGTTCCTGGCCAGTTGGGTCAACCGCTTCTTTATCAATCATTCCATCATCCAATCCGCAGGCGCCGACCTGTTTACCTGGTTGTTTTACGCTACCGGTTTCCTGGCGCTGGCAGGGGTCGTATTTGGGATTGCCTACTTAATTTACCGGGCTGAATTCAAAGTCCAACGGCTGTGGGCTGCGTTGGGCATCTGGCAGTCGGCGCTGGTGATGTTGATCGTCGCGCTCAAAGTGTTCTTATAAGCTTGCCGGACGAGATCACATCATCTGGCTCAGGCGGTGTTCGGCGTGGGCATGCGGCGAGGTGTTGAGCAGATCGTTATAAACCGCCATGATGCGGGCAGCGATGATATCCCACGAGTAGCCGCGCGCAATTTCGGCGCCCTGAGCGCCCAGGCGCGTCCGCAAAGCCGGATCGAGAATGATCTCGATCAGGTGCTGGCCGAGCAGTTCCGGTTCGCCATTGGGCACCACGAAACCGGTCACGCCGTCCTGCACCAAAAACGCCAGCCCGCCAACCTGAGAGGCGACAACAGGCGTGCCGCAGGCCATGGCCTCCAGCGCCACCATGCCAAAAGACTCATAGTGAGACGGCACGACCACCACATCGGCAGCGGAATAGTAGTACGGCAGCGACTCCTGGCTGCGTTTGCCAAGGAAGAGGACGATGTCACCCAGGCCGAGCTCTGCGCTCAGCGTCTTGATACGCGTCATTTCCAGGTCCAGGCTCTGGTCGCTGACCTCCGGGTCGCCGCCGATGATTGCCAGATAATGCGGGCAGCAATCCAGGTTGTTGGTGGATTGGATGTAAGCCAGCGCCTGCAGCAGGGTATCGACACCCTTGAGCGGCTCGATGCGGCCGACAAACAGGATCATCTGGGCATCGGCTGGCAGGTCGATGGCGGCTTTGGCTTCGTCTTTGGGAATCGGATAGAAGCGGCTGGTATCCACGCCTGGAGGAATGACTGCCACTTTGGCTGAATCGGCGTGATAGAGGAATTCCAACTGGGCCTGTTCAGCCAGGGTGGCGGCAACGATGCGGTCTGCCAGTTTGAGGATGCGCTGCTCGCCTTCCAGGCGGTAGCTGCCCTCCATCTCCCCCGGCGAGCGGGCGACGCGGTTTTTCATCATCACCAGGGTGTGGAACATTTGGACGATGGGCGTTTTCCATTTGACCTGCAGCAGTTCGGCGGCTGCGCCGGACATCCAGTAGTGGCTGTGGATCAGGTCGTAATGCAGCTCTTTTTTGGCGGCAAATTCTTCGATGCCGCTGACGAACTGCGGGATGTGGGCGGCCAGCTCGGGCCTGGGCAGCGGCACCTCGGGTCCGGCCGGGATGTGAACCACGCGGTTGCCGTAGCCCAGGTCATGCAGCACATGCGGCACATGCTCATTCTGCGAGCGGGTGTACACATCCACATGCACGCCCAGATGGCCCAGGTGGCGCGTCAGCTCGGCGACGTAAACGTTCATCCCGCCTGTGTCTTTGCCGCCCAGGGTAGCGAGCGGGCAGGTGTGATAGGAGAGCATGGCGATGTTCATCAGGCGCGATTCCTTGCCGTTTTTTGAGGGGTACTGGTATAATCAGCCGCACGCCACCGTAGCTCAGTTGGCAGAGCAGACGTTTCGTAAACGCCAGGTCAAGGGTCCGAATCCCTTCGGTGGCTCTTGTATTTTAATACGGAAACCCGGTTCGCGCCGGGTTCGGTGTCTGGTGATCGTGCCGGTCTCCGCCCGCAGGGCGATCTGTGAGCTCGTAGGGTGTGTTCGACCTGTATGGCCGATTCTTATTGTTATCCCAATCAGGCCAGTGATCATTAGCGGTGGGTCGAACGCACCGGGGTTTGAGGTGGTGCGTTCACCAGCGGAACACACCCTAACACTCTGACCCCTCTGATCGTGCCGGTCTCTGCCCGCAGGGCGATCTGTAATCGACCGAGCACGGGTTTTGACCGAAGGTCTCCTTATTCGTTTCAAAAAAGGAATGAAACGAATACTCAACAATTGGACGATTAATGCCTATATGCGGCGGTGCGCTAAAGCTGCACCCTACGGCTGGGGGAGAAGGTATTCGTTTTCGTTTCAAAAAAAAATTAAAAACGAATACCCCCTCCCAACCGCTCCCCTACGGGGATGCTACGCGACCCCATTTTGAAAAACAAAAATGGAGGAGGAGTCAAAGCCGAGACGAACATAAGGATATGCAGCAGGTTGATGGAGGCAGATTGCTTCATTTCGCTTCGCTGCATTTGCAATGACATCCGCCCCTGAGATGGGTCAAGTGGAGCCGATTGCCAGGCACGAACTTCCGGGATCAATGAATTGTTAAGGTGCGAGATAATATTATAATAGAATAAAAGTTCTAATTTGTCAAGCCTATTTTGCATTTTTTGGTATTTTGTTTTAGCAACCTGCAAGGCCAATCTCATATACAATCAGCTTATGCAAGATTAGAATAAGATCGACCAGGTTCCATGGCAACGGGGAATTATGACGATAACCTTCGAAGAATACATCAAAAAGATCGAGGCCGATTACCGCCACGGCATCGCCACTGAGCATACGTACCGCGGCACATTAGAACTCCTGGTTGAATCCTTCGCGAGGGGAGTGGATGCTTCAAACGATCCCAAACACCTTGCCTGCGGCGCGCCGGATTTTATCGTTGAAAAGGGCAAAGTCCCCTTAGGGTACATCGAAACCAAAGATGTCGGCGCCGATTTGAACCAAATTGAAAAAAGCGAACAGATGCGCCGCTACCTCAAGGCGCTCAACAATCTGATCCTGACGGATTACCTGGAATTCCGCTGGTATGTCAACGGTGAAAAGAAACGCACCGTGAGGGTAGCGGAGTCAGGTAGAAATGGCCGATTGACCCAATCCGTCAATGCCGCCGAAAATATCGAGAACCTAATAAAAGATTTTTTTGCGGTCGAGGCGCCAACCGTCACCAGCCCCAAAGAATTGGCCAACCGGCTGGCCGGGGTGACCCACTTCGTCCGCGACCAGATCATCCAGGCGCTGAACTCCGGCGACGCCGCGCTGCAAAAGGGGTTGGAGGAGCAGTATGCCGCCTTCCGCGACCTGCTGC
>Ga0209317_1000191_pt1 | contig 83597 bp, 69 predicted proteins | sample RifGroB2_FD_183994 | JGI IMG/M metagenome (GOLD analysis project Ga0209317, IMG submission 183994) | Soil microbial communities from Rifle, Colorado, USA - Groundwater B2 (SPAdes) (version 2) | ecosystem: Environmental > Terrestrial > Soil > Unclassified | place: Rifle, Colorado | collected...
CGGGCCGATCAACAACAACGTGGTGACGCTTTTGGAGCGGGCCAGCCACTACCGCAACCGGCCGCGCCCGGCCGTCTCCCCCTGGGGTCTCCCGCCGCTTGGCCGCATGAAGCCCAAGTCGGTGAACGTGACCGAGCTCCTGGCGGCGCAGGGGGTCGTGGAGGGGCGCTACGTCGCGGCGACCACCCGTTTCAACCATCGCAGCGGCGCCGCCGAGGAGATCGTGTTCATCGTCTCCTGCGTCGTGGCAGGCGCGAGGTATTCCTTCCTCTTCGGCATCGGCGGCGAGCATTACCGGGGGGTGGCGCTGCTCAGGTCGGGCGACCCGGTGAGCCTGGAGCGGACTGGGGACGTGATCCTGGTGAACCGGATACCGGTCAGGAAGTTCTACCGCAAGACGGTGGACGGCGTGCTCGAGCTGGCAGGGTCGGGGTGGAAGAAACTCACCGGGAACGGCTGACGCTTTGCCATTGACACCCGATGCCATCCGGGTATATTAGCGAGCTGGTCGGACCAAAACGACGGAGAACAGCCCAACTTGTCGTATGCCTTCATCAAAAGATTGACCGTTGTCGCGCTTCCCGTGGCAATGCTGGCCGTGGCCTATGTCGCGCTGGGCAGGGTCCAACTGCTCCCCGCAGCGCAGAGGGATCTCACGTTCTACGCCCCCTACCTGGCCCTCTCCGGGGGGCTCGCGCTGAGCCTCGCCTTCAACCGGGGGCGGGTCTTTCTCTGCCTCGTCATGCTCTGCCTGTTCTATCTCGTGGACCGAAGCTACCTGCTGCCGGGGGCGGCCGATGCCGTCCCGCGCACCATCTACCTCTGCTCATCCGTTCTCATCCCGGTGAACCTGTGCCTCATCTGCTTCATGCGCGAGCGGGGTATTTTCACCCGCGCCGGCAGGCAGCGGCTCGGTTTTCTGGCCGCCCAGGCAGGCGCCGTCTTCTGGATCGTCCGTTTCCCGCAGGACTACGGCGCGATCCCGGAGTTGATCGGCCGCCCCATGATGGGGAGCGCTTTCCTGGACCGGTTCGCTCTGCCGCAGTTCGGCCTGCTCCTGTTCCTTTTGGCGGGCCTGTTCATCTCGATTCGAGCCCTGAAGAGGCGCTATCCGATCGACGTCGCCATCCTCGGCACCATGCTCGCCCTCGGCATCACCCTGAACCGGATCGGCACCGAATTCGTCCCACCGCTCTTCGTTACGGCGGCGGCCCTGCTCCTCACCATCGGCGTCCTGCAGGATTCGCACAGCATGGCCTTTTCCGACGATCTCACCGGGCTTCCCTCTCGGCGGGCGCTGAACGAGCAGATGATGGGGCTTGGGCGGCGCTACGTGGTGGCGATGCTGGACGTGGACCATTTCAAGCGCTTCAACGATACCTACGGTCATGACGTGGGGGATCAGGTGCTGAAGATGGTGGGGGCGAAGATTGCGGCGGTGAAGGGGGGAGGCAAGCCGTACCGCTATGGGGGAGAGGAGTTCACCATCATCTTCCCGCGCCGGGATCTGAAGGAGGTCACCCCCCATCTGGAGGATCTGCGCCAGGCGATCGGCAGCTACCAGCTCTGGATCAGGGGGGCGGACCGCCCCAAGGAGCCCGAAGCCGGCAAGGCGAAGCGTTCCGGCGCCCCGGGCAACGGCAAGGCGGTATCGGTTACCGTGAGCATCGGGGTGGCTGCCTCCTGCGAGGACCTGCGCAGCCCCCCGGAGGTGATCAAGGCTGCCGACAGGGCGCTTTACCGGGCAAAACAGCGCGGCCGCAACCAGATTGCCGGTTGAATTCAAACCGGGCAGCGGTGACGACATTGTGATCGCGGCATGAATGCCGCTGCCACGGAAAAACCAGCAAGGAGAGATGGAAGCCTATGTTTAAGATATTGGGAGTGATTTTCGCACTTTTCGTCGTCCTGTTCATCGCCATAGTCATCGAGGAGTGCTTCATAGGTGGCCGCCGCAGGAGACAACTCGAGAAAAAGGCGCGTGACGCGCAAAAGGTGGCGCAACCGTAGCTACGTAGCTACCGGCGGGTTCTCTTGCCTTCGACACATCTGGTTCACCCTCCCCCAGCCTCTCCCATCAAGGGGAGGGTTCCTTGCCAACCGGCCTGCGACTTCGTTCGGGCCACCAGCCAGCTGACTTGATCTAGTTAACCTGTTACGACGGATTTCACCATCTACCGGGACAAGGTACGCATCCGCTTCGCAAAGCCGCCTTTCCCCCCTCCCTGTAATTTCTTGACATACTGTAATGAGCTGAAGTAGTTTAGTGCTGCTTAATATCCGGCCCGGGCGCAAGAGGTAGGTTATCGGTGAGGACGTTTCATGATTGACCCTGTCAGGATTGCGGCCATAGTTGGCACTTACCGTAAGGGAGGTGTCATCGATCAGGCGGTGGACGAGATACTCGCTTCGGCCCGGGAAGAGGGGGCTCAAGTTACCAAGATCTACCTGGTGGACACGCAGATAGAATTTTGCACCAACTGCCGCCTCTGCACCCAGCAGGAAGGGGCGGCGCGAGGCATCTGCCCGATTGCGGACCAGATGTCCGCGGTGCTGGCGGTGATCGAGGACGCGGACGCCATCGTCCTTGCCTCACCGGTCAATTTCGGGACCGTGACCGCGCTCATGAAGAGATTCATGGAGCGCCTCGTCTGTTACGCCTACTGGCCGTGGGGGATGGGTGCTCCGAAGGTGCGTAACCGGCAGATGTCAAAGCGTGCGGTCATCGTTGTTTCTAGCGCCGCGCCGGCTTTTCTTGCCCGCATCATGACGCCGGTCGTCAAGCTTCTGAAGCAGGCGGCAGGGCTCATCGGCGCCAAGAGTGTCGGCGTTCTGTTCATAGGCCTGGCGGCTCGCGAAAAGCGCCACGATCCAGGTCCAGGGGTGAGGAAAAAGGCCCGCCTGCTGGGGAAAAAACTGGCAGCCGGAGCCTGCAACTAGTCCGCTTCTCCATCAAGGCAGGTTTCCCGCACATCGAGCGAGGTTTAAATGTTAATCCAGGGTGGCTTCAGGCATGTGAACGACGCTGTAATGGCCGATAATTTCGTGAAATTTCTGGCGGATGAAGCGCCGAACGGACAGTACTTCATCGCGCAACCGCCGCCGGGAATAGTCATGACCGCGGCGATAGACTGGAGGGTGATCGTTGCGGACCCTGCTGCCATCGATGCACTGGCTACGGCGCTTTGGAGCGGTTACGAATCGATGGTGAAGCCGCTCAGAAATGACAGCATGGGGCGCGCGCCGGTCATCTTCATCCAGATCAAGAATCACAAAGGCGAATCTGACCAGTTCATTATCGGCAAGGACGTGGATAAAAAGGATGGATTCGTTCACAGGGTGAGGGAAAGTGCTGCGGTATTGTCATCCAGGGACAAGGAATTGGCCCTGCTGCGGGAAATAGAGACAACGACCGGATCCGATTACTGGCAGCAAGTCTGCTGCGCGTGACATAAACCTCTGCGGCGTACCCCGGAAAATGTAGCACCGGTCAGTTTGCCCGAGGCCCTGCCAGGGTGAAGCCGTCCGCCCCGGTCCAGAGCCGGCGTGAAGCCGCCCGGAACCGGCGTCGCTGCACCGCATCTACTGCCGTCACGCAGTGCGCGGCTGCACCGTCTTGCAGCAACCCTGAAAGCGCAGCAACCGCCTCGCCCGGCTCACCTGCTGCAGCACCTTTTGCCTGTAGCAGCTTCCCTTTTCCCGAGTCGTCGGAACTCAGTGCCTGGACCGTGACGGCGAGCGCCCTGCACGACAGCGCGCAGAGTGTGGTCCAGGCGGTTGCCGGCGGATTTGGCTCCATGTCGCCCGGGCCGCCCAAAATTTCCGGCAGGTAAAACCGCATCGCAGGCCTCTCCTCTCCGGCAGCCAAGGCTGTCGGGTTTAATCCAGCAACAAATCTCTTTAATGCCGTAACTTCCCGACGTTCACCCTTTGCGGATTGCTGTCCGCAGTGATGCGGTCAGGGTTGGCATCGTCTGGCCCGACAGGGGCAGGGCGACCCTGCGCCGATACTGCTTTATCGGACGGCACGGGATTTTCTTTAGCAATTGAGGGAGAAAAAGGAGGCGTGGGTAGGGGAGGAAGCGGGCTTGTTTAGAGCCAAACGACTTGTGGCGGCAGGGGCGGGAGCCAGTGAGGGCGCAAGGGTGGCCCGGAAACCGCTCGCGCCATCGAAAGCGGCGGGCGCAAGGGCCGATCAGATCAGCATCTTGCGCCACACTTCGACCACGGTACCGATGGTCCGCGTGCCGGTGTCGGGACGAAAGGGGGCGTAGGCAGGGTTGTCGGGGGCGAGAAAGACCTCCTGATCCTTGAGGCGATATCTCCTGAGGATCGGCTCGCCCCAGCGGTTATTGACCAGGAGGATGTCGCCGCTCTTCTTTTCGCTGTTCGGCTTGAAGATGACCAGATCGCCATCGCGTATGGTCGGTGCCATGAAATCACCATAGCAGACGATGGCGTAGCACCCATCCGGCAGGTTGGGGACGGAGACGTAGCCTCGAATCGCGCCGGTAGCCTCAGGGAACTTTTCCGGAATCACGTCGAGAAGCGGTGCCCGTCCAGCATGCTGGTTATGGACTGCAGGCGGTCCGTTGAAGGTCTCGCCGGTGCCATGCTTGAGCCACTGCGGGTCTATCTTGTGCGTGTGGGAGAGGGCTATCAGCAGCGTGTCCGAAGGGCGTTTCCTGCCGGTTTCGATGCCGCTCAGAAATCCCTGCACGATGCCGAGTGAGGCGGCAAATTCCTTCTGTGTCAGTCCCAGGGCGAGCCGGGCCTTGCGAATGCGCGCTCCTGTTTCGGTGTGATATTCCTCTGATGTCACAATATCTCCAAGAAATTTTAAAAAGTGTCCGCCGTATACCTTGACATGCGTTGGAAAACTGCTATATTTCCGCAAAATTTGTCATATGTCGGCATTGGCGGCAAGGTAGCAGTTTTGGCCGGCTTATGCAATAAAAAATTTCTATGAGATATCGTGCCTGGAGGGGTGGGGAGGGAGCATGAAAGGGGCATACCTGCGGTTGTTCGAGATTACGCAGTCTGTGAAGGGGGACCCGCTGGGAAACGCCCTGATGGACGAGGTGCTGACGACCTGCTTCGACCACGCCCTGGGAAGCTGCGGGGCCCTGGAAAGGCTGGTTGCGGCGATGAACCGGTTCAACAGCTACCTGTCCGGGTATGCTCCCCCCATATGCACCGGGCTGTTTCGCGGGACGCCGGAAGAGATCTCACACTGGGCGGAGCAACTGACCTGCCAGATACTTTCCAACAGCGAGCAGTAAAAAAAGTGAAGGGTGAAGGGTGAAGCGCCGTTACGCCTTTCACCGTGTTGACGCCTCGCCCAGGACGCCGGTGGCCCAGGCCAGGTTCACCAGCGAGACCTGATAGTCGCGGCGGGCCTGGGCCAGGTTGCTTTTCGCCTGTACCAGGTTCAGTTCCGCATCCTCTACCTCCAACCTGATCTTTACCCCCAGCTGATATCCCTGTTCCGCCATGGCGAGTAGCCTCTGCGCCTGGTGCACCGTGCCGGTGAGCGCCTTGACGATCTGCTCCGCCTCGGTCACTGCGAACCCTGCATTGCGCACCTCAAGCGATACCGCATCGAGCTGCTGCGCCTGCTCCAGTTCCCTGGTCATCAGGTCGCTCCTTGCTTGCTGAACCTTCCCCCGGGTCTTGAAACCGTCGAAGAAGGGGAAGGTGAGGTTGACGTCGACATCCCAGGCAGGGCCGTCGTAGGACCTGCCGGCTGCCTCCAGCTGGTGCCAGCCGACCCCGCCGGTGAGGTTGAGCTTCGGCTTGTTCTCTGCGGCGGCTATCTGCAGCAGTTCCTGGTAGATGCCGACCCGGTGCCGCAGGTCGGAAAGCTCCGGACGCATGCGGCGTGCCGTCGCCAGCGATTGCTCGAATGGTGGAAGCGGCACCGGCGCCGTCTCGAGGGAGCCCGCAACATCGATCTCTTCCACGTCCAGGGCAAGCACCAGGCGCAGGCGCTCCTTGGAAGTCCTGATCCTGTTTTCGCTGCGAATCAGTTCGGGTCTGGCGTTATCGACGGCGACCTGAGCGGCCAGCAGGTCATAATCGGTAGCGACACCGGCGTCCAGCCTTTTCCGGGCCTCGGCGAGGTGCCGCTCCTTTTGCTGCAGGTTGGAAAGCGCCAGGGCCCGCAGCTCCTTTGCCAGCAGCACGTCGCAGAAGGCGACCGTAACGTCCCTGCGCGCTCCCTGCTGAAAGAGTCGCAACTGGTCTTCGGCCGTCTTCAGCCCTTCCCTGGCCCCGCGGATCGCGGCCCCGATCTTGCCCCAGCTAAAGAGCGTCTGGGTGAGCCGCAGGTCGGCGCCGCGGGTCTGGGTGCCGGCGATCCCTCCCGTGAGAGCGCTCCGGCTGTCGTCCCTCGCGTAGTCCGCGGACGCGTTCAGCGAAAAGGACGGGAGGGCTGCCGCCCGCTCCTCCAGGTATCTCCCCTGGACCAGATCGCCGTAGGCGCGCGCCTTCCGGATGTCCCTGTTCTGGTCCATGGCGATGCCAAGCGCGTCGTCAAGGGTGAGCGTCCTGGCGGTAGCGGCCCGGGACAGCCCCGGGGCGAGCGCGATAAAGAGGCACAGGCAAACCGCCCATCCCCACCCCGGCCCGCCCCCTGCAGGGGAGGGAGTTCTCAGGCTCCCCCGCTCTTGACGGATGCTGGCGGTAGTGGCGGTGCTGCCGGACCCGGTCGCGCTTTTGTTCGAATATGACCCGTTGAGTTCCCGTCTAGGCATGCTTCTCTTTCCCCTTCCATTTGCGCCTGAGCCAGCCGCCCAGGTCGTCCAGCACCGTGTACATGACCGGCACCACGAGCAGCGTCAGGATCGTCGAGGTCAAAAGCCCGCCGACCACGGCCCGCGCCATCGGCGCCCGCATCTCGGCGCCGCTTCCCAGGGCCAGGAACAGCGGCATCATCCCGAAGATCATGGCGAGCGTGGTCATGACGATCGGGCGCAGCCTGGTCCTTCCCGCCTCTACGACCGCTTCGAACCGTGGCAGGCCTCTTTGCTGCAGCACCTTGGCGTAGTCGACCAGCAATATGGCGTTCTTGGTAACGAGCCCCATCAGCATGATCAGGCCGATGAGCGACATGATGTTGATCGTGTCGCCGGTAAGTTTCAGCATGCCGGCCATGCCGACTATGGAGAGCGGCAGGGAGAGCATGATGGCGAAGGGCTCCAGGAACGACTCGAACTGCGCCGCGAGGATCAGGTACACGAAAACGATGGCGATGATGAGCGACTCGGCCATGTAGCCGAAGGATTCCGCCATGTCCTCCGCCTCGCCCGAGAACCCCACCGTGTACCCCGGCTGCATCGGGACCTTCGCCGTCGCCTCCTTCACCTTGGCCACCGCGGTCCCGATCGGGATGCCGTCCAGGTTGGCGCTGATGGTGACCAGCCGGGAGAGGTCGCGCCGGTTGATCTCGGAGGGGGTGTTGCTGACCGCGTAGGTGGTCAGGTTGCCAAGCGGCACCAGGGTGGTCTCACCCCCCTGGTCGACGGCGAGCTTCAGGTTGCGCACCTGCTCCGGGTCGCGGCGCAGCTTTTCCGGGAGCCGGACCCGGACGTCCACCGCGTCCCCCTCCTCGTCCTCGTAGGTGGAGACCGCCTCCCCCCCGACCAGCCGGGAGACGGTGGAGGCGATGTCGCCGGTGTTGACCCCGGCGTCCTGCGCCCGCGCCCGGTCCACCGTCATCCGGTACTCGGGGATGTCGTGATCGAGCGTCACTTCCAGGTCGACCAGCCCGGGTATCTGGTAGATCTCCTTCTTGAGTTTTTCCGCGTAGCGCTTCAGGGTGGGGATGTCCTCACCCTTCAGGTTCACCTGGAGCGGCTTCTGGCCGTCACCCACATCGCCCACCCGCTCGATGGAGATGGTGACCCCCGGGACCCTCTGCAGCCTGTCCCGGAATTGCCGCTGCACCTGGTCCTGGTTCCGCTTCCTGAGATCCTTCGCCTTGAGCTTCACGTAGAGCGATCCGGCCTGCACCGTGCCGCTGTCGCCGGCGCCGATGGAGGCGTAGGTGTGCTCCACTTCGGCGATGTCGGCGACGGCCGCGAGCATCGCCTTCAACCGGCCCGAGCTCTCGGCGATGCTCGCGTCGGGCGCCGTCTTGAACATCACCCGGAACTCCCCCTTGTCCGCGTTGGTCATGAAGGAGGACTCCAGGGTGGTGAAGATGGCGATCCCCGCGATGAAGGAGGCGAAGGCGAGACCGAGCACGCTCTTTCTGTGGCGCAACGCCCAGGAGACCGCCTTCTTGTAGGAGTCGGCCCAGGCGTCGAAGCGGTCGTTGAAGCGATCCAAAAGCCGCGCCAGCCCCTTTCTTCTTCCCTTGAGGGCGATGGCCGGGTCGTGCCAGCGCGAGGAGAGCATCGGGTCGAGGGTGAAGGAGACGAAGAGCGAAACCAGGACGGCGAAGGCGACGGTCATGCCGAACTGGAAGAAGAAGCGCCCGACGATGCCGCGCATGAAGGCGACCGGGACGAAGACGGCGACGATCGACATGGAGGTGGCGAACACGGCGAGGCCGATCTCCGAGGTGCCGAACTTCGCCGCCGTCATGTGGTCCTCGCCGTGCTCCAGGTGCCGCACGATGTTCTCCCGGACCACGATGGCGTCGTCGATCAGAAGGCCTATGGCCAACGAGAGCGCCATCAGTGTCATCACGTTAAGCGTCATCCCCATGGCGTTCATGATGATGAAGGAGGAGACCACCGAGATGGGGAGGGTGAGGCCGGTGATCACGGTGGAGCGCCAGGAGTTGATGAAGCAAAAGACGATGATCACGGTGAGCAGGCCGCCGATCAGCATGGTCTCCTTCACGTCGGCCAGCGACTCGCGGGTGGGGATCGAGGCGTCGCGCACCACGCTGAGCTGCACCCCGGCCGGGAGCTCCTTGCGGAGTTTCTCGACGCTCTTTCGCACGCCGTCCACCACCTCCACCATGTTGGCGCCGGACTGCTTCAGGATGTCTAGCGCCACCGCCGGCTCGCCGTTGATGAGGGCCAGCGAGCGCTGTTCCTCGGCGCCGTCGGAGATGTCGGCCACCTCCGAGAGGGCGATGCCGCGCCCGGCGCGCTCCGCGATCACCATGTCGCGGAAACCTTCGACCCGCCCCGGCTTGCCGGAGATCCGGATCGGATATTCGTTGCCGCCGTGGGTGAGCCGCCCAAGCGGCGTGTTGACGTTCTCGCTCTTCAGCCCGGACACCACCGTGTCGATGCCCAGCCCCAGCGCGTAGAGCCTGGCCGGATCGATGGTCACCGTAACTTCCCGCTTGGCGGAGCCGACCATGTCGACCTTGCCGACCCCCGAGACGTTTTCCAGGCGCCGCTTGATCCGCTTCTCGGTGAGCGTGGTGAGCTCCTTGCCGCTCATCCCCTTGCCCTTAACTGCCAGCGAGATCACCGGCAGCGCGTTGAAGTCGAGCTTCTGGATGATCGGCTCCTCGATCCCGTCGGGGAGGTTCCCCCTGATGGCGCCGATCTTGGCGCGCGCCTCCTGGGAGACCTCGTTGATCTTCTCCTCCAGGCGGAACTCGACCACCACGGTGGAGACCCCCTCGCGGGAGTAGGACATGACGTGCTTGACGCCGGCGATCTGGTTCACCGCCTCCTCCACCTTCTTGGAGACCTCGCGCTCGATGCTCTCGGGGGAGGCGCCGGGGAACTTGGTGACGATGGAGATGACCGGTATCTCGACGCTCGGGAACATCTCCACCGAGAGCCGCCGGTAGGAGAAGATTCCCAGGGTGACCAGTGCCAGCATCAGCACCGCGGCGAAGACCGGACGTTTTATGGAGAGGTCGGACAGAATCATGGGTTGCTTCCTTTTCGCTGCAGATAAGAACTGAAGTTGACCTACTGCGCGGCGGCGTTGGCCACCAGCACCCGGTCGCCGTCCTTGATGTTGAAACCGCCGCGGCTCACCAGCTGCTCGCCCCCCTTAAGACCGGACGATATCTCCACCTGGTCGCCGGAAACGGCGCCCGTTGCCACTTCACGCTTGCGTGCCACCCCGTTTTCCACCACGAACAGCGACCCGCTGCGCTTTTCCAGGTCGAGTCCCGCCAGGGTGCCGCGCGGCACCTGGATCACCCCCTTTCTGGAGCCGGTGACGATCTTCCCCTTGGCGAACAGCCCACCCTTCAAAAGCTCCGGGACGTTTCGCACCTCCGCGATCACGCTCAGCGAGCGGTCCGCTTCGTTGACGCGGGGATTCATGAACATGACCTTGCCGGTAAACTGTCTGCCCGGGACCCCGTCCGTCTCGAACTGGAGCGTCTGTCCCAGCTTCACCGCCGACATCTGCGAGGAGGGGACCGTCACGGTCAGGTTCATGAGCCGGTTGTCCACGATCCTGAAGATCGGCTTCCCGGCCGCCGCGTCGCTGGTCAGGGAGCCGAGGTTCACGTCCTTTTGCGCCACCACGCCGTCGATCGGGGAGCGCACCACCCCCTTGGCAAGCCGCGCCCGCGTCTGGGCAAGTTCCTCCTCGCCGGCCCTGACCTGGGCCCTGGCCGCCCCGATGCGCGCCTTGGACGCCTCGCTGTCGGAGAGCGCATCGTCAACGGACTGCTGCGTGGCGAGCCCCGCCTCTTTGAGCTTCAGGACCCGAACCCGTTCCCGCTCGCTGCGGTCCGCCGCGACCCGCGCCTCCAAAAGCGCCGCCTTGGCGCTCTCCAGGTTCGCCGCGGCCCGCTTCACCAGCGCCTCCGTCTCGGCGAGGGCGATGCGCGCCAGAGGCTGCCCCTTGCGGACCCGGATCCACTCGGTGACGTAGAGCTCCTTTACCAGTCCCGGGATCTCCGTTTTCACCTCGGCCTCGAATTTGGGAGAAAGCACCCCGGTCACCTCGATCCCGTCCACGAGGTCGGTGCCCGTCACCGCCATCACCTCAACGGCGACCGGCGGCGCCCCGGTGGCAGGCTTCGCGTCGCTTTGCCTGGAGCAGCCGGTGGCACCGGCCAGCAGCAGGCAGAGAGTTGCGGCGCTCAATCCCCTCTTCATCTTGTTCATATCCACTCCTTCCCGTGTTGTGCCCAGATGGTGGTGAGTCAGCTGCTGCGGCGTACATCAGCCGGGCTGACTCCGGCTGGGCCGGATGCCCGCAAACGGCTCCCCCGGAGGCTGCCCGGGTCTCTCCATGCCGCGCATCAGCAGGCGTAGCAGGCGCACCATCCCGTCCCGGTCCAGCTTGGACTCCCTTCTGGAGAGCTGCTCGTTGATGGCCGATGTCACGATGGCGATGATGGCCCGGGCCGCGTCCTCGACGCTGTGGCCGCTCCATGCGCCGCTTGCCACCCCTTGGCTCACCAGCCGGTAGACCAGCTCCATCATCCTTATGAAATATGCCTCCAGATCGAACTGCGGCGCCCCCTGCGGCGGGCCGTAGTAGATGGCGTAGATCAGGCGTACCTCCGGCAGCCTTTCGAGCGACGCGTCGAACAGGTCGCAGCAGAACCTGATGATGCGCTCCTGAACGGCGCCGTCCAGGGAGACGGTCCTGGCCGCGAGCGACTCGAAGCTGTGGTAGGAGTTCCGCATCAACTCCAGGAAGATCCCTTCCTTGTTGCCGAAATAGTAGTACAGCACCGGTTTGGTCACTCCGGCCGCCTGGACGATCTCCCTGACCGAGGTCGCTGCATATCCCTTGTCGTTGAAAAGGGCAAGGGCGGCCGTCAAGAGCCTCTCCCGTACGCAGGCTTCCGGCTCTGCTTCTCTGTTTGCTGGCTGCATCTGGTCTCCCTCGTGTTTTTGGCGGATCCCCTGCCGCGTATACGGATACGCCTGCTGCCGAGTTGCTTACCGGTCGGTAAGTACAGCAGTTTGCCACCCCTTGTCAACACAAATCTACCGCTCGGTAGGGAGGGGCGGTTCATGAGTAATGCATTGATTTTTTTCCGCCAAGTTTATATAGTGGCCCGATAGCCTGAAGCCAAAGGATGGATCAATATGGTACGAACGATACTTACCTATCCGGACCCGGAGTTGAAGAAGCGCTCCAATCCGGTGACGGTTATTACCGAAAAGACCCGCGAGCTGGTGCGGGACATGGCGGAGACGATGTACGACGCACCCGGCGTGGGGCTTGCGGCTCCCCAGATCGGGGTGCACCAGCGCATCATCGTGATCGACGTCTCCATGAAGGACGAACCGCCCGAGCTGATCGTCGCCATCAACCCGGAGATCATCCACGCCGAGGGGGAGGAGTTCGAGGAGGAGGGGTGCCTTTCGGTCCCCAAGTTCTCCGCCAACGTCCGCAGGCACGCCCGGGTCGTGGTGAAGGCGCTCAACCTGGACGGCGAGGAGGTCGTCTTCCGGGCCGAGGAGCTCTTGGCCATCGCGTTCCAGCACGAGATCGACCATCTGGACGGCATCCTGTTCATAGACCACCTCTCGCCGCTCAAGCGCGGCATCTTCCGCAAGCGCTACCAGCGTGCCCAGGAAGAAGCAAAGGAGCAGAGATGACCGGGATGCGCATCATCTTCATGGGGACCCCCGAATTTGCCTGCCCCACGCTGGCCACGCTGATCGAGCGGGGGGAGCAGGTGGTGGCCGTGGTGACCCAGCCGGACCGTCCCAAGGGGAGGGGGCAGCAGACGCTGCCTCCGCCGGTGAAGCTCCTGGCCGAGCAGCACGGCATCCCGGTGTTCCAGCCGGTGAAGGTGCGCCACCCCGACGCCATCGAAAAGATCAGGTCGCTCGAGCCGGACCTGATCGTGGTGGTCGCCTTCGGGCAGATCCTCCCCAAGGCGCTGCTCGACATCCCGAAGCACGGCTGCATCAACGTGCACGCCTCGCTGCTCCCTTACTACCGCGGCGCCGCGCCGCTCAACTGGTGCATCATCAACGGCGAGACGCAGACCGGTGTCACCACGATGATGATGGATGTGGGGCTCGATACCGGGGACATGCTGCTGAAAAAGGCGACCCCGATCGACCCGGACGAGGACACGCGCAGCCTGCACGACCGCCTGTCGCGGATCGGCGCGGAGCTTTTGGCGGAGACGCTGGAGCAGCTGGCTGACGGAGCGCTGGTCCCCGAGAAGCAGGACGATGCGCTGACCTGCTACGCGCCGATGCTCAAGAAGGAGGACGGCCAGATCGACTGGCATAAGGACGCCGCCAGCATCAAGAACCTGGTGCGCGGCATGACCCCCTGGCCGGGCGCCTTCAGCCATATCGACGGGAAGCTCCTGAAGGTGTACCGCGTGCAGACCGGTTCCGGCACCGGCACCCCCGGCGCGATCCTGGCCGCGGGGCGCGACGGCATCGAGGTCGCCTGCGGCGAGGGGAGCATCGTGATTCATGAACTGCAGCTGGAAGGGAAGAAACGGCTCTTCGCGGCCGAGTTCCTGGCCGGATGCAAGCTGGAGCCGGGCGCTCTGCTGGGCAAAAAGGAGTCTAGCGTTGGGGGATAAGGGGCACTACCAGAAACCTCCCAAGAAGCGGCTCTTCGTAGCTCTCATGGGAGTGACCTGCCTCCTCGTGGTGGGGCTCATCTACCTGGGGTGGTGGATCCCGACCATGGGGCTTGCCAACATACATCCGGAGCTGCCGCGCCTGGCGGGGATGCTCTTCGCCGTCCTGTCGGGCATCGCGCTTTTGGGCACCCTGCTCCTGGTGCTGACCACGGCGCTCGGCAAGGACATCCTGTTCACTCGGTTCATGCGCGGCGTGGTGATCAAATTCCTGTTGCCGCTCATCGAGCAGATCGGCCGCCTGTGCGGTATCTCCAAGGACACCATCCGGCAGTCCTTCGTCGCCATGAACAACAGCCTGGTCGCCTCCCAGCGCCTGAAGATGAAACCGGACCGGATCCTGATCCTGCTCCCCCACTGCCTGCAGCTCGCCGATTGCGAGATCAAGGTGACCGGCGAGATCGGCAAATGCCTGCGTTGCGGCAGGTGCGACATCATGGGACTTTCCGAGCTGGCGCAGAAATACCAGGTGGATATCTCGGTCGCCACCGGCGGCACCCTGGCGCGCAAGGTGATCATCGAGAAGCGCCCCAAGCTGGTCCTGGCCGTTGCCTGCGAGCGCGATCTCACCTCGGGCATCAAGGACTGCTACCCGCTGCCGGTGATCGGCGTCCTGAACGACCGCCCGTTCGGTCCCTGCTTCAACACCCGCGTCGACGTCGAGAAGATCGAGGCGGCGCTGCGCTCCGTGCTGGTCTAGCGCCGACCCGATGCAACTCAAAAACCCCCCATTTCGCTGCCTGCTGTCTGCCCTGCTCCTCTTCGCCTGCTCCGGCGCCTGCCAGGCGGCCCAGATCTCCGAGTACCGGGTGATACGAAAGGCCGTCTGCGACCAGCAGGGGAGGAGCCGGATCGCCATCAGGAGTTTCAACTCGGACCGGGTCGCACAGCTTCTGGTGGTCGATCCGGTCACCCTGGCCAGCTCAGAGATCCCTGCGTCGTCGCTCGAGGTCCCCTGCCCGCCCGACGCCGCACCCCCGGGCGCCACACCGTTTCAGAGGGCGCTGGACCGGTACGACGGGGCTCCCTACCGCCTGCAAAACGGCGGCGCGACCCGTGCCGAGACCCCGGTCGAGGGCCTTTTCCTGACCGTCGACCTCTGCCCCTCCAAGCGCCCCTTCGAACGCGAACTGTTCGAGGCGGCCGGGGCGCTGGGCAAGGACGCTCCGGTTCCCGTCGCGGTAGCCGTCACCGGCGTCTGGCTCGCGCAGCATCCGGAGGAGCTCTCCTATCTGAAGCGGGAAACGGCGGCAGGGAGGCTCGCCATTACCTGGGTGAACCACTCCTATCACCACCCCTACGACCCCGGCGTGCCGCTCGAGAAGAACTTCCTGCTGAAGCCCGGCACAGACATGACGGCCGAGGTGCTCGATCTCGAAAAGCAACTGCTGGTCCGCGGCCTGGTCCCTTCCCCGTTCTTCCGCTTCCCGGGGCTGGTCTCGGACCAGGCGACCATGAGCCGCCTGCACGACCTCTCCCTGATACCGATCGGTTCCGACGCCTGGCTGGCCAAGGGGGAGTCGCCCCGCAAAGGGAGCTTCATCCTGGTGCACGGCAACGGCAACGAGCCCAAAGGGGTCAAGCTGCTGCTCCCCATGTTGAAAAGCAAAGAGCTGCGCCTGCTGCCGCTGCCCCTCGCCTTCACCGGCACCCGCTGACCCGCCCACTCGGAAAGATGCCGCGCCGAACCTCTCCCCTTGTTGCCGATACTCCCCATGGCTGAATGATCGCTCTCCCTCGAAGGGTGGGAAGAATGCCGTTAGATTGGTACTAGTCCGGTCAGGTTTTGACTTGTCGGCAGCGAGGGGCGGGTGGGAACGGGATAATCGCGGCCTGCACCTGGAAGGGGGGCGTGATGCCGGTACTTAGATGACGAATCGGTCATCGATAGCAGGATGGTGTGCAAAGTGGGGCGGCTGGCGCCTTTCGAAGCGCCTAAGGACAGCTCATGAATGGAGGCTGTCGATGAACGACTGCCGGGAGGGGGGCGCCGCGAAACGGTTTGCGGTCAGGCGCGGGCTCCCGCGCTGAGGCTGAAGCGGCGCGCATCCAGATCCTTGGCGGCCGCGATGGTCGCCTCCTTCTCCGCCGCCACCAGATCGTTTCGGCGCGACAGTTCCTCGCTGCTCGGCAACTGGCCTGCCGGGACCACGGCGAAGAAGACCTTGACGATCTCGGGATCCAGCGACTCGCCGCTTAAGCTGCGGATCATCTCGCGCGCCTCGGCATCGGGGTACCCCTTGCGGTAGGGGCGGTCCATGGTCAGCGCGTCGTAGACGTCGGCCACCGACACGATCCGGGTCTCCAGCGGGATCGACTCCCCGCAAAGCCCCGCCGGATAGCCGGTGCCGTCGTAGCGCTCGTGATGGTACTGGATGATGTTGCGGGCCACCTCGGAGAGGTGCGCCTTCTCGGCCACGTCGGCACCCCAGCAGGTATGCATCTTCATGGTTTCGAACTCGGTCTCCGTGAGGGAACCGGTGCCGTTCAGGATGATCTCGGAGACGCCGATCTTGCCGCAGTCGTGCAGCCAGCTGCCGTACTTGATCTGCCGCTGGGTCTCCTTGGGGATCCCCATGGCGTCGGCGATCATCAGGGCGTAGACGGCGACCCTGTCGCAGTGCCCCTTGGTGCTCGGATCCTTGAGCTCGATGGTTTGGGCCAGGGAGCGCAGCACCGACTCGTCCTCACGCCGGATGGTATGGATCATCCGGTAGCGCCTGAGCCCTTCCTTTACCACCTCGAGTATTTCCTCGTTGTTCCAAGGCTTCAGCAGATAGCGGAACACCTCGGTGTTGTTGATGGCGGCCAGTGCCGTGGGGAGGTCTACATACGCGGAGATGAGCACCTTTACGGTGTCGGGGGATATGGAGCCCAGTTTGGAGAGGAACTCCAGGCCGGACATGCCGGGCATCATGTTGTCGGAGACCACTACGGCTATCTCGTGCTTCTCGAACAGCTCCAGCGCCTGTGTCGCGTCGTTTGCCGTCAGGATGTCAATCCCCCGCGAGCGGAAGAGGTCTTTTGAGCACTTAAGTATCAGCTTGTCGTCGTCGACGAACAGTATTTCCGCTGCCATTGATTATTCCTCGCCCCTCGGTTGAGCCGGTCCAGGCCGGCCGCCGCAGGGCGCGGCGCTGCCAACTACCGAGTCGGCCGTCATATTAAGGTCTCATGAAGGGATTGTCAATGGAATGTTGTCGCGCAAGTCACTGGAGTATCGGTCCGGCAGCGGCGGCAGGCTGTCAGCCGAGCCTCTTTCCCAGTTCCTGCCGGACCTCGGACCGTTGATCGGCGCTTAGCCCCTGCGAGCCGAGCAGGTTTTTCAACTCCCGGGTGGCCAGGGACGGCAGGAACAGGGTGAACCAGACCATCGGTGTCTTGCGGTTGCGCAGCATGGCGAACCTGAGGTTGGGACGGCTCCCCCAGAGCGGGTGGCGCCCGACCGCCGAGATGGTCTCGGCCGTTGCCGCGGCGCATCTCAGGAAGCAGAGCAGGCCCGGCTCCTTGAGACGCGGGTTGGCGAGGACCGCGTCCACCAGGCGCGGCTCCCCGTCCTTGAGCAGCGCCTCCAGGAGTGCCGGGGACCCCCGGCGCGCCAGGGTGATCTTGCTCCCCAGCTCCGTCTCGGGGAGCCGTTTTGCAATGGCGCGCTCCACCGCGAGCTTCTGGTCCGGGGCGCCGCCCGGCAGCTGCAGCACGGTGACCAGTTCGAAAAGCAAGAGTTGCGGCAGCAGCGCCGAGAGGACGGGGGGCGGCGTGTTCGGATGCCCCGCCAGGGCGATCTTGAGGCGGCGGCTGCCGGGCGCCTTGCGGTGGATGGTCACGATCAGCTGTTCGGGAAGGTTGCGCCGCTTCAAGAGCGCGAGCAGGTGCTCCTCGCCCAGTTGCGGGTTACTCAAGGCGCTGCGGATCAGGTCGGGGTCGGGGTCCTGGAAAAGGGCGAAGAGCGTCTGGCCGTCGGCCCGCAGAGCCAGCCCGAGCCTGGCCGCCCGGGCCGGGTCGAGCTTTTCCGGCTCGGCCGGTGCCGTTTTTTTCGTTGGGCTGGGCAATGTCCCTACTCCGCGCAGCAGGAGAGACGTTCGAGGTCGCGGTCGAAACCCTGGGCGCAGAGCCTCAGCCCCTCTCCCATGGAAGGATAGACGTGCAGCGTCTCGGCGAGCTGGCCCACCGTCAGGCGCAGACGCACGGCGAGCGCCGCCTCGTTGATGATGTCCGCACCCCTGTGCAGGCTGAGATGCACGCCGAGGATCCTGCCGCTCCCCTTTTCCGCGATGATCTTGATGGCGCCCCGAAGCTCGCCCGTCACGTGCGCCTTCGGTATGCCGGAGGCCTGGATGGTGTGGCTCACCACCTCGAATCCGGCCCGCCGTGCCGCCTGCTCCCCGTAACCTACCGTTGCCACCTCGGGGTCCGTGAAGATCGCCATCGGTATGCTCTCGTAGTCGAGCGCGCAGCGGCAGCCGGCGTCGAGCATGTTGTCCACCGCGGCTATCCCTTCCCGCGCGCCGATGGTCGCTATCTGCTGCCCGCCGGTCACGTCCCCGGCGGCCCAGATCCCCGGGGTGGAGGTGCGCAGTTCGCGGTCCACCTTGATGAACCCCCGGGCGTCCAGCTCGACTCCTGCCTGCTCCAGCCCGATCCCCGTGCTGGCCGGGGCGGTGCCGACCGCGAGGAGCAACTGCTGCGACATGAAGCGGCGCGGCATCCCGTCGACCTGCGCCTCGATCCGGACGGCGCCCTCGTGCATCGACACGGAGCAGACGGTGGCCCCCACCACGATCTCCATCCCCTCCGCCGCCAGCGCCTCCTGCAGCGCCTGCGCCGGCTCCGCTTCCACCGCCGGCAGAAGCCTCTCCCCGTGCTCGAGGACCCGCACCGGCACCCCCAGGCGCAGGAACATCTGCCCGAGCTCCAGGGCGATCACGCCCCCCCCTATGATGGTGAGCGAGGCGGGAAGCGTCTTCAAGAGCAGCGCACTCTTGCTGGTCAGATACGGGACCTCGTCCAGGCCGGCGATGGCGGGTATGCGGGGGTAGCCCCCGGTGGCGATCAGGAACCGGTCCCCCTTGATGATCCGCTCCCCGACCCGGATGGTGTCGGGACCGAGAAAGACGGCGTTCCCCTTGATCAGCGTGAGCCCGGGCACCTTTTTCAGCACATCGAGGTACTTGGTCTGCCGCAGCTCCTGGACTACGGCGAACTTGCGGGCGTCGAGCAGCGGGAACTGCACCGCCTCGCTGCGGGTGCCCAGGCCAAGCCTCTCGCCCAGCCCCGCCTGGTGGCGAAACAGCGCCGCATGGATCAGCGTCTTGCTCGGGATGCACCCCCAGTTGATGCAGGTCCCCCCGAGCACGCTCTTCTCTATCATGACCGGACACGCACCCTTGGCCTGCGCCCTGAGGGCGGCGGCAAAGGCTGTCGAGCCCGAGCCGAGTATGATGATCTGCCGTCCCTCTCTCATGTGTTTTTCCCCCCAAGCCCAGTGTACCGTGAAGCTGCCGGCTGGTAAACAGAAGAATTCACCAGTCTTTTGCCGTTTCGGCACCCCCTTTTGCCCCCCTCGTCCCCGGATCGGGAGCGGCGTTTGCCGCATTGGCGGGCAATAATCCTTGACACAGGTATTGAATAATTGTATTCTGGCGAGCCTAACTGTTTGGATACAGTAAACTTTTTTTGCCCAGGTGCTGCACCACTTGAAATCATGATTTAAACGGAGGCGGCGTGTTGACATTTCAGGAGCTGATTCTCTCCCTGCAGGGGTATTGGGCGGGGCAGGGGTGCGTGATCCAGCAACCTTATGATACGGAGAAAGGGGCGGGGACCTTCAACCCCGCGACCTTCCTGCGCGTGCTCGGTCCCGAGCCGTGGAACGTGGCCTACGTGGAGCCTTCCCGGCGCCCCACGGACGGCCGCTACGGCGAGAACCCGAACCGGCTGCAGCACTACTACCAGTTCCAGGTGATCATGAAGCCGTCCCCCATGAACATCCTCGATCTCTACCTCGACTCGCTGCGCGCCTTCGGCATCGACCCGGCCAAACACGACATCCGCTTCGTCGAGGACGATTGGGAGTCCCCCACGCTGGGCGCCTGGGGGCTCGGCTGGGAGGTCTGGCTGGACGGCATGGAGATCACCCAGTTCACCTATTTCCAGCAGGCGGGCGGCATCGACCTGAAGCCGGTCGCCTCGGAAATCACCTACGGCTGCGAGCGGATCGCCATGTACCTGCAGGGTGTGGACAACGTCTACGACCTTGAGTGGGTGAAGGGGATCAAGTACGGCGACATCCACCACGAGAGCGAGGTGGAGTTCTCCACCTACAACTTCGAGGAGGCCGACGTCGACATGCTGCTGACGCTCTTCAAGATGTACGAGAAGGAGTGCGTGCGGCTGGTGGAGAAGGGGCTGGTGCTGCCGGCCTACGACTACGTGATGAAGTGCTCGCATACCTTCAACCTGCTGGACGCGCGGGGCGCCATTTCGGTCACCGAGCGCGCCTCCTACATCGGCAAGGTGCGCAACGTGGCACGGCTTTGCGCCGAAGGTTACCTGCAGATGCGTGAGCGGCTAGGCTTTCCGCTTTTAAAAGGAGGCCGCTAATGGCTAAGGATCTTTTCCTGGAGATCGGTTGCGAGGAAATTCCGGCAGGCTTCATCCCGAAGGCGATGGCCGACATGGAAAGCCTCATGAAACGCGAGCTGGAGGGCGCCCGGCTTGCCTTCGGCGAGATCGTCACGCTCGGGACGCCGCGCCGACTGGTGCTGGCCGTCAAGGCGCTGGCGGAGAAACAGCCCGACGCGGAGCTGACCGCCATGGGGCCGGCCAAGGGGGTCGCCTACGATGCGGACGGCAACCCCACCAAGGCGGCCCAGGGCTTCGCCCGCGGCCAGGGGATCGACGTCTCGCAGCTCACGCTGGTGATGACCGAGAAGGGTGAGTACCTGGCGGCGAAAAAGAGCGAGGTGGGTCGCGAGACCTCCGAGCTGCTCACCGAGATGCTGCCGCGCCTCATGGGGGCCATCCCGTTCAAGAAGTCGATGCGCTGGGGCAACCTCGACGCCCGCTTCGCCCGCCCGATCCACTGGATCGTGGCCCTTTTCGACGGGTTGGTGGTTCCCTTCTCCTTCTGCAACATCGACGCGGGCTCCGTCTCGCGCGGCCACCGCTTCATGGCCAACACGACCTTCCCGGTGCGCGACTTCGCCCACTACCTGGAGGAGTGCGAGCGGCACTTCGTGATCCCCGATCCCGAGAGGAGAAAGGAGATCATCCGCAGCGAGATCGAGCGGGTCGCCAGGCAGGCCTGCGGCCACGTGCTGCCGGACGAGGGGCTCCTGGAGCAGGTGAGCTTCCTGGTCGAGTACCCGAGCGCGGTGCACGGCACCTTCTCCGAGGACTTCCTCGTGGTGCCGCGCGAGGTGCTGATCACCTCGATGCGCGAGCACCAGCGCTACTTCTCGCTGGTGGACGATCAGGGGAAGCTTTTGCCAGGCTTCATCACCATCAACAACACGCTCACCGAGGACCCCTCGGTGGTGGTCAAGGGGAACGAGCGGGTGCTGCGCGCCCGTCTCTCCGACGCCCGCTTCTTCTTCGACGAGGACCATAAGGTGAGTCTGGAAAGCCGCGTGGAGGCGCTGAAAAGCGTGGTCTACCAGGCGAAGCTCGGCACCTCGTACGAGAAGATGGAGCGCTTCCGGGAGCTGGCCAAAAAGCTCGCCGACCGGCTGAACCCGTCGGTCAGCGCGCAGGTCCTGCGTGCGGCAACGCTTTGCAAGGCCGACCTGGTCACCGGCATGGTGGGAGAGTTCCCGGAGGTACAGGGGATCATGGGGCGCGAGTACGCGATCCACGACGGGGAGGAGGTCGCGGTGGCCAACGCCATCGCCGAGCATTATCTGCCGACCCAGGCGGGCGGGGAGCTCCCCGCCTCCGACATCGGCGCCTTCGTGTCGCTTGCCGACAAGATGGACACCATCTGCGGCTGCTTCAGCGTCGGCCTGATACCGACCGGCTCCGCCGACCCCTACGCGCTGCGCCGCTCGGCGCTGGGCATCATCAACATCATCCTGGAGAAGGGGTACCGCGAGGAGCTTTCCGGCTTCATCAAGGCCTCCCTCGATCTGCTCGCCGCCAAGAGCAGCCGCCCCCTGGATGAGGTGCAAAGGGACGTACTGGAGTTCTTCAGGGGGCGCTTCGTCAACCTGATGAGCGACCGCTTCCCCTCCGACGTCGTGGACGCCGTGGTCTCGGTCTCCTTCGACGACCTGGTCGATGCCGGCGCCAAGATCGCGGCGCTCTCCGAATTCCGCAACCGCAGCGATTTCGGCCCGCTGGCCGTCGCCTTCAAGCGGGTCTGCAACATCGTCAAGGACGGGGTCGATGGCCCCATCTCGGCGGAGCTTTTCCAGGATGCTGCCGAGGGTGCCCTGAACCAGGCGCTGCAGCAGGTGGCGGACAAGGTGGAAGGCGCACTGGCCGGCGGCGATTACCTGGCCGCCCTCACCGAGATCGCCACCCTGAAGGAGGGGGTGGATCTCTTCTTCGAGAAGGTCATGGTCATGGCCGAGGACGAGCGGGTGCGCGGCAACCGCCTGGCGCTTCTGACCGGCATTGCGCGGCTCTTCGCCAGGATCGCGGACTTTTCGAGGCTGTCGCCATGATGTCGAAGTCGGGGCAGGGAGAGCCGGGGAAAAGCACCGTGATCCGGAAAACGGTCCGCCGGCGCCTTCTTGACACGCAGTAACGCTCACGTAAACAGCCGCCCGCGCCGCAAGGCCGGCGGCTGTTTTGTCTTTTACGGGATTAATGTATACTTAGAAGCCTGAAATTAAATTAAACAACATTTAGGAGGGTCTCATGGGAAGGAAGTACGTCTACTTTTTTGGTGCAGGCAAGGCTGACGGCAACGCCAAGATGAAGGAGCTTTTGGGCGGCAAGGGGGCAAACCTCGCGGAGATGACCAGCATAGGACTCCCGGTTCCGGCCGGCTTCACCATAACGACGGAAGTCTGCACCGAGTACTACAAGAATGATCAGAACTACCCGGAGGGGCTGTCGGCAGAGGTGGCGGCCAACCTGGAAGCGGTAGAGAAGCTCATGGGGAAGACGTTCGGCGATGCGAAGAACCCGCTTTTGGTCTCGGTCCGCTCCGGCGCCCGCGCCTCCATGCCGGGGATGATGGACACCATCCTGAACCTGGGGCTAAACGACACCACGGTGCAGGGGATCATCGCCCAATCGGGCGACGAGCGCTTCGCCTACGACGCCTACCGCAGGTTCGTGCAGATGTACTCGGACGTGGTCATGGGGATGCCCAAGGACGAGCTGGAGCACCTTTTGGAGCGCAAGAAGGAGGCGCGCGGCGTGCACCTCGACACCGACCTGTCCGCCGCCGACTGGAGGGAGCTGGTGGCGGCCTTCAAACAGAGGATCCGCGAGACGCTGGGGGTCGAATTCCCCGAGGAGCCCGCCAAGCAGCTCTGGGGCGCCATCAGCGCGGTGTTCGGCTCCTGGATGAACCAGCGCGCCATCACCTACCGCAGGCTGAACAGCATCCCGGCCGACTGGGGCACCGCCGTCAACGTGCAGTCCATGGTGTTCGGCAACATGGGCAACGACTGCGCCACCGGCGTGGCCTTCACCCGCGACCCTTCCACCGGCGAGAACTACTTCTACGGCGAGTACCTGGTGAACGCACAGGGCGAGGACGTGGTGGCCGGTATCCGCACCCCGCAGCCGATCAACCGCGCCAAGCACAAGGCGGGCGACCTCCCCTCCATGGAGGAGGTGCTTCCCGAATGCTACCAGCAGCTGGCCGGCATCAGGGAGATCCTGGAGCGCCACTACAAGGACATGCAGGACATCGAGTTCACCATCGAGAAGGGGGTCCTCTACATGCTGCAGACCAGAAGCGGCAAGAGGACGGCGAAGGCCGCCATCAAGATCGCCGTGGACATGGTGACGGAAGGGCTGATCGACCAGCGTACCGCGGTGCTGCGCGTGGCCCCGAGCCAGCTGGACCAGTTGCTGCACCCCTCGCTCGACCCGAACGCGGTCAAGCAGGTGATCGCCAAGGGGCTCCCCGCCTCCCCCGGCGCCGCATCGGGCGAGGTGGTCTTCACGGCAGACGAGGCGGAGTCCGCCGCGAAGCTCGGTCTCAGGGTGATCCTGGTCCGCGTCGAGACGAGCCCCGAGGACATCCACGGCATGCACGCGGCGCAGGGGATCCTCACGGCGCGCGGCGGGATGACCTCGCACGCGGCGGTCGTGGCGCGCGGCATGGGTAAATGCTGCGTAGCCGGCTGCGGCGACATCAAGGTCGATTACTCCACCGGCCAGTTCGTCGCCAAGGACGGCACCGTGATCAAGAAAGGCGACGTGATCACCCTGGACGGCTCGACCGGCGAGGTGATGCTGGGCGCGGTCGCCACCGTGGCAGCCGGCGTGAGCGGCGACTTCGCGCAGCTCATGAGCTGGGTGGACCAGTTCCGCAGGATGAAGGTCCGGGCCAACGCGGACACCCCGCACGACGCGCGCACCGCGCGGGAATTCGGAGCCGAGGGTATCGGCCTGTGCCGCACCGAGCACATGTTCTTCGACGCCACCCGCATCGCCGCCGTCAGGGAGATGATCCTCGCGGCCGACATCGAAGGGCGCAAGAAGGCCCTGGCCAAGATCCTCCCCATGCAGAAGGGGGACTTCGCCGGGCTGTTCCGCGAGATGAAGGGGCTGCCGGTCACCATCAGGCTCCTCGATCCGCCGCTGCACGAGTTCCTCCCCCAGGAGGCCAAGGACATCGAGGCGCTGGCAGTCACCATGGGGGTGTCGGCGCAGACGCTCAGGCACAAGGTCGAGTTCCTGCACGAGTTCAACCCGATGCTGGGACACCGCGGCTGCCGTCTCGGGGTGACCTTCCCGGAGATCTACGACATGCAGGTGCAGGCCATCATGGAGGCCGCCTGCGAGCTGGTGCGCGACGAGGGCTTCCAGATCGTCCCGGAAATCATGATCCCGCTGGTCTCGGTCACCAAGGAGCTCGGCCTCATGCGCGCCAATGCGGTCGCCATCTGCGAGGAGGTCATCGCCCGCTACGGCGTCAAGGTCGAATACCTGATCGGCACCATGATCGAGCTGCCGCGCGCTGCCATCACGGCGGACAGCATCGCCACCGAGGCCGATTTCTTCTCCTTCGGCACCAACGACCTGACCCAGACCACCTTCGGCCTCTCCAGGGACGACGCCGGCAAGTTCCTCCCTTTCTACGTGGAGAACGGCATCCTGGAGGACGACCCCTTCGTCACGCTGGACCAGCAAGGGGTGGGAGCGCTGGTGAAAATGGGTTGCGAGAAGGGGCGCCAGACACGGCCGGGGATCAAGCTCGGCATCTGCGGCGAGCACGGCGGCGATCCCGCCTCCGTGATCTTCTGCGACTCGGTAGGGCTCGATTACGTCTCCTGCTCCCCGTTCCGGGTGCCGATCGCACGGCTGGCCGCGGCCCACGCCACGCTGAACAGCTGAGGCAACTGTGATTCCCTCCCCCTTCGAGGGGGAGGGAATTTTCGAGAGCACGCCCTTTTAACAGGGGGAGCAGAGGGAGAGGGTCATGGCCGCTCCCTGATTGCACAACCCCGGTAGCGGTGCCCCATGCGTATCGACGAAAAATCAGAATCCCGCAGCATCGCCAAGAAGGGGAAGGGGGCCGCGACCAAGGGGGTCACGGGCTCCAGCGCCCCTCTTTTTGCCGGCCGGCTGACCCAGGTCGCCCAGAGCAGTTCCGATTATGCCGGCGAACTGGAGCGGCTCAAGGAGGAGATCGACAAGGCCGGAGATGCCCTGGAGCAGGAACCGACCATCGTCAACTTCAAGACGTTCCGCGAGCTGATCGGCACCATGGCCAAGAAGGTCTCTGCCGAGGCGTACCGCATCGAGCTGGTCGGCGGGGGATTCACCGGGCGCACCCACGAGGTGATGACCGTGATCGACAAGGAGGCCGACCTCCTGTACCACCTGGTCATGCGCGAGCAAAAGGACCATATCAGGATCACCGCCCAGATCATCAAGATCAAGGGGCTGGTGGTGGATTTCCTGCTCTAGTCCCATCCCCTGCCACGGGAGGGTTCACAGCCCGTACCCCCTCCACTTCAAGGGTGGGGATGGGGTTGACCGCAACAAAAAAAGGAGGGGCTCGATGAGCCCCCCCTTTTTCAATCACAACCGCACCCCTTGGTCGCCTCCGGCTCCAGGTGGATTTTCTTGCCGCATTTCTGGCACCGCCAGAAGAGGCCGCCTCAGCCGGGCATCAGCAGCATGAGCCCCTGGCACTCCGGACAGATCTTCTCCTTTTCCATGTCACGCCCTCCTTTTTCTCGCTTTTTTCAACGGACCGAAACGCTCAGCTTCCCCACACCCGAGATCTCCGCCACCACCAGATCGCCGCTCTTCACGGGACCGACCCCGGCCGGTGTGCCGGTCAGGATCAGATCGCCGGGCACCAGGGTGAAGATGGAGGAGAGGTAGCTCAAAAGCTCCGGTATGCGGTGGATCATCAACGCGGTTGAGCCGTCCTGGCGCGGCTCCCCGTTCACCGAGAGGGTGATCCTGAGATCCTGCGGGTCGGCTACCGAGGCGGCCGGCACGAACGCCGACAGGGGGCAGGCGGTGTCGAAGCCCTTGGCGATCTCCCAGGGGAGCCCCTTGCGCTTCTGCTCGGCCTGCACGTCGCGCAGCGTCAGGTCGATGGCGACCCCGTACCCGGCGATGTGCCGCAGCGCCTCGCCGACCGGGATCTCCTTGCCGCCGGTACCGATCAAAATCGCCAGCTCGGCCTCGTGGTGGCAGTCGCTGCTGTAGGGGGGGATGACGATCTCTTCCCCCTCTCCGATCACGCAGGAGGCCGGCTTCATGAAGATGACGGGACGCTCGGGCACCTCGTTGCCGAGCTCCTTTATGTGGTCCGCGTAGTTGCGCCCGATGCAGAGGATCTTGCCGATGGGGTAGGACTCTTGGCTGCCGGTCAATCGTGCCGTCTTCATACGCTCTCCTTTTCCGGGCGGCAAACCGGCGCTACCACTCGCCGTTGGCCGCCCTCACTTCGGCGCCGGTGCGGCATCCCTGCCAGCTGCCGCGCCTTTTCAGCTCGTTCACCACGGCGTACCACATCTGGTTGTTCTTCAGATTCCAGTTGGGCGCCACCCGGATGGCCAGCGGCGCCGAGCCGTACAGCCTCTGGATCGAGATGCGGGCAGGGAGCTCCTCCAGGAAATCGCAGGCCGTCTCGACATATTCGGAAAGGGTGATCGGGAGGTAGCTCCCCTCCCGGTACAGCTGCGCCAGGCGCGTCCCGGCCACGGCGTGCAGCTGGTGCAGCTTTATGGAGTTCACCGGGAGCCCGGCCATGAGCCTCGCGCTCTTCATGAATCCGGAGCGGGTCTCGCCGGGGAAGCCGTAGATGAGATGGGTGCAGATGTCGATGCCGCGCCCTGCCAGACGGTCCACGGTCCCCAGGTACTCGGCCAGGGTGTGCCCGCGGTTTATGCCGGCCAGGATGGCGTCGTCCATCGACTGCAGTCCCAGTTCCACGCAGACGTAGCGGTCGCGGGCCAGTTCGCTCAGGAGGTCGATCGCCTGGTCCGTGATGGAGTCCGGCCTGGTGCCGACCGAGATGCCGACCACGTCCGGATGGTCGAGGGCCCGGCGGTAGAGGTCGGAAAGCCGCTCGGCGGGGGCGTAGGTGTTGGTGAACTTCTGGAAGTAGACGATGAACCTGTCGCTTTTGAGCCGGAGCCGGTGGTAGGCCATCCCCGAGGCCATCTGCTCCTCGATCGGGATCACGGCCACCGTCTCCTTGGGAGAGAAGGAGCTGTTGTCGCAGTAGATGCAGCCGCCCGTGCCGCGGCTGCCGTCGCGGTTGGGGCAGGTGAAGCCGCCGTCCACGTTCACCTTGCTCACCCGGCAGCCGAAGCGCCGGCGCAGGAACGAGCCGTACGAGTTGATGCGCAGCTCCTTATGGATCAGGCCGCCGGTCATTTCAGTAGCCCTGGTCCAGGGGGGGGAGCTGCGCCAGGAGCCCCTGGGCCGCCGCGCGGGGCTCAGGGGCCGACATGATCGCGGAGATGAGGGCGATGCCGCGCACCCCGCAGGAGACCACCTCGGCGCAGTTGTGACGGCCGATTCCCCCCAGGGCGAAGACCGGTATCTGCAGCATCCCGGCTATCATCTCCAGCTTCTCCACGCCGACCGGATCGCCGTAGGGGGCCTTGGAGGGGGTGTAGTAGACCGGCCCGAAGGTGATGAAGTCGGCACCCATCTCCTGCGCAGTGATCGCCTGGACCTGATTGTGGCAGGAGACGCCGATCAGCTTTTTCTCGCCCAAAAGCCTCCTCACCTTGTAGATGGGGAGGCTCTCCGACCCGATGTGGACCCCGTCCGCGTCCACCGAGAGGGCGACGTCCACGCGGTCGTTGATGATGAGCTTCGCGCCGTAGCGCGAGGTGAGGCGGCGCAGCTCGTATGCCGTCTCGTAGAGCTCCTTGGTGTTGAGCTCCTTGTCCCGCAGCTGGACGGCGCGCACGCCGCCGCGCAGCGCCTCCTCGACCACGAACTCGAGGTTGCGCCCCTGCGTCTCGCTGCGCCCTGCGATCAGGTACAGGTTGAAGTCTATCCAGGGCGATTCCAGCTCGCTCACGCGATGAGACCGGAGAGCGGTGAGGATGCGTTGGCGTGCAGTTTCATCGGGATGCGGCCGGCGCGGTAGGCGAGCCTTCCCGCGGCGACGGCGAGCTTCATGGCCTCTGCCATGGCGACCGGGTCCTTGGCGCCGGCGATGCCGGTGTTCATCAGCACGCCGTGGCAGCCGAGCTCCATGGCGATGGCGGCATCGGAGGCGGTGCCGACGCCGGCGTCGACGATGACCGGGACCTTGACCGTGTCCAGGATGATCCTCAGGTTGTAGGGGTTCCTGATGCCGAGCCCGCTGCCGATGGGGGCACCCAGCGGCATGACGGCGGCGCATCCCAGGTCCTCGAGCCTCTTGCAGACGATGGGGTCGTCGCTTGTGTAGGGGAGCACGGTGAACCCCTCGGCGATCAGCACGGCGGCCGCCTTCAGGAGCTCCTCGTTGTTGGGGAACAGGGTCCGTTCGTCTCCCAGCACCTCGAGCTTCACGAAGTCGGAGAGCCCGGCCTCGCGGGCCAGCCGGCAGGTGCGGATGGCGTCCTCGGCCGTGTAGCAGCCGGCCGTGTTGGGGAGCAGGGTGTATTTCTTCAGGTCGATATGGTCGAGCAGCGATTCCTTGCTGCGGTCCGAGATGTTTACCCGCCTGACCGCCACGGTGATGATCTGCGCGCCGGAGGCCTCGATGGCCTGCACCATCTGGGCAAAGTCGGCGTACTTGCCGGTGCCGACCATGAGCCGGGAGTCGAATTCGCGTCCCGCGATGACCAGCTTGTCGTTGTTTTGTGTCATCTAGTGTTCTCCCATCGGTGGATCATTAAGTATTGATTGTCAAAGGCCTCGACGCGCAGGCGCCGGGACATAGAGGAAAGTGAAGGGTGCCAAGCCGGCGTGCGGACGGTGACCACCCGGCGTGCCGTGGGCATGCGGGTCTTCAGGGTCAAATCCCGCTGCCGCCTTGCGGCTTGCGACTGGGCGCTGGTGAGTCTGCTCTTTGCCGACTCAGCCCTGAAGCTGGCGTCGCGCGGCGCTGCCGCCGCCGACGAAGTGGACGATTTCCAGTGAGTCCCCCTCCTGAAGCAGGGTGGTCTGGTACTGAGCCTTGGGGAGGATGTCCCGGTTCAGCTCGACGGCGACCCGGCGCGGGTCGATGCCCAAAGAGACGAGGTAATCCTGGACCGAAAGAGGGTCGATCGATACGGCTTCGCCGTTCGTGGTGATGTTCACTGCTGCTCCGAGTTCCTGCTGGAATGGTAATTGCCGGATCGCATGCCGTCGCGGCAAGCCTCGGGGGGAGGCCTGGCCGGTGGGGCGCGGGCCCGGCAGCCGGGGGATGCCCGACCGTAAACTAGCAATATGCCCCTTCGCTGTCAATCGTTTTCTTCCGCGGGTTTGCAGCTTCGGCGCCGTTTCGCGGGGGGGAGGGATGGGGCGGCCTGGGGAGGGGGGCAGGCGCCTCCCCCGTTGCGCCGCGCACCGGGGCGGCCGGCAGCCAGGCTGTCAGGCCGGCCGTTGCGAAGCGCCGGGCTGCGCCGGCGCGGGCTCAGGGAGGGGAAACGTTATGGTGAAGGTGGTTCCGGTCCCCACCTCGCTTTGCACCTCGATCGCGCCGCCGTGCTTCTCGATGATGCCGTAGGAGACGGAGAGCCCCAGGCCGGTCCCCTTGTTCTCCTTGGTGGAGAAGAAGGGGTCGAAGATCTTCGGGAGGTTCGCCTCCGGGATGCCGCAGCCGTTGTCGCTGATCCTGACGAAGACGCAGCCGGCCTCCGGATCCACGCCGCTGGCGATCTCCAGGACCCCCTCGCCCCGCATCGCCTGGGCCGCGTTCAGGAACATGTTCACCAGCACCTGCTCGAATTGGTCCGGATCGAGCAGCAGTGCGGGGAGGTCGCCGGCGTAGCGCCTGGTGACCGTGATGTCCTGGAACAGTATTTGATGCTCGATCAGGGAGAGCGCGCGTTCCGAGATCTCGTTCGGGGAGCAGAGCCCCATGCGGGGCGTGGAGCAGCGGGCGAACTCCAAAAGCCCCTTGACGATGCTGGCGCAGCGTTTGGTCTCCCGCATCACCGTCTCGATGTCGTTTTTCAGCGTCGCGTCCAGCTTGGGATTGCTCTGGATCAGGGAGGAGAAGACCAGGATGCCGGTGAGCGGGTTGTTGATCTCGTGGGCGATGCCGGCCACGAGCTCCCCCAGCGAGGCGAGCTTCTCCGAACGGATCAGCTGCGCCTGCATCTGGGTCACCTCGTGGGTCCTCTGCTGCACCATCTGCTCCAGGTTCCTGCCCCAACCCTCGAGCTCCCGGCGCGCCTTCCTGAGGTTGAGCGTCATGGCGTTGAAGGAGTCGGCGAGCTCCCCCAGCTCGTCGTTGGCGAAGCTCGCCACCAGCCCGTCCAGCTCCCCGCGCGACAGCATCTTGGTGTGCTCCAGCAGTTCGCGTACCGGACGGTTGACGAGCTTCTGGGTGAAGAGCGTGAGGGAAAGCGAGATCAGGCCGATCAAAAGCAGCGTGAGGGCGGCGCTCCGGTTGCGGTAGGCGTCGAGCAGCGAGTGCATCTTGTCCAGGGAGACCACGACGTCCAGAACTCCCAGCACCTTGAAAGACTCCGGGTGGAAGTGGCAGCTCGCCGTGTAGCAGCTCTCCTCGTTGTAGATGGCGTTGGTGATCCCCAGGAACTCCTCGCCGGCCGCGTTGTAGAAGCGCCTGCTGCGGTGCTTGGAGGAGGCGGTCAACAACAGCTGCTTGCCGTGGCAGACGCTGCAGATCTCGGCGCGCTTGCTGAGCATGGTGCCGGTCTCGGCGTCGTGGGTTGAGAAGATGACCCGGCCGGTCTTGTTGATGAGCCGGATCCGCTCCACCCCGCGCTGGCTCCCGATCTCCTCGATGGTCTTGTAGAACATGGGACGGTCGTCCCTGAGCATGTGGTTGTGTGTGGTCCTTATGATGGTCTCGGTGATCTTGTCGGCGTCGGTGATCGCCTCCTCCAGCAGCAGGTCCTTCAGGTTGTTGAAATTCAGGTAGGCGAAGAGCGCCATGGTGCTTAGCAGCACCAGTCCCGTGGCGGCGGTCAGCTTCGTGATCAGGTTGAGGCGCACGGGGCTCTCCATGGGCGGCCCGGCGGCGTGACGACCGCCGGAGAGGGCATTGAGGTTGCTGGGGCGGCGTTCCTTTTGCCGCTTGACTTTTATAGAACAATATTCTATATTTTATTTGCGCGTTTTAACCGGTGCCTTGCCACCCCCGTGAGGCCGCGAGGCGGCTGTTTTAGCGGGAGCGGCGCACCCCGTTTTCTCCCAGGGGTGCGATCAGGGAGTTTACTCACATTAAAAGTGTTTATCAAGCAATAAATTGCCTTGACACGCGTTTCCAAATGGCCTAATTAATAGTGTTTGAAATTTTTCAATATAAAACAGGTGCAGCCAATGGCGAAAAAAGAAAAATCAGAATACATCATACAGGCCGTTTCCCACGCCCTCGACCTCCTGGAGCAGTTCCACGACGAGGTCGACGAACTCGGCGTCACGGAGCTCAGCAAGCGGCTGAAGTTGCATAAAAATAACGTTTTCAGGCTTCTGGCCACGCTCGAATCCAGGAACTACATCGAGCAGAACAAGGTCACGGAAAACTACCGGCTCGGGCTCAAGACCCTGGAGCTGGGGCAGACCTTCATCAAGCAGATGGGGCTCTTGCGGCAGTCCCGCCCGGTGCTCGAGGCCCTGGTGAAGGAGTGCAACGAGACCACCTACGTGGCGATCCTCAAGGAGTGCCACATCGTCTACCTGGACGTGGTCGAGACCGACCTGACCGTGAGGGTGGTGCCGCGGGTGGGTGCCAGGCTGCCGGCCTACTGCACGGCCGCCGGCAAGGTGCAGATCGCCTATATGACGGACGAGGAGCTGGAGAATTACCTCCCCACCAAGGAGATGAAGCGCTACACGCCGAAGACGGTGACCGACCGGGAGGAGCTGAAGAGGCACCTGAAACTGATCGCCGAGCAGGGCTACGCCATCGACGACGAGGAGATGGATGTCGGTGTCAAGTGCGTGGGCGCTCCGATCCGCGACTACACCCGCCGCATCATCGGCGCGGTGAGCATCTCGGGCCCCTCGATGCGCTTTAGCGACGAGCGGCTGGAGAAGGAGCTGATCCCCCTGGTCATGCGCTCGGGCGAAGAGATCTCCCACAAGCTCGGCTACCACAAGTAACCAAAAAGGCCCCGCGCTGTTGCGCGGGGCCTTTTTTTATGCCTTTTCCCCGGATGCTTCCTGCGCAATCTCCTCGCGCCAAAGCCTGAGCACCTGGGCCTCCAGATCCTCCAGGCTCCCCCCGTTGTCGATGACCAGCCTCCCCAGGCGCTTCTTCTCATCCATCGGCATCTGGGATGCTATCCGTGCCTGCGCCCCCTCCCGGTCCAGCCCGTCGCGCGCCATGAGACGCTGCAGCTGGGTCTCCGGGTCAAGGTAGACGACCCAGATCTCGCTGAAATTAGCGGCGGTGCCGGCCTCGAACAACAGCGGTGCCATGTAGAAGGCGGTCTCCACCCCGGCCTCCCGCAGCCTGGCCAGCCTCTCCTCGGCGCGCCGCCGGATGGCCGGATGGGTGATCCCCTCCAGGGTGCGCCGCGCCGCCGGGTCCGCGAAGACGATCTGCGCCAGCGCCGCACGGTTCAGCGTGCCGTCGCCGTTCAGCACCCCCGCCCCGAAGCAGTCCACGATGCGGGCCAGCGCCTCCTCTCCCGGTTCCACGACCTCTCGCGCCAGCCGGTCCGCGTCGACGACGGCGGCGCCCAGCCGCTCCAAAAGCGCGGCGACGCTGCTCTTGCCCGAGGCGATCCCCCCGGTGAGTCCTATGATGCGCACCGCTCACCCCCTGCTGTGACGGCGGCGCTGCCCTTTGCTCTTCGTGGCGTCAGTAGCATATCCCCTCTTCGGTGAGCCTGAAGGTCGGACCGGTCAGGTCCTCCTCGATCTGCAGCGTGCTCCCGCCTATCCTGATCTGCGCGCCCAGGTAGGCCTCCTTTTCGACCTCCACCCGTGCCTTGGCGTTGATTTCCATCCTCTTTTGCAGCCTTTTCTTCTCGCCGGTCAGCTCGGCCATCTCTCCCCGGTACTTCGCGTAGACCCGCTCCTTGAGCTGGGCCAGCCCCGGCTCCATGCTTGCGGGGTTCTCCTTCAGGTAGTTGAGCGTCTTGGCGAGCTCCTCCATCAGGCGCGCCTTTTCCGCCAGGGCGTCCTGCACCGTCTCCAGCTTGCGGTTCAGCGAGGGGTCCACGCCGACCTCGATCACGGTCGGCACCCCGGCATGCGATCCGATCACCACGGCGTGCACCAGGGTGGCCGCTCGGCTCACCCCCCCGATGATGTGACCCCGGCGCCCGCCAGGCTCGCCGACGGTGATGCTGGCGCCGGAGGTGAGTTCGCTTTGCATGGCCAGCTGCTGCACGGTGATGGCGGCTCCCGCCGATATCGCCGCGTTCTCGGCGAACTGCACGGTCACCGCGCCCCCAGCCTCCAGCACCGCCTTTTTGGGGCGGGGCTGCGCCTGGCCGGCTGCCAGCCTGCCGTGGCCGATCACCCCACCCTTCACCTCGATGTCGACGCCGGCCCTGAGCGTGGCGGCCTCGACCACCCCTCCCACGCTGATGCTCTGCGTGGCGGTCACCTCCATCCCCTCGCAGACGTCGCCGGCGATCTCCAGCGACCCCTTGAAGTGCAGGTTCCCGGTGGAGAGATCGACCCGCTTCAGTTTCAGCACTGGCTCCACCGTCACCCCCCGCGGCGCCAGCACGGGGAGGCCGGAGATCGCGGCGACCAGCAGGTCGCAGTCGTGCAGGTCGCAGGCGACGCCGGACAGGTTGTCGGCGAAGGGGATCTCGCAGCCGTCGCTGGTCGGGAGTTCCCGGCCGGCGAGGTCGCGGCCGGGGATGCCGCGGGTGGGGGGGCACCGGCGCAGCAGCGGGTCGCCGAGGCTTACGCTGACGATGTCGCCCAGGTTGCGGTAGTCGGCGATGCCGTCGTCCAGAAGCTGCGGCGCCTGGCTGGCCATCTCCGGTACCAGGCTTATGAACTGGGTGTCCTCGCCGGGTAGCGGCGGGATCCCCTGGGCGACGATCAGCTTTGAGGCCTGCCCTGCCTCGACCGCCGCCTCGATCTCCCGGTAGCGTATGCCGCTCACCACGCCGTGGCCGGCCAGGGCCTCGAGCACCTCCTCGCCGCTGATGCGCCGGCCGCCGTAGCTCGGATTGATGGTGACGCTGGCGCTCATCAGGTCGTCGGATACGTGGAGCGCGAGGGTCGCGTCGCGCCGCTCACCGATCCGGAGCGTGAAGCCTATGGGGGCGGCGCCGCATCTGCGCGCCAGCTCGGCCACTGCATCCTCCGAGATGAACAGTTCCGCGTATCCCTGCGCCTCGATGGCCCGGTGCAGCTGCTCCGGATCGACGCTCCGCCTGCTGGAGGCAGGGGTGTAGAGCGCCGAGAGCACCCGGTCGTCGGGGCTCAGTTGGAGCGTGAGGCCGGTGCCGTCCAGATGGCTGTTCTCCATGGCTCCTCCGCTGATTGTGCGTCTCCGGCTGCGCCGTGACCCATGCTTCCCATTATCGGCACTTGGCTGGAAAAATTAAGCCCCTTTTAGCTCGCGACTCATGGGCGGCCCGCGGCACACGGGGCTCCCGCTGCCGGTCGCGCGCCGGTGCCCCTTCTGGCTGGCGTCGTCGCGATGGTATGGCGAATCCGGGATAAAGACAACTGTTAATTGCAGCCCGCGGGGCTCAACCGGGCAGCTGTTGCAGTCCCGATCCGTATACGAGCTAGAACGCCGATTCTCCGCATGATTTTTCCCTTGATTAGAGCTGTGTGATGTGGTAAAAACTGGATACTGTATACAATCTGACCCGTATGATTTGCATAATGAATGTAATTATTTAGCCAAAAAACCGGCCAATTTTACAGATATTTCGGAGGCCTAAGTGGCAGAGGTTGTTTTTTCCAGCTGGGGCAGAAGCATAGTAGATAACCGCAAAGGCGGCGAGGCGAAGGCGGCGAGCTTCAGGCTTCCGGTGACTTATGACGGCGAGCGTCCGCTCTCCGCCTTCATCGGCTGGGACGGCATCATCCTGTACAACAAGGATGTCGACATCCCCGCCATGGTCGCCGAATACATGAAGCGGGTGCAGACCCGGTACGTCTGCGGCAAGTGCACCCCCGGCAAGAAGGGAACCCGGGTCATCATGGATGCCCTGCTTGCCATCGTGGAGGGGCGCGGCAGCGAGCGGGACCTCGACACCATCCTGGACCTGGGCGAGATGCTGAAGCACTGCAAGTGCACGCTCTGCCCGAGCTCCTCGGTGCCGGTGATCGATGCGGTGACCCATTTCCGCGACGCCTTCCTCAACTACATCCGGGGCGCCAAGAGCCTCTCCTCCGAATTCCGCTATATCGAGAAGTACACCGCCCCCTGCATGGACAAGTGCCCGGCGCACATCGACATACCGGCCTACATCGAGGCGGTCAAGGACTACCGGTTCGGCGACTCGCTCGCCACCATCCGCGACTCCATGCCGCTCCCCTCGGTCTGCGGCAGGGTCTGCCCGCACCCCTGCGAGACCGCCTGCCGCAGGAAGAACGTGGACGAGTCGATCAGCATCATGACGCTCAAGCGCAGCGCGTCCGATTACGAGTGGCAGCACGGCCATCTCCCCCCCATGGTCCCCAAGGCGAAGAAGTCCAAGAAGGTGGTCGTGGTGGGCGCCGGCCCCGCGGGTCTGGCGGCGGCCTATTACCTGGCCCTGGAAGGGTACCCGGTCACCATCTACGAGGCACTCCCCTTGGGCGGCGGCATGGTCGCCGTCGGCATACCGCCCTACCGTCAACCGCGGCACCTGCTGCAGCGCGACATCGACATCATAGCGGCGCTCGGCGTGGAGATCGTCTACAACACCCGCGTGGGGAAGGACGTCACGCTGGACGAGCTTAGGCAGAAGTTCGACGCCGTCTTCCTGGCGCCCGGCGCCCACCGCTCCAAGCCGATGGGGGTGGAAGGTGAGGACAAGGGGTACCGGGGGTTCCTGACCGGCGGCATCGATTTCCTGAGAAACGTCTACCTGGGGCTTCCCACCGGCATGGGCAAGAAGGTCTTCGTGGTGGGCGGCGGCAACACGGCCATCGACTGCGTCAGGGTGGCGCTCAGGGAGGGGGCCGAGGAGTCGGTGCTGGTCTACCGCCGCTCCAGGAAGGAAATGCCCGCCGACGTCTGGGAGGTCGACGGGGCGGACGACGAGGGGGTACGCTTCGAGTTCCAGGTGCTGCCGACCCGCGTGGTGGCCAACGAGGCAAACGAGGTGGTCGGCGTCGAGCTGATCAGGATGGCCATGGGCGAGCCCGACGCCTCCGGGCGCCGCCGTCCGGAGCCGGTCCCAGGTTCCGAGTTCATCATCGAGTGCGACACCATCATACCGGCCATCGGCCAGGACGCCGATCTCTCCTTCATCCCTGCCGAGGCGGGGATCGACACCACCAAGTGGAGCACCATCGTCACCAAGTACGTGCCGCTCAAGGGGGCGGACGGCAAGGATCTCAAGGACGGCATGGGGAACAGCCTCTCCAGGACGCTGATCACGGACTGCGACGGGGTGTTCGCCGGCGGCGATGCCGAGATCGGCCCGCTCACCGTGGTCGCCTGCATCGGCTCCGGCCACCGTGCAGCCAACGTGATCGCCCGCTACCTGGAAGGGGAGGGGGTGTCGCTCACCGACGCCGAGCGCATGGAGGACATCCTGAGCTACCTCGGGGTCTACGACAAGAGCGAGCCGGTGCCCTGGCTGGACAGCGCAGCCCGGGAGCACCAGGGTGAGGTCCACGGCAAGGAGCGGGCGAGCTACAAGAACTACTGCGAGGTGGAGCTCGGTTTCGTCAACAGCCAGGCGGTGCGGGAGGCCGAGAGGTGCCTGCGCTGCTACCGCGTCGCCATGGTAGCCGTCTAGGGCGCCCCGCGCCGGCCTATTCAATTTAATATCGATAACTGAAAACTGGGGTTTTTATATGGTCAGCTTAACCATTGATGGCAAAAGCGTGCAGGTCGAAGTCGGTACCACCATACTCGAGGCAGCGGCGACGGTCGGGATCAGGATTCCGACGCTCTGCTGGCTGAAGAAGGTCTCTCCGACCGGCGCCTGCCGCGTCTGCGCCGTGGAGATCGAGGGGGTGGACCGGACCATGACCGCGTGCAACACCCCGGTCAAGGAGGGGATCAAGGTCACCACCGACACCCCCGAGCTGCAGGTGATGCGCCGCAAGGTGATGGAGCTCATGCTGGTGAACCATCCGCTGGACTGCCCGGTCTGCGACGCCGGCGGCGAGTGCGACCTGCAGGACGCCTGCTACGGCCTGAACGCGACCAAGCAGGAGTATTCGGCCCTCTTGGAGCGCCGCCCCATCCGTTACGACTGGCCGCTCATCGAGAGCGATCCCAACCGCTGCATCCTCTGCGAGAAATGCGTCAAGGTGGACCACGAGGTGGTCGGCTGCGACGCCATCGCGGTGGTGAACAGGGGGGAGGCGACCATCATCGACACGGTCGACGGCAAGCCGCTCAACTGCGACTTCTGCGGCAACTGCGTCGCCGCCTGCCCGACCGGCGCACTGATCACCAAGCCCTTCAAGTTCAAGGGACGCCCCTGGGCCTTCACCCGCGTGCCGAGCGTCTGTGCCTTCTGCGGCAGCGGCTGCCAGATCGAGTACCACGCCAGGGACGGCCGGGTGGCGCGGGTCACCAGCGAGGACGACACCTTCAACAACGGCAACCTCTGCATCAACGGCCGCTTCGGCTTCGGCTACCTCACCTCGGCCCAGAGGCTGAGCGCCCCGATGCTGCGGGACCAAAACGGCACCCTGGCCGCCACCGACTGGAACTCCGCTCTGTCGGCCGCTGCCGGCAAGCTCGCCGAGATCATCGCCCGCGACGGTGCCGCCGCGGTGGCCGGCCTCGGCTCACCGAGGCTCAGCAACGAGGAGAGCTTCCTGTTCCAGAAGTTCCTGCGCGCAGGCGTCGGCACCAACAACATAGACTCCGAGGCCGGGCTCGGCTTCGCCCAGGCCCAGGCGCAGATGCTGCGCAGGTTCGGCTTTTCCGGCGCGAGCCATACCATGGACAGGATCGACGACGCCGAGGTGATCATCGTCTTCGGGACCGATCTGAACGCCGAGGCTACCGGCATCGAGTACCGCGTCATCAAGGCTGCCACCAAGCGCGACGCCAAGCTCGTGCTGGTGAACATGCGCGACGTGAAGCTCAAGAAGTTCGCCAACCTGCACCTGAAAAACCTCCCGGGCTCCGAGCTGGCCGTGATCTACGGTCTCATGAAGGCGCTGGTTCAGGCCGGGGGCGCGCTCCCCGCGGGGGCCGAGGCCGTCAAGCAGGAGCTGGCGGCGCTCTCCCTGGCGGAACTCGCCAAGGAGTGCGGCGTGGCCGAGGGGTTCTTCCTGGACGCGGCAGCACTTGTGGCGGGGAAGAGCAGGGTCTGCGTGATCTTCGGCAGCGACCTGGTCCGCAGCAGCGACGCTGCCGCCAAGATCGCGGCGCTGGCCGACCTTGCCGTCCTCACCGGCTCGGCGGCGCAAGAGGGGGGCGGCATATTCCCGATCGACGCCAAGAACAACACGGTCGGCCTTTTGGACATGGGAGTCTCTCCGGACCGGCTGCCGGGGCAGCAGGATCTCGCCGGAGTCGCCTCCTTTGCGCACAGCTGGGGCGTCAAGCTCCCCACCGCTCCCGGCCAGGGGCTCTGGGGCATCGTGGAGGGGATCGAGCAGGGGAGCATCAAGGCCCTGTACCTCTTGGGCTGCGACCTGAGCGGCTTGCCGGACAACGCCAGGATCAAGAAGGCGCTGGCCAGGCTCGATCTGCTCATCGTGCAGGACATCTTCCAGGGCGACTCGCTGGAACTGGCCCACGTGGTGTTCCCGGCCGCAGCCGCCGCAGAGAAGAGCGGCAGCTTCACCTCGACGGACAACAGGGTGCAGGCGATCGGCAAGGCCGTCAACCCTCCGGGCGCCGCCAAGGCGGACTGGGACATCATCGCCGAGCTCTACAGCCGCCTCACCTCCACCCTCCAGCAGGGCACTCCGGCGCTGGTCATGCAGGAGATAACGGCGCTCTGCGGGAGCTATGCCGCACAAGGTAAGGGGATCGTCAAGCGCGCCGCAAAGGCGCATGCCGAGCCGGCCTTCGGAGCGGTGGCGAAGGGCGTTGCCAAGGAGCGCCCCAGGTTCCAGCTCTTGGTCGGCCCGATCGGATTCCACAACGGGACCTCGACAACGCGCTCGGAGCATAACCTCTCCGTGTCGCCCGCGGGCTACCTAGAGCTGCATCCAGCCGATGCGGCGGCGCTGGGCGTAGTCGACGGCGGTACCGTCAAGGTGAGTTCCGCTGTCGGCGCCGTCACAGCGCCGGCCCGGATCAGCGGCAAGCTGCAGCCGGGACTTCTCTTCGCCCCCTCGCACTTCAGGGAGCTGAACGCCAACGCCCTGCTAAAGGGGAACTGCAACATGGTCGAGGTCAAGGTGGAGAAGGCGTAGCTGGTCTTACTGAGGATGAGATGAAAAAGAAAGGCCCCGGTTCGCGCAACGGGGCCTTTCTTCTTTTCGGCAGCTTACCGGGGGCAAGTTATGTTACTATCGATAAATGCGACTGCCCGGTCAGTGATGCGGTCGCACCAGTCTCAGACTGAGACGGCGGATCTGCTGATCCAGTTCGCGAACTTTCGACTCATATTCCTGCAGGTAGTATGCTTTCTTGGCATTGTCGTGAAAAGTAACCCCGTCCCTGAGCATCTGAATACGGGTTTTAGCCATATCTCTCATCATGCTGAGAGCTTCTTTCATGTCTGACATGGTTGCCTCCCCGGCAGTGACGTTACACTGCAGCAATTGGTAGTATCAGACAGGGCGCGCCGATCTACCTCAATGCATTGAAGTTTGCATTTATGAGAATGCTACCACTATTGCCATCTCCAGGTCAAAGCTTTTCCTGAACGGCGCCAGCTGTTGCCAACAACCCGGAGCGCGCCGCACTCCCGCGCCGTCGGCGCCATTTTATTTGAACTTCCCAATATGCGGGTGATGTGTTACCTTCTTTTCGACGAAAGATACTGACCTGATCGTGCCGTGGTCCGCACTTTCGGCGCTCCGGCCATCGGATGCAATGCAATGCTGTTGACTGAGTTAGTGAAAAAAACGATCTTGGAGGTGGGTTCATGGACGATGAATTGGCACATGTCGCTGCAGTGGCCGGCAGAAACAGCGCTGTGGTGGAAAAGCTGGATCAGATTCTGGTGGGCCCAAACGATCGCGCCTATGTGGTGTGCAGCCTCAAGGACTGCAAGCTCAACACCAAGGGGCGCTGTACCATCTATGCAGTGCTGGACGTGCCGCGCATGAAGACCGGGCAGCCGTGCGAAAAATACAGTGCGGAACTCCTCTGACGTCTCCCCGCTTTCGTAACAACTCGTTCGATCACAGTACCTGCCAGTCATGAATCATCCGGCACTGTAAAAACGGCTGGCGATGCCGGCAGGCCAGCTTCCGCCGCTCCCCCTTTTCAGCAGCAGCCGCAGTACCAGCCTGAGAACTGCGGAAGAAACACGTTGTCTATGACATGGATGACCCCGTTGGAGCACTCGATGTCGGTCTTCACATACTTGCCGTTATCGATCACCGGCTGGCCTTCCTCCAGTCGCACGGTGAGCGACTTGCCGCTTTCCGTGTAAAGCGTCTCGCTCTGATTGATCTCAGCGGTGGTCTTCTTGCCGGAGAGCATGTGGTAGGCGAGAATGGAGGCGAGGTTCTGGCTGTCGCGGGTAATCTCCGCTACGTCGACCCGCTCGAAAGCCTGGTCGTTGGGTGCGAACAGGGTGAAGGGGCCGGGCTGCTTTAGCTTTTCGGCCAGTCCTCCCATGTTCAGTGTCAAGAGCAGTGTCCTGAATGATCCATCTTCGGCAAGGGTTTCCAGTATGGTTTTCACCGTGATCTCCTTTAACTTCAGCCGCGACTGTCTCTTTGCTCGCGGTAAAGGCAGTCGGCGCACTAAAAGCGTATGTTTTGACAGGCGCCAGACATACTCATCCAACATGACGAGTCATCTAAAGTTTAGGCGCCGCAAAAATCCAAGTCAAGGAGAAGGGGGGTTAGTCGGAGACGTCCGGCTCTTCGACAGGCAGACGTCCGGTCCGCTCGAGGAAGGCGAGTTGTTCGTGCTTTTTCAGGATGTTGTCGTTGCAGAAGGTCCATATGCGGTAGCTTTCCATGCAGAGGATGGTAAAGCCGGCACCGAACACGGCCCAGTAGTTGTCGGGGAGCGCCTCGGCGAAGTAGTAAAAGAGATAGAAGACGAGAAGATACCCGACGTGGCAGAAACTGCTGCTGTGCCGGAGGCCGGCCATCATGCGGGAGAGGCTCAGGATGATGGCGGAAAAGGTGTACAGGATGAGCACCAGGCTGATTATCTGTGGGGTGGGGGGAGCGCCCAGTGACGCCACTATGGTTGCCGCGGACGGGAGGAACCAGAAGTCGCGCCAGGCAATGGTGCTGACCATGAGAAACAGAGAAAGCGCCCACAGACCCCGGTTAGAGAACCGTCTGAGGCGCTTTATCTCTTCAGTGAGGCCGCGGCGCAGCGACTCGCGCGGGTCGCTTGCCGCCTCGTTCACAGCCTCTCTTTCGTTGTTGTCTGCTTGCTCCATTCAACACTCGGTGCTTGGATCAGGGTGCGTTGCAGGGTGTTGCCGTTACTTTTTCTCACATGCTGCGGCACTGTCTGCTGTCTTCACCGACTGCCGTTCTACATCTGTTAATTTTTTTCTAATAAAATAGTAGGATTTAGCGATCTTGTCAAGCTCATAAGGCAGGTCCGTCGGTTGCGACAAAGTGCTGTTGCGCTCGCTTCGTTCAGTGTATTCCTGCAGTTTCTGCATCGGCACCAGTACGATCATCTTCAACAGTGCTATCACGCCGGCAATGGTCAGGACCAGTGTCAGCACGGAGAAGATGATCATCTGTGCCCGTATGGAAGCGAGCGCGTGGAGCGTCGCCTCCCGGGACAGGCCGATATCGAGGGTGCCCAGGATCTTCTGGCTGGCGGGGTGGACGTGGCAGGCGGCGTTGGCGCATTCCGGCTCGTTGTAGATCGGGGCCGTTATGGCGATTACCTCGGTCCCCGCGCCGTTTTTGAAGGTCCTCGCCTTCTGCATGTTGCCCAGGCTCGTCATGGGGGCGGCCTTCTCATGGCAGACTACGCACCCTTCTGCCTTCTTGTCCACCTGCCGGTTCACTTCTTCCGGCTTCGACGAGAAGGCGACGATCCCCTTCTTGTTGAAGATCCGCACGTGCTGGACGCCGTCTTGCTCACTGATGTTCCTGATGATGGTACTGTTCAGTTCGCGGTCCGATTTCAGCATGGCGTAGCGGGTGGACTTGAGCACGATGCCTGCCAGATTGTTGGCATGTCCGACGGAATCACGGATCACGACGTTCTTTATGGCGGAGTGGAGCAACACGAAGCAGACCACCAAAAAACCGGTAACCACTATCCCTACGGGAACCAGAGCCCTTCCTGCGATTTTGTCGAACATGGCACCATCTCCCAGTGTTTTGCACAGTGCCGACCCGGTTGGAGGTCGCATGACCCCGGCCGCCATCGGTTGTGCCGGACCTCTTCTTTATCTCTTTTTAAAAGAGGGGGCTTACTCCCCCTCCCTCCCGATCGGGGGGAGGGGGATGCTTGTACCCTTTGCGAGCGGGCTTGCGCCGCCCGCCCGTCCCTTACCTGCTGCTAGTCGATCTTGGTCATGCTGCTGTAGGAGGCCACGGGAGCCGAGCTGGCGTGACCGATGGCGCTGCTGCGGACCGTTTCCATCTCGGGCACCGTTACCGTTTCCTCCTGAGCCCGCCAGCGGTACAGGATGGGGAGACGGTACAGGATGAAGCGGTACACCACGATGTAGATGGCGAAGATGGTTATGCTGATCAGCACCTCGCGCCAGGGCGGGATCTCGCGGTGCGGCAGCTTCCAGTTGAAGGTGATGATGGCGGTGTTGACCCGGTTCAGCACCACGCCGAACACGGTCATGAAGGCGCCGGTGCGGATGATGGCCATCTTCCTCGTGTGCACGCCGTAGGTCATCAGGGCCAGCGGCAGCATGAAGCCCAGGATGATCTCGAGCAGGAACCACTGCCCCCAGCCGCTGTCGATGTAGCTCCATTTGTTGTCGTGGGCTATGGCGATCAGCTTGATGGTGATGTAGGTGGCGAGCCCCATGCAGGCGCCCTTGGCAAGCGAGACGGTGACCTTGTCCAGGCTGGCCTGGAATCGGCCGTCGCCGCGCCAGGTCATGGTCTTGGCGGCTATGGTGCTGACGGCGATCACCATGCAGAGCCCCCCGGGGAGCGAGGAGACGAAGAAGTGCAGCCACTGGAACGAGGAGGAGTACCAAAGCGGGTGCACCTTGCCGGGGGCGTAGGTGAACAGCGCGCCGAGCGCGCCCTGGTGCAGGGTGGAGAGGATGATGCCCGAAACGGTCAGCCCGAGCGTGATCCTGCGCACCCCGCGCTTGCCGGCGGGGAAGCCGATCCACTCGAAGAAGGCGGTGGAAACCTCGAGGATCTGGACCGACAGGTAGGTCGAGACGTGCCAGGCCACCAGGAACAGCACCGCCGCGGGGCCGAAGGAGACCACCATCGGGTAGGGGAGGCGCCAGGGCTGCCCCAGGTCGGCCAGCAGGTAGACGACGGCGAAGAAGTACCCGAGAAGTCCGTTCAAAAGGGCGAGCCGCTCGATTGGTTCCAGGTCGTGGCGCCCGAAGATCTCGCAGGCGGTCCCGAGCTGGAAGCCCGAGGAGGAGAGCGGCACCATGGCGAAGAGCCCGAAGCCCAGGAAGAGCCCCCAGGGGTAGTCGTTGGAGCCGCTGGTGGCCCAGGCGAGCCCGAAGAAGAAGCGGCCGATCAGGATCGGGATGCCGATGGCGAAGATGGCGGCCAGGATCCAGTTGAACGGGTTCCTGAAGGCCTGCAGCAGGTACTGACTGGGCGTCAGGCCGAGAAGCAGCTTGTTGACCAGGCTGCGCTTCTCACCGTTCTCCAGGTAGGGTGAATCGACTATTTCCAGACCTTGCTTGATCATTTTTTTCATGGTTAATGATCCTCCTGCTTGGTTTCTGTGTGCTCGCCGTGATCGTCCTGCTTCCCCTTGGAGAGCAGGTGGATGCCGGAGAAGAGGGCCGGCCAGATGGAGAGGACCATCGGCACCATCCCCAGGAACTCCTTAACGTTGGAGATGATCGGCTCGTTGCCCAGCGTGGTGTCGAAGCCGATCTTGTCGAACGAGGTCCTGGAAAGGTAGAGCCAGCTCGTGCCGCCCAGCTCCTTCTCGCCATAGACGTGGTCGTAGTAGCGGTCGGGGTTCTCGCGGATCCGCTCGTGCGCCAGCTTGATCAGGTCGGCGCGGTGCCCGAAGGTGAGCGCCTCCTGCGGGCAGATGTCGACGCATGCCGGCGGTTTGCCCACCTTGAGCCGCGTGTCGTAGCAGAGGATGCACTTCTTGACGACCGGGTTCGTGACGGAGTCGTAGGAGTAGCCCGGGATGTTGAACGGGCAGGCGATCATGCAGTTACGGCAGCCGACGCAGACCTTGGAATTGTAGATGACCGCCCCTTCCTTGGTCTTCGTGTAGGCGTTGACGAAGCAGGAGGTGAGGCAGGCGGGCTCGTTGCAGTGGTTGCACTGGACCTTGCGGTACACAGGCCCCCCCGGCTCCTTCTTTTCGAACTCGTTGACCACCGTGTAGGCCTTGGCATCCGGACGGCGCTCCTCCTCGAACACCCTCTTGTCCTGGAAGTTCGTTTCCGGTTCGGGCAGTTTTTGCTCCTTATTGCAGGCAGCCTCGCAGCTGCGGCATCCGATGCACCGGGTGGTGTCGACCAATACGCCCATCGCCTCGGGATATCCCTCAAACGAACCAGCCGCCCAACCCTTGTTGGTCTTGCCGAGCGAAATGGTTGCCCCACCTATAATGCACGCCTTTAGGAAGTTTCTACGTTTCATCAGCGCTCTCCTTCAATCATGATGACCTGCTATCGGTTGGTGCGGCCTAGTGCTCTTTGTGCGACAGATGGGCTGGAGCCTTGTCCGAATTGTAGAAGGCGTCCCCCGCCTGGCTGCGCTCGTGGCAGTCCTGGCAGCCCGTGGGGCCTGCCGCCTGCTTGGTGTGGCAGCCGATGCAGTTTTGGTGCATGGCCCCCTTGAGCCCCATCTTGTCCAGATGGAAGCGCTGTTTTTCCGCGCGCTTTTCAGCCAGCGCCTCCGGGGAGAACGGGTTGGAGGAGTGGCATCCCTTGCAGGAGACCACGGCGGTCGGGCTGCTGTTCGCATGGCATTTGACGCACTTGGGATTCTGCACCAGGGTGCCGGTCGTGTGATGATGGCAATCCGAGCACTCTTTGATGTCCTGGATGTGCTTGGCGTGGTTGAAGGCGAACGGCTTGAACAGCTTGCCGTTCGCGTTGAGGGTGATGGTGTCCGGGGCCGACATGCAGGAGGCTGCCATCGGGAGGGACGCCGAGATGGACAAGAATAACGCACCGAATATCAAAGGTTTGTAAGAGGGCATGACATGTTCTCCTGCCTATGTGGGGGAAGCGCTTCAGTCGGCTCCCGCACTCTTTTAGTTATGCTGCCGGAAAGGGATGAAAAGAGTTCCTGGTCCTGTTCTGTCAGTGGCCCGTATCCGTCTTCTGCTCCTGGTCGCGCTTGTGCAGATAGCGGTAGAACATCGGGAACCCGATGAAGAAGGCCACGCAGATGAGATACTCGACCCCTTTGATGTACTGGTAGTAGTCGACCAGCGTGAAGACTTCCTTGATCTGCCCTATGGTGCTAAGCGATTCTTCGATCATGGCGTTGACTCCTTTGTAAATGGAATTCCGAGCGGTTGCCGCCGTCTGCTAGTTCTTGGCGCGGGAGGTCGCCTTCTCCTGCTCCTTGCCCACCCCTTTCAGCATGCCGTACAGGGTCATGATGGCCGGGATCAACTGCACCACGAGCACCAGGGCGCAAAAGCCCAGGAAGATGACGATGCCCAGCTTGCTGACGAAGACCTTGGTGGTGGATGCCGCATGGGCGTTCGCCGCTGTCATGAGAAAGACGATTGCTGCATTCGCCGCGGTCTGGATTCTCGTTTTCATGGTGTTCCTCCTTGGATACTGTTGATGTTGTGGTCGGTAAGCTGCTCTTTTATCTCTTGGCCGGGGGCTTGCCCCTGTTCCTCTGGCCGTTCATGCCGGTTGCATCCGGACGCTTTCGAAGGCGCACTGTACCGCCTGCCGGATTTCTTCGCGGTCCTCGGCGTTCACCGGTTTGAGCGCGTGGTAGAAAATGCCCTCGCTCCGGAGTTTCCTGATGAGCGGCAGTGACGTGTCTGCTGCTATCAGGATGATGGTCAGTTTGCGGTTGCACTGCTTGAGAAGCGGGATAAGTTCGGCGGCTGTCAATTCGTCGAATTTAGTGCCGAGCAGCACTACCTGCGCAGTTTTCTTGAGGATTCCCGAGAGGGCGCTTTCCACCGAGTTGGTGACGATGACGTTGTAGCCAAACTCGATGAACATCGAGGCCATCTGCTTGCGGCAATCCATATCTTCATCCACGATGAGCAGTCCTTGCATAGCTTTACCCTCATACAGCGTGAAGCGATAATTTCACCAGCCCGTCATCCGGCCTGCAGCTTCCAGGTTCCCGGTCGCCCTGTTCCCCTGGCCGGGCAGTGGCAATGCCGCTCCCACGCTCGTGAATTTGCCGGTGGTCACAGGTTGGTCCTGCCGGGTTTTGCGGCTTCTTCGCTGGGCTTGCGTGCCTCTGAGGAAAAGATCCCCTTGAGCATGCCGACGAACAGGGCAATGCCCGGCAGGAATTGGAAGAGCAGGATCAGGACCGCAAAGGCGATGAAGAAGGTTGCCAAAAGCCCCATACCCTCCGGGTTCGCCCCGTCTGCCGATGCCAGGGCCTGCGTGCCGGTAATCATCAAGGATAATATTGTTGCGGATATCAGTTTCATGATAATCTCCTTTCCTCCAGCGGATGTCCCATCCACCTGTTGCAGCGTGGCCGAGGTTGGTAACCGTTCATAGCATGGAGCGTGCCATTGCAGCCGTTTTGCGGTAACTGCCTGAAATTGCAACCTTAATTTTTTCCATCCACCCCCGGTGCGGCACATTTCAGGCGTTTATGTATAGTGCCGCTATACATGCCGGTTGGGGCGCAGGGCGGCAACAACAGTATCAATTTCTAATTTACTAGCAATAACAATGGTTAGGGGCCGAAACGCCGGTGTATGGATATGGCATACACCCCTGCCAAGAGCGCGCCCGGGCCGGGAGCTGGGGGTATGCCGGCGCTTTCCGGTGGCCCGTGCATCGGTCATTGCCTGATGAGGTGAGGATATTTTCATGGCTTTTTGTTGACATCACGTTCATTGTGGTGCTATTGATAGCAGCATGTCGGCGGTCTAGGTGTGCCCTGTGTCTCAACCGGGGGGGCAGCCTGAGTATCTGCGTGCTCCCGGGACTGAATCCTGAGGTCAAACATGGTGGGCTTATGAACATTTTGGTGGTCGATGACGAATCGGTGATTAGAGAGGGCCTTACCCGGGTACTAGAAGGGGATGACTTCGCTGTCGAAACAGCCAAGAACGGACACGCCGCCATTGAGCTGCTGCAGCAAAAAGAGTTCGATCTGATCATCACCGATCTTAAGATGCCCGGCATGAACGGTTTCGAGGTTCTCAACGCAGTCAAGATACTGCAGCCGGATGCGCCTGTAATAATGATCACGGGTTTTGCCACCGTCGAAACGGCAGTCGAGGCGATGAAAAACGGCACGGTGGATTACATCGTCAAGCCGTTCACCCCGGACCAGATCCTGGAGAAGGTGCGTCGCGCGCTGGAGCAAAAAAACGCCTCGGTCGAGGAGATATACATCAAGAAGGAGGTCGACTGCCATCACGGCTTCGACCAGTTCGTCGGCGAAAGCCGCGAGATGCAGAAGGTTTACCGCCGGATAGTCCAGGTTGCCGCCACCGACTCCACCGTGCTCATCACCGGCGAAAGCGGCACCGGCAAGGAGCTGGCGGCCCGGGCGATCCACAAGAACAGCCCGAGGCGGGACCAGCCTTTCGTGGCCGTCGACTGCACGGCACTGGCCGAAAACCTTTTGGAGAGCGAACTGTTCGGGCACGTGAAGGGGTCCTTCACCGGCGCGGTGCAGACCAAGATGGGGCTTCTCATGGTGGCCGACGGAGGGACCCTGTTCCTGGACGAGGTCTCCAACATCAGCCTCTCCACCCAGGCCAAGCTGCTGCGGGTGCTGCAGGAGCGCCAGGTCACGCCGATCGGCGGCACCCAGCCGGTCTCCTTCAACATCCACCTGGTGGCCGCCAGCAACAAAAACCTCAAAACGATGATCGCCGAAGGGAAGTTCCGGGAGGACCTCTTCTTCCGGCTCAACATCATCCCGCTGGAACTGCCGCCCCTGCGCGAGCGCAAGGGGGACATCCCGCTTCTGATCCGCCATTTCATCAACAAGTTCATCGACGAGGTCGGCAAGGACCTGCGCGGCATCTCGCCTGAGGCGATGCAGTTTCTGGAGAACTACTCCTATCCGGGAAACGTGAGGGAACTGGTCAACACCATAGAGCGTGCCGTGGTGCTCGCCGAAGGGGACATCATCCAGAAGGAGAACCTGGAGCTTTGCGACCCTGCCGAGCCGCCCGCCGCTTTCGACGGCTACATCCCGACCAACGCCGAAGCGCTCAAGGAGATGAAGCGCCATATCCGCGACCGCTCCGTGGAAAACGTGGAGAAAGCGTTCGTCATGAACGCGCTCAAGCGCAACAACTGGAACATCTCCCGTGCCGCTGAAGAAACCGGGATGCTGCGCCCGAACTTCCAGACCATGCTGAAGCGGCTGGGCATCTCGGTGAAGGATTACTTCGAAAAGTGATGCCTGCGCCGGGCTCATCCCGGGGCTGGCGGCTTCCCTGCAGCGGGGCTGCCGTCTCCCCACCGTCTCACCCCCCAAGTCGCTCTCAGTTAATCTGCTCATAAAGCCAGCGCCGGGAAAAGTTTCGATCGGGGGAACCTTCCCTGGCGCAACTCCCTATCAAAAAACGCAGTTGCTCCCTTGCATCACTCATCCGGCAACCGGTCCTTTCTCAGCACCAGGCACTGAGACAATCGCGCGTCGGTACGCACTGGCACAAGCTTCGGTTTGCCATTGCGTTTGGACCGGAAGCGCCAGAATTGATAGCTTAAGCCAATGTGATATCATCAATGCGGACTTTTCTCTGTTACATGTAATTCTACTGTCATGGACGGGGGACGGAATGGACGATCCTCAAAGAAAGAGAAAACTGACGCCCCTCAATATCACCATTGTGTATTCGATAATCGGAATAGTGTGGGGCGCCATGTCCTGCCTGCTGCCCGCAGTGCACTCCCATCAGTCCAGCACGTACAAGGGGATGGAGACCATCAACCACGGGTTCTTCATCCTTGCCACGGCGGCGCTGCTCTTCCTGTTGATCAGGCGCAGCGAAGACGAGACCTCCCGCGGCAAGGAATCCCTCTCCAAGGTGAACCGCGCCCTCAAGACCTTCAGCGGCTGCAACCAGGCGCTGATCCGTGCCACCGATGAACTGCAGCTTATGAAAGATATCTGCCGCACCATCGTGGAAGTCGGCGGCTACCGGCTGGCCTGGGTGGGGATGGCGGAGCAGGACGACTGGAAATCGGTGCGTCCGGTGGCCCAGTGGGGCGACAAGGACGGCTATCTGACCAAACTCGACATGAGCTGGGCCGACACCGACCGCGGCCGCGGCCCCACCGGCACGGCGATTAGGACCGGCACCACCCGGGTGGTGCAGAACATCCTCTTCGACCCCTCCTGGGCCATCTGGCGCGAGGAGGGGCTAAAGCACGGCTTTGCCGCATCCATTTCGCTGCCGCTGATCAGCAACGACCACCCGTTGGGCGCCCTGGTTATCTTCGCCGGAGAAAAGCGCGCTTTCGGCAAGGAGGAGGTCAAGCTCCTCGAAAGCCTGGCGGAAGACCTTTCCTTTGGCATCGCGACGCTGCGGATGAACGCGGAGCGCAAGAAAGTGGAGAAGGAGAGGACGCTCCTCGCCTCGGTGATCGAACAGTCGATGGAAGGGCTCATCCTGTTCGACAGCGACGGCACCATCAAGTACGTCAATCCCGCCATCATGACCATCACCGGGCACCGGCCCCAGGAGATCATCGGCCGCAACATCAGTACGCTTGAAGACGATGACCTGACCGGTGAGTTCTACCGCTCCATCTGGGAGGCCCTGTCCCGCGGGGAGGAGAGGAGCGGGCATTTCATCCAGAAAGGGAAGGGGGGCGATTTCTACGAGATCGATGCGACGCTCTGGTCCATCGCGGACAGCTCCGGCGCCATCAGCAATCATGCGGTGCTGATCCGGGACGCGACCCACGAGCTGCACCTGGAGCGCCAGCTGCGCCAGGCGCAGAGGATGGAGGCGATCGCCACCCTGGCAGGCGGCATCGCCCATGATTTCAACAACAACCTCGCCTCGATCATCACCTGCACCGAGATGGCGCGCGACGACGCCCCCCCGGAGAGCCCCCTGCGCGAGCTTTTGGACGTGGTGCTCAAATCGAGCTATCGCGGCAAGAAGCTGGTCAAGCAGATCCTCACCTTCTGCTGCCAGGGGGAACAGGAGAGGCAGCCGGTCCAGATCGAGCCGATCCTCAACGAGTGCCTGAACATGATGCGGTCCTCCTTCCCGGCCTCGATCAGCGTCCAGACACATGTGGACGAGAAACTGGGTCTCATCATGGCCGACCCGACCCAGATCCACCAGATCCTCATGAACCTGCTCACCAACGCCGGCCACGCCATGCGGCTCAAGGGGGGGATCCTCGACATAAGCCTGCAGAACGTGGGGCTCGACACCGCCGCCGTCTCGGGCGCACCGGACCTCGCCTCGGGCCGCTATCTGAAGCTCACCGTGAAGGACACCGGGCACGGCATGGATGCCAAGACCATGGAGCGGATCTTCGACCCGTTTTTCACCACCAAGGGGCACACCGAGGGGACCGGTCTTGGGCTCTCGGTGGTGCACGGCATCGTGAGAAACCACGGGGGCGCCATCACGGTCAGCAGCAAGCCGGGCGCGGGGACCAGCTTCGAGGTGTTTTTGCCGCGCCTCGAGCATGTCTGGAAGGATGAAGCGGTGGAAGCGGTCGCGTCGTCTCCCACCGGCAGCGAGAGGATACTTTTCGTCGATGACGAGGAGGATGTGGTCTTTGCCGGCAGGAAGATGCTGGAGCGCCTGGGCTACCAGGTGGTGGTGGCCAGGGATGGCCTGGAGGCGCTGACAATCTTCGCTGCCGGACCGGACAACTTCGACCTGGTGATCACGGACCAGACCATGCCCAACCTGACCGGGGCCGACCTGGCGCGGGAGCTCATCGCGATCCGCCCCAACATACCGGTCATCCTCTGCACGGGGCTCGGTCCCACCGCCGAGAAGGCCCTGCAGTGGGAAGAGCAGGAGATATCCGGAATAAGAGAAGTGGCGCTGAAGCCGCTTGACCGGGAGGAACTGGCCGGCATCATCAGGCGGGTGCTGAACCGGGCCGAGGAGGAGTAGACGGTTTATGGCAAGGATACTGATAGTCGATGACGATGAGGCCATGTGCCAGTCCCTGTCGTTTGTGGGCAAGCGCAGCGGGCATGACACGGTCTGTGAGAACACCCTCGGCTCGGGACTGCAAAGGGCCGCGTCGGAACCGTTCGACGTGGTCTTTCTCGACGTCAGGATGCCGGACGGAAACGGCCTGGAGATGCTGCCCCGCCTGGCACAGACCCCTTCGCGTCCCGAGATCATCATCATGACCGGCTACGGAGACCCGTTGGGCGCGGAACTCGCCATCAACAGCGGAGCGTGGGATTACATCGAAAAAGGGTCCTCGGTGAAGGACATCACGCTGTCACTGGTGCGGGCCCTGGAGTACCGGAAGCAGAAGACCTCGCTCCCCGGCCAGGCAGCCGTGGTGGCCTTGAAGCGGGAAAACATCATCGGCAACAGCCCGAAGCTCACCGCGTGCCTCGACCTCGTGGCCCGGGCGGCGGGGAGCGAAGCGGGTGTCTTGATCCTGGGCGAGACCGGTTCGGGAAAGGAGCTTTTCGCCAGGGCGGTGCACCAAAACAGCAAGCGGGCAGACAAGCAGTTCGTGGTGGCAGATTGCGCCAGCCTGCCGGAAACCCTGGTGGAAAGCGTGCTTTTCGGACACGAGAAGGGGGCGTTCACCGGTGCCGAGAGGGCCAGCGAGGGGCTCTTCGGTGAGGCCAACGGGGGGACGCTTTTCCTGGACGAGGTGGGCGAGCTGCCCCTCGGCGTCCAGAAGGCGTTTCTCAGGGTGCTCCAGGAACGGCGCTTTCGCCCGGTCGGAAGCCACCGGGAGGTGGAAAGCGACTTCCGGCTGGTTGCGGCCACCAACAGGAACCTCGAGCAGATGGTTAAGGCGGGGCAGTTCAGGAGCGACCTGCTGTTCCGGCTCAGTTCCTTTGTCATAGAACTCCCCCCCCTGCGGGAGCGCAAGGACGACATCAAGGAGCTGGCACGCTACTACATGGACAAGTTCTGCGAGTGTAACGGCCTGTCGCCCAAAGGGAGCTGTCCCGAATTCATGGAAACGCTGGTCGCCTACGATTGGCCCGGCAACATCCGGGAGTTCATCAACACCATCGAGCGCACCGTGATTGCGGCACGCGAGGCGCCGGTGCTGTTTGCCCAGCACCTGCCGACGCCGATCAGGATCAAGGTGGCGCAACGCGGGGTGGGTCATCGGGCCACTGCGCAACCGCCGCAAAGGGCCGCCGCTCCCATCGAGCTTCCCAAACTCAGCGATTTCCGGGAGGGCATCTACGCCCAGGCGGAGAAGCAGTATCTGCAAGACCTCATGGCACTGGCCAACAACGACATCTCGGCTGCCTGCGGCCTCTCCGGGTTATCACAGTCGCGCCTCTACGCACTGCTGAAATCCCATGAGCTGTCCCGTTCGTAACTGGCTTCAAGCCCCCTCTCCCTGACCCTCTCCCGCAAGGGGAGAGGGGACGTTAAGGCCCTCACCTTCGCTTGCGCCCTTTGCTGGTACGCCTCCCCTTCCCCTTCGCTTGCGCCCTTTGATGGCCCCATCACCTCCGATTGCCCTTTGGTCGTACGCACCGTGACGCCCATTCCCCTTTGCTTACGCCCATTCCCCTTTGCTTACGCCCTTTCATCCTGCGCGCCCCCTCCCTTCGATGGGAGGGGCTGGGGGAGGGTGCACAGCTCCTCTCTCCGGGGGGGGCAGCGGCAACATTTTCTCCTTCCCTGCGCCGACATGGATTTTCTTGCCGTACAGGAAAATTCCTGCGGAACGGGAAAAAGTTTCCTGCCGGGCCTTGCGGTGAAAAAACAAAATTTTGCTCTGTAACTTGCCGTAATCGCGGCCAAATGACATGCGCCATCCCCGATTGAATCCTCTTTGCCGAGAAAACGACCTTGGTCCCGCCCCCTTTTGGTATATCGCTGTAACATGCCGTTTTTAAACCACAATAATTAAAAGCGGACCTCGTTTCACGTTTGGGCATCCTAGTTGCTCTTTGGAAGATAACCCCTCGGGGAAATCAATCTTAAGAGGAGCTCTTTATGAAAAAGGAATCCGAAAGTTCGAAGGCAGGTAAGGTGGCAAGTTGGTCGATAGTGGGCCTGGTGCTGGCCGGAACGCTGCTCATCTCGGGCGTAGCCGATGTCTCGGAAGGGAGCGGTGTGATGGCGAAGATCTTCCTCTTCTTCCTGGGCGCCGTAATCGTGGTCCAGGTCATCCCGGGCTTGATGCTTTTCAGCGCCATGCTCAAGGGTATCTACAGCATGTTCGGCAAGAAGGTAAAGGCCACCGTGGAAGAAGGTAAGAAATAGCTCCGGAGCGCAGGTCGGAAACGACGCGAGGTGAGGTTATGGACGAGCGGGCAATCATCATAGCGGACAGGGACGCCGAGTACCGTAGCCAGGTCGCCGAGCATTTCAGAAAGGCGGGGTACCGGGTTGAGACCACCGACTCGGCAGTCCATGTACTTTGCAGCATCCTGGAAAACCAGACACCGGTACTGCTGCTGGGCAACGACTTCGACAAGAAAGTTTCATCCGCTGACCTGATTCACCTGTTAAAGAAGTGCAATCGCCATCTGCACGTCATCATGGTGTCCGATGAGATGCCACTGGCCCAGGTCCGCAAGGTGCGCCAGGAAGGTATTTTCTACCATGCCCTGAAGCCTCTGACTGCCGGCGACACCGAAGAGCTGGGGATGGCGGTTAACTGCGCCTTCGAAAAGAACCGGGCCGGCGGAGAGCTTCATCGGGAACAGGCTCCGGTGAGAAGATCGGTCGGTCCCGACGGCGGCCCTGAAGAAATCGATCATGTTAAAAGCCCTCTGCAGGCGCTGCCCTGGCTACTTTGCCTGGTCGCGCTGATCTTTGGCGCCAGTTACCTTTCCTTGGCAGCTGCGGAAAGGACACAGCAAGGAAGCAACATGGCATTCTGGATTTTCCTGGGCTTTTGCGCCCTGATCATCGCGACTCAACTGCTGCCGATTTTCCGCATCCAGCTGCCGGTGACCAGGAGGCACGGCCATCCGGCAAAACACGAGAGCACTTCCCTGGATGAAAAGTAGCCGCGCCAGGTAAGGTCTCCGGAAAAAGGGGGGAACGACGTGAAACCAATCGACAACCACCGGATCTTTCGGCTTCTCATGGCCCTGACGCTGGTCGCGGGCGCCTGCATAAGCAGCGCCGCGCAGGACGGCGGACCGGGCTTTTCATTCGGCGACCCGACCGGTAGAAACGAGGCGTGCCTCAAATGCCACGGCGATGCCCGCAAGGTGACGGGGCTCTCGTTCATCAACCGGACTCAGTTCGGTCATACCACCCACGCCCAAATCGGCTGTACATCCTGTCATGGCGTGAACGCCAAGCACCCTGACGGCATCAAGACGCCGCGGGCCGACTGCCGCGAATGTCACCTCGACATCAACCAGGAATATGCGGGCAGCATCCATGCCGGCAAGACCAATTGTGCCGGCTGCCACAATCCGCACCGGGTCGAAACCCCGAAGGAAATATCCGGCCAAGAAATGAACCAGATGTGCGCGGGGTGCCACGACGGCTTCGAGATGATCGCCAAGCACGGGGAGTGGCTTCCCCAGGCCGACCTGCACATCAAGATGCTCCCGTGCATCACCTGCCACACCGGGTCGAAGAACTATTTCATCAGCATGTACATCGTCAAGGGGAAGGACGGCTCCCGCTTCGGCAGGCAGCAGGTGGCCGGCTACGACGAGCTGAAAAAAATCGCGCCGGCTGGAAAGATCCTCTCCCTCATCGACAATAACGGTGACAACTACGTTTCGCTGACCGAGCTGCGCAACTTCAACAGGAACCCGAGCAACAACTCCCTTCATCTGCAGGGAATGATGACCCCGGAAACGGTCACGCACCGGTTCGAGATCCTTGACAACCGCCGCAACTGCACCTTCTGTCACGCCTCAGGCTCCGGCGCCATGCAGACCAGTTTCATCGCGCTGCCGGAAGAAAACGGCACCTTCAGCCGGGTGGCTGTTGAGAAGGGCGCGGTGCTTGACGCCCTGTACGGCACTCCCGACTTCTACATGATGGGCTCCACCAAGAACATGAAGCTCAACTACATTGGCCTGGCAGTCATCTGCGGCGGCCTGATCTTGCCGGTAGGACACGGCACCCTGCGCTTCCTGACGCGTAAAAACAGAAAGGGAAAGGAGCATCAGTCATGAGCGAAAAAAAGAGGATCTACCTTCAGCCCATACCGGTGCGTCTATGGCACTGGATCAACGCCTTCGGCATCATCACCCTGATCGTCACCGGTGCTCAGATCCGCTTCCCCGAGACCGTGACCATCATGGGGAGCTATAAGAACGCCATCCAGGTTCATAACGTAGCCGGGCTGGCAGTGGCAATGTCGTTTTCCTTCTGGTTCTTCTACTACAAGATGGTCAAGAACACCCTGGACAAGCTGTACATCCCGAACGAGGAGGACATAAAGCACGGCTTGGTGCGCCAACTGCTCTTTTACTGCTTCTGGTACTTCCTGGGCAAACCGAGCCCGTTCCATGCCACACCCGACGAGAAGTTCAACCCGATGCAGAAATCAGCCTACCTGGCGGTCATGTTCGTGCTCGTGCCGCTGGTCGGCCTGACCGGAATTCTTCTGATGAACGTGACTCCGCTGCGGGTTCTCATCCTGGCCACCGGAGGGATCAAATTCATCGTGGCAGCGCACTTCCTCCTGGCCTCCTCGCTGCTGGCCTTTCTCTGCACCCATGTCTATCTGGCAACTCTGGGGTCAACGCCGCTTGCCTACTTCAAGCCGATGGTGTTCGGCTGGGAGGACGTGGAAGACCATCATGAAGAGGATCATCCGGAAGAATCTGCAGCAACCCAGGGTTACCGGCCGGTCCGCCACTACCCCGAATACCGCGGTTTGCAGTCGGAGCAAAGGGATAGCTAACACCAAAGCCAGGCAGCGCACTTCGATACAAAGGAGAATCGCCATGCTCGGACATATGATCGGACAGATAAAGCCCAAAACAGCATCAACTTCCCACGACGTTGTCGACCGCTCGATAAGCCCCGATCATTGCCGGGAACAGATACTGGGCAGCATTGACGAACTCCATGCCCTTTCACGCCGCGGCCTCTGGGGAATTCTCCTGTTCCTGTCGCTAAGCGCCGCAACTCTCTACTGCAACGAGGCCGGGTTGTTTGCCATGGTTCCGGCAGATATCAAGGATCTGTTCGGCGAGGCCCCGCCGGCCCATCTGCTGCACATCGTGCTTGCCGTATCGTGGTTTTCCGCCTTTGTGCTGATACTCGGCCGGGTGTCGGAAGATGGCAAGCCCACATACAACTGGTACAACATCGGGCTGCCGACCGTCTTCTACCCGCTATACATCTTCTCCGACCCTGCGGGCACACATTTCCCGGCAGTCTTTGCCGCCGGGCTGACCCTTCTTCTGGTGGAACACGCGAGCGTGACGTTTCATTCGTCCAGGGCCATCCGGGAAGAAACGGATCGACTGAAACATCTGGATCATCTGCAGAATTGACAGCTGTCTTCCAAGCCAAAAGCCCTGTCGAGAGAGCCGGTCACTTCACCGTAAGTGACCGGCGCGCTTTTCCCACCGCCTCAGCGCAGATTGCCCCGTTGGTTCATGCAGCTCTTCACGTCCCGCCTTATCGATTCCCGGTCTCATCCGCGTCCATAACCGGCGCCGATCTCTGCTGTTTGGCAACTTCCACTCCCCCCGGAGGGTAGAGGTCGGGAGGGGGGAGGCTGCCCGAGCCTCCCCGAGCCTCCCCAGGATCACTCCACATGCACCGGCCAACCCGGCGCTACCAGGGCTAGCTGCGAACGTGACAGGAGTCGCAGTTCCCGCTGACCGAAAAGGCGGATTTGCCGTCATGGCAAACGCCGCAGGATTTTGATTTTTGCATCTCCAGCATAGAGACCGGCTTGTTGCCTGTCCTGAGCGGGAAGGTGCCGGTATGGCAGTCGTTGCACTTGTACATGCCCAGGTGGCTGGTGTGGCTGAACGTAACGTCCGAGGCCTTGGCAACCTTGTACTTGATATCGTGCACCGGGTGGCACTTCTGGCATTCACTGACGGAGAAGGCTTCCTTGGCGTTATGGCAGGCGCCGCAGGACTTTCCCTTCTCCATGGCCGCCATCGAGACCGCTTTGTTGGCCCCGATCGCATAAAGCTTGGTGTGGCAGGAATTGCATTTGTACATTTCCACGTGCTTGCTGTGGCTGAAGACGGTGGGGCCGGTCTCCTTGACCTTGAACACCACTTCCTTGGGGTTCGGGTGGCAGGCGTCGCACTTGGCAATACTGAAAGCCTTTGCCCCGTTATGGCAGGCACCGCAGGATTTACCCTTTTCCATTTCAGCCATGGAGACCGTCTTGTTGGAGCCGGTGGCGTAGAGCTTGGTATGACAGGTGTTGCACTGCATGCTTTTCAGATGCTTGGAGTGACTGAAAAGCACCGGCCCGGTCGACTTGATCTTGTAGGTGATTTCTTTCACCTTATGACAGCCGGTGCATTGGCTGAGACTGAAAGCCTTCTGTCCGGTATGGCACTTGCCGCACGATTTTCCCTGCTCCATGTCCGCCATGGTGTAGGTGGTCTTCTTGGAACTGGCGGGGGTGGAATGGCAGGACTTGCAGCTCACATTGGGACTCTTCACCGATTTCTTCTTCAGGTGCACCTTGTGGCTGAAGACGACCTTTCCGGCGCCCACGGTATCGTACGTTATATCTTTGATATCCAGCGCGGATGCTCCGGAAACTCCGCCAATCAGTGCAGCCAGCATGATGATCGTCGATCGGAATCTCATAGTGTTTTTCCTCCCAGATTAGGTAGATTTGCTTCTGCAGATGTTTGTGAAGTAAGACATTGGTTCTTTAGCATTAGGCATGCCTTAATCTGAGCAATCTTTGGTAAATCTTATAAGTGTCTGATGTTCTTGAAATTATTTTGTGACTGCGGCAGGGTGGAAGGGCGTGCAGCGAGTCAGCTGTATAAGGGCGTTATACACCTGCCGTGGCCGCAGCGGTGCTTTCCCCCACTAACAGGGTGCCAGCCTGCAGTGGGCGGGGTTTTACACGAGATCGGAGCATGTATAATAAACCTATACGGAGAAGCATTTTTGGCTTCCTTCTCACCCCATCCCCCTCCCGCTCCTCCCCCTTGAAGGGGGAGGAGCTCAAGCATCCCCGGTAAAGAGAGGCGCACAAACAACGCAAAGGCCGCCTCTGTTGCCAGGGCGGCCTTTCTATAGGTAAAACGGGTAACGTGATGAGCGCTGCTGTCCCCTCTTCGCCTATTCCAGCGTGAATTGACCGACCAGCTTCTGCTGCTCTTCGGCCAGGCGGGAGAGCTGCAGGGCCGAGGATGCCGATTGCTGCGCGCTCGTTGCCGTCCCCTGCACCGTCTCGTTTATGGAGTGGATGTTGCCGCTGATCTCTCCTGTGGCAGCCGTCTGCTCTTCTGCGGCAGTCGCTATCTGGTTCACCTGCATGGTCACCGAGCTTATCTGTTGCAGGATCTCCTCCAGCGCGTTTCCCGACTTCGCCGCTTCGACGGTCCCCCGCTCGACCTCCCGGACCCCGGCCTCCATCGCCTTGATGGCATCCTTGGTTTCCGACTGCACCGACTTTATCATCAGGCCGATCTCCTGGGTGGCGTTGGTGGTCCGCTCCGCCAGGGCGCGCACCTCATCGGCCACCACGGCAAAGCCGCGCCCCTGTTCGCCGGCCCGCGCCGCCTCGATTGCGGCATTCAACGCCAAGAGGTTGGTCTGGTCCGCTATGTCGTTGATGGTGTTGACGATCTCGCCGATCTGCTCCGACTTGCTGCCAAGGCTGCCGATGGTCACCGCAGATTCCCGCACGCTCTTGGCGATCAGGTTCATCCCCTTGACGGTACCCTTGACCACCTCGGCCCCCGCAGCAGCTACCGAGTTGGCCTGCATGGAACTGGTTGCGGCACAGGTGCAGTTCTGCGCGATCTCGTTGGAGGTGGCTGCCATCTGCTCGCTGGCCGTGGCGACGGTATCGGCCTGACCCGCGACCCGGGCCGCTCCGGAGGCCATCTGCTCCGCGGCGCAGGAAAGCTGCGTGGAGGCCGACGCGACCTGCAGCGTGTTCTGGGCGACGCGCGAGATCACCTCGTGGAACTGGACCGCCATGTTGTTGATGCTGTGGCAGATTTCCCCTATCTCGTCGTTATCGTTCAGGGTGATCCTTCTGGTCAGGTTGCCGTCGGCGATCTCCTTGGTGACCAGCTTGGCATGCCCCAAGGGCCGGGTGATGGAGGTGATGATGCGCAGGCTTATCAGCAGGGAGATCAGCGCGACGGCCAGCGAGACTCCGATCATGACGAACGACAGCGTGGTTGCGTTTTTGACCGCCTGACGGACACCGGAGAGGATCTGCTGCTGGTTTTCGCCGATACTCTTGACCTGCTCCTCGCTCTTTAGCGCCTGTTCCTTGGAGATGCCGCGCGCCGAATCGAGCGCTCTCTGCATGGCCTGGTTGCTCTTGATGACGCTATGCTTGGTGGCGCCGATCTTTTGAATGGAGCCGCCGGCGCGGTGGATGATCCCGGAGACCTCGGAGATGTTTTTGGCCAAAGCGCTCTGGCCGGACTGCAGCAGCAGCTTGCGCGCCACGCCGATGTTCTTGTCTATCCTTTGCTGCGTCTGCACCATGGCCGACGTAATCTTGCCGACCTCGGCCTCGGTGGAACTGAGCATGATCTGCCGGACCCCCGAGTTGAGCTCCTTGACGTCGACGCTGATGGCGCTGCCTGCTTCCATGACGCCGCTCGCCGCATTCTGGAAGCCCAGCGACGTCACCACGTTGTTGCGGTCCTTGACGATCTGGATCTCCAGTGCGTCGATGGTGTTGAAGATCTTCCGGCTATTGTCTTCCAGTGGTTTCAGGATCTCCTGCCGCTTGGCGGCATACTGCTCCGTTTCCACCTTTTCCGGCGTGCTGAGGATCTCGAGCCTCAGCGCCACCAGGCCGCCGTCATCCGCCCCCATCTTGTTCAGGATCTCCATGGCGACCGCCTTCACCTCCTTGATGGCTGCGTTGTCGCCGCTGTCGACCTCGATGTTGCGGGTGAGTTCCACCGTGTTCTTCAGCCGTTCCTTCAGGGGGCTGATCTTGAACTTGTTCTTGACCAGCTCCAGATCACTCATGATGATGTTGATATCCTTCAGGCGGCTTTGCAGGGTGAGGAGTTTCTTGATGCTGCTGTTTACCTGCAGGTTCGCCTGTTGGGAGGAGTTGATCGCCGTGAGGGCGCTGCCACCCAACTGGCTTATGCTCTTGCGCATGCCGCCTACGCCGGTCTCCGCCTTCTGCAGTTCGCTGTTCACCGAGGCGATCTCGCTTCTGAAGAGCGCCATGTCCTTGAGGCGCTGGGACACCACCTGCACCACCGTTTTCTCTATGCCGCGCAACACGGAGGTGTCCACGCCGGTGGACGCAGCGCCGCCTTTCTGGATCTCCTCGTTAAGGGTCTCCATGCGCTGAATCCGGCCGGTGATCGTTTCCGAGAGCATGGCCACCTCAGCCGGTTCAGTGGTCATCTCAAGCCGCATGAAATCTGCCGAGACCTTTTCCACCGTCTGCTGCAGTTCCAGCATCTTCAGGTGCAGCGGCGTCGACTTGCCCGTAAGTATCTCGATGCTCGACTTGACCTTGCCGATGGAAAACAGGCCGATACCTGCGATCACCGCGATGCCGACAATGGTCAGCGCGACATTGCTGAGCAGCTTGCTTTTTACGGTCATTTTTGCCTCTCCATGAATAGGCGGACGCGGGCCCATGTCAGGCCCGCGCCGTTCCAGCGATTCAGTTCCAGCCCGCGCCGGGGCTAGTTTTTCAGCGATTTGAATGGTACCAGCTTGCCGTCCTGGACTATCTCCAGGTAGACGTTGCTTTGCCCCTGGTGGTTTTGCGGCGAGAAGCTCAGTTTGATGCCGCCCAGATCGGCATCCTTCATCGACTCGTACGCCTTGATGAAGCCGTCCTGGGTAGGCGGATTGCCGGCCTTGTCGAGCGCCATCACCATGGACTTGGCGGTCATGCACCCTTCCAGGGTGACCGCGTTGAACCCCACATCCTCCGGGTTCTTATCCACCGCTTCCTTGCACTCCTTGGTAAGCGGCAGGCTCAGGTCCTGCAAGTGGGGCACCACCTGGGACATGAGGAGCCCCTCGGCTGCGGGACCTGCAGCCTTTACCAGGTTCGATCCGCCGGCGAAGGAGCCGGTGGCTAGGTAGCTCTTGAGACCTTCCTGGCGGGCGGCCTTGGCGAATTCCGCTCCGGGGCCATAGATCGAACCCAAGATGATGGCATCAGGTTCCCCTGCCATGATGGTGGCAAGGGCCGTGGTGACCGCGCGGGTGGTCCGCTCGAAGGAGCCTTTGGACACCAACTGCAGACCGTGGCGTTTCAGCGCGTTCTCCGTGCACATCATCACGTCCAGACCGAAGGTGTCGTTCTGGTAGAAGATGGCGATCCGTTTGGCGCCCCCCTCGCGCACCAGCAGGTCCACCAGTTTGTCCACTTCCTCCTGATGGCTGGCCCGGATGTTGATGATTTCCCGGGTCACCGGGGTGCGGAAGTTGGCGGCGCCCGAGCGGGGCGCCACGAAGGGGAGCTTGTATTCCTTCACGATCGGCATCACGGAGACGCCGTTGGAGGTGCCGATGGTCCCTACCACGGCGAATATCTTCTGTTCCTCGATAAGTTTGAGCAGGCCGTCCACGGTCTTCTCCGGTACATACTGGTCGTTCATGCTGACCAGTTCGATCTTCTTCCCGTTCACCCCCCCCTTCTCGTTCACCGCCTTGAAGTAGGCGTCGACGCCGACCCTCATCGACTTGCCGGCTCCCTTGTTGGGCCCGCTCTGGTCGTTCACCATGCCGATCTTGATGACGCCCCCCGCAGGCTCCGCCGCTTGTACTGCCGTCGCACCGATGGCCAGCATGCCGATGATTAAAGCGATGTTTTTCATGAACTCCTCCCTTTTTAATGTTTTTTGGGCTCCGGGATCAGGCACAGCGTGACGTCCTTTTCCTTTTTGCCGGGCTTGGGAACGGTTGCTGCCAGAAGATTTCGGTGCAAAGGTATAGTTGGTTGTATGCAAAATTCAGGACGCAAATTTGAATAAGCTAAATAATACAAACTAATGATCCGATGGCAAGTGTGTTGCTCAGACAAGGAGTAGCTTTGGTCGGCCCGGGCCGGGGCTCCTTTCAAGGGAAGGCGGGGAGCCGGATGGCGTGGCCGCGACCGGCATACCCTGTGCTGACAGTTTACCTGGGCGGCTTTTAGATATGTGGTGGTGGATTAACGGGCGAATGGGTGCGGTGCCGCTGTGGTTGGTGTACCGGCGGATGGGTGCTCGGATCAGTCGTATGGCAGGGGAACAGTTGTGTCGAAATTTTCACTAGGAGATCACGTACGAGACCACCTGCCGTTATGCAATTGTAGGGGAATCTACTGAAGGGGGAATCTGCTGAAGGGGGAATCTGCTGAAGGGGGAATCTGCTGAAGGGCGGGGTCGCCTGGCTTTACAGAGGGGCTGCCGCGCCGCTATCCGAAAATCCGTTTGAACAGTCCCTTCTTCTCGGACTCGCGGCGCTGGGAGATGAGCCGCATGCCGGCCTGAGCCGTGTGCTCCTTCGGGTTCAGCTTGAGCGCCTTCATGAACTCCCCTTCGGCCAGTCCGTCCCGCCCTTCGTCCAGCAGCATCCAGCCCCGGAAGGCGAACGCCTCGGCGCACCTCCCCATCTGGAGGCTCTTGGAAAGTAGCATGCGGCACTTCTCCTGGGCTGCGCGGGAGCCGGAGTTGGCGGGGTTCTTGTAGATGGACCAGGCCAGGTAGGCGCTGGTCGGCGCGTCCTGCGGCTCGAGGGTGTAGGCATCCTGCAGCGCACGCTCGGCCTGCGGGTAATCCTCCATTTCCAGGAACACCTTCCCCGACTGGAACTGGATGCGCGCCTGGAGCTCGTCGTCTTGTCGCCCCCCGAGCCCGATGCTGTTCGCGTTCAGCATCTCGTCGTAGCGCTCCTTGGCGACCACGTTGGACAGGGTGTTATAGGCGTTGGCGTAATGGGAGAGCACGTCCTGGGCGCGGGAAAGCGTGGCGCCGGAGAGCTGCATGAACTTTTCCGGAGAGTACCGGCGGGTCTTGGAGAAGTAGGCTTCCTTCAGCCCGGCAAAATTGAAACTTCCCGGTGTCAGCGAGAATATCTCGTAGTAGTTCTTGTCCTGGATCGCCGCGTAATCCCTCTGGACCTCCTGTTCGAAGCCGATCTCGCTCGCCGAGAGCGGTGCTGCCATCCCCTCCTCGCCGACCACCAGCTCGACCGAGTCAGAAACTTCATCCACCAGGTCTTCAAAACTCATGCTCTCCGGGTCCGCCTCGGTCACCTCCTCGATGGGGCGGTTGAAGAGCCGCTTCTGCGGGAAGTCGGGGCCCTGGTCCGGCTGGGGGGAATCCTGGAGCGAGATCATCCCCATGCGGAGCAGGAAATTCAGGAAGGAGGCGGTCCTGTGCCGGTCGTTGCCTGCGGCGACCACGTTTTCCATGGTGACGCCCCGGGGCAGCAGGTCCAGCAGTTCGATCTCCTCGCGCCCCATGCTGATCAGATTGGCGAAACGGTAATACTGCCTGGTCCGCACCGGGTAGAGCCCGGCGCATCCCTCCAGGAAGCCGCTCACGTCGAAGCGCGTGCCACCGGCCCGGGCCGCCTGGTGCATCAGGCGCGGCAGAGAGACCGGGGTGAGCGGGGGGGCGATATCCGGGGTTTGTTCGCTGAAGCGCGCAGGGACGTTGTGCTCCAGCGCCTCGATCACCTTTTTGGACAGGTACAGGCGCGACTGCTCGATGAGTTCGTCGTAGCTTAGAAGCCCCGACTCGGTCAACTGCATCCGCGCCGACTCCTGCTGCGGGTAGCGTTCCAGGTCGGCGCCGCAGAGGTGACCGTTGGACAACAGGTAGGGGATGAAGCCCGAACACGAGAAGCAGATCGGCTCGCCGGCGACAAAGGCCAGCCGGGTGCCGTCGGGAAGTTCGAGGGTGCCGTTTTTGCGGCTGCGGTACAGGTCGGTCAGAAGGTCGGCCAACTGCCGGGGCGGGGTAGCCTTTTCCATGGTGCTGCTTACAGCCTGGAGGAAGGCCTCCTTGCTGAAGGGCTTCTCCAGGTAGGCCTTCACTCCGAGCTTCTCGGCGGCCCGGGCGTACTGCTCGCCGCGGTAGACGCCGGTGGTGATGATGACGGGGAGCGCCTTCAGGGCCGGGCTTCTGCGTATCCTCTGCAATACCTCGACCCCGTTCAGACCGGGGAGCTTCAGGTCGAGGATCAGCAGGTCGAAGCCCCCCTCCTGGAGCGCCGAGAGCGCCGCAACTCCATCGGCCGCGGCTGTCACCTGGTGTCCCTGCGACTCCAGGAACTTGCGCAGCATCCCGGCGAGTCGCTCGTTGTCTTCGGCCAGCATTATGCGGGTGGTCATCGAGGTCCCCCCGGGGACGCGGCGCCTGCAGGTTTGAGATATTTTCGCACCGCCCCGTTGTGGGAGGTGAGGTCGCTGGTGAACTGGTGGCTGCCGTCGCCGCGGGCCACGAAGAAGAGGTAAGGCACGTTCGGGTAGTTGAGCACGGCCTCGATCGCCTCCTTGCCCGGGTTCCCGATCGGTCCGGGCGGAAGCCCCGGGATCAGGTAGGTGTTGTAAGGGGAGGGGCGCAGTATGTCCTCACGGGTCACCTTGCCGGCGAAGGCGCGCACGCCGTAGGTCGCCGTCGGGTCGCTTTGCAGGCGCATCCCCTTTTTCAGGCGGTTCAGAAACACCGCCGCTATCAGCGGCTTTTCGGCGGGAAGCACGGCCTCCTTCTCCACCATGGAGGCGAGGGTCAGCAGCGCGTGCGCCGACAGGCCGCTGCCGCCTCCCTTCCGGCTGAGGCCGCTGTCGAGGAACTGCTGCTGCCGCAGCACCATTTCCCGCACCACCTCCTGTTCGGTTTTGCCCGGCAGGATGTTGTAGCTGCCGGGAAAGAGGTATCCCTCGGCGCTCAGGGCGCTGATGCCGAGCTCCGACAAGAGCTTCTGGTCGCGGCACGCCTTGAGGAACTGCTCCCTGCCGAAGATGCCGCGCTTCTCCAGCATCTCGGCCACCTGGTAGCTGGAATACCCCTCAGGGAGTGCGAAGAGGCGCTGGAAGATGTCTCCTGACACCATCTTGCCGAGGATCTCGCCGGGGCGCATGCCGTCGTTGAACTGGTAGGTCCCCGCCTTGACCCGGGCGTCTCCTCCCTTGAGGCGGGCGTAGAGCGCGAACAACCCGGCGCTGGAGAGGACGCCGCGCGACTCCAACTTGTTGGCCACGGCGCGCAGCGTGCTGCCACGGCCAAGTTCCACGACCTCCTGCCGCGCGCCGCTGCCGGCCGGAACCAGCAGGAAGACACTGAAGCGTGCCAGGGGGATGAGTATCAGTATCAGGAGTGCCACCAAGATGGGGACACGGTATTTGCGGATAAGTTTTGTGGCTTTGGTACTTACGATGACAGTTACCCTTTGAAAAAACGGAGCTTTTGCTGTAGCAGCATTAGATTTAGGTGAAATCTCGTACTGTGTCAAGGGTAAATGCCTCTGCAGAGCGAGGCAAGGACACAGATGCCAGTTTCTTAATAATAAAATTTTTAAAGACAGCCGGGGAAATCCATTGTATCATGTCAGACTATGCCAGCCGGCATGGGCCGGAACACTATCATCTTATGCTCACGAGGTGCTTGATGAAGCAGAGGTTTATTAACTCCGATTATTTCCCCTTCCACATACAGATCTCTGCCGACTGCGGCAGAGAAATCTCGCTGCGCACCCTGCTGGAGGAGCTTGGTACTGTTCCCGGCATCATCTACGCGCGGCGCCTCGCAGCCGGCCTGAACAGGCTGCAGCCCCCGCCCGAGGCGCCCGTCCAGCCGGGGCTGCTTCATCTCTACTCGATCCTGAACCAGGTGTTTCGTTACCTGATCGGTCAGTACTGCACGACTCAGCAGCCCCAGGTGCTGGCGAAGCTCATGCACCAGGCGGGCTACCCGGACTTCTCGGGCGATGCCGCAGAGGTCCTGTCGCGCTTCATGGAACTCTTCCCTTCCCGGCAGATGGTGCTGGGCAAACAGAGCCCCGGGGAGTTCCTGGCCGGGGACGATGCGGCTCTCAGCAGGAGGCAGGCGCTGACCGGCGAACTGTTGCTTTTGAACCTGAGCGGGGAGAACCGCGCGCTGGACGAATTCCGCCACATCTTCGACGCGACCGAGCTGGCAGCCTCCTCCCCCTACCTTGCGGTGACCGGGGAGCTGGACCGGCGCCTCGCCAGCGCCCCCCCCTTCGAGCCGATCGGGGTGGCGCTGCCGGAGCTTTTGCGGGCGCCGCTCAAGGCCTCCCCCGATTCGCTCACCGGCCAGATCGCCTACATCAGGGAGCACTGGGCCTCCATCTTGCCGCACGCGATTTTGTCCGATCTGGTGACCGCCATGGACATCGTCTCCCAGGAGGGGCGCTCCTTCTTCGGCGGCGGCGGGGCCGGCGAGGCGCAGGTGCTCAAGTTCGGCAAGACGTCGGCACGGGCAGGGGGGGCGGATTACCCGGAGTACGAGCGCTTCTCCCGGGACGCGGACTGGATGGCCAACGTGGTGATGATCGCCAAGATGGTCTACGTCTGGCTGGGTCAACTCTCCCAGACCTACGGCACCGAGGTGCGCACGCTGGACCAGATACCGGACGCGGAGCTGGACCGGCTCTCCCGCTTCGGCTTCTCGGGGCTCTGGCTGATCGGCATCTGGGAGAGGTCCCCCGCCTCGCAGCGCATCAAGCACATAAGCGGCAACCAGGACGCCATCTCCTCCGCCTACTCCCTCTACGACTACGTGATCGCCGCCGACCTCGGGGGGGAGGGGGCGCTGGACAACCTGAAAAGGCGCTGCGCCGCGCGCGGCATCCGGCTGGCGAGCGACATGGTCCCCAACCACACCGGGCTCTACTCCAAATGGATACTGGAGCACCCGGACTGGTTCATCCAGCTCGATTACCCCCCATATCCCGACTACCAGTTCACCGGGCCCGACCTCTCCAGCGACGGTCGCATCGGGCTTTTCATCGAGGACGGTTACTGGGACAAGCGCGACGCCGCGGTGGTCTTCAAGCACCTGGACCGTGGCACCGGCCGCGTGCGCTACATCTACCACGGCAACGACGGCACCAGTACCCCCTGGAACGACACGGCGCAGCTTAACTACCTGATCGCCGAGGTGCGCGAGGCGGTGATCGGCACCATCCTCCACGTGGCGCGCCAGTTCCCGATCATCCGTTTCGATGCGGCCATGACGCTCGCCAAGAAGCACTACCAGCGCCTGTGGTTCCCCCTGCCGGGCCACGGCAGCGGCGTCCCCTCCCGGGCCGAGCACGGCATGGAGCGCGCAAGCTTCGACGAGGTGTTCCCCAGCGAGTTCTGGCGCGAGGTGGTGGACCGGGTGGCGGTCGAGGCGCCCGACACGCTGCTTCTGGCGGAGGCCTTCTGGCTCATGGAGGGGTACTTCGTCAGGACCCTCGGCATGCACCGGGTCTACAACAGCGCCTTCATGAACATGCTGAAGATGGAGGAGAACGCCAAGTACCGCCAGACGGTGAAGAACGTGCTGGAGTTCGAGCCCGAGATCCTGAAGCGCTTCGTCAACTTCATGAACAACCCGGACGAGCGCACCGCCGTCGAGCAGTTCGGCAAGGAGGGGAAATACTTCGGCGCCACCGTGCTGCTGGTAACCATGCCCGGGCTCCCCATGTTCGGCCACGGGCAGATCGAGGGATTCCACGAGAAGTACGGCATGGAGTACCGGCGCGCTTACTGGGACGAGCCGGTGGACCCGCACTTCGTCGCCCGGCACGAGTCGGACATCTTCCCGCTCATGCGCAGGCGCCACATCTTCTCCGGTTCCGAGAACTTCGTGCTTTACGATTTCTTCAGGGGCGCCCAGGTGGACGAGAACGTCTTCGCCTACTCCAACAGGTCCGGTGGGGACCGGGGCATCATCGTCTTCCACAACAGCTTCGCCTCCACCGCCGGATGGATCCGGTCCTCCTGCGCCGTACTGAGAAAGGATGTGGCGGGCGGCACCGGCCTGGTGCAGACCAACCTGGGGGAGGCGCTCGAATTCAACGGAGACGGCCGCCACTATTACAGGTTCCGTGACTATGCTACCGGGCTTGGCTATCTGCGCAGCGGCCGTGACCTCTGCGAGCAGGGGCTCTACGTGGAGATGGGGGCTTACGAGTACCACGCCTTCCTGGACTTCCAGGAGATCCGGGACGACGAGTTCGGCACCTGGGGCGCGCTTTGCCATCGGCTGAACGGCGCCGGCGTGCAGAGCGTGGACGAGGAGCTGAAGCAGATCCGCTTCGCCTCGGCCAACGACTCGCTGCGCGCGCTTCTGGCCAAGGCGGCCGCCACGGCCGGCGAGCCCGATGCCGCTGCACAGTCGATGGTCCCGCCGCTGGAGCCGCTATTGGCCGCCTTCCTGAAGGCGCTGGCACCTCAGGCCGCCGAGAAGGCCCAGCGCTCCCTGCTGGTCTCTTTCGGCGTCGAAATGTCACGGGCGCTGAAGCAACCCCCCTTCGAGGTCACCGATGCCCCTGGCGACTGGCTGCTAATCTGCGCATTCCTCGCCCTGCACCGGGTCGGCGAGCTGACCGAAGGCGCATCCGCGCAGGCCTTCGACGACTTCGGCCTGGGGCGGCCGGTGCTGGAAGCCTTCCAGTCAGCTCCGGCAGCAGTACCGGAACAGCCCGAGCTGCTGTCGCCCCGCGGCCGGTGCGACCTGCTGTGGCTGCTCCTTAGGCACGAGAGCTTCCTGGCAGCGTGTCGGGAGCAGGGGGCGGTGCAGAGCTTAAGCTCCCTCTTCGAAGACGCGGAGGTCGCCGCCTTCCTGGATCTGCACGAAAGCGGCGGCATCCACTGGTTCAACAAGGAGCGCTTCGAGTTGCTCCTCAACTGGTTCTCCCGGGTTTCGCGTTGCGCGGCAGGGGTGCAGGAGCCGGCGGGGACGACCCTCGCGCTGCTTCTCGAAACCGCAGCGGCGGCCGGTTACCGGCTGGACCATTTCGCCAAGCTCTTAGGCGGGCAGGAAGACTAACGAGTCGGGCCGCCACGGCACCCCTTGGCGTGAAATCCGCAGGGGCGAATAATCATTCGCCCACCCTCTCCGAACCGGAAAGCTTACGAATCAGCAGGTCCGCCCCCTCCCCCTTTCAGCAAGGGGAGGGGGCGGCTGAATTCCTTTTGCCCGGCAACCTCACTGGACCCGTCTTTGCTGCAGCTCACCCGCTTGACTTCCCGCCCTTAGCGATTTCTCCCCCGGCGCCCCCCATCAGCGTCCCATCTTGGGCTCCCGATCCGCCGGGCATGCTTTTGCGGCATGTTTCGCGCCACTTTTGTTTGATTATCCCTCCCCAACTGATATACTGAGCAAAATTAATATCAGTTAATAATATCTCTGACCCTCGGAGAACCCCCTCCATGAAACGGTCCCTTCAGTAAATCAACCTCGCGCACGTGCAGTAACACCCCAAGTCAGAGCAAAATGGTGAGCACTATGGTAAAGATCCTCATAGACAATCCTCTGCTGCTCGTTTTCCTCGTCGCCGCTGTCGGTTATCCTTTGGGACGCGTCAAAGTCTACGGCATCAGCCTCGGGGTGGGGGCGGTCCTTTTCGTCGGTATCGCGGTAGGATCGCTGCATCCCGATCTGAAATCTCCGGAAATCGTCTATGTCCTCGGACAGGCGCTGTTCGTCTACACGGTCGGCCTCGCGGCGGGGCCGGCGTTTGTCGCTTCGCTCAGGCGCGACGGCGTCAGGAACAACCTGCTGGTAGCGGTCGCGCTTAGCTGTGCTGCCGTCTTGTGCCTGGTGCTCCAGAAAGTCCTCCACCTGCACTCAGCCGTGGCCGCCGGCATGTTCGCCGGCAGCCTTACCACCTCTCCCGCTCTGGCCGGCGTGCTCGACGCCATAAAGCACACGGCCCCCCCGGAAATGCTGGATCTGCTTCTGGCTGAACCTGTGGTCGGCTTCTCCGCCACCTACCCGGTCGGCGTGGTCGGCGTGGTGCTCGCCATCGGATTTGCGCAGCGGCTTTGGAAGGTGGATTATGCGGCGGAGGCGGCAAGGCTCAAGGTCACCGAGGACGAAGGTGGCGAGACGGTCAACTGCACCATCAAGGTGCACAGCCTCGAGCAGCCGGGGACCACCGTGGAAGAGTTGGGGCTGCGTAACGGCTGGAACGTCATGTTCGGCAGGATAAAGCGCGGCGACCACTTTTTCATGGCCACGCCCGACACCGCCCTGGAAACGGGGGACCTGGTGATGGCCGTCGGCAACCAGGAGGAACTGGGCCGGGTGGCGCTCAGCTTCGGGGAGAGGCGGCGAGGCATCCGCATCGACCGCACCGAGTACGAGTACCGCCGCGTCTTCGTCTCAAACCCGCGGGTGGTTGGGCGCCGGATCGGGGAGCTGAACCTGTGCGAGCGTTTCGGCGAGGCGGTGACCCGGGTGCGGCGGGGCGATGAGGAGTACATGCCCCGCGACGAGATGGTGCTTGAGCTTGGGGACATGGTGCGGGTGCTGGCGCACCGGGACCAGATGGACGAGGTTTCCTCCTTCTTCGGCAACTCCTACCGCAAGGTGAGCGAGGTAGATATCATGACCTTCAGCCTGGGGCTGGTCATCGGCCTCTGCCTGGGGCTGGTGCCGTTCCCCTTCCCCGGCGGCGGGACCATGAAGCTCGGCTATGCCGGGGGGCCGCTCATCGTGGCGCTGATCCTCGGCACCTTCGGGCGGACCGGCGGGATGGTCTGGAGCCTTCCCTACAGCGCCAACATGACGCTGAGACAGATCGGCCTGGTACTGTTCCTGGCCGGCATCGGGACCCGGGCGGGATACACCTTCGTCTCCACCATGGGCAGCGGCGGCGGGGCATCGATATTCCTGGCCGGCGCGCTCATCACGACCTTCGCCTCATTCTCGGTACTGTGGGTGGGGTACCGGCTGCTCAAGATCCCGATGAGCCTGCTGTCGGGCATGGTGGCGGGGATGCATACCCAGATCGCGGTGCTAGGCTTCGCCAAGGACCAGACCGGCAACGATCTGCCGGACCAGGGTTACGCATCGGTCTATCCGGTAGCGACCATCGGCAAGATCATCCTCGTGCATATCATCCTGGGCTCCAGCTGGTAGGCTGGAGAACCGGGGCTGGGGGCTGGAGAACCGGGGCTTGGGGCTGGAAAACAGGGCTCGGGGCTGGAAAACGAGAGGGGCTAGGGATCGAGGGTGAGGACTGTTTTTCCCACAGTCCCTAGCCCCCAGTCCCTAGCCCCGGTTTTATAGCCCCCAGTCCCCAGCCCCGGTTCTATAGCCCCGCTTTTGTTCTCTACTCGGCCTTTTCGAAATTCCCCTTTTCCTCGCACTGCGGGCACTTCTGCGGTTTGCATCTGCCATCCTTGGTGAACCCGCAACTCTTGCATTTCCATGTTGCCATAACGACCTCCTATTTGATTTCCAGCTTTATTTCCTGCACGCTCCCATATGTTGACAGCGGCTGGTCGAACTTTTTCTGATCCCCTACCACCACGAGCTTCATGGCATCCAGGTGCAGGTACTTCCGGGCTACGCGCAGTACGTCTTCCCTGGTGACCCGGGCGATGTTGGCGCGGAAGTTCTCCAGGTAGCCCGCGGGGTACTGGTAAAATTCCAGCCGCGCCTGCTGGTTCACCACCACGTCGCTGCGGGCGAAACCGAATATGAACGAGTTTATGATGGCGTCCTTGGCCAGTTTCAGCTCCGCCTCGGAAACCTCGGCCTGCGCCATCCCGGCGATGATGGAGCGCAGCAGGGTGATCGCCCTACCGGTCGTCTCCGACTTGGTCTCGGTCTCGGCGATGAAAGGGCCTTTGAAGCGCCGGCCGGTCACGAAGTAGCTGTCCACGTTGTAGGCCAGCCCCTGGTTGGAACGGATCTCCTGGGTAAGACGCGAGGTGAACCCCCCTCCTAGTATGTAGTCCATCACCTTGATGGCGTAGAGGTCCGGGTTGTTCTTGTGGATACCGAGGTGTCCCATCCGGATCACCGACTGGTTCACCTCCTTCTGCACGTGGAGCACCTGGGCGCTCATTTGCTCGGAGGGATCGGCTACCTGCGGAAAGCTTGCCGCATGGTTGGGCCAGCCGGCAAAGAGCGCCTCCAGGCGGGCGAGGAGCTTCTCCCGGTCGAAGTCGCCGGAAACGGCCAGTATCGTGTTGGCCGGGTAGAAGTAACGCTCGTGGAAGGATACCAGGTCTTCCCGGCTGATGGCCTGCACCGATGCGAGGGTGGGAATGCGCCCCAGGGGGTGGCCGGCGTAGATGGCCGAGTTCAGCTCGCGGCTGGCGATCGACTTCGGGTCGTCATTTTGGCGCCGTATCGCCTCGACCGCCTGGCTCTTGGCGAGTTCCACCCGGGCCGGGTCGAAACCGGGCTTGGTCACGACTTCGGCGAAGAGCGCCAGCGTGCGGTCCAGGTTCCGGGTGAGGGTCGAGAGTGAGACATTGGCGTGGTCGGCATTGATGTCCGACTCGATGGAGGAGGCCATGAACTCCAGTTCGCGGTCCAACTGGTCCGGCTTGGTCTGCACCGTCCCGCCGCTTCTGAGCGTGGCACCGGCGATCGTCGCGAGACCGACCTTGTCCGGCGGGTCGTAGATGCTCCCGGCGTTCAGGTAGGCGGTCAGGTTGACGATGGGGAGTTCGCGGTCCTGAAGCAGGTAGACCACCATGCCGCTTTTCAGCTGCACCCGTTCGCTTTTGGGGAGCTGGAAATCAAGCGGCGGGAAAACGAGCCTGCGCGGGTCGGCGCTCGGCTCTGCTGCGGCGCCTGCCCTAAGGGTGCCGGCCCCGTCCGCTTTGCCGGCGCCTCCCCGCGCCGAAGCGCATCCTGAGACGGCCGCGAGCAGGCAACCCAACAAAAAGAGCCGGGCAAATTTGTGGATCTGGTTGAAGGAACCTCTGGAGTTGCTATCTGAAATCATTGGCTGCCCCTTGATGTGGTCAACTACTGCTTCTTCGTGATGAAGCCGACGTTTCTGTTCTCGCGCGTGAAATACTGGTTGGCGACCCGCATCACGTCGGCCGGGGTGATCGCCGCCACCTTTTGCCGGTGCTCGATCAGGTAGCGCCAGTCGCCCGCCACCGCCTCATACTCGGTCAGGTTGCGTGCCAGCCCTCCGTTGGAGACCATCTGGCGGGACTCCTCGAACTCCAGATGGTTCAGTATCTGCTCCAGCTCCTTCTTGGTCATCGGTTCCGTCTTGAGCCTGTCGAGCTCCTGGTAGATGGCACTCTCCACCTCAGCAGCCGTGTGCGGCGCGCGCGGCGAGGCGCTCACGATGAAGAGGTTCGGGTGGCGGCTGCCTGGCGCCGAGAAGGAGGAGACGGAGGTCGCCAGCTGCTTCTCAAGCACGAGCTTCTGGTACAGGCGCGAGGTGCGGCCGTTGGTCAGCAGCATGTCGATCACGTCGAAGACGTAGTCGTCCGGGGCGGGGAGTGTCGGCTTGTGAAAGCCGATCATCAGCTCCGGCTCGGCGTCGCCGATCACCTCGGTCCGCTTCTCCCCCGCCTGTTGCGGCTCCTCTACCGCGATCGGCGGTACCGGCTCTCCGGGCGGGATGGCGCCGAAGTATTTCTCGACCAGCGCGATGGTCTGCTGGGGATCGATGTCTCCCACGATGGCGACGATGGCGTTGTTCGGCGCGTAGTACTTGTGCAGGAACCTCTCCGCCTTGGTCCTCGTCAGGTTCTCGATGTCGGACATCCAGCCGATGATCGGCTGCCCGTTGGGGTGCGCGTTGAAGGCGTCGGCGAGAAAGGTTTCCCAGAGTTTTCCCTCGGGCTCGGCGTCATAGGAGCGGCGCCGCTCCTCCTTCACCACATTCATCTCCGTGTAGAATTCCCTGAGCACCGCGTTCTGCATCCGGTCCGATTCGATCGACGCCCAGAGCTCCATCTTGTTGGCGGGGAGGTTGATGATATAGGTGGTGCCGTCCTTGCTGGTGAAGGCGTTGTAGCCGGAGGCGCCGTTTCTGGCGTAGATGTCGGCGAACTCCTCCTTGACCACGTACTTCTCGGCTTCCTTCTCCAGCGAGTTCAGCTCCTTGGTGAGTCTTTCCACCGTCTTCGCGTCCGCCTGGTCCCTTTTGAGCTTTTCCGCCATGAGCTTCTGGGCGGTCGCCTCGATGCGGTCCAGGATCGGCTGCTCGGCCGCGTAGTTCGTGGTGCCGAGCGTCTTGGTCCCCTTGAAGAGCATATGTTCCAGCAGGTGGGCAAGCCCCCGCTCGTCGCTGCGCTCATCGACGCTCCCAACCTTGAAGCGGATCCAGGCCGCCACGGTGGGCGAGGTGTGGCGCGGCACCATCAGGAGTTTCATGCCGTTTTTCAGCGTATGCTCGTGCACCTTGTCGGCGAGACCCTGGCCGAAGCAGGTGGCCGCGCTGAGCCAGACGGCGAGCAAAATGCCGGATCTCATCAGTATCTTCATGGAAACCTCAAGTATTCTCGGGTATTGATCTGCAAACGCGAAAAAGATAGCACCAACGGGTTGTTATTGCAACGGCAATGGGGGCGCGGCATTACACGGGTTCTCCGTAGGGGCGAACCTTCTGTTCGCCCTTGGGTGCCACTTTTCCTTGCAAAGGAGAGCTCTGCGGCGGAGGGATCCGCGGGGTCGGGAAGCCTGAAGCGGGGGCATGCGGTGGTTTGACCTGTATCGGAGGGTTTGCTAGCGGAGAACTCCGGGATCGTCAGCCGAGCCGAATCTGCCTTCTCATCCGGAGCTGCTATTTCAGCGCATGGACCAGCACCTCGCGGACATCCTCGACGAAGAAGAATTCCAGCTCCTTTTTCACGTTTTCCGGGATGTCCTCCAGGTCCTTCTTGTTCTTGGCGGGCGCCAGCACCTTCTTCACCCCTGCGCGCCGGGCCGCCAGCACCTTCTCCTTCAGCCCGCCGATGGCGAGCACCCGGCCGGTCAGGCTCATCTCGCCGGTCATGGCTACGTCCCTGCGCGCCGGGCGCCCCGAGAAGAGCGAGACGATGGTGGTCGCCATGGTGACGCCGGCCGACGGGCCGTCTTTGGGGATGCTCCCCGCGGGGACGTGGATGTGGATGGTCGTGTCGTCGAAATCCTTCTTGTCTATGCCCAGTTCGGAGCAGTTCGCCTTGACGAAGGAAACGGCGGCCCGGGCGGACTCCTTCATCACGTCTCCCAGCGAGCCGGTGAGGATCAGGTCCTCTTTCCCCTTCATCTTGGTCGCCTCGACGAAGATGATGTCCCCGCCGCTTTCGGTCCAGGCGAGCCCGGTCGCCACGCCCACCCTGTCCTTCTCGGAGGCGACCTCGTCGAAATACTTGGGAGCGCCCAGAAGCTCCGACACCGCGTCCGGGTTGATCAGGGTGCGCAGCGGCTTGCCCTGGGCCACCTCCTTGGCGATCTTGCGGCAGATGGAGGCGATGTTTCGCTGCAGGTTCCTCACCCCCGCCTCGCGCGTGTAGTCGTGGGTGATCTGGTAGATCGCCTCGTCGGTGAAGTTGGGGGCCATGCTGGCCAGGCCGTTCTCCTCGACCTCACGGGACACCAGGTAGTTCTTGGCGATGTTGAGCTTCTCCTCGTCCGTGTAGCCGGAGAGGGTGATCACCTCCATCCTGTCCTTGAGCGGCGGCGGGATCGGGTCGAGCTGGTTCGCCGTGGTGATGAACATCACGTTGGTGAGATCGAAGGGGACGTCGAGGTAATGGTCCGTGAAGGAGAAGTTCTGCTCCGGGTCGAGCACCTCCAAGAGCGCGCTCGCCGGATCGCCGCGGAAATCGGCGCCGATCTTGTCCACCTCGTCCAGCATGAAGACCGGGTTGTTGGAGCCGGCCCGGTTGATCTCCTGGATGATGCGCCCGGGGAGCGCGCCGATGTAGGTGCGCCGGTGACCCCGGATCTCCGCCTCGTCGCGCATCCCCCCCAGGGAGATCCTGATGAACTTGCGCCCCAGCGTGCGGGCGATCGACTTGCCGAGGCTGGTCTTGCCGACCCCCGGGGGGCCGACGAAGCAGAGGATCGGTCCCTTCATCTTGTCCTTCAGCGCCCGGACCGCGAGGTATTCCAGGATCCTCTCCTTGACCTTCTTCAGGTCGTAGTGGTCCTCGTTCAGGATCACCTCGGCCTGGTTGATGTCCTTGTTGTCCGGGGTGCTGGTCTGCCAGGGGATCGCGGTCAGGTAGTCGAGATAGGTGCGGGAGACCGTGTATTCGGGGGAGGCGGGGTTGATGCGTTCCAGTCTTCTCAGCTCCTTCTCCGCGATCTTGCGCACATCCTCGGGCATCTGGGCGTTTTCCAGCTTGGAGCGCAGTTCGTTCGCCTCGCCCTGCCGCGAGTCCTCCTCGCCCAGCTCCTCCTGGATCTGCTTCATCTGCTCGCGCAGCAGGAATTCCTTCTGGCTCTTGCCGACCTTCTTGGTCACCTCGGCCTGGACCTCGCCCTTGATCTGCAGGCGCTGCACCTCGTTGGTCAGGTGCATGTAGACCTTTTTCAGCCGCTCCAGCGGATCGACCGTTTCCAGGAGCTTTTGCAGTTCGTCGATGGGGAGGTTCAGGTAGAGGGCGACCAGGTCGGAGAGGCGCGCCGGGTTGTCGATGAAGTCGATCATCTTCATGACGTCGTCGGGGAGGGGCCTGCCGTAGGAGAGGGCGATCTTCAAGAGGGCGTTGAGGCTTCCGACAAGCGCCTCGGAGACCATCGACTTCTCCGCGAATTCCCGGACCGGCTCAAGCCTCGAGAGCGGTACCGGCGTCTGCTGGACGATGGCGAGCACCCTGATCCGCACCACCCCTTCCAGGACCACCTTGGCGCCGCCTCCGGAGAGCTTGCTGATCTGCATCACCTTGCAAAGGGTCCCGATCTCGTGGAGGGCTGAGAAGAGCTCGCCGGTCGGCTCATGCTTGAGCTTCACGAGCGCCACCAGATTGTTGAAAAGGACCGCCTCTTCGAACGGGGGCATGTCCTCCTGCTTCAGGAAAATGGTGAATACCATGTAAGGGAAGGCTATGATCTCCCGCAAAGGGTAGAGCGGGACAATTTCAGGCATGTTTATCGTGATGTTCTCTGTCATGGCAAACCCTGCTCCAGTTGGGGGAAATGAATTTTACAAGAGTACTGGAGAAGCGTCGACTGTCAACCTAGATGAAAGAGATGAAAGCCATCAGATACCTTCCCATGCCTCGTACAGTTCAGCAATTTCAGCCGTAAGGGAGGCATGAAGTTCACCGGCCGCTCTTGCCGCCTCCACGTTGCTGAAGAAATCCGGGCCGGCCATGGCGCTCTCCAGTTCGGCCAGCTCACCTTCCTTGATCCCGATGCGCGCCTCCAGCTCCGCAAGTCTACGTTCCCTGGCGCGGTCCTCCTTCTGACGCTGCTTGTCCTCCTCGCGCTGCTGCTGCCTGGAGAGGCGGCTGTCGGGGGGCTGGGAGTCGCCGCCGGCATCTCCCTTTCTCTCCTCGGACTGCTTTGCCGACAGCCGGCCGCCGCCGTCCTGACCCGCGGTAACCGCTCCCCCTGCCGTCTTCTCCAGATAATATTCGTAGTCGCCGTAAAAACTCTCCAGCTTGCCGCCACCGACCTCCACCACGCGCGTGGCGAGGCCGTCGATGAAGTGGCGGTCGTGCGAGACGAACACGACGGTTCCGGGGAACTGCTTGAGTGCCTCCAGGAGCACCTCCTTGCTGAACAGGTCGAGATGGTTGGTCGGCTCGTCCATGAGGAGCAGGTTCGAGGGGCGCAACAGGAGCTTGGCGAGCGCCAGCCGGTTTCGTTCACCGCCGGAGAGGACCCCGACCTTCTTGTTGATGTCGTCGCCCGAGAAGAGGAAGGCGCCCAGGATGTCGCGCAGCTGCGGCACCATGTCGAAGGGTGCGTCGGCCAACAGCTCCTCGTAGGCGCTTCGGGAAGTGTCCAGTTCCTGGGCCTGGTCTTGGGCGAAGTAGTCGAAGATCACGTTGTGCCCGACCCGCACCGTGCCGCCCGTGGCCCCTCCGCCGGCCAATACCCGCATCAGGGTCGACTTGCCCGCACCGTTATGCCCCACCAGGGCGATCCGTTCCCCGCTCTCCACGGTCAGGTCGATACCGTCGAGCACCACGTTGCTGCCGTAGGCCTTGCTGACGCCGGTCAGCTCCAGCACCGTCTTGCCGCTCTTGGGGGGTACCGGGAAGCTGAAGCGGATCCGCTTGCGCTCGGGAGGCAGCACGATGCGCTCGATCTTTTCCAGCTGCTTGATGCGCGACTGGACCAGTGCCGCCTTGTCCGTCTTGTAGCGGAAGCGCGAGATGAAGTCCTCGATCTTCTCGATCTCCTCGTCCTGGCGCCGTTTGGCGTCCCGCAGGGCCGAGACACGCTCCTCCCTGAGGACCAGGTAGCGGCTGTAGTTGCAGTGGTAGTCGGAGATGGCGTGGTTCCAGACCTCGGCGATCCGCGAGCAGACCTGATCCAGGAAGAACCGGTCGTGCGAGACCAGCATCACGGAGTAGGGGTAGCCCTGCAGGTACCCTTCCAGCCAGTTGCGCGCCTCGATGTCCAGGTGGTTGGTCGGTTCGTCCAAAAGCAGCACGTTGGGCTTCTTCAAAAGCAGCTTGGCGAGTGCGATGCGCATCTGCCAGCCGCCCGAGAACTCGCCGCACTCCTTTTCCCAGTCCGCCGGAGAGAAGCCCAGACCGGAGAGGACGTTGCCCACCTCGCTCTCCATCGAGTATCCCCCCTTCAGGCGGAACTCCTCCTGGAGCTGCCCGAAGCGGTCCAGGAGTTGGTCGTGGCCGGGGGCGTCGTGCGGTTCGCGCTCCAACCGGGCCGTGAGCTCGGCGATCTCCCTCTCGATCTCCTGGAGAGCGGAGAGCGCCGTCATCACCTCTGCGAAAAGCGGCTGTCCCTTGGCGACGATGCCGTCCTGTGGCAGGTAGCCGACCGTCCCGCCGCGGGCGATCTGGATCTCGCCGCTGGTGCTTTCCACCTCGCCGGCGATGATCCGCATCAGCGTCGATTTGCCAGCCCCGTTTTCTCCGACCAGGCCTACCCGCTCCCCCTTTTTCAAGTGCCAGCTGAGCTCGGTGAAGAGCGGTTTTCCTGCGAAATCCTTGGAGAGTTTTTTCAGGTGCAGCATGGGGAAGTCATCCTTTTAGTAATGCCTGCCGGCGCTCCGGGTGAAGTGGCGTACGGCAGCTTTTTTGTAGAGTGGTTTTGCTGGGAACTGCAACGGGACATTGTAGTTGGACGGGCGGCGCTTTGTCAAACACTCAGCACCCCTCCCTTCGATGGGAGGGGGTGGGGGATGTGGCAGGTTGCAGCGACCTTTCAGCGTTTGCTCTTCCCTGACAGGTAGTCGGCCAGGATGGAGCGGCTGTGCTCGTCGTCGTGGCAGTAGGCGCACAGGTTCTCCCAGTTGCTGCCGTCGGGCGGGTTGTAGTTGTGGTTGCCGTCCTTGTGGTGCACGGTCAAAAGGTGCAGGTTGGCCAGCTCGAACTCCCTGCCGCATTTGGCGCAGATCCAGCCGTGCATCTTCAGGGAGCGCTCCCGGTAGTTATCCGGTCGTGCCTGCTCGCCCCGCATTTTCCGGACGATCTCGTCGATTTCCTCGGCGCTTTTGGGGGCTACTGTTTTCGGGCCGCGGGGGCGAAATGATGGCGACATCGCTATCTCCTTTTGTCCTTTTCATGTTAGCACGGACCGTTAGGTTGCTAGAGGTTTCCTTTGAGCCCTATTGCTTCGGCCTCGCTGCGCATGCCGTCGATGGTGTCGCCGATCAGTTCGGCAAGCTCCATGCCGAGCATGGCCGCGCCCTTCTCGATGACGGAGCGGTCCGCACCTGCGGCGAATGCCTTGTCCTTCCATTTCTTGGTGACGCTCTTGACCGGCAGATCCAGGATGCTCCTGGACGGGCGCACCAGCGCCGCCGCCGCTACCAGCCCGGTCAACTCGTCGATGGTATATAGCGTCTGTTCCAGTCTGGTGATCGGTTCGGCGTTGCTGCAGATCCCCCAGCCGTGGGAGACGACGGCGCGGATGTACTCTTCGGGCCAGCCGGCGCTTCTCAGGATTTCAGGCGCCCGCGAGCAGTGCTCTTCGGGATAGCGCTCATAATCGATGTCGTGGGCGAGTCCGATCACGCCCCACATCTCCTCTTCCTCTCCAAATTTACGCGCGAAGTGGCGCATGACCGCCTCGACTGCAAGGGAATGTTTCCTCATCTGCTCGCTGGGCAGGTACTCTTTGATCAGCTCCCACGTCGCTTCTCTGGTCGGTTTTCCGCTCATATTGGTAGTCTCCATTGTGGCAAAATGCATTGTTTTTAACGGACGCGATGGTAACGAAGAACGAGAGGCATGTCAATCATCGTCAGGTCATCTGCATATATGGCCTACCACTCGATCCTGTTACATAGCTTTACTGTCTGACTCAATTACCGCTGACTGGTCTGCGACCTGACATAAAGCATCAGGCCGATCATTGAGAGTGCAATGCCTAGTAGTCCTGCCATGCCGGGAAAAAGGCCGTGCAGGAAAAGGATCTCTCCCAACAGGGAAAAAACGACCTCCGTTGACTGTGTGGCATCAACTGCAGAAAGCTCAAAGGGTGTTTTGGCGCGATGGCGCGCGTGGAAGAACATCGTGGTTGCTATGACGCCGGACAAGAGCGCGACAACTGCCGTATTGATCAGTTGCCCGCTGCTGGGCGCCGGGGGATGCACAGTGACTGTCAGGCAGATCCAGAAGGGGATGGAACCGAGCACCATGATCAGCACCCGCGCGATGCTGTTGTCCAGAACCGGATCGTCGATCCGCGGAATTATCCCCGTACTGCCGTGGCGCGCCTCCCAGGCCAACTGGTTGCCGATGGGGTAGGCGAAGGCCGCCGCGATCACCGGCAATACGCCCAGGATGATCTCCCTGACTGCCGCGGCGCTCGCTTGTTCATAGGTGACCAGAACAATTCCCATGAAAATAAGGGCCGTGAACAGCATCCCTTTGACCGGCACCCGCTTGCCGAATAAAAGGAGGACGACCGGGGTGGCCAGGATGGTGGACTGCCACGCCGTGGCGACGACCCAACCGGGAGCAAACGACGCGCTGAAGGTGAGCAGGGAGTAGAAAATTCCAAATCCCGTGCTGCCGGCTATGGTCCAAAAACACCAATTCCTGCAATAGGCCCGAAAAATATCCTTCAACAGGCGTCGCCTGCCGGTGACGATAAGCCAAGCGCTCAACATGGCCAGCATGTAGCCATAGCGCAGACTTGCTGTCCACACCCAGTGCCCGCCCTGCAGGCTCATAGCCCGGTTGAGAACGAACGTGCTGCTGAAGAAAAAAGCCGAAAGTACTCCGATGATGATCAGACGTGTCATGAATCCCTTTGGAAATGAGCTTGTGAAGATGGAAGCGGTGCGGGTCTTCAGTCAAAGGGTGCTAACCCTCTCTAACTGAAATCGCATTATAGGTAAAGAGAAAACCTTCCTGATTCGCGCTGATCCTCTGAGGGCATTTTCTCCACCTAATATTGGCGCCTCTGAGAAAAGGCGGGCTACTCTCTGACCTGGAGCTGCCGTGGCGGTGACTTGCTAGTCGGTTTGTCAAAAGTGAGAGGTGAGGTCTGTCGCTTCTGCGAAGGCGCCTCGGGAGGTTCTTCTTTCCCCTCTGATAAATGCCGATTCAGCAGTCATGGAAAAATGCGAAAAGTCGCGTCAATCGGGGCTCTAGCGGGGAAAGGCGGGGCGCCATTCTGCGTTGACAATAGTTGTCTATGATGATACTTTCCGACACGTTCGACGTTTTATAACCTATTAGCTCGGAAAGGTTCATCGCGTGCATCTTTATAAGTTTTTCCGTGCCTCACTCCTGAGAGTACTAGCTGTATTGCTCCTTGTTGCGGTTCTTATCCCCGCACCTGCCTTCTCTCTCGATTCTGAAGATTCCCAGATTTTCATCTCCGGTTTCAATGCGTACCAGAGGAAGGATTACACGGCCGCGATCGATAACATGTCGGTCCTGCTGAAGAAGTATCCTGATACCTCGCTCAGGGATATGGCCCTGTTTTGGCTGGCAAGGGCATATTACAAGGCTGGAAACCAACAGGAAGCAGCAAAGCACATGGCACAATTCCTCCGGGATTATCCTGACAGTCCTTTGAAGGGGACGGTGGAGGAGGGACTCATTGCGCTTGCTGACAGTTATCAGAAAGGTGAACCGTTGCCGATTTCACCGAAGACGGCTCTAAAAACACCCACTACTCCAGAAAAGACAGCGCTCAAAGCGGCTGCTGCTGAGAAGACTGCTGCCGAGAAATTCGCTGCCGAGAAAGTCGCTGCTGAGAAAGTTGCTGCTGAGAAAGTTGCTGCTGAGAAAGTTGCTGCTGAGAAAGTTGCTGCTGAGAAAGTTGCTGCTGAGAAAGTTGCTGCTGAGAAAGTTGCTGCTGAGAAAGTAGCTGCTGAGAAAGTAGCTGCTGAGAAAGTAGCTGCTGAGAAAGTAGCTGCTGAGAAAGTAGCTGCTGAGAAAGTAGCTGCTGAGAAAGTAGC
>Ga0209317_1000193_pt1 | contig 83181 bp, 68 predicted proteins | sample RifGroB2_FD_183994 | JGI IMG/M metagenome (GOLD analysis project Ga0209317, IMG submission 183994) | Soil microbial communities from Rifle, Colorado, USA - Groundwater B2 (SPAdes) (version 2) | ecosystem: Environmental > Terrestrial > Soil > Unclassified | place: Rifle, Colorado | collected...
AGTACTTGTAGCCATGCGGCGTGTGCTCCGTTACCGGCACCTGCCACATCTTGATTTCGACGGTATCGCCGGAAGCGTCCGTCACCTTGTCGTGGATGAACGATTAGCCTTCATGGTGTTGGTACCGTATACCAACAAATTGGCCTTGTCAAATCCTTCTCCCTTTGCCCGGTGGGGGACTCTCCAAAGGGGGAAGTCATCGGGGCGCGGCGGTGTCGGGAGGGAAAAACTTAAAGCGAACCGGTCGCCGCTCTCATTGTTTTATGCTGATATTTTGTTAGGCTGTAAACTGTTTTTGCCGGTCTCCCGGTCTTCAGGGTTGAAAATAGAGGTTACCTGAGAGGTTACTTTTGGCCCAACCGGCGGAAAAATCCAAAATTGAAGCTCGTATGTCATTGATATTATTCAGTAATTCTGACTCAAGAAGTCGGGAGGAAATGTATGTCTGAGATGACCTATCGGGATGCCATAAACCTGGCGCTCAAGGAGGAGATGCGCCGCGACCAGTCCGTGGTCACCTTCGGAGAGGACGTGGCGCTCTACGAGGGGGCCTTCAAGGTGACCCGCGGGCTTTTGTCGGAGTTCGGCGAGGAGCGGGTGCGGGACTGCCCGATCTCGGAGAACACGATCATAGGCGTGGCGGTCGGCGCGGCCATGGGGGGGGTGCGCCCGGTGGCCGAACTGATGACGGTAAACTTCGCCCTGCTGGCCATGGACCAGATCGTCAATCACATGGCGAAGGTGCGATACATGTTCGGCGGGCAGACGATGGTCCCAATGGTGATCCGGATGCCGGGAGGCGGCGGCAGCCAGCTCGGAGCCCAGCACTCGCAGAGCCTGGAGAGCTACTTCATGCACTGCCCCGGCATGCGCATCGCCTATCCCGCCACAGCCGCGGACGCCAAGGGGCTCCTGAAAACGGCGATCCGCGACGACAACCCGGTCATCTTCCTGGAGCACGAGCTCCTCTACAACAGCAAGGGTGAGGTGCCTGAGGACCCGGAATTCCTGGTTCCTTTCGGCAAGGCGGCGCTCATGCGGGAGGGGACCGCGGTCACGATGGTGGGGTACGGCCGCATGTCCATCCTCTGCCTGCAGGCGGCCCAGCTCCTGGAAAAGGAGGGGATCTCCTGCGAGGTGGTCGACCTGCGCACCCTGAGCCCGCTTGATACGGAGACCTTCATCACCTCGGTTCTCAAGACGGGGCGCGCCGTGGTGGTGGAGGAGTGCTGGGGGACGGCGGGGCTGGGAGGCGATATCGCATCCCGCATCTACGAGCGCTGTTTCGACACACTGTTGGCCCCGGTCCGGCGCATCTCGGGACTGGACGTGCCGATGCCGTACTCCCGCAAGATCGAGAAGCTCTGTATCCCCCAGATGGAGGGGATCGTGCAGGCTGTTCGTGATCTGCTAAACCAATCTTACTGAGGAGCTGCCATGAATGAGATCGTCATGCCCAAACTTTCCGACACGATGACCGAAGGGAGAATCGTCTCCTGGAAGAAGAGGGTGGGGGAGCCGGTCCGCCGAGGCGATGTGATCGCCGAAGTGGAGACAGACAAGGCGAACATGGAGCTTGAGGCGTTCGCCTCGGGGGTCCTGCTGGAAATAAGGGTACAGGCAGGGGAACTGGCCCCGGTGGGAACGGTGATAGCGTTGATCGGCAAAGCCGAGGAAATACCGGCGCAAGCGGCCCAGCCGGCAGCCGCTGTGCTTGAGGGTGAACCTGCGGTGCCTGAGGGCGAACCTGCGGTGCCAGCAGCTAAACCGGAACCTGCAGCTGCTGCGGCCAAGGCCGAACCTCCGCCAGCAGAGGCGACGGTCATACCTTTGGCGCCAGCAAAAGCCGAATCTGTTCCTGCAGAGGCGAAAGCTGAGGCTATTCCTGCAGAGGCGAAAGCTGAACCTGCGCCAGCCGCACAGAAACCCGAACCTGCTGCAGCAGAGCCAAATGCTGAACCGGCCCCAGTGGTTGCGCCGGGAGCCGGTGAGGCGCAGGCGGTGGGTGCAGCTGAAGCGGTAGCCGCGCCCGGCTCGCAGCCTGCGGTATCACTGGAGCGGGCGGCACCGGTGGTGCGACGTAGGGCGCGGGAACTCGGCATCGATCTCAGCCAGGTTCAGGGGAGCGGTCCGGATGGGCGCATCCTGCTGCAGGACCTGGAGCGCCATGAACCGGCGCCTGCCGGGCCAGTTCAGCCGGCTGCTCCCGACAAGGGAACCGGCGGGCGGGGACCGACGCCTTTGTCGCGGCTTAGGGGGGCGGTAGCGAAGACCGTCAGCGAGTCCTGGCGCTCCATCCCGCACTTTACCGTGACCATGGACATCCCTATGGACGAGGCCGAATCGGTTCGGCGTCAGCTCAAGCAAGGCGGCATGCCGGTGACTGTGAACGATGTGGTGGTGAAGGCGGTCTCCCTTGCCCTGCAGCAGTTCCCGCGCCTGAACGCCTCCTTCGTGTCCGACGGCATCGAGCAGCACAACGAGATCAATATAGGCATAGCGGTGGGAGTCCCGGAGGGGGTGCTGGTACCGATCATCGCAGGATGCCAGCGGCTTTCCCTGTCGGAGATCTCACAAGCCGGCCGGGCCCTGGTGGAACGCGCACGCTCGGGCTCCTTGAACGAGCACGATATGGGCGGCGGTACCTTCTCCGTTTCCAACCTGGGGATGTACGGCGTAAGCGAGTTTACTGCCATCATCTACCCGTCGCAGACCGCGGTCCTGGCCGTCGGTGCGGTACTCGACGCCGCCGTGGTACGCTCTGGTGTACCGGCCTGCGCCAAGCTCATGAAGGTCACCCTGTGTGCCGATCATCGAGTGGCGGACGGCGCCTACGCCGCAGAGTTCCTGGTGGAGCTGAGAATGATCCTGGAGAATCCGGTCCGGCTGCTGCTCTGAGAGGAGATCTACCAGACGTCATTCATGGGGGGCGGGTCTAAGACCCGCCCCCCATGTCGTTGATGGGAGCTAAAGGCGGAATTAACTGTTTCCTAACCATCTGCTGTGACGGGCTTGCTCCTCCGATGGGAGGGGTGGTGCAGGGGGCGCGAGGGGGAAGAACTTGTAATACTCAGTCTTATAATCTCGCTAAAGTAATGGTTTAATGAGCCGATACGTTTTGGGCCGCGATACGATTCTCAAAACAGGTAGGACGGGGGTTATTCATGAAGTGTCTGATCGTAGACGACGAAATTTTCTGCCGCGAATTCGTGGCCACCTTGTTGAGTGCCACGGCAGACTGTCATCAGGCAAGCAGCGGGACCGCCGCGCTGGAGATGCATGGCAGCGCAGTGGCGACTGGCGACCCCTACGACGTGATCATCATGGACATCATGATGCCCGGGATGAGCGGGCATGACGCGGCCAAGGCGATCAGGTTGATGGAGAAGGAGCAAAAGATTGAAAAGCGGGTGAATATCGTCATGCTGACCGCCCTTAATTCCGCTAACGACGCCATGGAAGCCTTCTGCAACGCACAGTCGGCTGCCTATCTCGTCAAGCCGATTTCCAAGGACGGTCTTTTCAATGTGCTGTCAAAGCTGGGACTTTTTTAGCGATAGCAGTGGGTAGAGGCGTGCTTGCTACTGGAGTTGTTTTAGCCCCAAAGGGGTGCCCGAGCCCGTGGAGTGCTGGATTGCCCCGGGGCACCCCATCTGGGTCAGGCCAGCTTGAACTGCGTGACCAGGGTGCTGAGATCATCGGAGAGGCTTGCGAGCTGCGCCGCGGCCACCGATGAGTCCTGGGAACCCTGTGCCGTGCGCTGCACGACGTCCGAGATCTGCGTGATGTTGCCCGTGATTTCGCTGATCGTTGCGGTCTGCTCCTCGGCCGCTGTGGCGATCTGGTTCACCTGCATGCTTACCGCGTTGATCTGGTTCAGGATCTCCTGCAGGGCGCTTCCCGACTTGGCGGCCTCCTCTGTCCCCTGCTTGACCTCGCGTACTCCTTCTTCCATGGCCGTCACGGCCCCCTTGGTCTCGCCCTGAATCGCCTTGATCATCTCGCTGATCTCACGGGTTGCCTTGGTGGTGCGCTCGGCCAGAGCCCGCACCTCGTCGGCTACCACTGCAAAACCGCGTCCCTGTTCGCCGGCCCGTGCCGCCTCAATAGCGGCATTCAACGCGAGGAGGTTCGTCTGGTCCGCTATGTCCTCGATGGTCCCGACGATGGCGCCGATCTGGTCCGAGCGTGCCCCGAGGCTCTCCACGGTGCGCGAGGTGGCATTGACCCGGTCGGCTATCCGGTTCATCACCTCGACCGTCTGCGCCACGACTTGCGCCCCGCTCTCGGCGGCGCTGCTGGCTTGCTGGGAATTGCGGGCAGCGGCATGGCAGTTTTGGGCGATGTCGTTCGAGGTGGCGGACATCTGCTCGCTGGCCGTCGCCACCGTTTGGGTCTGACACGCCACCTGTTCGGCCCCGCTTGCGATCTGTTCCGATGTGGCATGGAGCTCGGTCGAAGAACTGGCGATGCGCGCCGAGATCTCCGAGGTCTGGGATACTATGTCGCGCAGGTTTTGCACCATGTTTCCCATGGCGGCCATCAACTTGCCGGTCTCGGTCCCGTCGATGCCGGTTACCTGAACCGTCAGGTCTCTTTCGGCAATCCTGTCCGCAGTCTCCACGGCCGCATTAAGTCTCTTGGTGATGCTGTTGACGATCCACAGCGAGACGACAGCGGCAATGCCTAGCGAAACGATCAACAGCGCAATGATGACGATCCGTGCCGTCCTTGCGCCGCTCAAGGTCGTTTTCCCATCCAGCTTCGCCCGCTGCTGTACGTAGTTGTCCAAATCCGACAGCGCCGCCTGATAAGCCACTTGTAAAGGAACCAATTCCTTGAGCGCCCTGAGAGCCTCAGGCTTGTTGCCTTCGCCGAGAAGCGAAACCACCTTGTTGCGAGTGGTAGTGTACGGTCCCCTCTGATTGGAAAGTGCCTGGAACAGGGCCCGCTCCTTCTCCGACACCAACGATGCCTTGAGCTTCTCCATGTTGTCGGTGGTTGCTTTTTGGTAGCCGGCGGTGTAGCCAAGCTCCGCACGTACCGCCTCCGGGCTATCCGCCCTCATCGCCGCATCCATACGCAGCGACGTCGCCGAGATCGCCTCGGTAATGTCCGCCACCGTTTTCATTTGCGGGATCCGGGTATCGAGCAGATTGACGATGTTGGAGTTGAGCGACGTGATCGCGTAAAATCCTGTGAGTGCTACCACTGTGGAAGTAAAGATGATGATTCCGAAGCCGATAAAAAGTTTTACCTTTACTTTCATGTCAGTTCTCATTGTTTTACCTCCGTTTTGTGGCCCATGGAGTATCGCTGCCATAATAAACGACTGAAAGCCTGGTTCTAATTAATTACCTGGATTATTGTTCTAATTGTTGTCGGTGCTAACTAATTTAATTGCAGAATTTGAGTATAGTGCCTCACAACTTTGTGTCAAGTATGCTTTAACTCTACGAGAATAATTTATAGAACAGTCAAACTGTTAACCTAACATAGCTTCGAACAGAATGTTACGAAAAATTTAGTCATAAAAGTAATAGAGATTTAAAGTGTAAATACATAATTCTCAAAGTTTATACCACAACTGTTATAGGTATCCCAATGCTCTTGCAGTAGAAGTACCTACTCACTTTGCGAGTTTATTTCATGCTGATACGCTTGTTCATTCCTAGATGAAAAAGCTACGCAGGTTCAGGTGGTTGTTTGAATCCGACAGGTTCTGCTTAAAATGGAATGGGGACAAATAGACTACGTGGTCTTGTAAGAAGAGTAACGCTTTTGTATATGACAGTAACCATGCTCTCGCGGCAGCACCTCACTTGGTTGCCTAACAACTGATGCGGAGCAGGCTACCGGCTCCGCATCCATATTTGCCGCGTTACCTCAGTCAGAGAACCTGAGCGCCGACCACCAGGCGGCGAGGAGCACCGATGCGCTCGCCAGTGCAAAGAGCGCGTTCATTCCCCGACCGGGGCGCCCGAAGTATCCAACCAGCCACTCCGACACGGACCCTAGCAGAAACCCGAAAACAAAACCGAAGAGATGAGCACCGACATCGGTCTGCTTCCCCTCTGTCCCAAGCAGCGCCAGCAGCGAGAATGCGGCGGCGACGGGTAGCGGCCAGCGCCTGCGCAGGTGGTGCCGGTAGCGCACCAGGGTGATGGCGCCGAGGATGCCGACGGCTCCAAAAACGGCCGTTGAGGAGCCGACCGAACTGTGGCTTGGCAACTGCAGGTAGGCGTTAAACAGGTTGCCAAGGACACCGGAGGCGAGGAGCAGGCTCCAAGCCAATCCGGAGCCCAGATCGCGGCAGAGATAGATGACAAACACCCCTCCGATGGCCAGATTGCTGAAGAGGTGCAGCCAGTCGGCGTGTAGTGTGAGTGCGGTGACGAGGCGCCACCACTCGCCGCCCAGGATCAGGTTCCCCTGGGCCTTGCCGATTTCGATCCAGTCGACCGGGTGTCGGTCCATAATGGTGAGATCAAGGCCGGTGATGTTGTGAAAGGTGGCCAGCAGGATGAGGATCGACAAGGTCGGGAGGGTGTTTTCGACCATGGGGCGAACCGGCGGCAGCAGCGGGGGCCAGTTCCGGTTCTCCTCGACGTAGAGCCGCAGTTCCTTGCAGCAAGTGTCCAGGGTCTCAGCCGGCACCAACACCTGCCACCCTGACTCGCCTCGCTCAAACCGGTTTTCCAGGTAGCGTGCCTGGAGCACCAGGGACCAAAGACGTGCGCGCCGCTCGGTCAGCACGCCGCCGCTTGCGGGGTCGACCCGGCCTACCGGGAGTGCGACCCAGTCATCTTCCGGCCTTTCGCTCTGTTCAGGCTCCGAATTCATGGCGCTCAGTATTGCAGAAAGTTGCTTCCAGGTCACGAAAGAAACGTGACAGCGTCTTCATCGTTGCCGTTTAGGCGCCGCTTGTTGCTACAACCCTTGCACTGATCCCCTCAGCTGCTGCGCCGGTTCGGCCTGCTTCATCCGCATACCTCGGCTCCGAGCCCTTGACTATTGCGGCTAACCTGCTAAAAGAAATCAAAGTTTGGCTTGAGTCGCGGCATGGGTGACTGTTCTGACCGATAATTCGATTCCGTAGCCAGGGTGGGAAATGGGGACAACCGGCATGTTATCGACAACTGTCAGCTCTGCTGTAGTCGCGAGTCATGATGTTCCGGGCGCTCACCTGGAACCTGCCGCAGAGGTCCTGCCAAACTGCAGGCACCGGCATCCTTCACGCAGGTGGCCGATCCGGTTGCGCTGGCATCGCCGGCTCATCAGGATCGGAAAAAGGAGATATGTGAATATGATTACCGAAGCTGTCAAACGCTTTGCCGAAAAGATAGGGCATGCCTTTGTCGCCACCTGTGACGCTAATGGCAATCCCCACCTGGCTGCCGGAAGGGGTATTCTGGCGACCGAGCCCAACATGCTTGCCTTCGAGGCATGGTTCTGTCTTACTACGCTGCGAAACCTGCAGGAAAATCCGAGAGTCGCCGTGGTCATGGCCGACCCCGCCACTGGAAACGGTTACCAGTTCACCGGTCGTGTCGAGAAGGTGGAGGATACCGCGATCCTCGACGGTTACCTCCCTGATGCCGAACCTTCAGGGACGCCTCAGGTACAGTGGAGGCTCGAGGTACGCGTGGAAAGCGTAATGTCGTTTTCAGCCGATGCGCATTCGGATCGCCCTTTGGGCTAGCAGGCCCGATCAACGCCTTCCCGACTGCAGCAGGAGTTCCTCCGCCCTCGGGACATCCTCCTCTGCGACCTCTATCTGACTGGCCGTTCCGGCGCCTGCCGGAGCAGCCAGAAAATACTCGATGCCACCCTTATGCAGCACTGCCTCCACGCGCGCCAGATCGGCTTCGTCCTTCGGATCGTAAAATCTCACCGTGATATCCTCCTTTCCTGAATTAGATTATCCCACAACACCCCGTCCTGCTGGAAGATGGTATGCCGGTGCATCCGGAAAGGGTGACAGCCGCCACCATCCCGGGTTTTGCCGGCAGCAAGTGGCGCCGCACGCTCCGGCAAGCGAGGCTCCTTGAGGCGCAGCCCGTTTTCCGCGGCACTGCCGATCATTTTCCCGCTGCGCCGGTCTTCCACATCTGCAGGATCAAGATATGCAGCGTGATCCCCATGATGCCGAGCGTCATCGCGAGGTGCAGCGAGGTGATCGGGTAGCTAAGACCTGATTTTACCATGGCTGCTCCAACCCCTGTCTGCAGCGCCACCAGGCAGGCAAGCGCAAACAGCTCTGAGTGTCGGTCCTTGAGGCGCTGGTCCAGCAAGGAGGCGAGGTAGAGCAGGGCGGTGGTGCAGAAGGTCCCTGTGGCAAGCAGGCGATGGGTGAAGTTGGTCGCGGTCGGAGTATCCCAGAGCGCCGGGATCAGCGCGCCCCGGCAGGTCGGAAAATCGGGGCAGGCGAGACCTGAGCCGCAGTGACGCAGGTAGGCGCCCAGCGAGGCCTGGGAAAAGACCAGCAGCATGACGCAAAACAGCGGGCCTGCATAACCTGAGAGCGTGAGCGGGGCGGGTCGGGTGGTCCCGTTGCAGGATGTCATGTAGAGGACCAGCAGGAACAGGGCGAGGCCGATCATGAAATGGACCGTGGTAAGCTGCACCGGCAGTCCCTGAAGGACCACGGCCCAACCGATGCGGATCTCGACGGCGATAAGCGCCAGCGCCGCGAGCGGAATCCCCTTGCCAAGCCCCCGGTATGTCGAGAACCTCCGGCGTGCCAGCAGCACTAGAAACAGTGCCGCGATGGCCGCCAGCAAGCGGTGCAGCAATTCCATCCAGATATCGACACGCATGGACGGCAGGAATTTGCCCTGGCATGGCGGCCAGTCGGGGCAGGCGAGCCCCGCCTGCATGCCGGCGACGATGTTGCCCCAGATGAGCAGTAAGAAGAAGAGTAGAGCTGTTATCCGACCTAGCATGTGACACCTCCTGGCGGTGGCGAACTCCCCCCAGCAGCGCGCCGGAGAACGGCGCGATGGCGGCGGTCATCAAGCGGCCGGCAGGTGGGGCCAGCTACCCGCTGGCTTTGGCGTAGTCGACCATCCCCTGGAAGTCGACTATTACCACGGGTTCGTCCCCAACCACCCAGGCGTCGTGCCCGGCCGGCAAAAGGGAGATGTCGCCGGCCTTGCAATCGAACTCCCTGCCGTCGTCCATGGCGATCCGCAAGGTCCCGCAGGCGTGGTACTGGAAATGCGGCGCCTCGCAGCTCAGCGTCCTGGCGATCGGTTGCACTGAACTGGACCAGCGCCATCCCGGCTCCAGTGTCGCGCGCCCTACCGTGACACCGCCGACCGTGACCAGTTCCAGCTTGCCCAGCGGGAAGGTCCTGACTTCGTCTGCCTTGGCGAAACTTTTCACTTCAACCTTTTTCATAGCATCCTCCCGAGGTCCGGCCTGGTGTCCGGGTCTCGCAGCCTCTTCCAGGAATAAAACTTAACATAGTCTAATTTGGTTGCCGGCAAAAGCAAGACGCTCTAATGCGGCGCTCATGGGAACGGCGGAGGGGGAGGCCGTCGGGCATGCCGCCATTTCACGCCTTTTTCGGTCATTTGACGGTGCCGACAGGGAGGGGTGCAAGCGCCGCCGGTCCGGTGCGAAAGGGCGACCCCGCTGGCGAGATCCGTGCCGGCTAACAATCGGCGTGAGGGGTAGCCAGTTATCGTGGTATTGCGGCACGTTGCCTCGCAGCGTGGCGGCTGTTGCACTCATTAGATATTCTGCATGGCGGGGGTTTTTGTGAATAACGCGCTGCCGTCAGTTTCGGCACAGTTTAGGCATCAGTAACATCGTTTCCTGTTATGAGGCGCCGGTTTGCCTTGCTATCGATTCCCATGGGGCATGTGATGAAGAGAAGGGTCCTGATAGTTGATGATGTGGCAGATATAAGGCTCATGCTTCGTTATCTGATTGAGGGCGGTGACTATGTCATTGTGGCGGAAGCCGCCAACGGGATGGAAGCGGTGGAAAAATACCACGAGCATCGTCCCGACATAACCATCATGGACATAGACATGCCCTACATGACCGGGGTGGAAGCGGCAAGGGAGATACGCGCCGTTGCCGACAGCGCACGGATAATCTTTTGCAGCGGCAGCGTCTCGCACCATGAAACGGTTGGCCTAGACGGGCACACCCTGATTCGCAAGCCGTTTCTGCCGGTACAGTTGTATCAGGCGATGGCGATGTAGAACTCCCGCTGTGCCTTGTTTCCCGATTTACCTGTAGCTGTGAATGCCTTGCCGTAACTGTTATCTGCAATGAATGTTATGTTGTGATCCGTTGGATGCTATGTTTTTTTGTGATGAGTATTGTGATCTTGACTTTATGCAATGACTGATGTTTTGAGGGTCTTGAGTATTGTGATCTGTCTGCTTGTATGCGATGACCTTTGTTGATCTGCGGGTGTGATGAGGTATGTGATTTAATTTAATGCCGCAGGAAAAAGTGTGGGAGCCAATGGCTCCCTTTTTTTTTCGTCAACCCGAAACTCGGGCGGCAGATGAGCATAGATGTGCATATTTGCCATCGAAAAAGCCAAAGATTAAAAAATGATAGGTATGCCAGAGGCCTACATTGTGGTAGGCTAGAAAATTGCTGAAAAAGGACCCTCGTGCCAAGCGGCGAGGGCCCCCGCGAAAAAAGTCGCCAACTCCCTGCCACGGGCTTTTATGCCGCGGCCGCGGGGCGGGCAGGAAACGGAAAATACAGACAGCGGACGGGATTACATCTATGACATCAAAACGGCTCGAAACCATATCCGATCTCTTGTCCCGTTTGCACGGGCACGCCTATTTCAGGCCGCAGGACGGGCCTCTGATGCAGAGGCTGACGCAGGCGGTTCTCGATGCTGCGGAAGGTGATTTGGCTGAAGAGCTTTCCGAGGGGGGCTTCGACCTTGAGGTCAGCATCGGCAGCCAGGAAGGGGACAGCGAGGCGATGGTCAGTTTCAGCGTCGATCGCCCGGGCGTGGTGCTCGACTCGGAGATGGCGGTCAGCGGCCTGCCCGACGACGCCCTGGAAGAGCTTGCCGGCTACCTGACCCGTCTGGCGGAAGACGCCGCTGGTGCCGATCCGGAGACCGCCGGCACGACCTTGGTGCGCAAGAAGCCCGACACGGACCATCACGAGAAGGGATCGGCCTCGGCGCGGCTCAAGGTGTCGCCGGAGTGGCTCAAGAGTGTGATTCCCTGCACCGACTACAGCTATGATGAGATTGATGGCAAGAAATACATCAGGGAGTACTTCTGGTCCAGGGAACTGATAGAGAGGCTGTTCAGGATCAAGTCCACCAAGACCACACCTGAGGACCTGCAGTTCGTGGCAAAGGAGTGCTGCGAGGGGGACATGGATTGGGCCAAGGATCTCATTGCCAGGCTCAAGTCGCCCAACCGTCCCGAACCTGCTGCGAAGGAACAGTCGCAGAAAAACCAGGGGAGGCCGGGACAAGGCCAGGGGAAGCAGCCCCAGAACCTGAGCAAGCCGGCAGCGGCCAAGGCGGTTCCGGGCGAGCGCGTACGGTCGCGTTCGAGGCATAAGAAGCCATTTCGCGACCAGGGGAAGGATGCGGCACGCAAGCAGGAGCCGTCAGCAGGCCAGAAGCCGCCGCAAAGCTAAGGCGCCCCTTGCCGGGGCGCCCCTGCTCAGGCTCAACCCTCGGCGCGCAGGAACTTGGCGAACTCCATGTCGGTCTGCGTTATGTGCTGGACCAGCCAGGAGCTAAGCGTCTTGTTGGTCATGATCACCAGCGACAGGGTGGCCCCTTCGGCCTTGAATTCGGCCGTCAGCTTGGCCACGTCCGTGATGAAGCGGGCGTGCTGCGCCTTGTGGTCCGGGTACTTCGGATAAGTGTGTCTCAACTGCAACCTTTCCTCCGCGGCGAAATGCTCCTTCACGTACTCGTCGAGGAACAGAAGTAGCCGCAACACCTCTTCCTTTCCCCTCCCTTCTCCGCAGGCGGCCGAAAGCCTGTCGACCCTATTGAAGATCTCCTTGTGCTGGTTGTCTATCGCCTCAACCCCGGTCGCCAGTTCGCTGCTCCATCCGATGCTCATGCGGTCGCTCCTTTCATGGTTTTGCCCCCGTTAAGCGCTGCTGCCGGCCGTCCCAGGGGGTGCTCAGCGCCTAAATGTATCATTCTCCGGCGCTCTGCTCAAGCGGGTTTTCTCCCGGCAGCAGTATACGGAATCGCGTCCCCAGTCCCGGGGCACTCTCCACCTCGATGTCACCGCCGTGGTCCTTCACTATGCCATAGGAGACGGAAAGCCCCAGCCCGCTGCCGTTGTCCCTTGTGGTGAAGAAGGGGGTGAAGATCTTTTCCAGGTGCTCCGGCGCTATCCCTTTGCCCGTGTCGGCGATCTCGACGACACACCCCTTGCCGGCCACACGGGTCGCCAGACTGAGGGTCCCCCCCTGCGGCATGGCCTGCACCGCGTTCTGGATCAGGTTCACGAAGACCTGCCTGAGCTGGTCCGCATCGCCCCGGACCGTGGCAAGGTCCTGGGCGTACTGCCGCAGCACCCGGATGGCGTCCATCTTGACCTGGTGCCCGATCTGGCTCAGGATCTCCTCCAGCACCTCGTGCACCCTGAACTGCCTCTGGTTCAGCGACTTCTGCCTGGCGAAGGAGAGCAGGTTCCCGACGATCTTGGCCATCCTCTCGGTCTGCCTGCTGATGATCTCGACCTCTTCCCGGTTGGCGTGCTCGGGCGGCAGGCACATCTCCAGCACCTCGGTGTTCCCCCGTATGATGGCCAGCGGCGTGTTGATCTCGTGGGCCACCCCGGCGGCGACGATCCCCAGGTCGGCGAGCTTTTCGGCACGGGCCAGCTCCGCCTGGGTCTGCAGCAGCTGGCGGTTCTTCTCGCTTAGCTGCGCGGTGCGCTCCTGCACCTTGATCTCCAGCCCGCGGTGCAAAAGGCCGATCTCCGCCTCCTGGCGGGTCAGGGCCCGGGTCATCTGGTTGAAGGCGTCGGCCAGATCCCCCACCTCGTCGGTGGAGCTCACCTCCATCTGCAGGTCGCGCTCGCCCAGCGCCACCCTGTGGGCGAGCTTTTCCAGCTCCCTGATGGGGCGGGCCAAAAGTGTGCCGATGCAGCCGGAAACGGTGATGCCGATCAGCGACGTGACGAAGAGCACCAGGTACATGATGGAGTTCACGCTGTTCTGCATCTGGGTGTACGGCTTTTCCAGCATGCCGACGTAGAGCGATCCGATCGCCTCGCCGCGCAGGTTCAGGACCGGCTCGTAGGCGGTGAAGTACCAGTCGTTCACCACGAAGGCGCGTCCCACCCATTTCTTCTTTTCCAGAAGGACCCGCCTGTAGACCTCCTCGGAAAGTCGGGTCCCGATGGCCCGTGCCCCGCTTGAGGCGAGCACGTTGGTGGCGATGCGGGTGTCGCCCACAAACAGCGTGGCTGAGCCGACGTCGGTGCCGTTGAACTTCACCCCCTCGTAGACGATGTCCTTGATCTTGTCCACCAGGGCGTTGTTGTTGTTCAACAGCACCGCCCCGTACAGCGCGCCGATGATGCGCCCCTGCGCGTCGCGCACCGGCGCGGCCGAGATCATCACCATCCCCGAGTCTTCCACCTTGGAGTCGCGCGGCATGGCGTGCGGAGTGGGGAGGACCCGGATGGTGGCCTGGCGCGTCAGCTCGCCGCTCTCGGTCGCGAGCTGGTCCGCCGTCAAGATGGTGGTCCCCGTGATGGCGAACCCCTTGAGAGCCTGGTGCAGGAAATAGTAGTTGCCGGTCTGGATGTCGCCGGAGAGCCCAGGGTTGTGGGCGCGGTACAGCACCCGGCCGGCTCCGTCCACGGCGGTGAGGATGTCCAGGTGCTTTTTCTGCTGCAGCGAGCTGAGCAGCGAGGCGATCACGGGGCGGTTGCCGGTCTTTATCGCGGAAGCGGTGAAGGGGTTTGCCGCGGTGAGGTCGACCAGTTCGCCGATGCGGTCCAGCTCGTTTCGGTACACCTCGCGGGCCGAGTTGAGGTCGGTGCGCACCTTCTCCTGGGCCTGGCTGGCGATCTTCGTGTTGATGATGTAGGTGCCGGCCAGGGAGGCGATCACGAAGGCGACCAACAGCGGCGCCAGCGACCCGATGGTGAGCTTGGTCCTGATCGGGAAGCGCCTGGGCATCAGCGTGCTCCCTGTTCGTCCAGGTTGTACTCCTCTATCTTGCGGTCCAGGGTCCGCCGGGCGATATCGAGGATCTTTGCCGCCCGGCTTTTGTTGTTGCCGGCAGCCTTCAGGACATGCAGGATATGCTCGCGTTCCACCGTTTCCAGTGAGACCAGCCGCTCCCCTTTAGGGGGGGCGTTCACCTCGCTCGCCTGGGCGCTCCTCCAGACCGGCAGGGTTTCCGCCGTGACCGACTTGCCGCGGGTGAGGATGACGGCGCGCTCGATGGCGTTCTCCAGCTCCCTGATGTTGCCGGGCCAGCTGTGGCCCTTGAGCAGCTGCAGCGCCTCCGGGGTGAAGTCGGTGATCTCCCTCTTGATCCTGGCCGCGTACTTCCTCAGGAAGTGCCTGGCCAAAAGCTCGACGTCCTCGGCGCGCTCCCGAAGCGGCGGGAGGTACAGGGAGATCACGTTGAGGCGGAAGTAGAGGTCCTCGCGGAAGCGCTTCTGGCGCACCTCCTCCTCCAGATCCTTGTTGGTCGCCGCCAGGAACCTTATGTCGACCGTCTTCCCCTTGGTGTCACCCACCGGGATGAAATCCCCCTCCTGCAGCACCCGCAAGAGCTTGGCCTGGATGGCGGGACTCATGTCCCCCACCTCGTCCAGGAAAAGCGTGCCGTGATTGGCCGCCTCCAGGATCCCCTTTTGGTGGTTGATGGCGCCGGTGAAGGCGCCGCGCACGTGGCCGAAGAGTTGGCTTTCCAGGAGCGTGTCGGAGAGCGCCGCGCAGTTGATGGTGAGAAAACGCTCCCCGCTGCGGGGGCTGTTGCTGTGGATCAGGCCTGCCACCAGCTCCTTGCCGGTCCCCGATTCGCCCAGAATCACCACGTTCGACTCGCTTTGGGCCACGAGCAGCGCCATGTCGTGGACCTCGCGAAAGCTCTGGCTGGTGAAGATGAGCGGGCTTGACGAGGTCGTGATGCCCAGCTCGTCCTTGAGCGCCGAATTCTCCTTCAACAGTTCCTTGCGCTCCAGGACCTTTTCCAGGATGCCGAAGATCTTTTCCTTGGGAAACGGCTTGGTCACGTAGTCGTAGGCGCCCAATTTCATCGCCTCGATGGCAGAGTTGATGGAGGCGTAGGCGGTCATGATGACCACGGGGACCTCGATCTTCATCTTCTTGATGCGCTGCAGGATCTCGATGCCGTCCAGATCGGGCATCTTCACGTCCAGCAGCAACAGGTCGCTGTCGTCAAGGCTGCGGTGCTCCAGGCAGCTCATGAGCGAGGCGCCCGAGCTGAACACCTCCAAGTCGAGCCCTTTGGCGGTCAGTATCTTGCTCAGATACCGCAGGATCTCCACCTCGTCGTCGCAAATGATCACTTTGCCGTTGTACATTAGTTGTCACCCGTGGTCCACTCCCTCCCCCTCAAGGGGAGGTTCGACCCAAAAAGAAACTCCCTACCCAGGGAAGGGAAGGGCCGATCTACTGAGAATTCCCTACCCTTGGCAGGAGACGGTTGACCTACAAAAAAATCCTGCCCAGGGAAGGGGAGGGTAGGGGTGCTCCTGACCTGCCATGCTGACTGTTCCCGCTGGTGCAGGGGGGTGAACTGTCGGCAAGGCAATCGTAGCGCACCTCATGGCACACGCTCTTACGCTACCTTGAGCCTTTCGAGGGGGAACTGCTGTGGGGAGAGATCCGGTCGCCGCCTGTTTAGCACCCAAGGCGACCGGAGTATACACCATTTCGAAATGATTTGCGAGATCACTGTTTACCTGTTCTCTCTAGTTCACCCATCTCAAAGGTGACTTGGAAATGTCCGAGATAGATGTTAGTGTGCTCGTGAAGAATTTTCAATCGACATTAACAGAAGCTATCGAGACTAAAGCTGTCGCATTGGTGGGCAATGACTGGGTTCTCGCACAATAACAAACATGGAATGAACTCGCCATGCATCATCTGTTGACCTGCGACATAACAGGGACTGGTGCGCAGACTGTGCGGGCTTGGCATACGGCCGTGGGGCGCCGGGCCTCGGACCCTGTCAGGTCGGCCGGCTGCGGGCAGCCGGTGAAAAAGTAAGCTTACAAGGAGCTGCAGATGATATTTATTGCCATATTGTTGAAGACGTTTGCCTGGTTCTTCGCCTTCAGGTCCGGGATGAGAAGCGATCTGAACGGGATGTTGCTGCGGGCCGCCGGGATTTCGCTGTTCCTCACAGTTGCCGACAAGCTCAGCGTCGCCTCCAACCTGGCTTTTGCCGCCATAATGCTGACCCTGCTCCTTTACACGCTGATGTCTTTCGTCCTGCTGCCGGTTGCCTGGAAGCTCAAGAACTCAGCAATCTCTGTCTTTTGCAATGTCATGGGACTCATAGGCGCCTTTGCGGGCGTCAACTTCACCATGGATTTACTCAGGGGATTGCTCCCGTTTATGAACAAATAGCAATTCTATGGTATTGTTTTCCCTTGTACCGTCGCGATAGTTCCGTCTTGAGCCATAGGAGTGCTTGATGTTTAAGAAAAACCCGTTGATCCTCGTCCTCATAGCGGTCCTCGTGCTTGTTTCCCTGCTGTCGTCGCTGATCTATCTCTATACGGACTGGCTCTTCTTCGTCGAGACCGGTTTCACCTCGGTGTTCACCACGACCCTGTTCGCCAAAATCGGCTCGGGGCTCTGCTTCGGCGCCGTCTTCCTCATCTTCGCGCTCGTCAACCTGCATTTTGCCTACCATGCGCCCTTGTCCTCGACCCGCATCCATCTCGAGGCGGGCAACGTCTACAGCCTGAAGCGTGGCGAGTCGGACCATCTGCTCAAGCCGCTGAGTCTGGCCGTGGCCGCGGTGCTCGCCATCCTTGCCGGCAACTGGGGCGCGCTGCAGTGGCAAAACGTGCTGCTGTTCGCAAATGGCATCACCGTCGGCACGCCGGACCCGATCATGGGCCGGGACCTCGGCTTTTACCTGTTCAGCATGCCGCTTCTGGAGCAGCTCAACGCCTTCGCCGGATTCATGCTCTTCGCCAACGCCCTGATGGTGGCCGTGCTTTATTACCTGCGCGGCGGCATCGCGGTGACGCAGCGGGGCGCCTTGCTCGACGCCAAGCTGAAGAAGCATTTGGCCCTATTGGCCGGCCTGGTCTCGCTGTCGGTCGCCGCCGGGTTCTACCTGGGGGGATTCCATCTGCTGCTGTCGGGCAGCGGCAATTTTCACGGCGCGGGTTATACCGACGTCAACGCCCGGCTCATGACCTACCGGCTGCTTGCCGTCCTGACTCCCGTCGTCGGTGCGGTCTTCGCGACCGCGCTTTGGCGTGGAGGCTGGCGCATCACCCTGCTCGCGCCGGTCCTGATTTTCGCCGTGTACGGCATCGGCATCGTCGCCTATCCGGCCCTTTTGCAGAAGTTCAAGGTCGCACCCAACGAACTCGACCTCGAGACCCCCTACATCGTCAACAGCATCAGGTTCACGCGTCTGGGTTACGACCTGGACAAGATCGAGACCATCCCGTTCGACGTGGACCGCAAGCTTACCGCCGCCGACATCGCCAAAAACGATGCGACCATCAAGAACATCCGGCTCTGGGACACCGAGCCGCTTCTCAAGACCTACAGCCAGCTGCAGCAGATCAGGACCTACTACCGGTTTTTCGACGTGGACAACGACCGCTACATGGTGAACGGCAGCTACACCCAGGTCATGCTCTCGCCGCGCGAGCTCTCCTATGCGGACCTGCCGAGCCGCAACTGGATCAACGAGCGGCTCATCTTCACCCACGGCAACGGCATCACCTTCGGCCCGGTGAGCCGGATCAGCAAGGAGGGGCTCCCCGAGTTCTTCGTCAAGGACATACCGCCGGTGAGCCTGGCCGACATCAAGGTGAGCCGCCCTGAGATCTACTACGGCGAGCTTTCCAACGAGTATGTCGTGGTCGGCACCAAGGTCCCGGAATTCAGCTATCCGACCGCCACCGGCAACATAAACACCACCTACTCGGGAAAGGGGGGGGTCCCGCTCGGCTCGCTGGCGGACAAGGCGCTCTTCGCGGCCCGCTTCAAGTCCGACAAGATCCTGCTCTCCTCCGACATCACCGGCAAAAGCCGCATCCTCTACTACCGGAACATAGCGGAGCGGGTCAGGACCCTCGCGCCCTTTCTGCGCTTCGACATCGATCCCTACCTGGTGGTCAACAAGTCGGGAGGGCTCACCTGGATCATCGACGCCTACACGGTCTCCGACCGCCTCCCTTACTCGAAGCCCATCAAAGGCGGCATCAACTACATGAGAAACTCGGTGAAGGTGACCGTCGACGCCTATGACGGCTCAGTCGCCTTCTACCTGAGCGATCCGGCGGATGTCATGGCCCGGGTCTACGCGCGCATCTACCCCGGACTCTTCAGGCCGATTTCCGCCATGCCCGAAGACCTGCGCCGCCACGTCCGCTATCCCCATCAGTTCCTGCAACTGCAGGCCTCCGTGTACGCGGCCTACCACATGACCGATCCCAAGGTGTTCTACAACAAGGAGAACCTCTGGGAGGTTCCCACGCTGGGCGAAAAGCCGATGGAGCCGTACTACACGGTCATGAAGCTGCCGGGAGAAGAGCGCGAGGAATACATCCTGCTGCTCCCCTTCGCCCCCTCCAAGCGCGACAACCTGGCGGCCTGGATCACGGCCCGCTGTGACGGCGCTAACTACGGCAAGGTGCAGGCCTACACCTTCCCGCGGGACCGGCTGGTCTACGGGCCGAAGCAGATCGATGCGCGCATCAACCAGGACGCCTTCATCTCGCAGCAGCTGACGCTCTGGAACCAGCGCGGCTCGGAGGTGATCCGGGGCTCCATGCTGGTGATTCCCATCGAGAAATCACTCCTTTACGTGCAGCCGCTCTATCTGGCGGCGGACAAGGCGGGGCTTCCGGAACTGCGCCGCGTCATCGTTGCCTACGGCGACGAGGTGGTCATGGAGCAGACTCTCGAGCTCGCCCTGCAAAGGATCTTCGGAGCGAAAGCGGCGCCCGCGGCAGCCGCCGCTGCCGCGCCCGGTCCTGCCGCCGGGGCACCCCCGGGTGCGGCCAACGCCTCTGCCTCCCAGCTCGCCCGTGAGGCGATGGCGATATTCGAGCGCGCCACCAATCTGCAGCGCCAGGGGGATTGGGCCGGCTACGGTGAAGAGCTGCGCAAGCTGCAGCAGGTCTTGCAGCGGATGGCCAAATAATTCCGCTTGAGCCCGGCCTCCCCCTCGACGGGGGAGGAACGCTACGGCGGCACATCGACAGTGAAACCATCGGAGAATCTCATGGAACCGGCGCCTTCCGATGCTCCCCAATATTGGCACACCTTGACCGCCGATCAGGTCTTTTCCCTGCTCGACACCACTTCCGACGGCCTGTCACAGGCGTCGGCCGCCGACCGGCTCGCCTCGCACGGCCCCAACGAGCTGCAGGCCGTACCGCGCATCTCCCCCTGGGCCGTCTTCCTCGAACAGTTCAAAAACGTCCTCATCGTCATCCTGCTGGTCGCCGCCGGGCTTTCGGCTTTCCTGGGCCACGGGGTGGAGGCGGCGGCCATCGCCGTCATCGTCTTGTTCGCCGCCGTCCTCGGTTTCGTGCAGGAGTACCGGGCCGAGCGGGCCATCGAGGCGTTGCGCCTGATGGCTGCCCCGGCCGCGACGGTGCTTCGGGACGGCGTGGAGACGAGCGTCCCCGCCCGCGATGTCGTGCCGGGCGACGTCGTGCTCTTGCGGGCCGGCGACCGGGTGCCGGCAGACCTGCGCCTGGTGGAGACGGCCAACCTGCAGCTGGAGGAGGCGGCGCTTACCGGTGAATCGCTGGCCGTGGAGAAGAGCGCCGCACCCCTCCAGGACCCGCGGCTCGCCCTGGGCGATCGCATGAACATGGCTTTCGCCGGGACCGCCGCCAGCTACGGACGGGGCAGGGGGGTGGTCGTCGGCACCGGCATGCAGACGGAGTTCGGCAAAATCGCAGGCATGCTCTCCGGCATAGAGACCGGCCGGACTCCGCTTCAGGAAAACCTCGACCGGGTCGGCCGGCTGCTGGCGCGCGCCGCCCTGATCGGCGTCGCTGCCATCGTCGCCCTCGGGGTCATGCGGGGCGAGCCCTTCGTGGAAATGCTCGTCTTCGGCATCGCCCTGGCCGTAGCCGTGGTCCCCGAAGCGCTCCCCGCCGTGGTCACCATATCGCTCGCCCTCGGCGTGCAGCGCATGGTCCGGCGCCATGCGCTGATGCGGCGCTTGGCGGCCGTGGAAACGCTGGGGAGCACCACCGTGATCTGCTCCGACAAGACCGGCACCCTTACCAGGGACGAGATGACGGTGCGCAGCTTCTTTGTGTCGGGCGAACTTGTCGAGGTCACCGGTGCCGGTTACCAGCCGGAAGGGGCCTTCCTGCTGCATGGCAGCGCCGTGGCGCCGTCCGGCGCACTGACGCGGCTTTTGCGTGCCGCCGCTTTGGCCTGCGACGCGCACCTGGTCTACGACGAAGCGGAAGGGCGCTGGATGGTCCGGGGGGATCCGACGGAGGGCGCCTTCATCGTGGCCGCTGCGAAGGCCGGGTTGGAAAAAAGCCGGCTCGACGCGCAGTTCCCGCGCCTGGACGAAATCCCCTTCACCTCCGAGACCAAACGGATGACCACGCTGCACGCCGACGGGACGGGGGTGGTCGCCTATGCCAAGGGCGCCCCCGAGGTGATACTCGACTCCTGCGTCAGCCAACTCGCCGGCGACGAGGAAATCCCTCTGGACGCAGCCGGCCGGGAGCGGATCCTGGCCGCCTCGCGCCTGATGGCGCAGGATGCGCTCCGGGTGCTGGCGGTCTCCAGCAAGGAGGGGGCGACCAAGGGAAATGCCGAACAGCGGATGACCTTTCTCGGGCTGGCGGGGATGCTAGACCCGCCGCGTCCGGAGGCTCGTGACGCCATCCGGACCTGCCGGGAGGCCGGCATCATGCCGATCATGATCACCGGCGACCACCCGCTCACGGCCCAGGCTGTGGCCCGGGAGCTCGGCCTGCTCACAGAAGGGGTGGCCGTCACCGGCGCCGAACTGGAGGCGCTGGACGAGGCGCGTTTCGACGAGCAGGTGGCGTCGATCCAGGTCTATGCGCGGGTTTCTCCGGCCCACAAGCTGCGCGTCGTCACCGCGTTGCAGAAGAAGGGGCATGTGGTGGCCATGACCGGCGACGGGGTGAACGACGCCCCCGCGCTCAAAAAGGCCGACATCGGCATCGCCATGGGGATCACCGGCACGGCGGTCAGCAAGGAGGCGGCCGCCATGACCCTCACCGACGACAACTTCGCCTCCATCGTGGCGGCGGTGCAAGAGGGGCGCGGCATCTTCGACAACATCAAGAAGTTCCTCATGTACCTCTTGTCGTCCAACGTCGGCGAGATCGGCCTCATGGCGGGCGCACTGCTCCTGGGGCTCCCCTTGCCGCTTAGCGCCGTACAGATCCTCTACGTGAACCTTGCCACCGACGGCCTTCCGGCGCTCGCGCTGGCCGTCGATCCGGCCGACGCGCAAATCATGCGCCGCCCGCCGCGCGACGCCGCCAGGGGGATCTTTACCCGCCCCGTGGTGACGCTGATCCTCGTGGGCGGGGTCTGGTCGACGCTGGTAAATCTCTCGCTTTTCGCCTGGGCGCTCGGCACCGGCAGAAGCAACCTGGAAGCCATGATGATGACCTTCGTCTCGCTGGTGCTGATCCAGTTCTTCAAGGCGTACAACTTCCGCTCGGACCGGCATTCGGTGTTCAGGCGCCCCTTCGCCAACAAGTGGCTGAACCTCGCCATCGCCTGGGAGATCGTCATGCTGCTCGTGATCGTCTATCTCCCGGTCCTGCAGAAGCCTTTCGGCACCTTTCACCTGCCGCCTGAGGACTGGGCCATCATCGTTTTTGCCTCACTCACCGTCGTCCCGGCTCTGGAACTCGCCAAGTGGATGGAGCGCCGCGGCATGTTCGGTGCAATGTGATGGCGCTATGACAGGCCCTCTCCCGGAGGGCACGGGAGAGGGCTTGAATTCCAGTGAGATTCCGGATGAGTGCGCATGGAACCTGACGGCTTAAGAGATATTGAGGTGCTGATCGGAGTTGCCCTCGTTGCCGTGTTGCTGCTGCAGAGGTTCAAGCTCCCTTCCATCATCGGTTTTCTCACCACCGGTGTGGTGGTGGGCCCCTATGCGCTGGGCCTCATCGAGGACACCCACCAGGTCGAACAGATGGCCGAATACGGCGTGGTGTTGCTGCTTTTCACCATCGGCATCGAATTTTCCCTGAAGGAGCTGGTGCGGATCCGGCATATGGTGCTTTGGGGAGGAGGGTTGCAGCTGCTGTCGACCATCACCGCGGTGGCCGTCATCGGGACCCTTTTCCAGTTTTCCGTATCGCAGTCGGTGTTCTTCGGTTTCCTGGTGGCGCTCTCCAGCACGGCGATCATCATGAAGCTTTTGGTCGATGCCGGCGAGATGGATACCCCGCAGGGCAAAATTGCGCTCGGTATCCTGATCTTCCAGGACCTCTGCATCGTACCGCTCATGCTGTTCACCCCGTTTCTGGCCGGTGGCGGCAGCGGCCTGCAGGCGATCGCGCTGGTCGCGGTGAAGGCCGCAGCCGTCATCATCGCCGCCCACCTGGGGTCGCAGTTCGTGGTGCCCTGGATTTTCGAGCAGGTGGTCAAGACGCGCAGCCGCGAGCTCTTCGTGCTGGCCATCATCTTCATCGGCACCGGGACCGCCTGGCTCACCTCGCGGGCCGGGCTCTCGCTGGCACTGGGCGCGTTCATCGCCGGACTGTCCATCTCCGAATCGGAGTACAGCCACCAGGCGCTGAGCGACATCATGCCGTTTCGCGAGGCGCTTTTGAGCCTGTTTTTCATCTCCGTCGGGATGCTGCTCAAGCCCGCCATCCTGATGAAATACCCGCTGCTGATCGCCTTGCTGGTGGTCTCCATCGTCTTTTTGAAGGCCGTCCTCACCTCGGCCGTCGGGGTGGCGTTGGGGCTCCCGCTGCGTATCGCCGTGATAGCCGGGCTTTCCCTGGCGCAGATCGGCGAGTTCTCCTTCGTTCTTTCCCGTGCCGGCCTCTCCTATGGCCTGCTCACCGCGGAGACCTACCAGCTCTTTCTTGCCGCCTCCATCGCCACCATGGGATTGACCCCGCTCTGCATGAAGATATCGAGTCCGGTGGCGCAGTACGTCACCGGCGTGCTGCCGCATGCCTGGACCCGCGGCAGAAAAATCTTCGCCCAAGACGGCGACAAGCTCTCGCTCTCGGATCATGTCATCATCGTCGGCTTCGGGGTGAACGGCAGGAATCTCGCAAAGGTGCTGCAGCACCTGAACATCCCGCGCATCGTCATCGAGACCAACCCCTTCACCGTCAGGGGCGAAAAATCGACCGGCGAGCAGATCATCTTCGGCGACGCCTCGAAGCCGGAACTGCTGACCCACGCCTGCATCGGTGACGCCCGCATCATCGTGGTCGCCATCTCCGACGCGGCTGCCAGCAGGCGCATCGCGGCCCTGGCCCGACAGATGAACCCGTCGATCCACGTGATCGTGCGCACCAGGTACCTTCTGGAGATGGAGCCTCTCTTCAAACTCGGGGTGAACGAGGTGATCCCCGAGGAGTTCGAGACCTCGGTGGAGATCCTATCCCGGGTGCTGAAGCGCTATCTCGTGCCTCAGGATGTCGCGGAAGGGTGTATAGCCGACGTGAGACGGGACGGCTATGAGATGCTGCGTACGGTAAGCAAGCGCCACAGCCATGCCGTGGGCATTGCCGGTTATCTCTCCGGCGCCGAGATCGGGAGCTTCCGGGTCCACAAGGGATCGCCCGTCGAGGGGGAGACCCTGAGGGGAGGCATGCTGAGAGCGAGATCCGGTGCCACCGCCGTTGCCATCAAAAGAGGCGACGAGATCACGCCCAATCCCGACCCGGTATGGCAGCTGAGGGAGGCCGATATCGTGCTGCTGCTTGGCACCCCTGAACAACTCAGGGCCGCGGCGAAACTGTTCGAACCGGAAATGAAGGCCGAAAAGGCGCCAGGCTGATCTCGATGGCAGGAAGCCCAGTCCCCTGCGAAGGGAGGGAAGGGGTGGCAACGGGGGGGAGACAAAGGGGTGCCGTGGCGACGTGATTTATCTTCCCGGCAATTCTTTTGGTTTTGAAATTTCCCGAAATAGGTACAATGTACAACTTACACCCAACCGGTCGGTACGACCGGTGAAAGGAGCCACCAATAATGCAGAAAAAACCAAAAAAAATCGTCTACAGCCCCGGGATTGCCGATCTGCCGCCTCTGGCGATGGACGTCCCGGGACTGACCCGCGACTTCATACACCATTACTCCTACCACCTGGGTCGAGACAAGTACTGCAGATCGTTGCGCTATCATTACCAGGCGCTGGCATTCACCATCCGCGAGCGGCTCCTCGAGCGCCTGAACAACACCCGCGACGCCTACGTAGGGGCTAACTGCAAGACGGGATACTACCTCTCGCTGGAGTTTCTCATGGGGCGGGCGCTCGGCAACGCCATGCTGAACCTGGGCGTCACCGACCCCGCCTCGCAGGCCATGCTCCAGATCGGCACTACCCTTGAGGAACTGGCCGAGGAGGAGATCGACGCGGGGCTTGGCAACGGCGGTCTCGGGCGCCTGGCCGCCTGCTTCCTGGACAGCTGCGCGACCCTGCAGCTGCCGGTCATGGGGTACGGCATCCGCTACGAGTACGGCATGTTCAGGCAGCGCATCGCGGACGGCCGGCAGGTGGAGGAGCCGGATCACTGGCTGCGCGACGGCAACCCCTGGGAGCTGGAACGCCCGGAATACACCCAGCGGATACGCTTCGGCGGGCGCAGCGAGCAGTTGCGGACCGCCGAAGGGACGGACTGCTACCGCTGGGTCGACACCCACGAGGTGCTGGCCGTCCCCTACGACATCCCCATTCCCGGGTACCAAAACGGCACGGTCAACACGCTGAGGCTCTGGAAGGCCGCCGCCACAGACGTTTTCGATCTGGACGAGTTCAACGCGGGAAGCTACACCGAGTCGGTAGCCATGAAGAACGCCGCGGAAAACATCACCATGGTGCTCTATCCCAACGACGCCAGCGAAAACGGCAAGGAGCTCAGGCTGCGCCAGCAGTACTTCCTGGCCTCTGCGAGCCTGCAGGACGTGATAGCCCGCTGGATCTGCCGGCATGGCAGCAACTTCGGCAAGTTCGCCGAGCGCAACTGCTTCCAGCTGAACGACACGCACCCAAGCTGCGCCGTTCCGGAGCTCATGCGCCTTCTCATGGACGAGCACGGCATGGGGTGGGACGAGGCCTGGGGGATCACCAGCCGCACCATGGCCTACACCAATCACACGCTGCTCCCCGAGGCACTGGAGAAATGGTCGCTGACGCTGTTCCGGCAGCTCTTGCCGCGCATCCTGGAGATCATCCTGGAGATAAACGCACGCTTTCTCTCGGAGGTGTCCAGCCACTGGCCCGGCGACAGCGACCGTCTGCGCCAGATGTCCATCATCGAGGAAGGGGAGGCGCCCCAGGTGCGCATGGCCTATCTCGCCATCGTGGGGAGTTTCTCGGTAAACGGCGTGGCGGCGCTGCACTCGCAGCTCTTGGTGCACGGGCTGTTCCGCGATTTCTACGAGCTGTGGCCCGACAAGTTCAACAACAAGACCAACGGCGTCACGCCGCGCCGCTGGCTCGCCTGGTGCAACCCCGGCTTAAGCGGCCTGATCGCCGGCAAGATCGGGGACGGCTTCGTGGCGGATCTCTCCAAAATCGAGCGGATCGCCGCCTTTTCTGACGATGCCGAGTTCCGCAGCCAGTGGCATGCCGTCAAACAGGCCAACAAGGAGCGCCTGGCCGGCCTGGTCCTTGAGCAGTGCGGCGTCGCCTTCAACCCGGCCGGCCTGTTCGACGTCCAGGTGAAGCGGATCCACGAGTATAAGCGCCAGCTCTTGAACATCCTGCATGTGATCCACCTGTACGACCGGATCAAGCGGGGCGACACGGCCGGCTGGACCGACCGCTGCGTGCTGATCGGCGGCAAGGCGGCACCGGGCTACTTCATGGCCAAGCTGATCATCAAGCTGATCTGCAACGTGGCCAAGGTGGTGAACGACGATCCCGTGGTCGGGGACCGGCTCAAGGTCGCCTTCATCCCCAACTACCGCGTGACCGCCATGGAGGTGATCTGCCCGGGCACCGACCTGTCCGAGCAGATCTCGACCGCCGGCAAGGAGGCGTCCGGCACCGGCAACATGAAGTTCATGATGAACGGCGCCATCACCATCGGCACCCTGGACGGCGCCAACATCGAGATCCGCGAAGAGGTCGGCGACGACAACTTCTTCGTGTTCGGCCTGACCGCCGAGGAGGTGGAAAGGGAGCGCCACCGTTACGACCCGGCAGGCATCATCGCGTCGGACCCGGATCTCGAGCGGGTCATGCAGCTTTTGACGAGCGGCCACTTCAACATGTTCGAGACCGGCATCTTCGCACCCATCATCGCCGCCATCACCGACCCCCACGACCCCTGGATGGTCGCCGCCGACTTCCGCAGTTTCGTGATCGCTCAAAGGCGGGTGGGCGAGGCGTACCGCGACCGTGACGGCTGGACGCGGATGAGCATCATAAACAGCGCCAAGAGCGGCAAGTTCTCCACCGACCGGACCATCACCGAGTACAACAACGGCATCTGGCATCTGAAATCGGTGCCGGTGAAGGGATTGAAATAGTTTGCCGGTCCCGGACGTTATTGCGGTTTCTTCCTCAAGATTCATCGTGCCTTGCCGATAGGTGATCGTGTAGCAGCAAATTGATATCCGCGCGAGAAGCGCCGGTGCTGCCGCTTTGATCGCGGCTCGACGCAGGCAGCCGCCGGGTTTGACTGACACTCTATCGGCTAGCAGCAGGAGGAACTAATGTCTACAGCTATCGTAGCCTTGAAAAAGGGTGAATCGCAGCATGAACTGATTCAGTTGGTGAGCTTCAACCTGGGACCTGAGGAGTATGCGGTCGAGGTGCTCAAGGTGCGCGAAATCATCCGGATGACTTCGATCACTCACATCCCGAACACTCCTCCCAGCGTGGAGGGGATCATCAATCTGCGCGGCAAGGTGATACCGATCATCTCGCTCAGGAACAGGTTCGGCATGTCCGGTTCAGACAGCGACCATCATACCCGTATCATCGTTATGGACATCGTCGGCAAGCTGACCGGGTTTATCGTCGACGGGGTGTCCGAGGTGATCCGCATCTCCAGCGGCGAGATCCAGCCGCCGCCGAGTATGGTGTCGGGGGGGGTGGACCAGGATTTCATCTGCGGCGTGATCCAGCACGCGGATCAATTGCTGCTCATGCTGCAACTGGACCGCATGTTTACCAGCGATGAGCAGGATGCGTTCGCTGCAATAGAAGGTTAGCCGGAAACGAAGGGGAGGCCGGACACGGCCTTGGCGGCAGGAAGGGAAAAAACGGGGACCCGGGCTTTGGCTTGGGTCCCTTTTATTTGAACAATCGTCGGGCTGTCAGTTGCCGTTGGCTGCGGGGGGCTCTATGACCAGCTTCAGTTTGAAGGCAGTCTGGAAAAGGTCGCTCTTTCCCTTGGCGCCGAAAAGTTCCACGGAGACGTCGTCATGGCCGACCAGCCTGATCTGCAACGTGCTCCGGGAAAGCGCGAACTCCAGCCCCTCGACCACGCTGTTGCGGCGCCGGTCCAGGCCGTCGCAAAGCCGCAGGATGCCGCCGAGCCTGGCGACCAGGGTCTGGTCGACGGCGGCTAGGCGCACGAACTGGTCGTGCTTCTTTTTGGGCATCGATTTTCTGTGGTAGCGGGCGATGTTGGCGATAAGCTCGCGCTCGCGCGGCGTGAAGCCGAACAGGTCGGCATGCCGGATCAGGTGGTACGAGTGCTTGTGGTGGCTTGAGTAATTGATGAAGTAGCCGATGTCGTGCAAAAGCGCCGCCGCTTCCAGAAGCCGCCTGTCCTTGTCGGTGAAGCGGAATCTAGCGGCGAGCGCCTTGAAGATCTCCAGCGCCAGCTTCGCGACATGCAGCGAGTGTCCCTCGTCGAAATGGCAGGAGTGGGCGAATTCCAGCGTCGAGTCCCGCCAGGAACGCGGCGGCTTTTCCTTGGGAAGCAGGCTCTCCCGGCGCAGGCCCCTAAGTATCAGCCCCTCGCGGATGCCGCGCTCGTTCACCCTCAGCACGTTCACCTGGAAAAATTCCATCAGCTCGTCGACCACAGTCACGCCCGCAATGATGATGTCGGAGCGGTCCGGGTTCAGTCCCGGGAGCGAGCGGCGCTCCTTGTCGCTCTTTCTGCCCAGCATCGCCAGAAGGTGCACCACCTCGGAGCGCAGCAGCTCATAGCCGTGGATCGAATCGTAGCCCTCGCGGCGGCTCGCGGTCACCATGGCCGCGATCGAGGTGATGGTGCCGCCGGAGCCGACCAGGCACTGCATCCCGGTGCGGTCACCGGTGTAGGAGTTTTTCAGGGTCTTGCGGATGTACTTGCGCAGTTTCTGGTGCTGTTCCGGGCTCACCGGGTCCTGCTTGAGGAAGTTCTCCGTGAGAAACACGGCGCCAAGCTCCAGCGAGATGACCTCCTCCATGTGGGTGCCGAGAGCGGTGATCAGTTCCAGGCTGCCGCCGCCGATGTCGAAAATCAGGTGGCGCACCCCTTCCAGGTCGAAGTTGTGAAAGGCGCTGAGCGCCGCCAGTTCCGCTTCCTCTTCGCCGCTGATGACCTCGACGTCGAGCCCGATCCGGCTCTTGATGGCCTGCACGAACTCCGGACCGTTCAGCGCCTTGCGGACCGCGCTGGTGGCGACCGCGTCGATGCTGCGCACCTTGTAGCCGTCGATGATCTTCTTCTGGCGCGAGAGCGCCTCCATGGCACGCTCCCATGCGGCAGGCGCGATGCTTCCGGTCTGATTCAGCCCTTCGCCAAGACGAACCAGGACCTTTTCGTCATCGAGGATCCGGTATTTGCCTGCGGCAAGAGGTTCGATAACGATGCTGCGTATCGAGTTGGTGCCGATGTCGATGGCAGCAAGCCGGTTTTGTTTCACAAGTAACTCCTGCGCATAATCGCCTTATCCCTCTCCATCCCTTCATTCCGCAAACAGGCTGCCAGCTCTGCGGCGCGACCTATTATTTCAAAGCCTTCAGCACGGCCTTTCTCGCTCTCCTCAGCCCTTTGCGGACCTTCTTGAGGCTTGCCTCATCGAGGCCCATGACCCGCTTTTCCGCCTTGATGAGCGCCTTGCCGGCGCGCTTGGAGCGTTTCCTCCCCGCGCCCACCAACTGCGTCAGGGCATCCTCTATGCGGACCAGGTCCGAGCCGAGCTTCTTGCCGCTCTTGCCGGAAAGCTCCTGCTGGAACCTGTCCCGGGTCGACTGCGCCAGCGTCTGGATCTTATCCCTCACTTCTGACAGGTGCCTTTTAACGGCCTCTTCGCGCTCCGGGTGTCCCGGTTGGGGGGCCTGCGAAAGCCGCTTTGCCTGCTCGACGATGGAGCCGATGGCGCGAGGGCTGATGCCGCGGACCTTCTTCACCCCATCCTCTCCTGCCTGCGCGATCTTGGCAAAACTGTCGAAGCCCGCATCGAAAAGGCGTTTCGCCAAAATAGTGCCGACTCCCTTCAACTGTTGAAGATCAGATGCTGTTTGCACCATTTGCCGCTCCCCCTTGTCGGTCATTTTTTCCCGTTATCCCCTTGCAGCCTGGCCAAGGCCTTGCTGCGGGAGGTGATGATACTGGCGCCTGCGGTGACGAATTGTAAAAAAACAGCTTCCCCCTGGTTGCCGGCAGTCTTCTTGAAGGAGACCACGGCGCCCTTTGGCAGGGTGCATCCTGCCTGCTCCGCAAAAAGTGCCCGGGTCAGGGCACCCAGATCCGGTTCGTGCCCGACGATGGCGATCTCTTTTGCCTGCGGGTAGCCGCTTAACAGCTTGCCCAATGATTGCGGCTGGAACCCGGGAGCGAGCAGCGCCGCGACCTGCAGCTCCCGGGTGAAACGCAGCCTCTCTGCCAGGATATCCGCGGTCTGTACGGACCGGACCAGGGGGCTGGTGAGGATGACATCGGGGTCTATCCCCAGTTTCTTCAGGCTCTTGGCGATCTTGCGGAAACGTTTCCTGCCGCGCGGGGTGAGATAACGATGCTCTTCCGGGACCTCAGGGGTGCGTTCGACGGCTTCGGCATGGCGTACCACATGGATAATCATAGAGGAGTCCTTGTAAGAGAATATTCATTATCCTACCCGAGTTCTCTATGTTTGCAACCGCACAGTATCTATTTTAGATGATAACTGTCAAAAGTTTTCGCAACTGTGACATCTATGAGAAGAGAGCAGTCATCCGATGAATACGGAGATGGCAGAAAAAAGGCGAGAATGACTCCCGGTTTGCAGACGATGGGGGGACGGAAGACAATTGAGGGAAGCTGGCATCTCCCTCCCCGGGCGGGGAGGGATGGGATACTTCCTGCCGGTGCGGTTTCAGGAATCAGGCGTTATTGACGAGCAGCCGTTCCAGGTTTTCCTTTATGGCAGCGGTAATTGATTCAGACGGTTTCGAACCACCGACCCCCCTGAGCCAGAAACGGTCGACTGCCGTATCCGCCACCGTTTCCACGGTCATCTTTACCGGGAACAGGCACCTCATGCTGAAGTAATCGAGCAGATCGCCCAGAAATCCCAGCCGGTCCACCCCCTTCACCTCGAGGTAGAGACTGCCGTCGTGCCGGCTGGACGGTTCCGTGACGAATTCCAGCAGCGCGATCTTGGCGGAATTGCGATCGTAGGGGAGCTCGAGGCCGGCGAGTGCGACGTAGTCGATGCTCAACGGATCCTTGGCGAATGGGGCCGATTTCAACTCGAAGCGCGAGTGCCAGGTGCTTGCCGTCACCCTTTCCGCCTCGCCCCGGACGATCCCGATCCGATGCTGGGCCAGGTTGGCCGTGAGCCTGCCGGTCCACCCCGGCGCCAGGAAGCCCCTGATCACCAGCTCGTAGCTGTAGGGCTGCCCGTTGATGGCTTTGATTTCAAAACCGACGTTATCCAGACTGCTGCGCGAGTCGTTGTTCATCGCGTCTCTTTGAAAGGCCAAATTCTTCATATCTGCTCTCTCCTTTGAGTCATTGCCTTTCACGGTGCATCGTGAAAATTGTGTCAGTGATCCTCCAGCATCTCCCGGATGCAGCCGGTCAAGAAGCTGAACACCTCGCCGCGGCAGCTGACGCAGCGTGGCAGATCCCGGTTCATGAGGTCCTCGGCCACGTGGAGGGTGCGGGCGTCGTCGCGTCCCAGGTCGTCCATGACCGCCTCCAGAAGCGGGATGATGTCGTACAGGTCGTCCCGGTTGAAAGGCTGCGGATCGTCCTTGCCCTCGAACTTCGGATGGTAGCGCGTCTCCATGACCTTGGGGTATTTGTATTTGAGGTCCGAGGGATTGATGCTGAGCCCCATGATATACCTCCGCTCTAGTGGCAGCCGCAACTCGACCCGCTGCAACCGGTCCGGCATGGCAGCTCTTTTTCCTGCGCCGCTTCAGGATCATAGCAGGCAAGCGACGCAGTGGTCACAAACCAGGCGCCGTCGATCAGCCCACCGATGAGCGCATTTTTCTTGAGCAGCATGAGTATCTTCGTTTCCGTGGTGGCCAGCTGTTCAGCAGCGGCCGCCGCCGGCAGATACTCTATTGCGTCGATTACCACAGTCATGTCTTGTCCCTCCTTGTGAGCTGAACACCCTTTACACGGAGCGTGCCAGTGTTGGCCTGCGCTCTAACCCCCAGGCAACAGGCCTTTAAATGTATTTCGGCGTAACTCTGCTGGAGCGTTGTGCCTACTTATTAGCCACCTTTGCACTGCAGACAGCAGTCTGTCTGCTGCGGCTCGCGGCACGGCGAAGGCCGCTGCCCTGATGGAAGGGCAATTGTAGATACGTCGGCCCGTGGAAAAGACAAGCCGGGCACATCGGAGTTGAATAGTAAAAGCATCCATAGTACCCTGCAGTGAACAGACGCTACGGGATTTTGGATCTTCACGTCCCTTTCACACTAACAGGCCGAGACACAAAGAGACTATGAAAGAAACCACTTCAACTGATCCGCTGGGGCACACGAATCGTCAATCCGGCTGCGACGCCGGGCCATCTCTGGACCGCCTGATCGATGCCGAACTTCCATCGCTTCTGGCAATCTATCAGCAACTTCATGCCATGCCGGAGCTTTCCGGTCAGGAGCAAAAGACCTCGGCGCTTGTCGCGCAGGAACTGAGATCCTTGGGCTATGACGTCACCGAGGGAATCGGCAGATATGAGCACCACTGCTGGCCAGGCTACGGCATCGTCGCCGTGCTGCAAAACGGCGCCGGCCCGACCGTGCTGGTCCGTGCCGACATGGATGCCCTTCCGGTCGAGGAAAAGACGGATCTCCCTTATGCGAGCAAGGCCCGGGCGACCTACCGTGACGGGAAGGAGGTCGGGGTGATGCACGCCTGCGGGCATGACGTGCATGTCACCTCGCTCATAGGCACTGCGCGGCTGCTTGCGCGGCTTAAGGGGAGCTGGCAAGGGAGCGTGGTGCTGATCGGACAGCCGGGCGAGGAGGGGGGCGGCGGGGCGCAGGCCATGATCAACGACGCCGCCTACCGGCACTGCCCGCAGCCGGATTACGCCTTGGCTCTGCACAGCACCCTGCGACTGGAGGCGGGAACCATCGGCTACGTCCCCGGCAACTTCATGGCGAGCTTTTGCGAACTGGAAATCACGGTGCGCGGCGTGGGCGCTCACGGCTCGGCACCTGAATGCGGCAAGGATCCGATCGTCATGGCTGCCCAGCTCATCCTCGCCCTGCAGACCATCGTCAGTCGCGAGAAAAGCCCCTTCGACCCGGCTGTCGTTTCCGTCGGCTCGATTCATGGTGGTACGGCAAGCAACATCATTCCGGAGGAGGTTCAGTTACAGCTCAGCATCAGAACCTATGACGACAAGCTGCGCGACAGGATAATAGCTTCAGTGGAACGCATAGCCAAGGGTGTCGCACTGACAGCCGGCGTTGCGGAAGATCGTTTTCCCACCGTCACACTGAAGGCGTCGCATCCGGCGAACTACAACGACCCGGATCTGACAGAGCGCGTGGCTTGCGTGCTGAAGCAGGTTCTCGGCGCGGAGAGGGTCGTCAGGACCGATCCCGTGATGGTGAGCGAGGACTTCGGCGCCTGGGGACTGGGCCGCCGTATTCCCACCTGCATGTTGTGGCTGGGCGGTGCCGACCCTGCGCAGTTTCGAGCCAGCCTGCACTCCGGAGTGCCGCTGCCATCGCATCATTCGCCTCTCTATGCGCCGCTGCCGGAGCCGACCATCCGGGGAGGCGTGAAGGCGATGAGTGCTGCCGTGCTGGCTCTTTTGGCAGGGTGATGCGACGCCGCCAGCGGTGAGCTCCGGTGCTGACGCGGCCACAGCGATTTGAAGCAAGTTCCTTTCAGAGCACGACCAATTGACTTGACATGAATTTTTCAACCCCGTACTGTGGGTTCTAATTAAAACAAATAACACCTCCGAAAAGAGCAAAGTCAGGGTAACCTGATGGCGCAAAATCACGGGTCCTTTGGGATAGCCGGATTGCCGAAGAGAGTGAAATTATTCCTACTGTTTTATCCTGACACTAGGACCAATTCCGCCCGTTTCCGCATATGGAAACGGGTTTTTTTGTCTTAAAACCTGATACTCCTGGAGTTTTAAATACAAATGGATAAATGTCCACCCGGTCCCGGTGATGCTAAATCGATACGGTTTCAACCATTTAGTGGCGAGAGGTTAATTTCATGAAAGAACTACTCCTGAGAATGCTGTGCATAAATTTGCTGCTGGTTTTTTTTATGCCGTTGGCCAATGCCGGGGCATCCGGATTCATTGCAACCGGCAGCATGATCGCGACGCGTAGGGATCACACAGCCACTGCGCTCCCCGACGGCAAGGTGCTCATCACCGGGGGATATGTCTATACCGGCAGTCGCAGAACCATGAACAGCGCCGAACTGTACGATCCGGTCACCGGGACCTTCAGCCCAACCGGCAGCATGAACACGGCCAGAAATTCACACACTGCCACCCTGCTCCCCGACGGCAATGTGCTCATCACCGGTGGATACAATTACGACGGTTACCTGAACAGCGCCGAGTTGTACGACCCAGCCACCGGGACCTTCAGCCCTGCCGGCAGCATGAGCACGGCCAGAGAGTCACACACTGCCACCCTGCTCCCCAACGGCAAAGTGCTCTGCACCGGGGGATACAACGGCAGTTGCCTGAACAGTGCAGAGCTGTACGACCCAGCCGCTGGAACCTTCACCGCCACCGGCAGCATGAACACGGCCAGAGAGTCACACACAGCCATCCTGCTCCCCAACGGCAAAGTGCTCATCACCGGGGGAGATGACAATACCGTCAATAGCACCACCCTGAACAGCGCCGAACTGTACGACCCAGCCACCGTGACCTTCAGCCCAACCGGCAGCATGAACACGCCCAGAAAGTCACACACTGCCACCCTGCTCCCCAATGGCAAAGTGCTCTGCACCGGTGGATACAACGGCAGTTACCTGAACAGTGCAGAGCTGTACGACCCAGCCACAGGAACCTTCACCGCCACCGGCAGCATGGCCACGGTTCACTCTATGCACACTGCCACCCTGCTCCCCAACGGCAGGGTACTCATCACCGCGGGAGAATTCATGGTCAGCGCCGAGCTGTATGACCCGCTCACCGGCAACTTCGGCGCCACCGGCAGTATTTCAACACCACGTTATGCTCACACCGCCACCCTGCTTCCCAACGGCAAGCTGCTCATCGCTGGCGGGGGATCCGGCACGATCAGCGCCGAGCTGTACGACCCGGCCACCGGCAACTTCAGCGCCACCGGCAGTATGACCGAGGCTCGAAGTGATCACACCGCCACCTTGCTGATGAACGGCAAGGTACTTATCGCCGGAGGTTTTCTCACAAACAGCGCCGAGCTGTACGACCCGGCCACCGGTTCCTTCAGCCCAACCGGCAGCATGACAACTGTACGCCGTTCCCATACAGCCACCCTGCTTTCCGACGGCAAGGTGCTCATCAGCGGGGGATCTACTGGTGATACATATGGCATCGGCCACCTGAACAGCGCCGAGCTGTACGACCCTGCCACCGGCTCCTTCAGTGCTACCGGATCTATGGCAATAACACGCGTTTATCATACCGCCACTGTGCTCCCTAACGGCAAAGTGCTCATCGCCGGTGGAACCAGCGGCAATTATTACCTGAACAGCGCCGAGCTGTACGACCCGGCCACAGGGAACTTCAACCCTACCGGCAGCATGAATGCGGCCAGAGATTCACACAGCGCCACCTTGCTCCCCAACGGCAAGGTGCTCATTATTGCCGGGAGAAATACTTTCGGTACCCTGAGCAGCGCCGAACTGTACGACACGGCCGGCGACAACTTCAGCGCCACCGGCAGTATATCAACGCCACGTCGTGCTCACACCGCCACCCTGCTTCCCAATGGCAATCTGCTCATCACCGGGGGAAGTCCAGGGCAATTTGGCGGCTCTTCACTTATGAGCGCCGAGTTGTACAACTCGGCCACCGGGACCTTCAGCCCTACCGGCAGCATGAACACGCCCAGAGAGTCACATACCGCCACCCTGCAGCCAAACGGAAAGGTACTTATCAGCGGTGGATATAATGGACTATATATCAATGCCTATTATTTGAACAACGCCGAGCTGTTCGACCCGGCCACCGGCTCCTTCAGCCCAACCGGGAGCATGACAACGGTACGCCGTTCCCATACAGCCACCCTGCTTTCCGACGGCAAGATACTCGTCACCGGGGGATACACAGGACAATATAACGGTGGTGTTCTTAGGGGTGCTGAACTTTACGATCCTGCCCCCTTACCAACAATATCCGGCACACCGGCCGCGACGGCGGCCTTGGGCGTAGCCTACAGCTTCACCCCCGGAGCCACCAATGACGCCAGTTTTAGCATAACCGGCAGTATACCGCCCGGGCTTGTTTTCAATAGTGCGACCGGGGCCCTGAGCGGCACTCCTGCCACGGTCGGCACCTACAGCATCATCATCTCCGCGATCAATGCCAACGGGTCTGCTTCTCTACAACCATTTTCCTTAACTGTCGACCTTGCCACCGTACCAGGCGCTTCGACCATCGGTACTGCCACAGGCGGCAATGCCCAAGCCACTGTCACCTTCACCCCCCCGGCCTCCGATGGCGGCAGTGCGATCACAGGGTATACCGTAGCTTCAAGCCCTGCCGGCGGCATTGACAGTAGCGCCGGAACGACCGGTCTTTCCCATATCATAACCGGCCTGGCCAACGGTACCGCCTACACCTTTACCGTCATAGCCACCAATGCCGCAGGCCCAGGTTTGCCATCGTCGGCTTCCAGCAGCGTAATTCCGGCCACCGTTCCCGGTGCACCAACCATGAGAACTGTCTCAGGCGGCAATGCCCAGGCCACCGTTACGTTCACGGCACCTGCTGCTACCGGCGGCAGCGCAATTACCGGGTACACCGTAACGTCAAAGCCTGCCGGCGGAGTCGACAGCAACGCCGGAACCACCGGCCTGTCCCATATCATCACCGGACTGACCAATGGCACCTACTACTATTTCAATGTCACCGCTACCAATGCCGTTGGTACCAGCCTCCCCTCGAATGCGTCCAACTACGTCAAACCGGCCACCGTTCCCGACGCACCGACCATCGGTACCGCCACAGGCGGCAATGCCCAGGCCACCGTTACGTTCACGGCCCCTGCAAATACCGGCGGCAGCGCGATCACCGGCTACACCGTAACGTCAACACCTGCAGGCGGCGTAGACAGTAACGCCAGGACCACCGCTCTGTCCCACACCATCACCGGGCTGACCAACGGCACCGCCTACACCTTTGCCGTCACTGCCACCAACGCCGTTGGCTCCGGAATTGCCTCCACAGCGTCCAACAGCGTCACTCCGAACACCGTTCCCGGCTCGCCGGCCATCGGCACCGCCACAAGGGGCAATGCCCAAGCCACCGTTACGTTCTCGGCACCTGCAAATACCGGAGGCGGCGAGATCACCGGCTACACCGTAACGTCGACACCTGCAGGCGGCATAGACAGAAACGCAGGAACCACCGGGCTGTCCCACACCATCACCGGACTGACCAACGGAACCGCGTACTCCTTTAGGGTCACAGCTACCAATGCCGTTGGCACCGGTTTACCATCGACTGCTTCCAACATCGTCACTCCGGCCCCCGTTCCCGACGCACCGACCATCGATACCGCCACGGGCGGCAATGCCCGGGCCACAGTTACGTTCACGGCACCTGCAAATACCGGAGGCAGCGAGATCACCGGCTACACCGTAACGTCAATCCCTGCCGGTGGTGTAGACATCCATAGCGGAACCACCAGCCTGTCCCACACCATCACCGGACTGACCAACGGAACCGACTACACCTTTACCGTCACTGCTGCCAATATCGCAGGCGCTGGGCAGGCATCATCAGCATCAAACAGTGTGACCCCCGTTGTCTGTAACGATCCAACTTTCCGTAACCCTTGCCGGAACTGGCGTCGGTAACGTCAACAGCATCACCCCCGGGGTTGCCTTCACATGTACTCAGGGGGCTTGCCTGACGCAGTCTGTCACCTTCAACACGACAATCACCCTGTCCGCGTCGCCAGCATCAACAGCTCTTTTTAACGGCTGGACGGGAGCCTGTACAAACTCAACAGGAGACTGCACAGTAATAATGGACACGGACAGGAGTGTTACTGCATCTTTTGTCGCGATGCCACCGCTGAAGATTCCAGGCATGCCGCCAAGCTACTACAACACCTTTACAACTGCCTTGGCCGATACGGTTGCAATTGCAGCCAACAGCAGCGCCACGCTATACGGACAGGCCGTAAACGTCACCGGTGGTTTCAATCTCAACCGACCGGTAACTATCGCATTTGAAGGTGGTTTTGATGCCGGCTTCCAGTCGGACTCTGGTGGTGCAATGACAGTCCTTGTCGGAGGGTTGAAAATTACCAACGGTTCTTTGAGGGTGAAGAATCTTGTGTTGCAATAAATGCGCAGGGAAATTTGATCAGGAAATAACTGAAGGGCATTAGACATATCCACCTGGCGCAGGTGATCGGTTTCATCCAGGGTAAGAGCGCCATTCACATTAGCAAGGGGCGGTCTTTCTTTAAAAACCGGCAGACATCATGTCTACCCCCCTCCCGCAAGGGGAGGGGGGACCGCTCACATGGGTTCGGCTCTCAACTTAACGGTGGTGGACCGCTCCTATTGAAGGAGAGGGAATCTTCCCAGTTGGAGATTCGCACTTAATCACATCTTTGATCGTCAGTGACCAACGAGGGGTGGGGCAGGGCGTTATTTAGCGACGCTCTCCTCGCTGTTGCCTGCCCGAGGAGGCTGGCCGCTCATCTGAAGGGTCTTCGGATCTCGGCTCGGACGGGTGCTCCCTCATTTCGCGTGCGGGTCTTGGTGCCGCTGCAGGCGCAGCGGTCGGCCTTGGTGCTGGAGCAACGGTCGGTCTCGGCGCAGGAACTACGACGGGCCTGGCAGAAGGTTGCGGTTGTGGTCTCGGCGTCGCTGGGGCCACGACAGGTCTTGGAGCCGGGGTTGCGGCTCCAGGAGTACGATTCCCGGATGGTCGCTGCAACTGATCCCAAGTGCCCGGTCGCGCCTCCGACCGGCCGCGGTTCGCCGGTTGACGCTGCGGGGCAGTATCGGGACGTCCCTGCGGGGCTGTTGCAGCAGGAGGTCGGTCTCCTCTTGAGGGCACCCCGCCCGCTGCGGCAGGAGATCGTCCCGATCCGCCGGAATGCCGGCCCGACCGGCCGGTTGCGGCGGGAGGCTGGGCCGTGGCGGCCGGGGGCGCAACTGCGGCGGGAGACGGGACGGTTGCTGCTGGCGGCGTGGTCGCGGCTGGCGCCGGTATCCCGCGTGTACCCGGGCGGTTGCCGCGGCCGCTTTCACCGCGAGTGCCCGGCTGCCGCTGTTGTCCCTGCTGTCCTGCATCTGCTGGACGCCGTTGGCCGGCTCCTGGCGGGGTTTGCTGGTCGGGCCGCCGCTGCTGGTCGGACCTGCCGGGACGCGGCTGCTCGATTCTGCCCGGGCCACGCTGCTCGATCCTGCCGGGTCGCTGTTGGTCGATTCTTCCCGGCCCTGGACGGTTCGGGCGGGCAGGGGGGGGCGTGACGCCACGATGTTCACGACGCCTCAGGGCATCGGTGCGCAGCTCCTGACGGAAGCGACGCGTGTCGTGCAGCCTGACCCTGTCGTTCACATGGACCACCGAGGCGCGTCTGTTTATATAGATGCCACGTCTGTCATGGATGTGCGGCCTGGACCGGTTCACCCAGTCTCTGCCGCGCCATCCGTGGTAATAGACGCGGTGCCCGCGCCAGTCGAAATCGCGGCTCAACCAGGCGCCGATGCCAAGCCCGACGCCGAAGGTTATCAAGGGGTAGACAGGGTTGTAGCTTTCCACATAGACCAGCTGCGGGTCGTACACCGGCACATACACGTATTGCGGCGAGGCGGGAACGATGCGTATCGCGTCGTCCTCTACGATCACCTGCTGCTCGGCGGTGGAGTACAGGTTTCCCTGGGCTCTCGCCTCGGCGCGCAGCCTCTGAACCGAGTCCATCACTTCCTGCTGCTGGTCTATGAACGCCTGGCCCAGCGAAACGGTCCAGTCGTATTTATCCGCCATCATGTAAAGCACGTCAGGGTAATGTGCCACCGCCTTGACGCTCACGTCCCAGGGTTGATCGTCCAAGCGCGTCGTTTTGCCGTAGCGCCGGACGAAATCCGCCGCTTCCTGGATCTGCTCGGCGAAGGTGGCGGCCGGGAGGATCTGGGCGATCATCGGATCGGGATACAGAGCGATGGGAGCCAGCAGATCGTCCAATTCCTCGGGCGTCAGCAGGTAAGACTCGCTTTCATCAGACATCTGAACATATCCGGGTTCACTCTCGGCCCATGCGACTTGGCTAAGCCCCAAAAGGAGCAGAATCAGAATCGCGGGAAGAATGGCTATCATCTTTTTCATCGGTATCTCCAAACGGCCTTATTGACTTAATGATTCTCACAGTCTAGCAGAACGCGTCGACTAAGCAAAGCATAGGTTACCGGCTATGCTCTTTGAAAAACTTCGGGATCGACGCCGGTGGGTGAGCCATTTGTGGCGGGTGCGACTGACAATGCAAGGTAAGCGCACGTTCATGAAGTGCCTGGCTCAACTAAAAAAACGCGGCTATAGCTTTAAGCCTGGGGTCGGCTCGATGCGCCCTCTGCCAAAGTTAGTGCTACTTGTACCAGATCAGGCACCCATCCGCACACCCTCTGCCAACGAGCGTGATTTAAGGGCCTGAGTTCACGGATTTTTTGGCGGACCAGCGGGTTGGCTTGACCATTGCACATCATGCTGCAGGTGTATGAATGCGCTAAATCTGGAGGTGCCGACATGGGCACGAACGGAATGGAAAGCTACCTGTTAGGGTCACCCGCACTTGCGGTCGGGGCGGCCTTTGCCGGAGGATTTCTCGCGAGCCTTTCTCCCTGCGTCTACCCGATGATTCCCATTGTCTCCGTATATGTGGGATCCAGAAATGCAGGTGAGAAATCCCGTACCAGGTCATTTCAGCTCTCACTTGGCTATGTAGTCGGAATGGCGACCGTTTATGCGCTGCTCGGCATGGTCGCGGCCCTGACCGGAAGCATGTTCGGCCAGATCGCCACCAGTCCATGGGCTCTGCTGGTCGTCGCCAATATCCTTATCCTTCTTGGCTTGAACATCCTTGAGGTGCTGCCGATGCCGACCTTGCCGGGTCGCTACCGGGAGCCTGCCGCGGGAGGGATCTTCGGCGCGCTGCTGGTAGGAGCGGCCTCGGGCTTGGTGGCCTCCCCCTGCATTTCACCGGTTCTTCTCGGCCTGCTGACCTTTGTGGCAACAAACCACAGCGTTGTGTATGGAGGGTCGCTGCTGTTCGCCTTCTCGCTGGGGATGGGCGTCCTGCTGGTAGTGGCCGGAACGTTTTCCGGGATGGCAGCGAGATTGCCGAAGCCAGGTCCCTGGATGGTGGGCGTAAAGAAGGTGCTTGGCCTGATGATGCTGGTGCTGGCGGAGTATTATCTGATCAAGGCAGGACAGGCTTGGTTCTAAAAGAGGTGCTGGGATATGTCAAAGACAACGAAAATGCTATTGGCGGCACTGCTGTGCCAACTGGTCATGGTCACTGCGGGGTGGGGCGTCGAGACAGGAGAGACGATACCCGACTTCGGCATCAAAACGCTCTCTGGTGCAAGCCTTTCCCGTGCCAGCCTGTCGGGGCGCCCCTTGCTGCTGACATTCTGGAATACCTGGTGCCCGAACTGCAGGAAGGAGCTGCCCGAGATCAACCGGCTGGCCGAGAAGTTTGCTGCCAAGGGGCTGGCGGTTCTCGCCATAAACACCGGACTCAACGACAGTGAGAGTAAGGCGCGTGCCTTTTGGAAGAAAAACGGATTTTCCTTCCCAGCCGGGTTCGATCACGGCTTCGATATAGGCGAGTCCTTCGGGATACAGGGAGTACCGACCGTATTACTGGTCGACGCCAGGGGCGTTGTGCGTTACAAGAGTCCACTGCTTCCCGAGAACATGGAAGAGCGCATCAGGCAGCTCACCAGCAAATAGGGCGCCCACCCCCCTTACAGAGGGGCAGGCGCCCTGACAGTCCACCGTGAATCTGGAAGATCCCTTTCCTGCATGATCCCGCAGGAGCGGCGTTGCTGCCGCGATTATCGTGCTGATGCGCTCCTGCGGTTTTACCCGCCCGTCCCAACTCTCCCCAACCCGTTGAACGCTTCTCCCGGTCGGTGAATCAACTCACAGGCTAGTGGTGTTCCTCGCCACCGTGCATGTGCTCCTGCGGCTGATCGTGCATGTGCTCATGCGCCTTCGGCTGGTCTTGATTCTGCTCCTGGGGATGGTGATGCTGCTTCGTATGGGCAATCCTGAGACTCTCCCCGTCGACATAATCGAGCAGCGCCTGGGCGTCCCCGGCGTTCAGCCTCATATTCGGCATGGGGAGGTTGTTGTATCGGGCCAGCAGGTCCAGGGCCAATGGGTCCTTCTCGGCCAGCACCTTGTCGGGCTCCATCAGCCAACGGGTGAGCCAGCCGTGGTCGCGCTTCTTGGAGATATCCAAAAGGTCCGGGCCGATTGGTTGACGATCCGATCCCGCTTCATCCTGCGCGCCGATCTTGTGGCAGGCGGCACACCGGGTGCGGAAGAGCGTTTCCCCGGTGGAAATGTTGCGCACCTTGGGGGCGTCGGCATAATTTCTCTGCTCTTTCGGCGGCAGTTTCCAGTTGTGCAGCCAGCTGCCGACCTGGGTGGCAAGGATATAGGGATTTTCGTGGGGCGAGATCCTCATCCACTGCCCTGTGCTCTGGTTGCCGATGATGAGGCTCAGGTTATGGTCCTGAAGCTTGCCGTCCTTGTCCCCCTCGCTGTACAGCCCCAATTTCTGACGCAGCTGGGTGATGTCGGCGTCTTTGCCGGTCAGAAACAGCCAGCCCGGGCCCGCCTCAAACTTATCGGCGTATTCCTTGAGTATCTTCGGGGTGTCGTTGGTCGGATCGATGCTTATGGAGTACATGAAGACGTCCTTGCCGACCCGGTCGCCAAGGATCTTTTGCACCTCGGCCAGGCGGGCCGTCTCCAGCGCACATTCGTCCGGGCAGCTCGTGTAGATGAAGTTGATCACCACGACCTTGCCCTTAACGAGATCGGTGAAGAAGCGCACCGTCTTGCCCTGATGGGTGATGAGGGGGGCGTCCGGGAAGTAACTGGCGCCCCAGACGGAGCCGCCGTCGCTGCCGGCCGTTGCTGCACCGGCGGGAACTGCCGGGCCGCCAAGCAAGGCGGCGCCAAGCACAAGAAGGGCGATTACTGCAGGCATAGCTATCAGGCGTTGACCTGGCATGTTTTCTCCTTTTGAAGGGCAAGAATAAACGGGGTAGGGGAGCCTCGCGGTTCCCGGAATCGGTCTTTGCAAGTTGGTTCCTATGGATAGGTGCGGCAATGCCGGGTCAAATTTTAGCAGGGTTGTCTGAAAAATAGAAGCACTGATATGTTTGCCTATGAGTACAAGAGCCCGCCCCGGAACGCGGCCTGCTGCCTGCTCTTTCCGGGGCGGGTCAAATACAGGGCGGCCTGGAGTGGCCGCCCTGGAGGTTCTTGTTGCACATGATGCGGGTCGTCACAGCATCTCAATGCTCGCCAGATAACTAGGCGAGACGTTGCCGAGGGTGTCCTTGTAGCGGACCGATACCCGTTTGGTCCCAGGGCCTGCCGGGGTCAGCGTCACACTGCGCGTGGCGGCGAAGCTTTCCCACGGGAACCAGCTGATCCCGCCGTCCTTGCTGAACTGCATCTGCACGATGCTCCCGGCGCTGGCGCTGGCCGAGAGGCTGAGGGTGGCTGCAGGTGAGTCGGTGAGCGCGGCTCCTGCGTTGATCTGGATGCTGCCGGTGGGAAGGGCGGTGCTGAGCGTAATGGTCGCCGTATAGGCGGCCGAGACCCTTCCCTGCTGATCCTGGTAACGAACGGCAACGCTCTTGACGCCGTCGCCTGCCGGAGCCAGCGTCACATTCCTGGTCGTGGCGTAGCTTTCCCACGGGAACCAGGTGACGCCGCCGTTTTTGCTGAACTGCATATTGGTGATGTTGCTGTTGATGGAGGTGGCCGAGAGGGTGAGCGTAACCCCCATTTTATTGGTAGCAGCCGCCCCGCCGTTGATCAGGATGGACCCCGTCGGCGGTGCGTTACTGAGCACGATCACCGAGGTGAACGGGTCCGAGACCACACCGGTGGCATCCTTGTAGCGCACGGTGACACTCTTGACGCCGTCGCCGGACGGAGTGAGCATTACGTTCCTTGAGCTGGCATAGGGTTCCCACCGGTACCAGTTGGCCCCTCCGTCCTTGCTGAACTGCATCTGGGTGACGGAGCCGTTGAGCGAATCGGCGGAAAGCGTGAGGGCGGCCTGAGCGGAAGCCGTGGTCGTTGCTCCGTTGTTGATCCTGATGGTGCCGGCAACGGCCGCCCTGCCCCTGGCGTCTATCCCGAAGCCGTCGCCGGTCCTGAAGGTCGGCAGCGCCGCGGTATCCACGTATTCCACACCTTCCCAGGTCGGCAGGGGGGTCGGCATCAGCTTGAATTGCCCCGGTTTCTCGATATCCCAGCGCAGCAGCATGGAGTTGTCCTCGTGCTGGGTGTTGTGGCAATGTTCCATGTAGGTCCCGGCGAACTCCCGGAAATGGATGGCAATCTCGACACTGTCGAGACTGTCGTCGTCGGGACCAATCCTGTAGACGTCCTTTCTTGCCCATTTTTCCCACTCGGGAACCGGTTTGCCGCCGCGTGACAGCATGATCCCCTCCTCGAAGTGGACGTGGACCGGGTGGCTCCAGCCGTTGCCGCCCAGCTCGATTTTCCAGATCTCAAGCGTACCGTCCCCGCTGAAGCCTGGCTGGGTCGGGCCGTTGGCAAGCTGGGTTGCAGCCGACAGGCGCCTCGGGTCCATGGCGAAGCCGAGGCCTCCGTCGGTCTTGATGGTCCAGGGCTGCGCGTCGGTGCCGTTGGAGCGGCCGAAGGTGAAGGTGCGGTGCCTGGCGACGGCCATCTTGGCCTGGTCTGCCAGGCTGTCCCTGTTGATGGTGAGCGGGATCATGCTGCTCTTGCCGTCAACGTAGTCGGCCGGATTCATGCTCAGGTCCGTCCCGGTGTAGGCCTGTACGCGCAGTTCCATGAACTTGCCGACGCACGGGTCGCCGTTGATCCAATGGTCGGCAACGCCGTCGTTGTCCGAGTCCTGCAACTGGGCCTGGTAGGCTCCGGAGAGGATATTTTCCAGTGAGATCGTTTTGCCGGTGACCTTGCCGTTGGGGTGCTCCAGGGTGTTGACGAAATAGAGCTTGTCGCCGGGTTTCAGGCCGTACTTGCTGAAATCGACCACGATGTCGTAGCGTTCCGCGATCCCCTGGGTCGGCAGCACGCTGTTGTGAGCGGCATCGGCTGTCGCGTCGAAGGCGACGGCGTGTTCCATGATGTTGCCGTCGTTGGCGACCATGTGGAAGGGTATCCGGTTGTAGGAGATGCCGGAGCCCGCCGGGCCCGGTATCTGGCCGCCGGTGCCGTTAACCTGCTGCACCAGCCCGATGGCTATGAAGCGGGAGACCGAGCCGTCCAGAATGCGGAAGCGGTACCTGCGCGCGCGCACGTCGAGGTAGGGTTTGTATTCCCAGTTGACCAGCAGCTGGTCGCCTACGAAGCCGTCCGTGTTGAAGATGTTGAACCAGAGCTGACCGTCCTTGTCCCAGGCCTTGTCGGCGACCAGCAGGTTGACGTCGTAGTCGCGGTTGCCCCAGGGAAGTGCGGTGCCGCTGGGCAGACGCAGGTTGACGCCGTCGTTCAGCGCCTCGTTGCCGCGATCCAGCGCGCTGTAGTAGTTCATCATCGCCGCGTTTCCCTTGTAGACGTTCTGCGCCGTGAAGTCGAGCATGTGGTCGTGGAACCAGTGGGTGCTCATGGTCTCGCGCCAGTCGCCGCGGATCGGGATGGAGCCGTTGTTGCACCCTTTGACGGAGGCGCTGGTGTCGTTGTTGACGCGCAGCGTTTCCCCCTCGCTGCAGGGGAAGGCGGCCCGCGGGTCCGTTGCGTTCGTGTTGATGGTGTCGTAGCCTGCCAGCTGCAGCGGCCAGCGGTAGTCGTAGTACTGGCCGGGGAAGAAGAAAGCGTTGGCGTAGCCGTCGCTTTCAGCCGGGGTGTGGCCGTTGTGCTCGTGTGTACTGATGGTGTGCAGTCCGAAGCCCCGGTTCGCCGAGGGGTCGATCGGCAGGTCGTTGTAATGACGCATCAGGATGGATTGGCCGTAGCGCGCCAGGAGCAGCTTGGGCGGGAAGGTTCCGTCGAAGGTCCAGACCGCCTCGGGACTCTGCACCGGCATGAGCGGGTGGATCCTGGGAGCCAGGCCGTTGGTGGTTCCCTGGAGCGTCGGCGCACCCGGCACCGAAGAGGTGTAGACCTGGTGATAGAGTCCACCGGGGCCGAACTCGCCTTTGCTGTAGCCGTGCATCTGCTTCACGTCGCGGAAGCCGCCGTTCACCCTCGCCCCGGCCTGGGCCGTCTTGAAGTAGGCCTGCGGGTAGAATTCGTTCCAGCGCTGGTGGGAGAAACCCTCACCCGGAGGGCGTCCCTCCGCGGGAGCCTGGCTGAGTGGGCGCCCCATGAAGGCCTCGATGCCCGCTTTCCAGGGGTTTTGAGCCTGGTAGTTCGAGTATTGCGACATGTACGGACTCATGCCCGGCTGGGCCAGGAAGGCCTCCAGTGCCGCGCCACCGGCCGAAAGCGGCGGCAGGGGGGCGGTACCGGGTATCTCGTTCGGGTTGATTTTCTCGGGACCGAACTCCTCGAAGAGCAGCAACTGCTGTGTGAAGGGCTGGGCCCCGAAGAGCGGGCTCGGTTTGCTGTTGGTCGGCACGTCGAAGTTGCCGTTGTTTTGCAGTGCGGCCTGCGGGATGACACTGTTTACCGCCGTATCCGCCTTGGTTCCGGTCGGGCCGCCCTGGAAAGCCCCGTCGTTTGCATCGGGGAGCGCCGCCATGTTGGTGTCGACATAGGGAGACCCTACGTACGGACCGCTCAGGACCGAAGGGTCTCCGGCCGGGGGTGGCGCAAACGAGTCGAGTCTGGCTGCGGTAGCAAGCGAGCCGGTCAGCAGAACACAGAGTGCAGCCTGCATGAAGAAGCGGCCGGCTGCCATGATCGTTCGGGAATATCTGCTGTCTTTTGGTAACATGACTTATTTCCTCCTTTCCCAGTTCGCATCCCTTGTCCTGATGATCGATGACCGACAAGGTCACATGCAAACATACTCGGGAGCTTGAAACCCGCCCGGTCCACCAGGTGCCTGACAGTTGAAATCCGGGTTGGTTTCTATCTAATTGTCTTTTGACTGAAGAGCCTGATGCTTGTCTGACAGGAAAACCACTTTTCAAACTTATATTGATGTCGAAATACTGTAGCAATCAGCATGCCATGCCGCTCACGGTGGCCCGATGCCTGCGTTTAGGCGGGTCAGCAAGTTGAAGTCCCATGCTAACTGCAGATGATGATTGACAACAATGATCATCATAATGTGCGGATTGTACAAAAACTTCTTGTCGCGCCTGAAGTTAGATGAAAGCCAAAATATTTGCTATTGGCTGGTTTTTCTCATACTTACGTAATCACGGCAAGCTGCGTAAGATTCAGTAGGATTTTTTTCTGACACTGTTTGTAGGTGTTTTACCTACAATATGTGAGCGGTTCTTCGATGACAACTCAAGAATGGCTGGGCCGTCCCGGAAATGGTTCGGGTGAGGCCGGTGCTGCAACGAGGCCCGGGCGCGGGTTGTGTCTCATGCTGCAGATAAAATAGCTCTATACAGCTCAAAAGAAATGTGCCATGAATATCAGCTGAAAACTCCGTCAGGGCGGGTGACCTCAGGTGAAAAACAGCGTTCAAAGGAAACTTGCAGCCGGGTTCGGCGTCTGCGTCCTGCTCATGGTGGGTCTGCTCGCCTTCAACATCTCCGCATTGCTGAGGCTTGATGGGCTCTACCGCGAGACCTTCCAGCGGGGCATCGAGATGGAGCTTGCCACCGATACCCAGCACATCGGGGAAGACCTGTACCTGGTGATAGCCAACACGGCCATCAACCGCGACCTGGCCAGAAGCGAACGGCTCTGGGCCGTCGCCAAGGTCAAGACCCGGGCCAAGCTGGACAAGGTCGCTGCGGCCTCGGACACCCGGCAGGAGCAGCGCAAGGTCGAGCAGGCGCGGGCCGCCTTCGATGACATCATCCATATCTTCGAGCGCGAAATGCTGCCGCTCATAAGAGACGGCGCGGTCCTGCCCGGACCGCTCGCCGACATAGACGCGCGCATCGACTCAAGGATCGAGGTGATCAACGATTCCCTGCAGTGGGTGGCCCGCTCCATGTCGGGGGAGAACGCCCGCGCATCGCAGGCCTTTCATGCCGTGCTGTCCGACTCCATCACGGTCGGGATCGGCTTTTCGCTTCTGGGGCTTTTGGCCGCCCTGTTCATTTCCGCCTGGACCACGAAAAGGATCGTCCGCCTTCTGGTGGAAATTACCAAGGCCGCCCACGAGATGGCCCAGGGCAACTACCTCGTCGAACTGCGCTACCGGTCAAGCGACGAGGCCGGCATGCTGGCGCACGCCTTCAGGGTGATGGCCGGCGAGGTTGCCAGACGTACCGAAGAAATGCAGGAGTATAACGAGCGGCTCAACCGCGAGGTGTGCGAGCGGAAACTTTCCCAGGAGGAGGTTTGCCGGCTGAACGCGGAGCTGGAAGGGCGGGTTGCCGAGCGTACCGCCGAATTGCTGCGGGCCAACGGCCGGCTGGAATCGGTGGTCCTGGCGCAAAATCAGGTTGAGCTCGAGTTGCAGCGCTCGCGCGCGGAACTGCGCAGCCTCTCCAGCCATCTGCAGGACGTCAGGGAGCAGGAGAGGACCAGCATCGCCAGGGAGATACACGACGAACTGGGCCAGATGCTGACCGCCTTGAAGATGGACCTGGCGTCGATCAGGAAGAAGCTGCCCGAGTCGGAGCGCCAGCTTCTCGATAAGACGCTGGAAATGTCGGGCCACGTTGACGAGACCATCGGCACGGTGCAGAGGATATCCGCCGACCTGCGACCGGGGATGCTCGACGACCTGGGGCTCGCGGCGGCCATGGAATGGCAGGCCCAGCAATTCCAGCTAAAGACGGGCATCTCGTGCCGGGTCACAAGCGATATCGACAGTTCGACCCTGGAGCGCCGTTGCGCCACCGAGCTGTTCCGCATCTTCCAGGAGACCTTGACCAATATCTACCGTCATGCCGCCGCGGCCCGGGCCGAGGTGACCCTGAGGCAAGCGGGGCAGGGGCTGGTCCTGACCGTGACGGACAACGGCAAGGGGATCAGCGAAAAGCAGCTCTCGGACCCCGCATCGCTCGGCATCATCGGCATGCGGGAGCGCGTGCGCAACCTCGGGGGAGAACTGGCGATCGGTCCCGTTACCGGGGGGGGGACCAGCATCCGGGTGACGCTTCCTCTGGTCAGGAAAAAGGAGTCGTAAGCTGTGACAAGAATCCTCGTCGTGGACGATCACTTCATAGTGCGCAAGGGGCTCGTGTCGATCCTCGCGGAAATTCCCGACACGGTCGATGTCGAGGAGGCGGAAAGCGGGGAGGAGGCGCTCTCCAAGGTGCAGGAAGGGGAATTCGATCTGGTGCTCCTGGATATAGCGCTCCCCGGCAAGAGGGGGCTTGAGGTGCTCAAGGAGATGAAACTCCTCAATCCGTCGCTTCCCGTGCTGATGTTGAGCATGCACCCGGAGGAGCAGTATGCCGTGCAGTCCCTGCGCGCCGGTGCCTCCGGTTACCTGACCAAGGGGAGCGCCCCGGAGGAGCTCATAAACGCCATTCAAAAGGTGCTCTCCGGGGGGAAGTACGTCGGTGCAGCTTTCGCCGAGAAGCTGGCCTACGGTCTGATCAGCAATACCGAAAAGCCGCTCCATGAAACCCTTTCCGGCAGGGAATACCAGGTGCTGCTCTTGATCGCTTCCGGCAAATCGCCAAGGTGCATCGCCATGGAAACGTCTTTGAACGTGAAGACGGTCAACACCTTCAGGGCCCGGCTGCTTCATAAGATGAAGCTGACCGGCAACGCCGAATTGACCCGCTACGCCATCGAGCACCACCTGCTCGAGTAAAGCCCTCCCCCGTTGAGAAAGGCACTCCTTTCGTGGCACATCTATTGCTCTTGCAGTACCCCAAAGAGTCGGCAATCGCAGCCGATTAGCGCAATAGCAGCAGTCTCCGGCTTTCCCCCCCTTTGCGAGCCGTGCGAAAAAAACGACAAACCCGGCAGGAAAGCCAAAATGGCATCTCGCCGCAATACCCATGGAGGAGCGTGTGCCATGAAAAGAACGACCTTACTCAACGTAGCGGCAGCCTGCCTCGCCCTGATACTGGCCGCGGGTCCGGCTTCGGCCTGCGACCTCTGCGCCGTCTACCGCTCGCTCGAGGCCAAATCGACCAAGCCGGGGTTAAACGTCGGCCTGTTCGAGCAGTTTACCCATTTCGGCACCATGCAGCAGGACGGCCGCAAGGTGGACAATCCGGCGGGCCAGTCGCTTGACAGCAGCATTTCCCAGCTCATCGTCGGATACCATTTTGAAGAGCGGCTGGGCCTCCAGGTGAACCTGCCCTACATCCACCGCAGCTTCAGGCGCCCCACCGCTACGGGGAGTGTAGACCGCGGCACCGAGTCGGGGCTTGGCGACCTTTCCCTGTTGGCTCACTATCGCGCCTACCGGCACTCTACGGAAGAGACCATCTTCGTCTGGGATCTGGTCGGCGGGGTCAAGTTCCCCACCGGGAAAAGCGACCGGATCAAGGAGGAACTGTCCGAGATCGAACCCGATCCCGGGGTGCCGGAGTCCGGCCTCCATGGCCATGACCTGGCACTTGGCAGCGGGTCCTACGACGGCATCGTCGGGACTGGGATGTTCGCCAGCTGGCAGCGGCTCTTCGTGTCCGGCGCGGTCCAGTACGCCATCCGCAGCCGCGGAGATTTCGACTACCGCTACGCCAACGATCTGAGCTGGCATCTCAAGCCGGGCGGCTACCTCTGGCTCTCCCACCTGGGGAGCCTCGGCCTGCAGCTGGCAGCCTACGGCGAGGTCAAGGGGAAGGACGATCTTGCCGGCGTGACGGCCGAAGACACCGGCATCACCTCGGTGTTTGTCGGCCCTGAGCTCTCCTTCACCTGGAAGGAGCTGGTCAGTGCGGAGCTGGGCGCCGAATTCCCGGTGGTCAGTGACAATACCGCCCTGCAACTGGTGCCCGACTACCGGCTCAAGGGTGCAGTGACCTGGCGCTTCTGATCGGGGAAGGGGGATCTCGAGAGCAGCTGCTGCGCCGGCTGTTACGGACGGTTGACCTTAAGTCAGCGGAATAGGGATATGCCGAACAGGATCTTGCTGGAGTTGAGCGGTTCATTGGGCTGAGCCGTGTTGGCGTTGGAGATGTGGTGGTAGCGGTATTCGGCCGAGACGGCCATGTCCCGCCTTACCAGGTACTGAACCCCCGTTCCGGCGCCGTAGGAGAAATCGAGCCGGCTCCCCATGGTGGGAAGCCCCAGGTCTACGTACAAAATCCCCCCGCCGGCGAAGACGTAGGGGATGAGGCCGTCGTTGCCAAGCCCGGTGAAATTCCATTTCGCCAGCAGGTTCGCCCCCGTCATCACACCGATTTCCGGGTCCACCACCAGGTGCAGCGGGAGTTCCACCACGTGCTCGAACTGCCCGCGATACCAGCCGCTCCCCATTTCATCGCTCAGGAAATAGCCGAACCTGCCGATAAAGTTGACCGTCTGCACCTCGGTGCGGGTCTCTCCAAATCCACGGTGGGTGATGCCGTATCCCAGCAGGAAACTGTACTCGCTGGAGGCCGCCGGGAAGAGTGCGGTCTGGGCCTTTGCGGTGTCCGGGCCCGCGGCTGCCAGCACGATGGCAAGCATTGCCGTTGACAGGGCGGAGATCTTTGCCATTATCTACTCCGAGTAAGCCGTTTGCTCAAGTCGATGATTGAAGGTGGAGCCAGAGATGATGATATCAAAAATGTGGGAAGTTTTCTGGAGTGACAAGAAAGCTGCCGGCCGCTTCGGTCATGTAGTAGTGCTTTTTGCCGGAACTATCTGATATACGGTTACTCAACACGGATTGACAGCTGATGCTGAAATCTATCCTGTCAATTATCCCAACAACTTGATATGGTTGTGTCCATAAAGGTCACACGTCGGCATCTGCCCGGATGCGAGCCAGGGCGTGCCAGTAAGATGCGCGGCCAGATCCAGTTTCTCGAAATTTCGATGTAATGCAAGGAGTCCCGTCATGAAATACACCGTTGCAATACCCCTCTCCCTGACTCTTTTCCTTCTCGGCGCATGTGCCATGTTCGAGACCAAGCAGACCGCTCAACCTTCGGAACCGCCCAAACCTCTCTCCGTACCGGTCGGGAAAAACTGGCAGGTGATCGAGGAGGCGCCGAAGTTGACCAACGAGCGCCACGAGCGGCTCCCTTTTCAGACGGAAGAGTCTGTCCAGCCCGAAGGGGCCAAGTCTGCCTCTCCCGAGGAAAAGCGTAAAGTCGAAACGCCCCGCTGAAACCGTGTCGGTCATGAAGAGCGGCTGACCCGCGCTTGAGTGATCCGATTTCGCGCGCCTGCGAGCCGCGGCGACCTCACTGAAACCTCCCGAAACTGACTGCCGTCTCAGAGGAAAGATATGGACAAAAAACTGTACCTGAGCGTGCTGGCCGCCCTTGCCACCGCGGCCGCCATCGCTCTTTTCGCCATGCTCGCCGCCCCGGTCGCCAAGCCGCTCGCCTGGGCGCTCATCATCGGCATCTCCACCATGCCGCACCACGCCCGGCTGCTGAAGCGGTACCCGGATCACCCGAACCGCGCCGCAGGCCTCATGGTATTGGCCATAACCATCTGCTTCATACTGCCGATGGCGGGGCTCGTCATTACGGCCGCCACCAACGCCGGCGACTGGTACAGGCAGGTCGAGCAGCTCATCGCAACGATCTCCAGGACCGGAGCCAGCACGCTCGGCCACATTCCCCAGATCGACAGGCTCACGGCCCTGGTGGAGAGCTTCGGCATCGACCTGGCCGGCATGGGCGCAAAGGTTGCCTCCGGCGGCTCCTCCTACATCCTGAACACGGCGACCAATGTAGCCAAAAACCTTTTCGACTTTCTCTTCACCCTCGTAGTAGCGCTTTTCCTGCTTTATTTCATCTACCGCGACGGCGAGAGGGTGGTCGAGACCTGTCTGACGCGGCTGGCTGCCAACCGGCCCAGGGCAAGGCATTACGTGAGCGAGATCCGCTCCATCACCACCGCGGTAACCGTCGGTACCATCCTCACCTGTTGCATACAGGGCCTGCTGGCCGGAATCGGCTACTGGGTCGCCGACGTTCCCGCCCCGATCTTCTGCGGTACGTTGACCGCCATCGCCGCTTTGATACCGGTGGTCGGCACGGCGATCGTCTGGGTGCCGCTTGCGGCCGTGGTGGCCCTGAACGGCGCCTACCTGACCGCGATCCTGCTCACCATCTGGTGCGTGGTTTTCGTAGGCTTCTCCGACAATGCCATACGTCCGCTCGCCATCGGAGCCACCAGTGACATCTCCATCCTTGCCGTGGTGCTGGGCGCGGTCTGCGGGGTGGTCATGATGGGGCTGCTCGGCCTCATCCTCGGACCGGTCGTCTTCGCCATCCTGATGAGCATCTGGGACGATGCGGTCGGCGACATCGAGCCGGCTGACGATGCCCCCCGATGAGCCCGGACTCACCAATGGGCCATTGCCGCCCTCTTTGGCCGCTACTCCTTTCTCAAAATCCCGCAAAAGTTTATACTGAAAGCTGAATGAAAGCTCACCGCAGCAATGGGCCCGCCGCCGGGACCGACCGTCCCGGGTCCGGTCAGGGCAAAAGGAGCGAGGGGTATGAAGAGATCATTCATCATGTCGTGGATCCTGCTGCTTCTGACATCAGCCGTTTTTTCCGGCTGCATATACCCGTACTGGTGGGACGATGGTTACTACCATGGCCACCGCGGCGGCGGTCATCGCGACGGCGGTCATCGCGGCGGTCATCGCTGATAATCGGGTGGCTTTTCCTGCCTGGCTTTTCCGGTAACCGGAGCCGGCAGCCGAATTTCGCTACCAATGAGCCTGGAGGTACTTGTCGTATGATAGAGATAAGGCAGTTTCTCTTGGTACGGTGCATCGGGGTCATTGTTTCGGCCGCCGTGCTCTTTTGGTGCGGCACCGGACAGGCGGCAGAACCCGTGACGAGCGGGGATCCCGCCCTGATCGCCAAGTACCACAGTATCAGGGGCAGTCTGGAGAAAAACCAGTTCGGCGCGCCGATCTACCTGGAGTCTGTAGAGTCGGAAGGTTCCTTGCGTGTCGACATGTACGGCATCTTCGAGCATCCCTTCGATGCCGTCAAGGAGGCGCTCACTGCTCCCGCCAGTTGGTGCGACATCACCTTGCTTCACATCAACATAAAGGCGTGCACCTATAAAAAAGCGGCCGATCAATGGCTGTTGACCCTCTACAGCGGCCGCAAATTCTACCAGCCTCCCGCCGATGCCTACCCGCTCAAGCTGAATTTCCGCATCCTCTCACAACGCCCGGATTACCTGGACATGGCACTGGCTGCCAACGAGGGGCCGTTGCGTACCAGGGATCACCGGATCAGGCTTCAGGCGGCGCCGCTCGACAGGGGAAGGACCCTGATCCACTTCAGCTATGCCTACAGTTCGGGTGCGGTAGCGCGGATGGCCATAAAGGGGTATTTCTCCACCCTGGGCCGGGACAAGGTCGGTTTCACCATAACCTCGCGACAGGGCGGCAAACCTGTTTACATAGGCGGGGTGAGAGGTGCGGTGGAACGCAATACGGTTCGCTACTATCTGGCTCTCCAGACTTACATGGACACTGTCAGATATCCGGAGGCCCAACGCTTCGAATCAAGGATCAGCCGCTGGTACGATCTCACCGCGAGGTATCCGCGACAGTTGAAAGAGACGGAAAAGAGCGAATACCTTGCCAATAAGAGAGTTGAACGCAAAAACCAGATCTTGCTCCAGAAAAGGCAGGGAAGATAGCAGGGGATCTACATGTCAGCCGCGGCAGATAGACAACGGTGTATTTTATACTAAACTCTGCGCAGTCCGGAACAGGAGGTGGCACATGAAGTACCGCATTTTCGTCGCCGTTATCGTTGGCTTCTTTGCCGGGAGCCTTGCCTTTGCGGACAACGGCTACCGGGAAGGTGGCAGGGAAATCGGGCAAGGGTTCAAGGAAGGCGGCAAGAAGGTTGGGCAAGGGGCCAAGAAGATCGGCATTGCCACGGGGGAAACGGTCAAAAAGGCGGGCAAGGCGACCGGTAAGGCGTTCAAGAAGGCGGGGCAGGAAACGGGCAAGGCCTTCAAAAAGGCAGGCCAGGAAACAGGCGCCGCCGTCAAGGGGAAATAGTCGATCTGTGCGGGTGGCTCAGGGCGTGCGAGCCGATGAGCGGCAGCCGTCCATAGGCCGCTTGTCGCGCAAGGCGCCGCCGCATAAGTCACGGCAACTGCCGGCGCATCGGAGGTTGCGGTTGGGCATTACAGGGTGAAATAAATGGCGGCGCCCTTTTCCGGAATCCCTTCAGCCCAGATCCGGCCGCCGTGGCGCTCGATGATCCTCTTGACAGCGGTGAGCCCGATGCCGTGGCCAGGGAAAAGCGCGGCATCGTGCAGAATGTAGAAGACCTCTTTGGCATCGATCTCAACCGAGCCGAACTCTATCACTGCCGTCTCGGCCTTGGCCGTGTATTTCCAGGCATTGTCAAAAAGCTTCCGCAAGGCGATGTTCAAAAGGGTGGCATCGCCGGTGACGCGCAGTTCCGGCTTTATCGAGAAGGCGACCGGCCGTTGCGGCGCGCCCAGTTCCAGTTCCCGGGCGATCCCGCTTGCCATCGTGCTCAGCTCCACCGCGGCAGGCTGCAACTCGATGTGCGACAGTCGTGACAGCTGCATGAGCGCATCGATCAGCTCGTTCATCCGCTGCGCCGATTCCAGGATGCTGTCCAGACTGCCGATGCCTTCGCTCTCCAGGTCGGCGATACAGCGCCGCCTGATCTCCTGGGTGAAGCCGCTTATCCTCCTGAGGGGCGCGAAAAGCTCGTGGGCCACGGAATAGTTGAACTCCTCCAGTACCTGGTTGATGGCGTCGAGCCGCGATGCCTGGTCCATCAGCAACTGTTCCAGCTGCTCCAACTGCTGAATCTGTGCCCTGCTTTCCTCGGTTTCGGCTCCGTCCCCCAGCATGTTGCGGATGGTTTCCAAAGAGGAACGCACGATTTTCATCAGGTCAACAGCATCGTCGTTGAACATGAAAGTCCCAGGCATATGGTTTCCCCTTCGGCGTCTAACACCGCTATTTTCCACTCTCCGGTTATAGCTTCCGTGTCGCCAATGAAACGAATGCTGGCCATTTTATATAAATATAATGTGTTTGTCTTGTAAATTATTTTTTAATGTGTCTATTGCCGTTATCGATCAATCAAAAGGGAAGGAGCGCGATGTCAGCAGCGCTGGTCGAACTGAAGGGGATCTGCAAAAGTTTTCGGGAAGGGGAGCGGGAGCGCACCGTCTTTCACGACGCCTCGCTCGTCGTCGCACCCGGGGAATGGGTGTTTCTGCTGGGGCGAAGCGGCTCGGGGAAGTCCACCCTGTTGAACCTGATAAGCGGCATCGACCTGCCGGACCGAGGCGATGTGGTGGTCGATGACAGGGCGCTGAACCGTCTGAACGAACGGGAGCGGACCCTTTTCCGACGCAACAGCATCGGCTTCGTCTTCCAGTTCTACAACCTGATTCCCACCCTCTCCGTCGAAGAGAACATCCTGCTGCCACTGGAACTTACCAGGCGGCTGACCCCTTTACTGCGCGGCAGGGCCCGGGAGCTCCTGGAGCAGGTCGGGCTTTCGGAGCGTGCCGCCAGTTTCCCGGACCGGCTCTCCGGAGGTGAGCAGCAGCGCGTCGCAGTGGCGCGCGCCCTGGTCCATGAGCCCAAGCTGGTACTTGCCGACGAGCCGACCGGCAACCTCGATGCCGAGACCGGTCGTCAGGTTCTCGATCTATTCCAGCGACTGGTGCGCGACACCGGCACCACGATGCTGCTCGTCACCCACAGCAGCGAGGTGGCCCGCCTGGCGGACCGCGTGCTGACCATCAGGGATGGCCGGCTGGTCGAGACCGGATGCGGTGCGGGAGTCGAGCCGTGATCCTGTGGCGGGCCGGGCTGCGAAACGTGCTGCGCCACCCGTGGCTGACGGTGCTCGCCGTGGTCGGGGTCTCTTTGGGCGTCGCCGTGGTGAGCGCGGTCGACATCGCCAACGAGGCGGCCCAGCGCTCCTTCCGGATCGCCGCCGAAACGGTTGCGGGGAGGGCGACCCACCAGGTGGTCGGCGGCCCTGCCGGCCTCCCGGACCGGCTCTACAAAACCATCCGGGTCGACAGGCATTTTCGGGGCTGCGCCCCCGTGGTAACGGGGCATCTGCAGTTTAAAGGGAAGAGCTCCGCCACCTTCCAGCTGATCGGCATCGATCCCTTCGCCGAGCCTCCCATCCGCAGCTTCAGCTCCCAATTCACCGACGCCAAAGTGGTAACCGAACTTCTGGGCCGACCGGGCACCGTCCTCATGCTGAGGCAGACGGCCAGGCAACTCGGCTTGCGGCGCGGGGAGAGTTTCGTCGTCGAGGCGGCCGGCGTGAGGCGCGAGCTGGTCCTCGCGGGCCTTCTGGAGGCGCCCGACGAGGTCTCCCGGCTCGGGCTCGCCTCGGTGCTCATTGCCGACATCAGCACCGCCCAGGAACTTTTCGCCATGCCGGGGCGGCTCTCCCGCATCGACCTCGTCATCCCGGAGGGGGGCGCCGCAGCCTCGCTTCTCGGGGAAATCCGCTCCCTGCTGCCGCCCGGGGCCGAGCTGATACCGGCGGGCGCTCGGGCCGGCGCACTGGAGCGCATGACCCGGGCCTTCCGGCTCAACCTCACCGCTTTGAGCCTCCTCGCCCTCATGGTCGGCATGTTTCTCATCTACAACACCATGACCTTCTCGGTGGTCCGCAGGCGGCGGCTGATCGGCCTGCTGCGCGCACTCGGGGTGAGCCGCAGGGAGATCTTCGCCATGATCCTTTGCGAGGCGTCCCTCATCGGTGTCGCCGGCACGGTGGTCGGCCTTGTCTGCGGCAACCTGCTGGGGGCGGAGCTGACCCGGCTGGTGACAAGGACCATAAACGACCTGTATTTCGCGATGGAGCTGCACCGTATGCCGCTTTTGCCGGCCACCCTGGCCAAGGGGGCCGTCCTGGGCGTTGTCGCGACCATCGCCGCGGCCTGTCCCGCCGCCCTGGAGGCGACAGGTGCCCCGCCCCGGGCCGTCCTCTCCCGCTCCGCCCTCGAGGCGCGCCGCCGCAAGGGGGTGCCGATGGCGGCCGGCTGCGGCCTTGCCGTCATGCTCCTGGGAGCGGCGCTGCTCCTCTTCGAGAGAGGCGGCATTCCCGGCGGCTTCGCCGGACTCTTCGCCATCATCATCGGCTACGCCCTGGTCATCCCGGCCGCCGTGGTAGTTTTGACCGGCGCGCTGCGTCCCGCCATGGCGCTTTGTTTCGGCGTGATCGGCAGGATGGCCGCGCGCGGGGTGGCCGTTTCGCTTTCGCGCACCGGGGTGGCGACTGCCGCACTGGTCGTCGCAGTGGCCGCCGGCATCGGCGTGGGCATAATGGTCGGAGGTTTCCGGCTCACCGTCCAGAGCTGGCTGCAGAGCTGGCTGCAGGCCGATGTCTACGTGAGAAGCGCCGACAGCGGTGGCGGGCGTTACCGGCCGTCGCTCGACCCGGCGCTCGTCGAGCGGCTCAGCGCTCTCCCCGGGGCGCAGGACTACACCCTGTCGCGCCGCGTCGTCATCGAGGGCGCCGCAGGTTCGACCGAGGTCTTCGCCGTCGGGATCCCGCGGGCCGTCTTCCTGAAATACCCGTTCAAGCAGGGCAACCCCGAAGCCGCCTGGGAGAGCTTCAGCCGGGGCGACTGCGTGCTGGTGTCCGAGCCCTACAGCTACCGCAACCGACTGCGCACCGGGGATCGGCTCCTGCTTAGGACCGAGCGTGGCGAGCGCCCCTTTGCCGTCTGCGGCATCATCTACGACTACGGCTCAGACACCGGGATCGTCATCATGAGCCGCTCCGCCTATCTGAAAAACTTCGACGACCCTGGGGTGGACGGCATGTCGTTTTACGCCAGGGCAGGGGTAACCCCGGCGGAACTCGGCAGGCAGATACGGCTAAGGGGAGGGGAGAGCAGGATCACCGTGATCTCCAACAGCGAGCTGAGAAAGGCGACCGTCGAGGTTTTCGACCGGACCTTCGCCATCACCGGCGTGCTCAGGATACTCACCCTGGGCGTCGCCTTCGTCGGCATCCTGTCGGCACTGATGGCGATGCAGGTGGAAAGGGCCCGGGAGCTCGCGGTACTGAGGGCCATCGGGCTCACGCCGCGTCAGGTCTGGGGGGTGGTCTGCGGCGAGACGGCGCTGATCGGGCTCATAGCCGGTTTGCTGTCGCTTCCCCTTGGCATACTGGAGGCAGTGATCCTCATTTACGTGGTGAACCTGCGCTCCTTTGGCTGGACCATGCAGCTGGCAATAGAACCGGCCTACCTGGTCCAGGCGGTGATCCTGTCGCTGTCGGCGGCGCTTCTTGCCGGGATCTATCCCTCCATCATGATAGCGCGGTCCTCTACGGCCCAGGCGCTCAAAGAGGAGCAGTAGCGATGCGCCGCCTCTCATTTGCCGCCATCGCAGTCGTCGTCCTGCTCCTCCCTTTGCTGTATCGGGGCGGGCGGAGCAAGATGGTGCCGCAACAGCGCAAGGCGCTCAGCGTCAACCAGGTGCTGGGCGGCGCTGCGGCCCAGGGGTTTGCCCGGGCCACGGCGCCGCGCCGCTTCACCTTTCCCGAGGACCACGGCCCGCACACGGGATTTCGCAACGAGTGGTGGTACTTTACCGGGAACCTGAAGAGTCCGGCAGGGCGCAGCTTCGGCTACCAGCTCACCTTCTTCCGGGTGGCGCTCGCGCCGCATCCGGCAGCGAGGAAATCCGAATGGGGCACCAACGAGCTGTTCATGGCGCACTTCGCCCTCACCGACGTCGACGGCAAGCGGTTCCGCTACGCCGAGCGCTTCAGCCGTGCCGCACTGGGGCTGGCCGGCGCGGGCGGACGTCCGCTTGCCATCCGGCTGGAGGATTGGTCCGCGCTGGAAACCTCGGGGCGCCCCTGGAGCATGAAACTCAGCGCAGCCGACGCCGATATGGCCATCGATCTGGACCTGACGGCGCTGAAGGGCGAGATCCTGAACGGCGATGCGGGGCTCAGCCGCAAGAGCGGCACCACCGGCAACGCCTCCTATTACTACAGCGTGCCGCGCATGAAGACCTCCGGCACCGTCCGCGCAGGCAAGGAGAGCTTCAGCGTGACCGGGCTCTCCTGGCTGGACCGGGAATGGAGCACCAGTGCCCTGGAGCCGGATCAGGTGGGGTGGGACTGGTTTGCCCTGCAGCTTGATGACGGCCGGGACCTCATGTTCTACCGGCTCAGGCGGCGCGACGGCAGCAGCGATCCCTTCTCAGGCGGCACCCTCGTGGCCGCCGACGGGACCAGCAGGCATCTGGGGCGCGACGAGGTGCGCCTGGAGATCGTCCGCTGGTGGACCAGTCCCGCAACCGGGGCCAGGTATCCGGCCCTGTGGCGCATGCGCATGCCGTCGCAGGGCATCGACCTGGAGATCGCGCCGAGGCTCGCAGACCAGGAGCTTGTTACCGGCTTTCGTTACTGGGAGGGGGCAGTTGGCGTCAGGGGTGGCGCCCGCAGCGTCGGCGGTTCCGGGTACCTGGAGATGACGGGGTATTAGCTGACCGGACTAGCGTCAATCGTTAGCTTGATAAAGTAGGGGACGTGAGCGCGCCGAGGTGCCGAGAGCCGACGACGTGAAGTCGTTTCCCAAACGTGTTATACCTGAACCGCGTGAACGACGGAATTTGTTTTAAGCCACTCCGAAAAACCTGCTTCCTGGATTTCGCCTGCAGCCAAAGCTGACACGGCTGCGACAGCTTCATCCTCATGCGCCATCAATTCCCATCCGTTCAGATCAAGAAAAACGTAAGCAGCAAGAAACCCCGTACGTTTATTGCCGGCCACGAAAGGATGGTTCCGAACGATGCCGAAAGCATAGGCGGCGGCTAGATCAAACACGGAAGGATAGCCATAGGCGACTTGGTTTTGTGGACAGGCAAGAGCCGACGACAATAAACCGGCGTCGCGGACGCCAAGGCTTCCGCCGATCAACTACGTCTCCCTCTCGCCCCCTTCACAACCATGCCTGAAAAAATGCGAAAACTGGCTCCGTCCCAGATCGCCCCTCGCCCTGCGCCTCGATAGAGTTGATGCGGGATGCTCCTTGCTTACCCGTCAATGGTCCGCCGGTGCCGGAATTATTCCCACCGATTCTGCGGGAAAACCCCTCATTGTAAAAAAATAAGTCTAATTAAACTAAAGTTCATTGATGGAATTCCGAAGCGTAAGGTGTAAACAAACGCCAGAAGTCGCAGGAGACCAACAACGACCTCATCAGGGAGATGGAGAAGCCTTTGGATACGATATACCCGGCAAGAACCTGTTCGTATCCGGAACACCGGAGCTGAAGCTGCCGTTAATGGCTGGCTTTAACGGGTAAATTAAGGGGGTAGCTCATGAGTTGGCTCAAGAACATGAAGATCGGGACAAAGCTGGGTCTGGGGTTCGGGACGATCCTGGTTCTCTTCGTCGGCGCAGTTGCGGTAACGTCATTGATGCTGGAGAGGGTGAAGGGCGATTCCGAACAGGTGGCAAACGAAACGGTCCCGTATCTTATGCGCGCCTATGAGTTGGATATCGCAACAATAAGCATGTCGGAGGCTTTTACAGATATTTCCGCAACCCATAACGCCGACGGCTTCAAGGAGGCGGAAATGAAGGCGGTTGAGTTCCGGGAGGGACTGTCGAAGTTTAAGGAGATGTTCAAAAGTGAGAATGATGTAAAGTCTCTCAAGGAGGTTGAGGGTATTGAAGCAAGCTTCGAAAAGTTCTACGCATCAGGGAAAAGGATGGCTCAAGTCTATGTTTCCCAAGGAATGGTACAGGGAAATGAAATGATGGAAAGCTTTGACAAGGATCGCGAGGGGATAATCGCGGGAATCGAAAAGCTGCAGAAGTCCCAGGTAGACGAGGCAAAGGCGAACACGAACGGAGTCGTCAAGGCCGTTCGGAAAGTCATGTCACTGCTCTTCGTAGTGTGCGGGATATCGATGGTGTCGGGGATCCTCATCGCCATTTTCGTCACCCGCGGTGTCACCCGTCCGCTTCGGGAGGCGGTGGACGCCTCCAATAAGCTCGCAGAAGGGGACCTGACGGTCGCTACCGAGTCAAACAGCAAGGACGAAACCGGCCAACTCCTGGCTGCCATGGGGAAGATGGTGAATAAACTGAAGGAAATCGTATCCGAAGTGAAACTTGCCACCGACAACGTAGCGTCCGGTAGCCAGCAACTCTCCTCCGGCTCCGAGGAGATGTCCCAGGGGGCGAGCGAACAGGCTGCGGCAGCTGAGGAAGTTTCTTCCAGCATGGAGCAGATGGGTTCCAATATCCGGCAGAATGCCGATAATGCAATCCAGACCGAAAAAATTGCCCTCAAGTCGGCTGCGGATGCCCGGGAGGGGGGGGCGGCTGTCCTGCAAACTGTCGTTGCCATGAAAGAGATAGCCGGCAAGATCAATATCATAGAGGAGATCGCCCGACAGACCAACCTCCTGGCGCTCAACGCGGCCATCGAGGCAGCAAGGGCAGGCGAACACGGCAAGGGGTTCGCTGTCGTGGCAAGCGAGGTGAGAAAGCTGGCCGAACGGAGCCAAAAGGCTGCTTCCGAGATCTCAGAGCTATCTTCCAGCAGTGTCGACATTGCGGTGAAGGCGGGTGAACTGCTGGCGAAGATGGTGCCGGACATCCAGAAGACCGCCGAACTGGTCCAGGAGATCAGCGCCTCCAGTCGCGAGCAGGACACCGGCGCCCAGCAGATCAACAAGGCGGTCCAGCAACTCGATCAGGTTATCCAGCAAAATGCCGGAGCTTCAGAGGAGATGTCCTCAACCGCCGAGGAACTGGCATCCCAGGCCGAGCAGTTGCAGAGCACCATTGCCTTCTTCAAAACAGACGAGCGCAACACCGTGAAGCTTCCCAAGACACAAAAGATCACAGTCCAGCATCTGACACGTGCCAAGACCAAGGCCTCACCGAAAGCGGGAATCTCCTCGGTCACCGCAAGTGTCGTTGGCACCGACCTGCTGATGGAAGGCGACAGCCCATCAGATGATGCTTACGTGAATTTCTAGCAAAGAGACCCAATACTCGATTGAGGACGTGTTTGGACCATTTCCTGGCAGAACCAGACAACGGTAATACGCCCAAAGATACAGTCGAGGTCCAGTGAGACTTGGAACACTCAAAAAATCGCGCTTCTCGTTGTGTTCGCCGGGTGGTGGCAAGAAGGGGTGCAGGATTGCAATGGGATGACTGGCTGGGGTTTGGGCTTGTAACGATGCAAAACGTGGGAATGTTACTTACAGGTTACCTGGACGGTTTTTTCAACTAAAAAAGGGGTTAGCCTGTTTAGCCAACCCCTTGGAATTGATGGTGGAGCTACGCGGGATCGAACCGCGGACCTCTTGAATGCCATTCAAGCGCTCTCCCAACTGAGCTACAGCCCCATCGAAGGAGTCCTGTTTATAGCAAAGAGGCCCCTTAGTGTCAACGCTTTTTTTCATATTAAAAGCTTCAATTTCATCCTTGACCTCAAATCACTCATCCGTTATACTCCCCGGACATTTCAGCCGGAGTGGTGAAACTGGTAGACGCACTGGACTCAAAATCCAGCGGGGCAACCCGTGTCGGTTCGATTCCGACCTCCGGCACCATCTAGCAATCCAACAGAATACAAATAAGTTTGAAGGCTCTGAGAAATCAGGGCTTTTTTTGTTTTTATTGTCCAAAAACGTCTTGTCCTGAAAATTGACGTCCGGGGGTATCAGGGGTATTCAGTGGGGGCAACAACAACCGTCTAGTTAGACGGACTTTCCCGAGACCAGGCGGATAGGACACTTCAGACGCACGCAGTTCGGCGCCGGGCCGTACAATCAGGTTGCTGCTTCTTTCATGATTTTAGCTATCGTGTCTTCCACTTCCCGCGCCACCCCTTCCAGTTGGGGCGCGTTGAACATAGCCAGCAGCGTGGTTGGCTTCAAAGTGGCCAGAATGGTTTTACCGCCCTCCTCGTAAATGGAGATCCGGCATGGCAGTGCGGTGGAGACGCTCATGTCCGCTTCGAGAACTTTCTTCGCTTGTTGCGGCTGACAGACCTCTAAGATCTGGCACTCACGGGCGAAATCCACGCCCTTCTTCGCCATGGTCTCTTTGAGGTTGTGAACTTGCATGACGCCGAAGTGATTAGCTTCGACTGCGGTTTGCAAGGCAACGGCGGCTTCACTCACAGTTTTGTCAGTGGATAATTTGATCAGCATAGGTTTTCTCCCTTGTTTAACGGCTCCCTTCACACGCACTCTACTTTGAAATACCTCTAGGCAGGTTCCATTTATCTGCCTATTCGCTCAGCCATCTCCGAGGTTGATGTAGGGGTTAAGCACATGAAATAGTCTAGTTTCCATTCCGGAAATGGCAACCTATTGGTGCTACTAAACGAGTCTAAGCTATACTCACCAAGGGAAATGCAGGAAGAAGGAGTGACGGTAATGGCGGGCAGTCATCCAACTCGATAAATCTTGAAAAGGAGAAGAAATGGCACCAAAAACTGGCAGAACCGTGGTAATAACCGGCGCGTCTGCCGGTCTCGGCCGGGCCATAGCCCATGCCTTTGCTTGTGAGGGAGCCCGGATAGGTTTAATTTCCCGCAACCGGGAAAGGCTTGAGACAGCACGGGCGGAGGTGGAAAATCTCGGCGGGACCGCAATGATCCTTATTGCCGACATGGCCGATTCCGAGCAGGTGGATCTGGCTGCCTCCCAGGTCGAGCAGCAATTCGGGGAGATCGATGTCTGGGTCAACAACGCCATGACCTCGGTATTCTCTCCCTTTAAGACAATGACCCCTGAAGAGTTCCGGCGGGTGACAGAGGTCACCTATCTGGGAGCCGTCTACGGAACCATGGCTGCCCTGCACCGCATGCTGCCACGCAATCATGGGACCATCATTCAGGTCGGATCGGCCCTGTCGAGCCGGAGCATTCCGCTGCAGTCCGCCTACTGCGGTGCCAAGCACGCGATGCGCGGCTTCACCGATTCGATCCGCTGCGAACTGGCCCACGACAAGAGCAAGGTTCATATAACCATGGTGCAGCTCCCCGCCATGAACACCCCGCAGTTCAACTGGGTCAAGTCGCGACTCCCCAACAAACCTCAACCGGTGCCCCCGATTTTCCAGCCCGAAGTGGCAGCCGAGGCGATCGTCTGGGCTTCGCATCACCGGCGCCGGGAGCTCTACGTGGGGATGCCGACGGTGATGGCTATGTGGGGCAACAAGGTCATTCCCGGTTTGATCGACCTATATCTTGGACGCACCGCCTATCAGTCACAGCAGACGGACCAGCCGGAAGAGCCGGATCGCCCGTCGAACCTCTGGCAGAGTGTTCCGGGACCTTTCACGGCCCACGGCAGCTTCGGCAACCGGGCAAAGGAGAGCAGCCAGCAGCTCTGGTTCGCGAAACACAAATGGATGCTTGGTGCAGTAATGGCCGGTTACGCCGCTGCTGCAGCAGTTTTATCGATCGCCAACCGTGGGGACGGAAGACGTTCCCGATTCACAGATGATTGAGACTCCTGCGATTATCATAAAAAGCTCAGGCCAGGGCCCCGCCTCCCGCGGCCTAGTGCGAGGGCAACACCGGCTGGGTCGCCCCGTTCAGCAGTTCCTGCCGGGGGCTCGCATCGCCGTCGGAGCCGCCCGAAAGCAGTTCAAGAGCTTTAAGCAACTGTCTGTCCCTGCTGGAGCGGAGCCCGGACGGGGTCATGCCGGCCTCGTCCTGGGGAAAGAGGGGGCGCACCCGCTCGGGCAGCGCCACCTCGAAGTCCGGCGCCACCCCTTTGTGCCAGATGGATTGCCCCTTCGGGGTTAGCCACTCCTCCACCGCCAGCATCAAGGCGGAACCGTCGGAAAGGTCGAACTGCTCGAGCACGGTCCCCGCGCCGAAGGTCTTTCTTCCCACCAGCTTGCCTCTGCCGGCGTCCTTGATGGCGCCGGCGACGATCTCCGCCGCGCTCACGGTCCCTTCGTTGACCAAAACCACCAGCGGGAGCTGGGTCGCCTCCGGCTCGGGCAGCACCGGTACCGGGGTGATCTCGCCGGCCGCATTCTTCTCCAAAAGGACGTTGCCGTGCGTCAAGAAGTGGCTGGCACAGAGGGTGGCCTCGTCAAGCAGGCCGCCGGGGTCATCGCGCAGATCCAGAACCAGGCCGGTGATCTTCCCCTTCCGGATCTGCCGCAAGGCTCGGCGCAGGGCGCCAGACACGCCGCTGCTGAACCCGGCGATCCTGAGGTGGGCTATGGTGGTACCGGGTAGAAGCTGCCAGCGCACGTTGTTGAGTTCGACGAAGGTCCTGGTCAAGGCCACCTCGCGGGTGGCGCTGCTCGCCGGGTCAAGGACCACGAGCCGGACCCGGGTGCCCGGCACTCCCAAGATCAGCTTGACGATCCGGATCAGGTCCAGCCCGATCAGGCTCTTGTCGTCCACCTTGGTGATGATCTCACCGGGGCGCAGCCCGGCTTTCTGCGCCGGGGACCCATCCAGGGGGGCTACGATCAGGGCATGACCGTCTTCCATGCGCAGGTCGATCCCCACCCCCTGGTAGCGCCCTTCGACGAATTCCTGCTCCTCCCTGATCATCTCCTTGGTCAGGAAGGTGCTGTGGCCGCTGTCCCCCAAGGCGTCAACCATGCCGCTGATCGCTCCGTGGGTGATGTGACGCGACTTGAGGGTGGAACGGTCCACATAGGCCCGCTTGATCGTGTTCCACGCCTCGGCCATCAGGGCGAACTCGGCCTCGGCCTCGGCCTGGGGGGGCGACTCTCTGGAGGAATCAATGCCGAAGCAGGTGCTTCTGGTCAGGATCGAGCACGAGAGGGATAGTGCCAGCACAAGGCCCACCACCGACCACCTTCTCCATTTCTTCTCTCTCCGGTCAGCCATGCAGTGCCCCCTTTATGCTTCATTCATCCCCAGGAGGTCCTCTACGTGGAGCATCTAGCACCACCACAAAGATTGCCGACGTTATCGGGGCCGCGAGCAGTATGTCCACGCCTTCCAACAGGATGACCAGGGCGATGGGCCACGATAAAAGTTGGAGCGCTCCGCTATGGAAAGTTGCAGCCGGCAGCACAAATGTTATATTGCAGCGTTGCAATGTCAATCAACAGCTCCCTTGTCTGAATCGCCCAGCAAAGTGCTTGCAGAACCAGGTGACAGCGTGTCAGTATGGTATACAAGTGGTTATATAGATCACTTAGCAGGCTGGAGGTACATATGGACAGGCAAACCGAATTCGTCGAAAGACTGTCGGCGCAGATCGTTCAGTGGGAAGCGGAAATCGACCGGCTCAGGTACAAAGCCGAGAATGCACCTGACGCGGAGAAGAGGGTGTATCTCGGAAAGGTCGAAGGGTTGCAACAAAAATGCAAAGAGGCGCAGGTAACGCTGCAGGGGATCGGTACTGAGCATGTTGATGCACTTGACGATCTGAAGAAGGGAACCGAGGAAGTTCTGGATGATGTCAAGGGCGATCTGCGTGATGCAATTTTGAAAGTGAAATAACCCCGTTTCGGAGTTTGCCTGGCGACTGCTGCGCAGCCTTGTCATATGAGAACAAGAAAGGCCCCTAGTTGGACATGCATAGGGGCCTTTGCTTATGAAACTGTTTGTCCGTCGTTGCTGTTTGTGTGCTGCGCCCACCGCCTAATCAGGCCGGAAAACCCGGGCCTGAATGCCACTGTGAGATTTTGGCGAAAATCTGATGGATTTGAGCTCGATTTGATGGATTTTTCGGAAAATCTGACAAATGCGGGGCGGACTTGTTAGATTTTGACGAAAATCTGACAAATGCGGGGCGGACTTGTTAGATTTTGACGAAAATCTGATGGATGTGAGCTCGATTTGTTGGATTTTCTGAAAAATCTGATAAATGCGGGGCGGATTTGTTGGATTTTAACGAAAATCTGATGGATTTGAGCTCGATTTGTTGGATTTTCTGAAAAATCTGATGAATGGGCGTCGAACTTGTTAGATTTCTTGAAAAATCTGACGGATCAGAGTCCAATTCGATCGGGTAGGCGCCATCCCCGCCTCGAACCTCCCATCGCAGGGGAGGGGAGGTCGGGAGGGGATGGCGCCCTTTCCACCGAAACAGTCCTACATCTTCATCCGCGCTTCTGCGGCGCTCCAGTTGATGTTCTGGAAGAAGGCGCCGATATAGTCGGCCCGTTTCAGACCGTAGTCGGTGATGAAGGCGTGCTCGAAGACGTCCATGATCAGGATCGGCATGCAGCAGGCCGGGTGCCCCACGTCATGCTCGTTGACCCAGACGTTCATCAGCTTGCCGTTGGTCGTGTCCTGGTAAAGGATGGCCCAGCCGATGCCGCGCATGGCGCCGACGGCCTTGAAATCCTGGGCCCATTCGTCATAGCTGCCGAACTCCTGTTGGATCTTGGCGGCCAGGGGCCCCTCGGCTTTGATGGGGGTTTTGCCGCCAAGGTTCTCGAAGTAGCACTCGTGCAGCCGCATGCCGTTGAATTCCCACCCGAAGCGGCGTTTCAATTCGGCGAATTCGGGGGTTGCACTCTTGCCTTCCTTGCGCATCACGGTAAGTATATCCAGCACCGTATTGGTGTTCTTCACGTACCCCTGATAAAGGGTGAAATGGTTTTGCAGCAGCGTATCGCTGAATCCTTGCATGCCGATAAGCTTTGAGTAATCTTTCGCTTCGAAGGTCATAGCTCTCTCTCCTTGTGGTGGTTTGTTAACTGCCTACCTGAATTCTTCTCTCTTACTACCTGTCACCGTTTCAGAGCTGCACGATTCAATGAATGTTGCAGCCGGAAAATCCATTGCGCAATTCTACCCTGTGGTTCTTTAGTGTCAATTTGGGGAGCGGTGGAATTTCGAGGAGATTGCACGGGATGAGACTGATCAAGGGGGAGGAGGTACCGGGATTTGTCATTTACAGGGTGGACCCAGCAAGGGGTGCTGCGAAAAGGCCTTATTCGCGTTACCCCTTGGGGGTGGGAACTGAGGGGGGGAGGATACTTCTGGGGGTAACCATGTGCTGCCGCCACGAGAACGGGTAGGGGGGGACCCGTGGGTGAAGGGTGAGGATGGATCGGCGGCCGATCAAAAAGCGTATTTCACTGTGAGCCCGGTCATCTCCTTGCTGATTTCTGGACGTACGGTGAACCGGGACAGCGGGCTGTCCTTTTGCTTCTTGTGGTAGCTGAGGATCGCCTTGCTGGTGAAATATCCGACGGCTCCGCCGAAAAAGGTGTCGGAGAGCCAGTGCTTGTTGCTGTAGATGCGCGACATGCCGACAAAGGTCGCCAGACCGTAGGCGACGGGCGCTACGTACGGGTTGTCGCGGTATTCGTTGGCGAAAACGGTGGCAATGGAAAATGCGGACGCGGTGTGGCCGGAACAGAAAGAGACGTTCTTGCTGCTCAAACTGGGGCCGTCCCAGGCCCAGGGCCCATCACCGGATTCAGGGCGGTGGCGGCTGGCAATGCTCTTGTGTATCGAGGCGATCACTCCGGTCATGGTCAAACTCTCCAATGCCAGAAGCGAGGTCCTGCGCGCCTTGCTGTCGTCGGCCAGGTGGCCGTAAAGGTAGAAGGCCCCGAGCGCCGGGAAGGCGACGAGCGGATCGCCGATGGTGTTTCCTATGCTGGCGAACCCCTTTCCGACGGAATTCTGGTTATTTTGACTCAAATCCTTCACCTTCTCATCAACCAGAAAAAGGGTGGCGGTGCCTCCTATCACCAGCCCGAACTTCAGCCAGTCGTTGCTCTCCCAGCGCAGCGGGGAGGTCGCGAGTCTGCCCGCGTCGGTCAGATACCCCTTCGCATACTTCAGATCGAGCTTGTCGACATCGCCGTTATCGGCACGGGCGGGCTTGTCCGCCTCGGTAAGCCCAAGATCGAGTTGGGCAGATGTCGCCTGCACACTTACCGCGGCCGGCGGGGATGAACTGTTTACAGGTTCTGCGTGGACGGAAAAGCTGAAGAGGGTTGAGCCGAGAAAGATCACTGCTGCCGTTACTTTGCTTACCATGCGATAGTCGCTCCACGATACCCGGGGTATCTGCTTGGTTGGGTTGGCTGGATCTGTTTGGCGATGATAGTATGTAGCCGCAATAAAAAACAACCATAAAACGGTTATTTGCAGTTAATCATTCGCGTTTCGCTTCAACCTCCGTGTCCGGCGACCGACCCCGCGGCAAAATGCTCCGATGCGGCGCGGTCGCGCCCTGGCAGCGGCTTAAGATTAGAATCTCCGGATACGTTGTTTATCATTGGTCCTTTATATGCTAGTATCCCGAAATGTCCGAGGCGGTTCCCTCTTTCGCGCAGATCCTCCCCTCGCGCCGGGGCGGGTTCGGCAGGGACCTACGGTGCACGATTGCCGGTCCGGCGGGATTTGCGTCGGGATGGGCTATGGAATGGATGCGTTATCGAATCAGGCAGGGGGCGTCAAATGAATATCTATGTGCAAGGCTTTATCACCATCCCGTTCATCGTCGTCATGTTCCAGTTTTACCTGTGGATCGTCTCCTTGAAGGGGGTGGAAAAACAGCGGCACTGCAGGGCGCTCGGCATCACCTACACCACCCTCGGAACCGTCTGCCTCTTTTTCCGCACCCTGCCGCTTGCCGTTGTCGGCCTGATCCTGTTCATGCTCGGGATGCGCCTGATTGCCCACGGACTGGACCGGATCGACAAGAATGTTTTCATTGACCGGCTCGATGACGACCGATAAACTGCGCGCTCTGCTTCCCCGTGCGGTTCTACTGTTTACAGTCAGTCATTTTTATTCAGATGAAAATGTTTCCCGGTCATTTTTCTTGCACATTTAGCCGTTACTGTGGGCCAGGATAGAGATTCGGCTCATTTCCCCATGCTATGCCGGCTCGACAGGCGCAGCCCGCCGCAGATATCCCTAGCTGATATCCATCGCCCTGATCGCCATGAATCCGTCCGGTCGCCGCGACCGCATGATCCGTGGGCCAAGCTGCGCGGGCTTTTCTTCGGGCAGGGTTTGCAACAACATGTTAGACGAGGTGGACAGGTGAAAAAAATCGCAGTTCTCGTGATACTGCTGGTGGCGGCTCTGGGCGCGGTCGGTTATTTCTATTTCAAAAAGCCTCCCAAGGCCCAGTACAAGACCCAGAAGGCGGAGCGCGGCTCCATCGTCTCGACGGTATCCGCCACAGGTACCCTGAACGCGGTGGTGACGGTCCAGGTCGGCACCCAGGTTTCAGGGACCATCTCCAAGCTCTACGTCGATTTCAATTCCCTGGTCCGCAAGGGGCAGCCGATCGCGCAGATCGACCCGGCGCTCTTTACCTCCGCCGTGCAGCAGGCGCGCGGCAACGCGCTGAACGCGGAGGCCGGCCTCGCCAGGGCCAAGGTGACCGCGGGCGACGCCAAGCGGACCATGGGGAGAAACAGGCAGCTTCTGGCGGACGGCATCATCTCCCAAAGCGACATGGACGCCGCCCAGACCGCCTACGACTCGGCGCTTACCGGGATCAGGGCCGCCCAGGCGCAGGTCCTGCAGACCCGCGGCGCCCTGAAACAGGCCGAGACCAACCTGAACTACGCCACCATCCGCAGCCCGGTGGACGGCACCGTGGTGTCGCGCAACGTGGACGTCGGACAGACGGTGGCCGCCTCCTTCCAGACCCCGACGCTGTTCACCATCGCGCAGGATCTGACCAAGATGCAGATCGACACCAGCGTCGACGAGTCCGACATCAGCCGGCTCCAGGTCGGCCAGAGGGCGAACTTCACGGTGGACTCCTATCCGGAGCTGCAGTTCGAAGGGGCGGTGGTCCAGATCAGGAACGCCCCGGTGGTGACCCAGAACGTGGTCACCTACGTGGTCGTGATCGGGGTGAGCAACCAGGACATGAAGCTCAAACCGGGGATGACGGCGAACGTCTCGGTGCAGATCCAGAGAAAGGACGACGTGCTGAAGATCCCCAGCGCAGCGCTCAGGTTCAAGCCCAAGAGGGGCAAGGATGACAAGGGGGGCACGGAAGAGAGGGCCGTGCGCGGTGAGCGCGGCGCGCCGAAGCCCGGGGCGCCCGCAGGCGCCGGGGAGAAGGGGCCGAGCCAGAGGCTCTACCTGCTCAACGGGCAAGGCAAGCCGGTCCCGGTGCCGGTCCTAACCGGCATCACCGACGGCGGTTTCGTCGAGGTCACCGGCGGCGCGATCAAGGAGAACGACGAGGTGATCGTCGAGCAGCTGGCTGAGAAGAAGGCAAGCGGCATGGGGTCCCCCATGGGACCGAGGTTTTAGATGATGGAAGTGGTCCGGCTCAACGATGTCGCCAAGGTGTACGTCATGGGCGAGGAGCGCGTCGAGGCGATGAAGGGGGTCTCCTTCCCCGTAGCCCGCGGCGAGTTTGTCTCCATCATGGGCGCCTCCGGCAGCGGCAAGTCCACCTGCATGAACATCCTCGGCTGTCTCGACGTTCCCTCCCGCGGCAGCTACCTTTTGGACGGCGTGAACGTCGGGGAGCTCTCCAACAACGAGCTGGCCGAGATCCGGAACAAGAAGCTCGGCTTCGTGTTCCAGGGGTTCAACCTGCTCGCCAGGACCACGGCCCGCGAGAACGTCGAGCTGCCGCTGGTCTACGGCCAGGTCCCCGCCGCGCAGAGAAGGGAGCGCGCCATGTCGGCGCTGGAGCGGGTCGGGCTTGCCGGCCGGGAAGGGCATTACACGAACCAGCTCTCTGGCGGCCAGCAGCAGCGTGTGGCCATCGCCCGGGCGCTGGTGAACGAGCCCTCCATCATCCTGGCCGACGAGCCGACGGGAAACCTGGACTCCGGGACCACCCTCGAGATCATGACCATATTCCAGCAGTTGAACAGCCAGGGGATCACCATCATCATGGTCACCCACGAGCCGGACGTGGCCGAGTTCACCGGCAGGCACATCATCTTCCGCGACGGCATGGTGATCACCGACAGCACACACGCGGCGAAGTCGGCCGCCGCCGTGCTTAAGGAGCGAAACCCATGAGCACCTTTTTGCAGAGCCTGCTCATCGCCATGCGCGCGCTCAGGGTGAACAAGATGCGCGCGCTGCTCACCATGCTCGGGATCATCATCGGCATCGCCGCGGTGATCGCCATGGTCGCCATCGGCGCCGGGGCGAGCAAGAAGATCTCGGACCAGATCTCCAGCATCGGCTCCAACCTGCTGCTCGTGCTCCCCGGCTCCACCACCAGCGGCGGCATGCGCGGCGGCAGCGGTTCCGTCCAGACGCTCACCTACGACGACGCCAAGGCGATCAAGGCGGAGTGCCCCTCGGTCGAGGCGGTGGCGCCCACGGTGCGCGGAGCGGGGCAGGTGGTCTACGGCAACCAGAACTGGTCCACCGTGATAAACGGGGTGACCCCCGACATGCTCACGGTGCGCGACTGGACGCTGGTCTCCGGGCGCAACTTCACCCAGTCCGATGTGGACGGCGCCACAAAGAATTGCTTGATCGGGCAGACGGTCGCTGATACTCTGTTCGGCGCCGCGGACCCGATAGGCAAGATCATCAGGATCAAGAAGATTCCCTTCGCGGTAATCGGTCTTCTGGGGCGCAAGGGGCAGTCGCCCCAGGGGCAGGACCAGGACGACGTGATCTACGTGCCGCTCAGCACGGCGCAGAGAAAGCTCCTGGGCAGCCAGTTCCCCAACGTGGTCGGTGCCATGATGATCCAGGCCAAGGGGAGCGACGTCCTGAAGAGCGCCGAGGAGGAGGTCCGGGCGCTTCTGAACCAGCGCCACCGTATAGGCCCCAGCCGCGAGGTCGACTACACGGTCCGAAACCTCTCCGAGATCCTGGCGGTCTCCGAGGAGTCCTCCAAGGTGATGTCGATGCTCCTTGGGGCGGTCGCCTCCATCTCGCTCGTGGTGGGCGGCATCGGCATCATGAACATCATGCTGGTCTCGGTGACCGAGCGGACCCGGGAGATCGGCATCAGGATCGCCATCGGCGCCAAGAAGCGCGACATACTCCTGCAGTTTCTCACCGAGGCGGTGCTGCTCACCACCTGCGGCGGGATCATCGGCATGGTGCTCGGGGTGGCCGGCGCGCGCGCCGTGGCGGTGCTGGTGGGGTGGCCGACGCTGATCTCGCTCGACACCATCGTGATCGCCTTCGCCTTTTCAGCCGGGGTCGGCGTCTTCTTCGGCTTCTATCCCGCGAGAAAGGCCGCCTCCCTGAATCCCATAGAAGCGCTCAGATACGAGTGACGGGTAAACCGTCTTTGAAAGGATCACACCTATGAAGAGAAGCAAGAAACTGACGGCAGCCGTGACCCTTTGCCTGGCACTGGGCTGCGCCGGCTCGCTTTGGGCCGAGGAGCCCCCGATAGAACTGACGCTAAAGGATGCCATCAGGCTCGGCTTCGAGAGGAACCTCGACCTCAAGGTGGAACTCTACAACCCGGCCCTGGCCGAGGCCGACATCCGCCGCAGCCTGGGGATCTACGACCCTCTGCTCACCCTTGGTGCCGGCTATGACCGCAGCAACAACACCAACACCATCAATTTCACCCCGGTCAAGTTCGATCAGTACCAGGTGAACGCCGGCGTGAGCCAGCTGCTGCCGACCGGCGCCGTCGTCGGCGCGACCGCCTCAAGCTCCAAGGTCAGCGGCGCGACGAGCTATTACACCAGCGGGGTCACTCTCTCCGTGACTCAGCCGCTTTTGAAAAACTTCGGCAGGGAGAACACCGAGCTGGAAATCGCCGTGTCCCGCTACAGCAAGGAGGGGGGGGTGGAGCGCTTCAGGACCAGGCTGAGCGACACGGTGGCGCAGATCAGGAACGACTACTTCAGGCTCTACAACCTGCGGGAGGTGCTCGCCGTGAAGAGGAACTCCCAGGCCCTGGCCAACCGGATCCTCGACGAGACCCGCGGCCGGGTGAAGGCCGGCGTGCTGCCGGCCATGGAGATCCTGAACGCGGAGTTCAGCTCTGCGACGCGCGAGAAGGAGGTTATCGATGCCGAGCGCGCGGTCCGGGACCAGATGGACGTGCTGCGGGTGACCCTCCAGCTCGACCCCGGGCGCGATATCGTGATCGTGGACGAGCCGACGCGAGAGAGCTACGCCGTGGCCGAGGATCAGGCGCTGGCGCTGGCGCTAAAAAACCGCCCGGAGCTAGCGGCGCAGCGGGTGGCCGTTAGGGCCGACGAGCTGCAAGAGAGGGTGGCCAGGAACCGCACCCTCCCCGACCTTGCGCTGGACGCCTACCTGGGCACCACCGGATTCGATCCCCGCTATGGCCGCGGGCTGGAGAAGGCGGCCGTGGCCGATGCCCCCAACTGGGGGATCGGGTTGCAGCTCAGCTATCCCCTGGGCAACCGGGTCGCGAAAAACGATTACATCAAGAGCCGGTTGGTGCTGGAGCAGGCCCAGACCCAGCTGCAAAGTCTCGAGGCCCAAGTGGTCAGGGACGTCCGGGCCGCCATCCGGCTTTTGGCATCGAGCTACAAGCAGCTGGACGTGACCAGCCGCGGCAGGATCTATGCGGAGGACCGCTTCAGGGCGTTCCAGAAGCGAAACGCCGTAGGCCTTGCCACCAGCAAGGACGTCTTCGACGTGGAGAACGACCTGGTCACCGCCAAGGGGAACCAGATCCAGGCGCTGGTCGATTACAACAACGCGATCACCCAGCTCTGGCGCGTGACCGGCGAGATTTTGGACCGGCAGGGGATCACGGTGTCGCAGCGGCAGGCCGACCCGCTGTACGACAGGGCCAAGTAGCGGGTGCCGTTTTTGAGACGGCAGCACTCCCAAGACGAGGTGCGCGGCGCAACCGGCGGGTTGTTCCGCGCCCTTTCCTACAGGAACTACCGTCTCTTCTTCTTCGGGCAAAGCATTTCCCTCATCGGGACCTGGATGCAGCAGGTCGCCATGAGCTGGCTCGTCTACCGGCTCACCGGCTCGGCGCTGCTGCTCGGCACGGTCGGCTTCACCAGCCAGATACCCACTTTCCTGGTGGCCCCCTTCGCCGGCGTCCTTGCCGACCGGAGCGACCGCCGGCTTCTGCTCCTCGCGACGCAGAGCCTCGCCATGGTCCAGGCGCTGCTGCTCGCCTACTTCGTCTTCTCCGGCTCCGTCCAAGTCTGGCACATCATCACCTTAAGCCTGCTATTGGGCATCGTGAACGGCCTGGACATCCCGGTCCGGCAGTCCTTTGTCATCGACATGGTGGAGGAGAAGCACGGCCTCGCCAATGCCATCGCCCTCAACTCCTCCATGGTCAACGCGGCCCGTCTGATCGGCCCCTCCATTGCCGGGCTGCTCATCTCCGCGCTGGGGGAGGGGGCCTGTTTCCTCTTGAACGCGGTGAGCTACCTGGCGGTACTGGTCTCGCTGGCCATGATGCGGGTGGCGAAGCGGCCGTTGCGGCAGGCGCGCAGGTCGGTACTGCACGAGCTGCGCGAGGGGGTGAGCTACGCGGTCGGTTCCACCCCGATCCGGGCCATCCTGATGCTGATGGCGCTGGTGAGCCTCATGGGGATGCCCTACGCCGTGCTGATGCCTGTCTTCGCCAGGGAGATCCTGCATGGCGGCCCGCACACCTTCGGCTTTCTCATGGCAGCCTCAGGCTTCGGGGCCCTGAGCGGGACCGTTTATCTCGCCTCGCGCAAGAGCGTGATCGGCCTGGGGAGGCTGATCGCCTTGTCCTGCGCGCTCTTCGGAGCAGGCATCGCGGCCTTTGCGCTATCCAGGCTCCAGTGGCTCTCGCTCGTCTTCCTGCTGGTCTCCGGTTTCGGCGCCATGGTGCAGGTGGCCGCCAGCAACACGATCCTGCAGACCATCGTCGAAGACGACAAGCGCGGCCGCGTCATGAGCTTCTTCACCATGTCGTTCATGGGTATGACCCCTTTCGGCTCCCTCTTCGCCGGTGCCCTCGCCGGCCTGATCGGCGCGCCGGCCACCGTGGTGATCGGAGGGATTGCCTGTCTGGGCGGGGCACTGATCTTTACCGCCTGGCTCCCCGCCCTGCGCGAGAAGGTGCGTCCCATCTATGCGCAGCTGGGGATCATCCCCGAGGTTGCCAAGGGCATCCAGAGCGCCTCCGAGGTGACGGTGCCTCCCAAAGAGCCTTAGCCCGCGGCGAAAGTCGTGCAGGCTATGCGCTGGCACCATGCCATGGCGCATTGCATGTAAAATCAGTGCCATACGCGGGACTGTCTCATGCTTTACCTGAATCAATCCGTGCCGCGTTCAACGTGTCTGACCCGTTTGCCTATCCGGCTTACCACGATACAATGTGCAGGTGCAGCGCAAAAGGTCGGAGGTGGCCATGCCTGGTCTGCGTTACGAACATGTACATCCGAACAAGCTCAGTACCGCCGGTGCCAAAACCATTGCCGATTTCATCCGGATCCACGAAGAGCATCTGCTCAGGTTGAGGCGGTGGGAGGCAAAGGGGGTCCAGCTCGACCCATACGGTGTCGGAAACGGCTACGCAATTTTTTACACCTATGACGAGCAGGTGGCCACCGAGGAAGGTTTCGAGCGCATCAGGACCGAATTTGGCAACACCTTGCCGCGCCGCTGATTCAATACTTTCCCAACTGCGCCCCAGCCCCCAGCCCCCAGCCCCCAGCCCGCAGCCCGCAGCCCGCAGCCCGCAGCCCCGCAGCCCCGCAGCCCCGATGTAACCTCCCACTCAAAGCAAAGTTTCTCTTCCAAGAAGCGGCCCGTATATGTAATACTTCTCAAGTTCCGGCTGTGCCCTTGCAGCGCCGGCGCAACGCCCATCTATAAAGAAAGCTGATTAGTACCAATCTCCCGCTCGGCATTCTCCCCTCCCTTGATGGGAGGGGCTGGGGGAGGGTGAGGCTTATGCGAGCTTTCCACCCTCTCCCCAGCCCTCTCCCATCAAGGGAGAGGGGGTGTTTGTGCACTATGCGGGAGTTTAGTACTCAGGTAAAGAAAAGGAATGACATGTCACATCTGCACCGTTTTTCCCGTACCGAACTGCTGATCGGGTCCGCCGGACTCGACAAGCTGAAGAACTCGACCGTTGCCGTTTTCGGTCTCGGCGGGGTGGGAAGCTACGCCGCCGAGGCTCTCTGCAGGGCAGGGGTCGGCCGCATCATCATCGTGGATTTCGACGATATCTGCCTCACCAACGTGAACAGGCAATTGCATGCCATGGACGGGACTGTGGGCAAGGCCAAGGCACTGGTCATGGCCGACCGGATGCGCCTGATCAGCCCGCAGGCGGAAATCGTTCCCTACCAGGATTTTTACGCCGCCGAGAACAGCGACTTCCTGCTGGACGATCAGTACGACTACGTCGTCGACGCCATCGACCACATCACCAGCAAGCTGCACCTGATCCGTACCTGCCGTGAGCGGAACATCCCGATCATCTCCAGCATGGGGGCCGCGGCGAAGCTCGATCCCACCCAGATCCGGGTCGCCGACATCTCGGAGACCAACAAGTGCCGCATGGCGCGATCGGTCCGCAAGCTTTTGAAGAAACAGGGTATCGCACGCGGGGTGAAGGTGGTCTACTCGACGGAGGAATACCGCGAGCAGGAGGTGAAGGACGGCGGCTGCAAGGGGAACTGCATCTGCCCGAACAAGGACGACCAGCGTTTTTCCTGCGAGCATCGCCGGGTCATCCTGGGGAGCGTCTCCTTCATTCCCTCCATCTTCGGACTCACCATGGCCGGAGTGGTGGTAAACGACCTGCTCGCGGCCGGGCACGCTGCCACGGTGTGACAGTCGCAGGCAACCGGTCTGCGCCGGCCCGGAAGGGGCGAAACCCGGTAGGACTCTGTTTCTGCATCCTTTCCTGCAAGGCTCGAAATTAAAAAAGCGGGGATCCTCTCAAAGAGAATCCCCGCTTTTTTTGCAACCCGCATCTGCCCAGGGGGCAGGAATCAGTCAGCCAGTGGACGCAACCCCTTGTACTTCTTGCTTGCGCTCTGCAGCGCTTTCTTGAGCTCTTCCGGCAGCCCCGCCTTGAAATCCCTGGCCGCAGCCTGATATTCAGCATCGAGTTTGCTGGAGGTATCGGTAAAGCTCTGCAGCGAGTCGCCGGGCGAAAAGACCGCGACACGCAGTTTGTTGTAGGAATTCTCCAAAGCAGCCAGCTTTTCACTGCTATGACCGAACTTCTCCGGTTCTTCTTTCAGGCTCCCCCTGAAAGAGTCGATCCTGGTCATGATGAGCCTGATTGCCTTCTCGTCCTCCGCGCTCAACCTCGCTTTATAAGCTTGCCCGGCGCTCATCCTGGCCTTCCATTCGCCGGCCATCTTCTGGCTCGCCTTGAGACTTCTCTCCTGGCCGGTCTGGATGCAGTACGCGGTCAGCACGAAGGTTTTGATGAACTCGCGCTCCGCTTTTTTCTTCAGGTAGATGCCGGAACCAGCGGCAGCCAGGGCTATTGCCACCAAAAGGCTGAGCGCCAGTACCAGAGGCTTGCGATTCTTCACGCCCGAGGCCGCGTGCGCCCTCGGGTGCCCGGCGCTCTCCCCCCTCATTGCCGACTCCAGCGACTGAATGGAGGGGCTGCTCATCTTGGACGACTTCTGAATCGGGCTCGACTTGATCTTGATTTTTTTGGTCGCCCCGCCCCGTTTGCGCCCGGTGGTTGCCACCACGTAGTCGGGAAAGCGTGCCCCGCAGCAGGTGCAATACATCTGCGAACCGAGTGTACTGCCGCAGGGGAGGCAGGTGATCTGGCCCGACTTGCGTAACGCCCTTGCTCCGAAAGATTCCTTCCAGACTGTGAAGCGTTCTTTGCATAGAGGACAAGAAGCAGAATTCCCTTCTTCAGCGATTTCCGGAAGATCGAGTTCTACATTTGCTTGGCATTTGGGGCAGGTGCACTTCATAGTTTTGGCTACCTTCTTGAAAAGGATATTCGCGTGAAGCAGTATCATGCCAAGGCGTTCCGACACCCGGGCCCATGCTCAGGGAGGCGGAACCCGGTTAATACTGCGGTCAATCGGCTACGTTGAGAAGTTTTTCTGCCAGCCCGACAAAACCGCCGTCGCCGGCACGCAGGATGTCGTCCTGACACTTCGCAGCCATGGCGTCTGCCGTATCGGTGTCCAGGTCCGCACCTTTACTGTAAAGGTCGAAGTCGGCATTCAAGGGATTGGCAGCTACCGGGTCGAGCCTTGCGGAGCCGGGGTCGGTCACAAGGTTGGTATAGACATACGGTTTGCCCCACGGGTCATTGAGGGTAGTGCGCGGCACACGGGACAATAGGTCAGGGAAGGCTCCACCGTTGTCCCCCGACCACGAGTAGATGAGTTTTTCCATATCCCGAATCTCCGTCATGCAGATGGAGGTTCGCGCCCTGTCCTTGAGGTTTTCGTAGGCGGGCATGGCCATGATAATCAACGCGGCGAGTATGGCCACGACCATCATCAGCTCGACCATGGTAAATCCGCTGTTGCCAGACAGATACGAAAGCCGCTTTCTGGGGGTCAAGGCAGGGATTGAACGTGCATCTTTGTTGTCATAACTCATTTGGCTGTCTCTTTTGTCGCCTATGACTTTGAAATACGAGAGGGATCGTCCTTACCCTGGCGGGATTCATGTCAGTAAATCCGTTGCAGCAGATAACACGATCAGTGCGCGGCCAGGTATAGTGGACGTTGAAATAAGGTCTTACTCTTAAATACGGGGGGGTCCGGACCGAAATTCGCGCCACTATATAACAGCTTTGACTCTGTTGCAATATTAAAACGAGGTTTTTCCAATATTTGAGTCTCCGGCCAATAGTCACGACATTTGCCAGGTGGCAGTGAAGCTGGCTTGCGAACTAGGACCGAAAAAGGGTGAGTCGGACAACAGGGAACCGGGCCGGCAGCATCAGCGCGGATGGTATGAGTAAACCGCCTCGTCCGGGTCGCGGGAGGCACTGCCGGTGCGCAGGATCTCCCGCATCTGCAGTGCATTTTTCATGGCCTCCCCTGCGTGGCAGTTGTTGAACATGATGAAGGTGATGCGTGCCTTGACGCTCAGCCTTTTGGCGACTGCGGCAAGCGTCCTCAGCTCCTGTTCCGGATAGAGATAGTCGCTGACCGGACTGGAGCGCTTAAGCCAGGTCTCTGCGTTTCTGCCGTGCAGTCTCAGGTAGGCGATGGATGTGGTCAGCTCCGGATGAAAGGGGACCGTGGTCAGGTTGCCGAATTGCGGCTCGTCGCAGGTGATGTAGGTGATCTTGTGCTCCCTTAAAAAGGCGAAAAGCTCATCGGAGTGCCGCCGGGTGAGCCAGCTGCCGTGCCTGAACTCGACCGCAATGGGGAGTTGCCCCATCAACTGCTTGCAGTAAAGGAGGTAGTCGCGGTTGGCTTTTTTGCAGGTGAACCAGGGGGGAAACTGGAAGATGACAAAGCCCAGCTTGTGTGCGTCCCTTAGCGGGGCAAGTGCCTCCACGAAGGCCCGGGCCATGGCCCGAAGCTGCCCGGGATCCGAGACGTGGAGTATCTCCTTGGCCCGGTCGGCTGCCGTCAGCAGTTCGCGCAGTTCCCCGCCGAGCGTATTAGGGTCTATGCCGTGGCCGGTGAGTGCGCCGTATGCCTTGACGTGAAACAGGAACCCTTCCGGGGTGCGCTCGGCCCAGGCCCTGGCCATCTGCGGTGTGGGGATCGTGTAATAGCTGCTGTCCAACTCGACCGTGTCGAAGTGGCTGGCGTAGAACCTCAGGCGCCCCTCGGCGCCGGAGCTGCCCCGGGGGTAGAAGGTGCCGCTTTCTATAAGGCTCTTCTCGGCCCAGGAACAGGTGCCGATGCGTATCACTCCCGATCCCATGGTGCGTGCTCCGAATCATCCGGCAGTCAGGTTGCGCCTGTGCCGGTAATCAATGGCACTGGCGCGATGGGGCTTGCAATGCCGATCAGCTCGGCACATCCACTACAGTACGATCACTCCCAGGGCGTAGTTGATGATGGAGAGGACTAGGCTGAACAGGAGCGCCCACCAGAACCCGGTGACGCTGAAGCCCGGGACGACGGCACTGGTCAAGAGGATGAGCAGCGCGTTGATGACAAAGGTCAAAAGCCCCAGGGTCAGTATGTTGAGCGGCAGCGTTAGTAAAAGCAGCAGAGGCTTTATGAAGGTGTTGACGAGTCCAAGTACCAGGGCCGTGACAAGGGCGGCAAAAAAGCCCGTGAGACGAACCCCGGGAAGCAGGTAGGCGGTGATTACGATAGCGACGGCATAGATCAGCCAGTGGACCAGGTATGTCATGATTTTTCCTCCGAGTTTTGTCCGGTGCAAAGCGTCTGGCCCGGGTTCCGGTTCAAGCGGGCCGCGCGACCGTTCCAGTATACCCGAAATGGAAGCGGTCGGTTAGAACCACCAAACGGCAATAACTTTGCCACGGAGGCACGGAGAGCACGGAGGAGGCAAAACAACATGATATTCTTTGTTTTCTCCGTGACCTCCGTGTCTCCGCGGCGAGATTTCTCGTGTTTTGCTGTCCAGACCACGTCAGGTGGCTCTAACCGTCTCCACCCTTGTACAGGGGGAGGTTGAGGCTTGAACGAGCGGGGTCATCCTTCTCGTGTTTGGTCCCGTCAAAACCATGTTAAGTGGGGGCCGCTCCTGTCTGTTAATAAATATGCATCGAAGTCGTCCAGGCAGGGCGTATACGCATGTTGCTCCGAGCGCCAAGCCGCTTGAATAGTGCTTCTAACTATTGAACGACATTCTACAAAGCTGTTGACAGTTTGCCCAATACTCTAGTATATTTCGCCGACCCGCCAACTGAACCTATGAGGAAAACCTACGACATGAAGGAAATACTTTCTGGCAACGAAGCCATTGCCCGTGGCGCTTATGAAGCCGGCGTGAAGGTCGCGT
>Ga0209317_1000194_pt1 | contig 83167 bp, 84 predicted proteins | sample RifGroB2_FD_183994 | JGI IMG/M metagenome (GOLD analysis project Ga0209317, IMG submission 183994) | Soil microbial communities from Rifle, Colorado, USA - Groundwater B2 (SPAdes) (version 2) | ecosystem: Environmental > Terrestrial > Soil > Unclassified | place: Rifle, Colorado | collected...
ATGATCTGGCTATCTGAAAAGCGTGATTGCTTCATGTAAAACTCCCTCACTATCTAATTGAGAAAATTCTACTTCTAACTCGCGCTAATTTCAGGGGGGATTACCGTCGGCTTTCGGAGCGGCTCTCGCCATGCGGCAAACCACGCGAGAAGACGGTTTTGATCAGCCTCCAGCGCAAAGCAAAATCGCTATCTCCGTCAGGTAACGTCCAGATGGCGTGCATGTGCTCCGGCAACACAGCGATAGCATCCACGGTAAAAGGGTGGCGCTCACGGGTATATTCAAAAGCGTTGCGCAACAAGTCGATGTGCTTGGTCAGCAGGGTTTGCGAACGGTCGGCGAGATTGACCGTGAAGAAATAGCTGGCTCCGGCAATACGGCTGCGGCGGTAATTTGTCATGTTTGCTTGATAGTGATGGGTATCGCTTTGCTCAACCCATCCTACGAGTTAAGAGTTAACCGCAGCATCCAATTTCGCAATAAAACTCTCCAACTCCTTCGGCAGCGGCGCGGTCAGGTGCATCGGCTCGCCTGTCAGCGGATGCGCGAACGCAATGCTGTGGGCATGCAGAAACATGCGCCTCAGCCCCTGCTTTATCAACGCCTTGTTGCGCGCGAAATCGCCGTATTTGTCGTCTCCGGCGATCGGAAAGCCGAGGTGCGACAGGTGCACGCGGATCTGGTGGGTGCGTCCGGTCTTGAGTTGCGCTTCCAGCAGACTGAATTCCGGCCAGCTCTTCAGCAGCGTGAAGATGGAGTGCGAGGCCTGGCCGTCTTCCCTGACCATCACGCGCTTCTCTCCCTGCGGAGTGTCGAACTTGTGCAGCGGCAGCTTGACATGCTGTTTGACGTTCTTCCATTGCCCCAGCACCAGCGCGTAATAGCGCTTGTCGCTGTTGCCTTCGCGCATGATCTCGTGCATCGCCGTCAAAGCGGAACGCTTTTTCGCCAGCAGCAGCACGCCTGAGGTTTCGCGGTCGAGCCTGTGCACCAGTTCCAGAAATTTGGCCTGCGGACGCGCGCGGCGCATCTGTTCGATCACCCCGAAGCTCACTCCGCTGCCGCCATGCACAGCCACCCCGGAAGGTTTGTTCACCACAACCAGCGCGTCGTCCTCATAAATGATCGGAAACTCCACCGCCGGGATATGCGCCTGTTCCGGCTCATGCTTTTCCGCCACGCGGATCGGCGGGATGCGCAACAGGTCGCCCAGCTTCAAACGATAGGTCTGATCGACGCGCTTCTTGTTGACCCGCACTTCGCCGCGCAGGATGCGATAGATATGGCTTTTGGGCACGCCTTTCAGATTCTTGAACAAGAAATTGTCGATACGCTGCGCCTCGCCGCTCTCATCAATTTCCACATAGCTCACAGAGTCTTTGCTTAAACCATTCATTTTGCTTATACTTCGCCGCTCGCGCGTTTTGGGATTTGGGTAAGTTTGGGATAATTTCCCCGCCAGGAAGAGTTTTGGCACAAGCGACGGCGCAATGCGCCGCCACCCTACCTACCAGCCGCAGCCCGGTTAATATCACTCACCGGTACCAGCAGTGATAGTAATTGATTTATGCGCTCAAAGCACCTGTGGATTTTCCGTGAAGCAGCCAATATATTGCTGCCTCACCCCCTAAGGAGATTCTGAAACAGCCGGAGAGACAAGATGCAGTGCAACAATGCATCCCTCAACCGCCGATACAGAAACCCCTAAGAACAATTTTTTAAGACCAGCTATTAACCAGAGAACTTAATTGATCAACCGTTTGCACAATACAAGACTTAATGCACGATTGCTCACTAGTGTATTCATCTGGCGCGCCTAATCGCGCGTAGCCTGGTCTCGCCCGTGTCAGAGCGCGGGAGACAACATAATGAAACGCATGCTATTCAATGCGACGCAGCCGGAAGAACTCCGCGTCGCCATTGTTGACGGTCAGAAACTCATCGACCTCGACATTGAAACCGCCGGCAAGGAACAACGCAAGAGCAACATCTACAAGGCCGTCATCACCCGCCTCGAACCCAGCCTCGAAGCCTGTTTCGTCGAATACGGCGGCAACCGGCACGGCTTCCTGCCGTTCAAGGAAGTCGCCCCGCAGTATTTCCAGCCCGGCAGCGGCAACCGCCCCTCGATCAAGGAAGCCTTGCGCGAAGGCCAGGAATTGCTGGTGCAGGTGGAAAAAGACGAGCGCGGCAACAAGGGCGCGGCACTGACCACGTTCATCAGCCTGGCCGGCCGCTACATCGTGCTGATGCCGAACAACCCGAGCGGCGGCGGCGTATCGCGCCGCATCGAGGGCGAAGAACGCGACGAATTGCGCGAAGTGCTGTCGCATGTCGAAGTGCCGCAGGGCATGAGCATCATCGCGCGCACCGCCGGCATCGGGCGCAACGAGGAAGAGCTGCAATGGGACCTGGACTACCTCAAGCAACTGTGGGACGCGATTGAAGGCGCGGCGAAATCCGAAAAAGCCCCGTCGCTGATCTATCTGGAAAGCAGCCTGGTGGTGCGCGCGATCCGCGACTACTTCAACCCGGAAATCGGCGAAATCCTGATCGACACCGAAGATGTTTACCAGCAAGCCCTGGCGTTCATGAGCACGGTGATGCCGAACAACGTGGATCGCATCAAACGCTACGTGGATGACGTGCCGCTGTTCTCGCGCTTCCAGATCGAGCACCAGATCGAATCGGCGCATGCGCGCGAAGTGCGCTTGCCGTCCGGCGGCGCGATCGTGATCGACCATACCGAAGCGCTGACCTCCATCGACATCAACTCGGCGCGTTCCACCAAAGGCTCGGACATCGAGGCCACCGCGCTCAACACCAACCTCGAGGCGGCGGAAGAAATCGCCCGCCAGCTGCGCTTGCGCGACCTCGGCGGGCTGATCGTGATCGACTTCATCGACATGGAAAGCAGCCGCAACCAGCGCGACGTGGAGAACCGTTTGCGCGACTCGCTGCACCATGACCGCGCCCGCGTGCAGACCGCCAAGATATCGCGCTTCGGCCTGCTGGAACTGTCGCGCCAGCGTCTGGCGCCCAGCTTGGGCGAGAGCAACTACATCGCCTGCCCGCGTTGCAGCGGCATCGGCCATATCCGCGGCACCGAGTCTTCCGCGCTGCACATCCTGCGCATCATCCAGGAAGAGGCGATGAAGGAAAGCAGCACCGCTATCCATGTGCAGGTGCCGGTGGATGTCGCCACCTTCCTGCTCAACGAGAAACGCGCCGACATCCATCGCATCGAATCGCGCCTGAAAGTGGCGATCACGCTGATCCCCAACCCGCATCTGGAAACGCCGAACTACACCATCAGCCGCCTGCGCCTGGACGACATGACCGCCGACATGCTGCAGGCCAGCTACAAGCTGGTGGAAAAACCGGTTGAAGAAAAGCCGCTGACCGCCGCGCAGGAGCAGCAAAAAGCCACGCGCGCGCAAGCCGTGGTGCAGGGCATTACCCCGGCGCAGCCCGCGCCGATGAAGGTTGAGGAAGAGAAAAAAGCCCAGCCTTCAATTCTCGGCAAGTTCTTTGGCTGGATAAAGACACTGGGAGCGGAGGAACAGCCCAAGGCCAAACCGGTTGCCAGCGCGCCACGCAGCCAGCCGCGCCGTGAACGCGGCGAGCGTAGCGAACGGAGTGAAGGCGGCAAGCGCCGCGAGCGCGGAGAACGCGGCGAGGGAGGCAGCGCCCGCCGCGAGCGCGGCGAGAAGCCGGCACCGGCCGTAGCCGCAGCAAAGCCTCAAGAGTCGCGCCAGCAGGCCGAACGCGAACCGCGCCCACAAGGTGAGCCGCGCCAACCTCGGCCACCGCGCCCGCCGCGTGCAGCGCCGGTGCCGCAACCCGAGGAGAAACCCGTTCTGGAAAGCCAGATTGCCGCGCCTGCCGCCGAACAAGCCGAAGAAGGCAGCGCACGCGAAGGCGCCCGCCGCCGCGGTCGCCGTGGCGGTCGCCGCGAGCGCGAACGCCGCGATAACACCGTACCGGGCGGCGAAATGCCGGCAAGCAGCGTTGAAACTGCTGTCGCGGAACAAGCCGCCGCACCCGCTGCACCGGTCGATACTGCTCCGGAAAAACTGAAACCTTCCGAGTACATCGCCTACCCGGAAGGCTGGATGCCGCCCGTAATGCCGAGCCCCGTAATGCCTAGCCCCGTAATGCCTAGCGAAGACATCGCCATACCAGCAACGCAGCAGGACGTGGCGGCAGTGGTAAGTGAAATTACCGCGCCCGTAGCGGCAAGCAGTGGCGAAAACCTGGTGCAAATCGAGACCGATCAGGGCAAACTGCAAGCGGTAGCGAACATTCCCGCCGGTTACGCGGACAAACCGGCGACGCGCCGCCGTACACGCCAGCATGAAGTTTATGTAGAGAATGAACCTCTTGAGCAAGTAGAAACGCAACGCCCGCAAGCGTAGCTCCGGTCAGGCAAAAATCGAAAACCGCACGATGAAAGTCGTGCGGTTTTTTTGTCTTTATACCAGCCAAATGATCTCAAAATATGACAAGCATCTTGAGATTATCAAGCAGTGGCTGATGGGTTGAATGATGGCGAGCCCCATCAGATTCGCAGCCCGGCTTGGTAATTATTTTCGTAAATATACGTACGTATTTATATTGACATTTCAGACCGTAGCTTGAATGAAACGCAGTGTAATCCTGGAGTGCGACACTCCGTTCTTCCCGGATTCCGCTGCGCTGCATCCGGGCTACAACTGCAACTTGAGAAATACATGTGTGAACTTATGAAACGGAGTACTTAGGCTCAGAATTCTTCGGCAACCGCCGAACTTGAGGAAACGATCCAACCCTTCGGCAACCTTTTATCTTGAGGCAATGCGTAATACACCAAACCGGCTGCGCCAGGATATTGCCCTATAATTCGCGCAATTATATCCACCCACCTATAGAAACCCGATGCTTGCCTACCTGCTGCGCCGCATTCTGTATGCCGTGCCGATCCTGATCGGAGTGAACCTGCTCACCTTCACGCTATTCTTCGTGGTGAATACGCCAGACGACATGGCGCGCATGCAGATCGGCATCAAGCGCGTCACGCCCGAGGCCATCGAGAAATGGAAGCTGCAGCGCGGCTACGACAAGCCGTTGCTGGTCAATAGCGCCGCCAGCGGCGCGGGCAAGCTCACCGACACGATTTTCTGGCAGAAATCCGCCAGTATGTTCGCCTTCGATTTCGGCTATTCCGACGACGGGCGCAGCATCGGACGCGAGATTGTCACGCGCATGGGGCCGAGCCTCGCGATCGCGCTGCCAACTTTTTTCATCGGACTCGTTGCCTATGTCAGCTTCGCGCTGCTGATGACGCTGTTCCGCGCCACCGCGCTGGACATCGCGGGCGTGGCGTTGTGCGTGCTGCTGATGTCGGTATCCGGCCTGTTCTACATCATCGGCGGGCAGTTCCTCGTCAGCAAGCTGTGGCATCTGGTGCCGATCTCCGGCTACGCGGGCGGCGCGGACAGCTTCAAGTTCATGGCGCTGCCGATCCTCATCGGCGTGGTCGGCGGCATCGGCTCCAGCAGCCGCTGGTATCGCACCATCTTCCTCGAAGAGATCGGCAAGGATTATGTGCGCACCGCGCGCGCCAAGGGCTTGTCCGAGCTGGCGGTGTTGTTCCGCCATGTGCTGAAGAACGCGATGATTCCGATCCTGACCGGCGTGGTCGTGGTGATTCCGCTGCTGTTCATGGGCAGCCTGCTCACCGAGTCATTCTTCGGCATCCCCGGCCTGGGCAGCTATACCATCGACGCGATCAACGCGCAGGATTTTAGCGTGGTGCGCGCGATGGTGTTCCTCGGCTCGGCGCTGTATATCGCCGGGCTGATACTGACGGATATTTCCTACACGATGGTTGATCCGAGGGTAAGGCTGTCATGAGCTTCATGCCGATCATTTTGTGGAGCGATGCACTGGTGTTCCTGCTGCTGGCATCAGGAATCGCGACAGCGTGGTATGTGCGGCGGCGCGAGCATCTGCTGCTGCCGTGGCGGCGTGTAGCGCAGAATGCGACGGCGATGGTGTCGCTGCTGGTGCTGTCGCTGTTCCTGCTGGTGGGGCTGCTGGATACGCTGCATTACCGCGCCGCCCTGCCTGAAACCAATGGCGGCGAGACGGTGTACTCGCCGGAGGTGCTGAGCGTGTTCGACAAGCTGGTCGAGCCGTTGCGCCTGCAGACCGAGAAAACCTATTCCGCGCCTTTCGCGCTGACACTGTACGCGAAAGAAAGCATCAGCGACGCGCAGGGCAACGTGCTGCACGACTACCCGCGCCTGCGCTACGGCGGCGCGCATCTGGCCGATGTAGCGCAGCGCAATGGCGACGTGGTGAAGCGCGCGTTAACCGGTGCGCTGGGCGGATTGCTGGCCGGCCTGCTGATCGCGCTGGGCAGCAGACGATGGCTGGTGCAACACGGCCTGCCGCTGCGCCCCATGCTGATCGCCACGCTGCTCCTCGCCGCCCTGATCGGCGCGACCGCCCATCTCGCCGCCGCCTATCATGTGCTCGGCACCGACAAGGTCGGGCAGGACGTGCTGTACCTGTCGCTGAAGAGCATCCGCACCGGCCTGATCATCGGCACGGTGACCACCCTGGTGATGCTGCCGCTGGCATTGTTCCTCGGCGTCGCGGCAGGCTATTTCCGCGGCTGGGTGGACGATGTGATCCAGTATCTCTACACCGTGCTGAGCTCCATCCCCAGCGTGCTGCTGATCGCGGCGGCGGTGCTGATGATGCAGGTGACCATCGATACGCACCCGCACTGGTTCGACAACTCCGCAGCGCGCGCCGACCTGCGGCTGGTGTTCCTGTGCCTGATCCTCGGCGTGACCAGCTGGACCGGACTGTGCCGCCTGCTGCGCGGCGAGACGCTGAAGCTGCGCGAACTGGAATACATCCAGGCGGCGCAGTCGTTCGGCGTCTCTTCGCTGCGCATCCTGACGCGCCACATCATGCCGAACGTGATGCATATTATTTTGATCGCGCTGGTGATGGATTTCAGCGCGCTGGTGCTTGCTGAGGCGGTGCTGTCCTATGTCGGCGTCGGCGTCGATCCGTCGATGATCAGCTTCGGCACGATGATCAACGCGGCGCGGCTGGAGATGGGGCGCGAGCCGATGGTGTGGTGGGCGCTGACGGCGGCGTTCGGTTTCATGCTGGTGCTGGTGCTGGCGGCAAACCTGTTCGCCGACGCGGTGCGCGATGCGTTCGATCCGCGCCTGAACCGGACGGAGGCAGTGGCTTGAGCGCCTTGCTCGAAGTGAATAATCTGATCACGCAGTTGCGCAACGGCACGCGCATCGTGGACGATATTTCTTTCGGCATTCGCACGGGCGAGACCTTCGCGCTGCTCGGCGAATCGGGCTGCGGCAAGTCCATGACCGCGCTGTCGCTGCTGCGCCTGCTGCCGGACGGCGTGGTGCATGCGGGCGGCACGGCACAGCTGGATGGCGTGGAGCTGTTCGGCTTGCGCGAACGCGAGATGCGCGGCGTGCGCGGCGGCACCGCGGCAATGATTTTCCAGGAGCCCGGCTTAAGCCTGAACCCGGTGCTGACCGTCGGCCAGCAGATCGCCGAGGCATTGGCGTTGCACCAGGACTTGCGCGGTGCGGCGGCGCAACAACGGTGTGCGGAATTGCTCGCCCAGGTCGGCATTCCCGATGCGGCGCGGCGCGTGGTGGAATATCCGTTCCAGTTTTCCGGCGGGATGAAACAGCGCGTGATGATCGCGATGGCATTGGCCGGACAACCCAGGCTGTTGATCGCCGACGAGCCGACCACCGCGCTGGACGTGACGATCCAGGCGCAGGTGCTGCAGCTGTTGCGCGACACGCAGGATGCCACCGGCATGTCGCTGCTGCTGATCACCCACGACCTCGGCGTGGTCGCGGAAATGGCGCACCAGGTCGGCGTGATGTATGCCGGGCAGATCATCGAGCAGGCCAGCCGTACGCAGTTGTTCGCCAAGCCGCTACATCCCTACACGCAACAATTATTCGCCGCCTTGCCCGATGCGGGGCGGCGCGGAGAGCCGCTGGCCGCCATTCCCGGCAGCGTGCCACCGCCGGGCAGCATCACGCGGGGCTGCCGCTTCGCGCCGCGCTGCGGCAAGGCATGGGAGTTATGCGGCGAACAAACGCCGGAATGGACGATGCTGGAGGATGGGGGGGGGGTGAGGTGTCACCTTTACGGTGAAGGGAGAAGAGGGAAGATAGAAGGGGAAATTCAGAAAGACAGTGAGGCGAAGATTGAATCAGGGGTTTACCCTTCCCCCTTATCCCTTCCCTCTTCCCTCCTTGAGGTCTCCGACCTCAAGGTCCATTTCCCGATCCGCAAAGGCATCCTGCAGCGCGTGGTCGGGCAGGTGAAGGCAGTGGACGGGGTGTCGCTGGCGATCCCGCAGGGGCGCACACTGGCACTGGTCGGCGAATCCGGCTGCGGCAAGACCACGCTGGGCAAGGCACTACTGCAATTGATTCCGCCCACGGCGGGCAGCGTGCAGCTGGCCGGGCGCGAGTTGACCGGGCTCGCGGCGCGCGAATTGCGCACGCGTGGTTTTCGTGCTCCGGGCGCGGCGATGCAGATGGTGTTCCAGGACCCCTATGCTTCGCTGAACCCGAAAATGCGTGTCGCGGAAATTCTCGAAGAAGGCATGGCCGCGCTGAATATCGGCAGCGGCAGTGTGGCGCGCCAAACGCTTATCGACACCCTGCTCGACCAGGTCGGCCTGGCGCGCAGCGCCAAATGGCGTTATCCGCATGAATTCTCCGGCGGGCAGCGGCAGCGCATCGCGATCGCGCGCGCCCTCGCCGTGTCGCCGCAGCTGCTGATCTGCGACGAACCGACCAGCGCGCTGGATGTGTCGGTACAGGCGCAGATTTTGAATCTGCTGAAATCGCTGCAACAGGAATTGAACCTGAGCTATTTATTCATCACCCACAACCTCGCGGTGGTGGAATATATCGCGCACGAGGTATGCGTGATGTACCTCGGGCGCATCGTCGAACGCGGCAAGACGGAAGAAGTGCTGCGCGCACCCAGGCATCCCTACACGCAAGCCCTGTTGTCAGCCGTGCCGCGTATCGATGGCAAAGGCCGGGGGCACATTCGGCTTGATGGCGATTTGCCGTCGCCCGCCAACCCGCCGCCTGGCTGCCATTTCGCGCCGCGCTGTGCGCTTGCTAGCGCACGTTGCCGCGAGGCCTCTCCGGAGGAGCGCAATGTCGCGGCAACGCATAGCGTACGCTGCCACCATGCATGAAAAAAGTTTGTGTTGACGTGCCGGTGTCTTTGGATTAAAAAGGTAACAGAGTGTCCGGGAATTGCCGGGTGATTGTGTATTATCAGGTGGTGGTTTTTTTATTGTTTAAGGAGCGAATCATGAATGCCAAATTAGCAAACGTAGAAAACGAAGTCAGCAAGGAAAAACTCATGCAGGATTTGCGTGTCGTGGTGGCGGATGCCGAAGAGTTGTTGCGCGCAACGGCCGGCCAGGCAGGTGAAAAAGTGTCGGCGGCGCGCGAGCGCATCCAGGAAAATCTGGCAGCCGCCAAACAGCGTCTTGCTGTTGCGCAGGATGCTGTGGTCGCCAGGACTAAAGAGGCGGCAAAAGTGACCGACGAATATGTGCATGAAAATCCATGGAAGGCCGTCGGCATCGCTGCCGGAGTAGGGTTGGTTATAGGTATGCTGATTTCGCGCGGACGTTAAGCAATGGCTGAAGCAGGTGCGGGGCTGATGGGCTCGATCAGGCAGTTGCTGTCCACGGTAACCTCCATCGCTTCGACGCGGCTTGAACTGCTGGTAAATGAGGTACAAGAGGAGCGTCTGCGTTTAACGCAGATGCTCCTCTTCACTTTGTTCGCGCTATTCTGTTTCGGCGTGGGCATTCTGCTGCTCACGGCTTTCATCGTGGTGCTGTTCTGGGACGATCATCGCCTCGCCGTGCTTGGCGCGCTGAGCGCCCTTTTCTTTGCATTGGGCGCGCTGACGGCGATGCTGCTGCGCAGCAAGGCGCAGGCCAAGCCCCGATTATTTTCCGCTAGCCTGGCTGAATTATCCAAGGATAGGGCGCAACTGAATGCGGGCGATGAATAAACAGATGCACGAGGTGATGCAGCGTCGCGGCGAACTGCTGGCGAGCATCGCCGCCCAGCGTGAACAGGTCGCGCAGATCGGCACACGCTGGCGAACCCCACTGGCATTGGCGGATCAAGGATTAGCCGTCGTGCGTTTTCTGCGTTCCAGGCCTGTGCTGGTCGCCAGCGTGGTCGCGCTATTTGTGATTCGCCGGCGCGGCGTAATTGGTTTGATGAAGAGCGGATGGCGGATGTGGAAAGGATACCGCTTCCTCACCGCGCTTTCGGAAAGATTATCGTCACGAAACTAGGTTCCGGGATGTCCGCTGTTTATAACAACGCTTACGCGTTTTAACGTGCCGTTTTTGGCTGTGCCACTTTGTGCCGCCTTGTGCAGGCGACCGGCGGATTTGCTCAGACGGCCTGAAGGCTTGCTGGATGCCGCTTGCACGATAGTGATGGCTTGGCCGATCCTGAGTATTTTCAATGATCCCTTGTTCCATTGCTTCAGGCCGGCAATGCTGACGCGGTAGCGGCGCGCTAGGCCGCCCAGCGTATCGCCCTTGCGCACGATATGTTTGACGGCGCGACTAGCACCATCATTGGTGGGCGAGAGGTGCATGTTGAAGACTGAAAATTCATCCTCCGCTTCGTTTTCTTCGCCATTGATTGGCACCAGCAGAGTTTGCCCGGTGCTGACCTTGGCACGCCCCGACAGGCCATTCACCGATTTGAGCTTTTCCACGGAAAGTCCTAAGCGCGGGGCGAGCTTATCGAGGCGTTCGCCTTTTTTGGGTTGGTAGGCTTGCCAACTGACCAGCGGTTTGTCGTAATTCTCCAGGTTGGCGCGAAAGGTCTCAACGGCGCCCACCGGCAGCAGAATCAGATCGCTGTTGTCTTGCAGGATGACCGGACGGTTATGCGCTGGATTGAGCGCGGTGAATTCTTCCATCGAAATGTCGGCCAGTTGTGCGGCCAGCTTCACGTCAATATGCTTGGCAGTCGAAACTGCCGCGAAATAAGGTTCATCGTGGATATCTTCCAGTACCAGGCCGAAGCTGGCGGGATTCGCGATGATATTCTTGACCGCCAGCAACTTCGGGACGTAGTTGCGCGTTTCGTCCGGCATTTTCAGGCTGGTGTAATTTACCGGCAAGCCCCGCTTGCGGTTGCGCGCCTGGGCGCGTTGCACCGCACCCTCGCCCCAGTTGTAGGCAGCCAGCGCCAGCTCCCAGTCGCCGAACATGTCATGCAGTTTCTGCAGATAATCGAGCGCGCCGTTGGTCGCGCTGATGACATCGCGCCTGCCGTCATACCACCAGTTTTGCTGCATGCCGAAACTCTTGCCGGTGGAAGGGATGAATTGCCAGATGCCCGAGGCGCGGCTGGTTGAATAGGCGCCGGGATTGAAGGCGCTTTCTATCATCGGCAGCAGCGCAATTTCGCTGGGCATGCCGCGCCGTTCCACTTCAACCGTGATGTGGTGAAGGTAGCGGCGCGCGCGGTCGGTCATGCGCGCCATGTAATCGGGACGGCTGGCATACCATTGCTCATGTTTCGCGACCAAAGGGCTGTCCAGGTCGCGCATCGCGAAACCGCTGCGGATGCGCACCCAAAGGTCGCCCGCAGCCAAGTCATTGTCCGGGATGAGTTCCAGCTTGATATTGCGCGCATTTAAAAATGTCAGGGGAATAGCGGAGTCGGTGGAAGAGGCACTCAGCGCGAGCTGTTCTTCAGCGTGCGCGATTGGGGAGGCCAAAGTGCCAAGGGCAAGCAGTGCAGAAAAAATCAGCCGAATCAATGGCACTTGCGCCCTCCTGAAGGTAAAAACTAACGCGATGGTAGCCGAAGTGCTGCGGCCGGGTCAATCGAAACAGTATGAGCAAATTGGACGGGCAGTAGGGCAGGTCTGATAACCAGCCACTTGGACACTGTTCCTTGGTGGCCTAGTGGATTGGCTAGTAGTTACATCAGACCTGCCCTTTTTTAGTTCATGTAGGGTGCATTCCATGCACCAATGGCAATGGTGCATGGAATGCACCCTACAATATTTCGTTATTGATCGAAACCGAAACCCGGCCAGTTTAGTGAACCGCATTTTTTAACTGTTCGAGTATGGCCGGATTTTCAAGAGTAGAAATATCCTGGGTAATTTCCTCCCCCCTGGCGATGGCGCGCAGCAGGCGGCGCATGATTTTGCCGGAACGCGTCTTGGGCAGGTTGTCGCCGAAGCGTATCTCATCCGGCTTGGCGATCGGGCCGATTTCCTTGCTCACCCAGTTGCGCAGCATCTCGGCGATTTCCCTGGCCTTGGCCGGATTATCCGGGCGCGCGCCCTTCAGCACGACAAAGGCCGCTATCGCTTCACCCTTGATTTCATGCGGCTTGCCAACCACGGCGGCTTCAGCGACCAGCGGATTGGCGGCCAGCGCCGACTCAATTTCCATCGTCCCCAGGCGGTGGCCGGAGACATTCAGCACATCGTCGATGCGCCCCATGATCCAGAAATAGCCGTCTTCGTCGCGGTGCGCGGAATCTCCCGCCAGGTAGTAGCCGTGCATTTCCTCCGGGAAGTAGCTCTTTTTGTAGCGCTCCGGGTCGCCCCAAATGGCGCGGATTTGCGACGGGAATGGCCGTTTGATGACGAGGAAGCCGCCGTTCCTGTCATGCACCTCATTGCCGGCTTCGTCGACAATGGTCGCCATGATGCCGGGCAGCGGCAGCGTGCAGGTGCCGGGCTTGATCGGCATCGCGCCGGGCAGCGGCGCGATCATATGCGCGCCGGTTTCGGTCTGCCACCAGGTGTCCACGATCGGGCAGCGCGAGCGCCCGACCTCGGTGTAATACCACATCCATGCCTCGGGGTTGATCGGTTCGCCGACCGAGCCAAGCAGGCGCAGGCTCGACAGGTCATATTTCTTCGGCAAGTCGCCGCCCAGCTTGATCAGCGAGCGGATCGCGGTCGGCGCGGTGTAGAAAATCGTCACCTTGTGGTCCTGGATCATTTTCCAGAAGCGCCCGGCATCAGGGTAAGTCGGCACGCTCTCGAATACCACCTGTGTCGCGCCCATCGCCAGCGGGCCGTAGGTGGTGTAGGTATGGCCGGTGACCCAGCCCACGTCGGCGGTGCACCAGAAAATATCGGCAGGCTTGTAATCGAACACCCATTGCATCGTCAGCTTTGCCAGGAGCAGGTAGCCGCCGCTGGAGTGCTGCACACCCTTGGGCTTGCCGGTGGAACCGGAAGTGTAGAGGATGAACAGCGGGTGTTCCGCGCCGACCCATTCCGGCTCGCAGCTTGCGCCCTGCCCCGCCACCAGATCATGCCACCAGATATCGCGCCCGGCATGCCAGGCGGTTTCGCAGGCGGCGCGCCGGTAGACGATGACGCTGTGCACCATCCCGCAATCGCCCATCGCCAACGCCTCGTCCACCGCCGGCTTCAGCGGCATCACCTTGCCGCCGCGCATTTGCGCGTCGGCGGTGATCACCGCGCACGCCCGGGCATCGGTAATGCGCTCGTGCAGGCTCTTGGAGGAAAAACCGGCGAACACCACCGAATGGATCGCGCCGATGCGCGCGCAGGCCTGCATCGCGATCACGACCTCGATGCTCATCGGCATGTAGACGACGACGCGGTCGCCCTTTTTGATGCCGCGCGATTTCAGGCCGTTGGCGAACTGGCAGACGCGTGTGTGCAAATCGCGGTAATTTATTTTCGTCACCGCGCCGTCGTCGGCCTCGAAAATGATCGCAGTCTTTTCCGGCTGGCTGGCGAGATGCTTGTCGAGACAGTTATAGGAAACATTCAATTCGCCGTCTTCAAACCACTTGAAGAACGGCGCGTTGCTCTCGTCCAGCACCCTGGTGAACGGTTTTTTCCACAGCAAAGTCTCGCGCGCCAGCCTGGCCCAATAGCCCGCATAGTCCTGCTCTGCCTCTTTGCACAAGGCCCGATAGCTTTCCATGCCGGAGACATTTGCCTGTTTGACAAACTCATCGGAAGGGTTGAAAACGCGGGTTTCATGCAATATGGACTGGATGTCGGACATGTGATCTCCTGATTGGCGTTCGTTGTGTGATATTCGGTAAATGTAGTTTTTACCATACTGCCTGTCAACCAGGTCGACGCCACCGGCCGCGAGGAGAAGGCTTGCCGTGCTTTTTCACGCCGAAAGGCGCTTCGAAATGCCAAACTGCGTTAAAATTGCCATCATATTCAAAGACAGTTAAATTGCCTCCGGCAAAGCCGAGGGTTTACCCAACTGGATTAAAGGAACGTCATGCCTCCATCCCCAAGTAGAAAACCAGCCAAAACGGCAAAAAAAATCGATACCAAACTGTTCGTGCTGGACACCAACGTATTGCTGCATGACCCGACCAGCCTGTTCCGTTTCGAGGAACATGACATCTGCCTGCCGATGTTTGTATTGGAGGAGCTGGATAACAAGAAAAAAGGCATGACCGAAGTCGCGCGCAACGCGCGCCAGGCGAGCCGCTTCCTCGATGAAATCGTCAGCGATGCGCCGCACAGGATAGAGGAAGGCATCGCGCTGGAATCCGCCGCGTACAAGGGCTGCACCGGAAGGCTGTTCCTGCAGACCAGTTTCATCAAGCACGAACTGCCGCAGCATCTGGAGCTGGGCAAGGCGGACAACGCGATCCTCGGCGTGGTCATCGGCCTGCAAGAACAGCAGCCGCAGCGCGCGGTAATCCTGGTCAGCAAAGACATCAACATGCGCATCAAGGCGCGCGCGCTGGGTCTGGAGGCGCAGGATTATTTCAACGACAAGGTGCTGGAAGACACCGACCTGCTCTACACCGGCGTGCTGCCATTGCCGGACGATTTCTGGGACAGGCACGGCAAGGACATGAAGTCGTGGCAGAAGGAAGGCCACACCTATTACCAGATACGCGGCCCGCTGTGCGCGGCGTTTTTCGTCAACCAATTCGTCTATCAGGAAAACGCCACGCCATTTCATGCCGTGGTGCTGGAGCAGGACGACAAGACTGCGTTGCTGCGCACATTGACCGATTACACGCACAGCAAGAACAACGTCTGGGGCATCACCGCGCGCAACCGCGAACAGAATTTCGTGCTCAACCTGCTGATGAACCCGGAGATCGACTTCGTCACGCTGCTCGGGCAGGCGGGTACCGGCAAAACCCTGCTGACCTTGGCGGCCGGCTTGCTGCAAACGCTGGAAACCAAGCTGTATTCGGAAATCATCATCACCCGCGTGACGGTTCCGGTGGGTGAAGACATCGGCTTTTTGCCCGGCACAGAAGAAGAAAAAATGACGCCGTGGATGGGCGCGCTGGAAGACAATCTCGATGTGCTGAACCAACCCGACGAGGACGGCGGCGACTGGGGGCGCGCTGCGACGCGCGACCTGATCCGTTCGCGCATCAAGGTCAAATCGCTCAACTTCATGCGCGGGCGCACTTTCCTCAACAAATATCTGATCATCGACGAGGCGCAGAACCTCACGCCCAAACAGATGAAAACGCTGGTGACCCGCGCCGGCCCCGGCACCAAAGTGGTGTGCATGGGCAACATCGCGCAGATCGACACGCCTTATCTCACCGAAGGCAGCTCAGGCCTGACCTATGTGGTGGACCGCTTCAAGGGATGGGCGCACGGCGGGCATGTCACGCTGATGCGCGGCGAACGTTCGCGGCTGGCGGATTATGCGGGCGAGGTGCTGTAGGGGCAATTCACGAATTGCCCATTCACGAATTGCCCCTACGGTGAAAAATGCAAAAATAAATAATGGACAGAATCGAGAAATCCGCTGCCGAATGGCGCGAGGAACTCTCGCCGGAGCAATACGATGTGTGCCGCCAGTGCGGCACCGAACCGGCCTTCAGCGGCGCGTACTGGGATTGCCACGACCCCGGCATCTACCGCTGCGTATGCTGCGGTGCCGCATTGTTCGCTTCGGAAGCCAAGTTCGATTCCGGCTCGGGGTGGCCCAGTTTTTCGCAACCGTATAAACCTGAAAATGTTATATCACGCACCGACACCAGCCACGGCATGCAACGCGTGGAAGTGCTCTGCAAGCAATGCGGCGCGCATCTCGGGCATATATTCCCGGACGGCCCGCCGCCTACCGGGCTGCGCTTCTGCATCAACTCGACCGCGCTAGCGCTGGACCGAAATTAACCCTTTATCATCCATATGAAACTGCTATTTGATCTATTCCCCGTCATCCTGTTTTTCGTCGCTTTCAAGTTCCAGGGCATTTATGTCGCCACGGCAATAGCCATTGCAGCAACCATCGCGCAGATCATCTGGACAAAATTCCGGCACGGCAAGGTGGACACCATGCTGTGGGTGAGCTTCGCCATCATCGGCGTGTTCGGCGGCGCCACGCTGCTGCTGCAGGACGAGACCTTCATCAAGTGGAAACCGACCGTACTGTACTGGCTGTTTTCGGTCATTTTGCTGTTCTCGAGCTTATTGTTCAACAAGAACCTGATGCGCACGCTGCTGCATGAAAAAATCGCCCTGCCGCTGCATATCTGGCACCGCCTGAACCTGAGTTGGAGCCTGTTCTTTGCGGTGCTTGGTTTTATCAATTTATATGTGGCCTTCAACTATTCCACAGACAGCTGGGTGAATTTCAAGCTGTTCGGCTTCACCGGCCTGATGGTGGTATTCATCCTGGCGCAAAGCGCGTGGCTGGCGAAGTATGTGGACGAGAAGAAGGAAAACAACTGATGAAAACTCCATAATGTGGTACGCAATCATCGGGCAGGACACCCCGGACAGTCTGGACAAACGCACGGCGGCACGCCCCGCGCATCTGGTGCGCCTGCAGGCACTGCAGGATGAAGGCCGGCTGCTGCTGGCAGGCCCCTTTCCTGCTGTGGATGCGGTTGATCCCGGTGCGGCGGGCTACACCGGCAGTTTGATCGTTGCCGAATTCGCGTCGTTGCAGGCAGCGCAGGAATGGGCGGCGGCTGACCCATATGCCGCCGCCGGCGTGTTCAGGCAAATCACCGTGCAGCCATTCAAGAAGGTGCTGCCCGCATGAGCACGCGTGTGGCTGTGATGCACCGGCACCTCGCCGCGCTTGACCCCGTCCTGCTCGACATCATCGATGAAAGCAGCCAACACGTGGGCCATGCCGGTGCGCGCGATGGCGGCGGGCACTATGCGCTACGCATCGTCTCGGCGCAGTTTGGCGGCAACAATATGATGGCGCGCCACCGTATGATATATTCCGCGCTGGGAGAAATGATGAAGCGCGAAATACACGCGCTCAACATTCAGGCGTATACGCCGGATGAAATTTGATTATCAATTTTTGTTTATTTCAAGGAGAACTCGTAATGTTGAAAACTGGCAAATTTGCGGCGCTGGCAATTCTGGGCGCACTGGCGATTAACCCCGCCTTCGCCGAAGACAAATCCGCCGCCCTGGTGAACGGCGTTTCCATCCCGCAGGCGCGCATCGACCTGCGCGTCAAGGCCGCCGCCGCGCAAGGCCAGGCAGACAGCCCGGAACTGCGCAAGGCGATCCGCGATGACATGATCAACCTCGAAGTCATGGTGCAGGAAGCCGCAAAGCTCGGTTTGGACAAAAACGCCGACGTGATACAGCAAGTCGAACTGGCCAAGCAATCCGTACTGGTCGGCGCATTCGTACAGGACTACGCCAAGAATCATCCGATCAGCGAAGACCAGCTCAAGCAGGAATACGACAAGCTGAAAGCCAAGCTGGGCAACAAGGAATACAATACCCGTCACATCCTGGTAGAAACCGAAGCCGGGGCCAAGGACATCATCGCGCAGCTCGGCAAGAAAGCCAAGTTCGAGAAACTCGCCGCAAAATCCAAAGATACCGGTTCCGCAGCGCAAGGCGGCTCATTGGGCTGGGCGGTGCCGGGCAATTTCGTTCCGGAGTTTGCCAATGCGCTGCTCAACCTGAAAAAGGGCGAATACACCAAAGAACCGGTGCAGTCGCAATTCGGCTGGCATGTCATCAAACTGGAAGACACACGTGACTTGAAAGTGCCGCCGTTTGAAGAGGTCAAGCCGCAACTGCAACAGCGCCTGCAACAGCAATCAATCAAGAAAGCGATTGATGAATTGCGCGCCAAGGCCAAGATCGAATAGTTAGTAACTCTGCAGAAAAATAGGGGATGCCGGTGGCATCCCCTTTTTTATTTGGGGATATTTTTTAATTATCTCAACCAAGAGAGCCGGGCGTGGCGGCTACTTTGCTGAAACGCCCAGCTCCGCGCACAGCCTGCCCATCATCGCCCGCAGCTCGCTTACCTCCGCTTCGAGCTTGGCGACGTTGGCCTTGAGCGCGGCGATTTCACCCACCGTCACATCGCCCGAGAGTGCGGCCGCTCCGGCGGCCACGCGCTCCTCGATGGCCGGCGCGCCGGAGAGCAGGTGCATCCAGCGGTTTTCGCGCGATCCTGGCTGGCGCGGCAACTCCACCACCAGGCCGCCCGCCGCACGTTCGGCCAGCTCGACCAGAAAACTCTCGACCGAAGAAATGTCTGCGAACTTGTGCAGCCGCTCGCAATTGAGGCGCAACTCCCCGGCCGTCTGCGGGCCGCGCAACATCAGCATGGCCAGCAACGCGGTGGACTGTGTGGGGATATGCAGCACCCGCTCGATGTTGTGCGCATAACGCGACGCCCTGCCCCCGCTGGTTTCCATGATCAGCGACAACCCCCGCAGGCTATCCAGCACCGCCAGCACTTCCGTTTCGGCAGCATCGATAACCGGATCGCGGCTGCTCTTCTGGTTACAGCCTGAAACCAGCGAATTCAGCGTCAACGGATAAGAGTCCGGCACCGTGCGCTGCTTCTCGGCAAGCACACCGAGGACACGGGTTTCAAGGAGGGAGAGAACGGGGAGTGTCGTGGACATCAATTATCCTGAAAAAAAGCAGTTAACGGTTTTGTAGGTCGGGTTTGCTTTGCATAGCCATTCGACTAGGTCGCCAATAAAACGGCAACCAAGTCGCTGGTTAAAGCCCGACCTACGCCTGATGGGTAATCCGGGTTAAAGGAAGATTCAAATATTCCGGCTCTTCTTGATCAAATCATGGGCAAGCTGGATTTCTTTTGTCTGCTCGGTGGCCATTGCGATCATGTCTTCCGGCACGCCCTGCCCGATCAACTTGTCCGGGTGGTATTGGCTCATCAGCTTGCGATAGGCGCGCTTGATCTCCGCATCGCTGCTGTCCTTGGTTACCCCCAGCGCCTTGTAGGCGTCATCCAGTGCTGAGGCAGTGTTGGCCTGCCCCCCGGCGAAGTGGGATTGATTCAGCACCATGTCCAGCAACTGCCTGAACGCGGCCTGGTCATAGCCCAAGCGAGCGGCGATGTCGGCCAGCAAGGCTTCCTCAGCCGGATGGAAATGCCCGTCCGCCAGCGCCATCACGATCAGGTAAACCAGCAACACCTGCTTCAGATGCTTCGTGTGCCCGCAGATCGCCATGAACCGCTTGCAGGTAGCCTCGATGTCGAACGCCGGAGCGGCGCCCCGCTTGAACAACGCAATCGCCTGTGATCGATGCTCCGCAGTCATGCCCAGTTTCTGCATGAACTGCTCGACATGCGCGATCTCGCCTTCAGAGACCTGCCCGTCGGCCTTGGCCAGCTTGCCCATCGAGATGAACACCGTCTCAAGGAAAACCGCCTGACGCAGCGCATTCTGCAACGGGTTCATCCCGCCCGAGCCATACGCCCTCATGCGGTCAAAAAATCCCCCGACGAACAGCCCGAACAGCGCCCCGAAGAATCCGAAAAAGAAATAACCCGCAATGACGCCGATGAGCTTGAACAAGATAACTCCAGAAATAAGCCGCAACCAAGGCGCGCATTATACCTGCGCCGCCGTGTCCGCCCTCCCCGCGCCGCCAATTGACGAACCTGTCTAGTCGGGCATGCAAGTATTCGCCCCCTTGCTTAAGCGATTATTTCAACTGCCGTTCCTGCGGGTACCAAGTCAAACAGTTCGATCAGGTCGGCATTGCGCATCCGGATGCAGCCATGCGAAGCGGGAACGCCGAGTTGCGCCGAGTCCGGCGTGCCGTGGATATAGATATAGCGGCGCATGGTATCGTTTTCACCCAGCCGGTTGAAACCGGCTTCGCAACCGGATAGCCACAGGATGCGCGTCAGTATCCAGTCGCGTTCGGGAAATTGCGCGCCCAGTTCCGGCGTGTAGATTTCGCCGGTCGGGCGGCGGCGCACGAACACGGTGTTTTCCGGTTGCCCCGCACCGATCTTGGCGCGGATGATGTGTTTGCCGCGCGGCGTGCAATGGCTGCCGCATGTTTCGCCCGCGCCGTTCGCGGCGGTGGAAACAGTGTAGCGGCGCAGCAGCTTGCCCGCGTCATCGAGCAATTCGAGCTGCTGCGCAGCGATGTGAATATTGATTTTCATTGCGCCTTCTGCTGAGCGCGGCGCAGCGCGAAAAAATTGCTGAGCATGGCACCGCATTCTTCCGCCAGTATGCCACCCGTCACTTCGGCATGATGATTCAAACGCCGTTCGGCGAATACGTCCACTATGCTGCCGCATGCGCCGGTCTTGGGGTCGCTCGCCCCGTATACCACCCGCGCAATGCGCGCATGCATGATCGCGCCGGAGCACATCAGGCACGGCTCCAGCGTGACGAACAGTTCGCAGCCCACCAGCCGGTAGTTGCCGAGCCGCTGCGCCGCGTCGCGCAATGCCATCATTTCGGCATGGGCGGAAGGGTCGTGGCGCGAAATTGGCGCATTGAAACCGCGCCCGACAATCTCGCCGTCCTTCACCACCACCGCCCCCACCGGCACTTCACCGGCGGCTTGTGACTGCTTGGCAAGCTCCAGTGCGTGGCGCATGTAATCGGCATCGGTCATCAAATCTCACTCGGCTAAAACGGGCGGCACCGTAGCACAACTTCTGATGTTTGACGAGGCGGTAGGGGCACGGCGCGCCGTGCCCCTACTTGCCGCGCCGCCCTGACTTGGGCGAGAACAAAGCCGGCTGCGGCATGGATTGATGGCGCGCCGCTTCGGACAGATGCTGCTGATCGGCAGGCTTTTGCGCCGCGCGCGGTTTTGGCTGGCCAGTACGCGCTTGCGGGTCACGCTGTTGCGGATTGCGCGGCTGCTGGTTGCCCGGCTTCCGGCCCTGGCCGTCACGCGCCGGTTGATTGCGGTTCCCTGCACCCGCCGGGCGCGGAGCGCCTGCGGTCGTGTTGCTATGACGTCTTTGTCCATGCGCCGGGCGCGGCGGGCGCGGGGCTTCGGCGGGAAGGTTGGCCGGCGGCACGAAGCTGCCTACCACCACCTTCGGAATTTCGCGCTTGATCAGCCGCTCGATACTCTTGAGAAACGGCAGCTCCTCGCTGTCTACCAGCGAGATGGCCGCGCCGCTGCTGCCCGCGCGCCCGGTGCGGCCGATGCGGTGCACGTAATCTTCCGGTATGTTCGGCAATTCAAAATTCACCACATGCGGCAGTTGATCGATATCCAGTCCGCGTGCGGCGATGTCGGTGGCGACCAGCACCGGCAGCGAGCCGTCCTTGAACTGCGCCAGCGCTTTGGTGCGCGCCGGTTGGCTCTTGTTGCCGTGGATTGCGGCGGCGGGAATGCCGTCCGCATTCAGTTTTTCCGCGAGCCGGTTCGCGCCGTGTTTGGTGCGGGTGAACACCAGCACCTGCTTCCAGTCGTTGTGCTTGATCAGGTGGGCGAGCAGGTAGCTCTTCAGCTTCTGCGGCACCAAATGGACGCTTTGCTCGATTAGTTCCACAGTGGAATTGCGGCGCGCCACTTCGACATAACCGGGATTGTGTAGCAGGCCGTCGGCCAGGGTCTTGATCTCGTCGGAGAAGGTCGCCGAGAACAGCAGGTTCTGGCGCTGTTTGGGCAGCAGCGCGAGGATCTTCTTGATGTCGCGAATGAAGCCCATGTCCAGCATGCGGTCGGCTTCATCCAGCACCAGGATTTCGACGCCGGACAGGTCGAGCGTTTTCTGCCCAACATGGTCGAGCAGCCGCCCGGGCGTGGCGACGAGGATGTCCATCTGTCCGCGCAATGCCTTGATCTGCGGATTGATGTTCACGCCGCCGAACATCACCATCGATTTCAGCGCCAGATATTTTCCGTAGGTCTGCACCGATTCCTCGACCTGCGCGGCAAGTTCGCGCGTCGGGACGAGGATCAAACAGCGCGGCCTTCCGGGGCGCTGATTCGCAACGGGTTTTGCGGTGAGCAGATGCAGGATCGGCAGCGTGAAACCGGCGGTCTTGCCGGTGCCGGTCTGCGCGCCGGCCAGCAGATCGCCGCCGGCCAGCACCAGCGGGATTGCCTGCGCCTGCACCGGAGTGGGGCGCAAGTAGCCGGCATCGGCAATGGCGCGCATCAAAGGTTGCGCCAGATTCAGGTCGGCGAAAGTAATTTCATTGGATAACGGGATAGTAGTGTTTGACAAAGTTTGGCTCCTGCGACGGCCTGCCGCCCAAAGAGCGGCACCAATCGAGGCAGACGAATAAGTGATCGAAGAGATCGGGAGTGAATCAAGAGACCGCTGCACTGATTGGTTTGGTGCAGGGCGGCGCGCATTATACCCGTACTGCGCCAACCGGAGGGGCGGAAGATTGTGATAAATACCCAAACGGACTTTAAGCGGGGTGAACTCGCAGGGGGAAACCATGCCTGTGCCGGGGCGGTTCCAGCGCAACAGCACTTCCATGCCGACGATCCTGATTCTGTTGCGGCTGGCAGTGAAGCGCCAGTTCGTCCCGCTCCAAGGCGCGCTGATTCATGTCGGGCGAGAAAAACAGGCAGCCGTCATGCGCTTCGCCTTGCTTGACGCAGTACATTGCAACATCGGCATTTTTGATCAGGGTCGAGAATTTTCTGTGCGACATTATCGGTATTAAGGTTGACCAAAATGCCGCCAGCCTTTATCTTACGCGGTTCTTTTTGGCATATATCTAAGGTGTTTGTGATGGAGTTGACCGGCGCGGAGATACTTATCCGCTGTTTGCAGGAGGAAAAGGTCGAATATGTGTTTGGCTATCCCGGCGGGGCGGTGTTGTTCATTTATGACGCACTGTTTCAGCAGGACAAGGTCAAACATGTTCTGGTGCGCCACGAGCAGGCTGCGGTGCATGCGGCCGACGGTTATGCGCGGTCTTCCGACAAGGTGGGGGTGGCGCTCGTCACCTCCGGGCCGGGGCTGACCAATGCCGTGACCGGCATCGCGACCGCTTACATGGATTCCACGCCGATGGTCGTCATCAGCGGCCAGGTTCCGACCGGCGCGATCGGCGAGGATGCCTTTCAGGAAGTCGATGCGGTGGGCATTACCCGACCATGCGTGAAGCACAATTTCCTGGTCAAGGACGTGAAGGACATCGCCTCGACCATCAAGAAAGCGTTTTACCTTGCCAAGTCGGGCCGGCCCGGCCCGGTATTGGTGGACATCCCCAAGGATGTCTCCAACCATAGAACCACTTTTGAATACCCGGCCAGCGTAACGATCCGCTCCTATCATCCGGCAGGCAAGGGCGACAGCGGGCAGATCAAACGCGCAGCGCAGATGCTGCTGGAAGCGAAGCGGCCGATGATCTATGCAGGCGGTGGCGTGGTGCTGTCCGATGCATCCGCGCAGTTGACAGATCTGGTGCGTTTGCTGGATTTTCCTTGCACCAATACGCTGATGGGCCTGGGCGGTTTCCCGGCCAGCGACAGGCACTTTGTCGGCATGCTGGGGATGCATGGCACCTATGAGGCGAACATGGCAATGCAGCATTGCGATGTGCTGCTGGCGGTCGGTGCGCGCTTCGACGACCGCGTGATCGGCAACGTCGAACACTTCGCCGAAGTGCCGCGCAAGATCATCCACATCGATATCGACCCCTCCTCGATTGCCAAGCGCGTCAAGGTGGATCTGCCCATCGTCGGCGACGTGAAACTGGTGCTGAATGAACTGCTGGAAGTGCTGCGCGGCGGCAGGCAGATGCCCAACACAGCGGATATGTCTGCATGGTGGAAGCAGGTGAACGAATGGCGCGCCATAGGCGGCGGGCTGCGTTACAAGAATTCTGACAAGATCATCAAGCCGCAATTCGTGATCGAGAAGCTGCATGAAATCACCGGCGGCGATGCGTTCATCGCGACCGATGTCGGCCAGCATCAGATGTGGGCCGCGCAGTATTACAAGTTCGACAAGCCGCGCCGCTGGATCACTTCCGGCGGCCTGGGCACGATGGGCTTCGGCCTGCCGGCGGCGATGGGCGTGCAGATGGTCAATCGCGGCGCAACGGTCGCCTGCGTGACGGGCGAGGGCAGCATCCAGATGAACATCCAGGAGTTGTCCACCTGCAAGCAGTTCCATCTGCCGATCAAGATTATCGCGCTCAACAACGGCTATCTGGGCATGGTGCGGCAGTGGCAGGAGTTCTTTCATGGCAACCGTTATTCCGAGACTTATATGAACGCGCTGCCGGATTTCGTCAAACTGGCCGAGGCCTACGGGCATGTCGGCATGCGCATCGAAAAACCCGCGGATGTCGAACCGGCGTTGAAGGAGGCATTCGCGCGCAAGAATGATCTGGTGTTCATGGACTTCAGGACCGACCCGACGGAAAACGTATTCCCGATGGTTCCCGGCGGCAGGGGTTTGTCGGAGATCATTTTGGCGGAGGAACTGTAATGCGGCATATTATTTCCCTGTTGATGGAAAATGAGGCGGGCGCATTGTCGCGGGTGGCTGGATTGTTCTCGGCGCGCGGCTACAATATCGAATCCTTGTCGGTCGCACCGACCGAAGATCCGACCCTGTCGCGCATGACTATCGTCACCAGTGGCTCGGATGCGATCATCGAACAAATCAACAAGCAGCTCAACAAACTGGTGGATGTCGCGGCGCTGATCGACTTGAGCGAGGGCGAACATCTCGAACGCGAATTGATGCTGGTCAAGGTGCGCGCCGAAGGCGATGCACGCGATGAATTGAAGCGCGTGGCGGATACTTTTCACGGGCGCATCATTGATGTGACCGATTACATCTACACCATCGAACTGACCGGCTCATGTGCCGAGTTGGACAGCTTCCTGGAAGCAATCGGCCGTGACATGATTCTGGAAACGGTGCGTACCGGGGCTTCCGGCATCGGGTGCGGCGACCGGATTTTGAAACTTTAAAGGCAGACGCAAGACGTAAGTTGTTAGTTAAAGCAAAAGACCGCGTAGCGGACAACATCAACTTACGTCTTCAAACTTACGACTTACAACTATTTTTTACAAAGAGGACGACATGAAAGTTTATTACGACAAAGACGCAGACCTATCCCTGATCAAGGGCCGGCAAGTAACCATCATCGGCTACGGCTCGCAAGGCCACGCCCATGCCCAGAACCTGAAGGAATCCGGCGTCAACGTGACCGTGGCGCTACGCAAGGGCGGCGCATCCTGGGCCAAGGCTGAGGCCGCCGGCCATAAGGTTGCCGAGATCGCCGACGCAGTGAAGGGCGCCGACGTGGTGATGATGCTGTTGCCGGACGAGACCATGCCGGAGGTATATCACGCCGACGTGGAAAAGAACCTGAAGTCCGGCGCCGCGCTGGCGTTTGCTCATGGTTTCAATATCCACTACAACCAGATTGTGCCTCCAGCCGATGTGGATGTGATCATGATCGCGCCGAAAGGCCCAGGACATACCGTGCGTTCCGAATACCTCAAGGGCGGCGGCGTGCCGACCCTGATCGCGGTGTACCAGGACAAGTCCGGCAAGGCTAAGGACATCGCGCTGTCGTACGCGGCGGCGAACGGCGGCACCAAGGGCGGCGTGATCGAGACCAACTTCCGCGAAGAAACCGAAACCGACCTGTTTGGCGAACAGGCCGTGTTGTGCGGCGGCGCGGTGGAACTGGTCAAGGCCGGTTTCGAGACGCTGACCGAAGCGGGTTACGCTCCGGAAATGGCCTACTTCGAATGCCTGCACGAGTTGAAGTTGATCGTCGACCTGATGTACGAAGGCGGTATCGCGAACATGAACTATTCAATTTCCAACAACGCGGAATACGGCGAATACGTGACCGGCCAGCGCGTCATCGCCGATCAGGCGCGCGCCGCGATGAAGGAATGCCTGAAGAATATCCAGAACGGTTCCTACGCCAAGCAGTTCATCCTGGAAGGCCGCACCAACTACCCTGAAATGACTGCGCGCCGCCGTTTGAACGCCGAGCATCCGATTGAGGTAGTGGGCGGCAAGTTGCGCGCGATGATGCCGTGGATCGGCAAGAACAAGCTGGTTGATCAATCCAAGAACTAGGAAGCGGGAAGTGGAGAGTAGTGAGTGGGAAGTAGGGGGTTCGACTTTTCACTCACTGCTCTTTAATCCTTCGCCGCACTTCTCCCACTCCCTACTTCCTACTCACTACTCCCAATGAATAATTACCCCCACCCCATCATCGCCCGCGAGGGCTGGCCGTTCCTGATCGGCTCCATCGCCATTGCGCTGGTGCTATCCGCGTATGTCGGCGGCATTATTGAGCTGCTGTCCTGGATCGCCGTGCTGTTCGTGGTGCAGTTTTTCCGCGATCCGCCGCGCGAAATTCCGCAGGATGCCGGCGCGGTGCTGTCGCCGGCCGACGGGCGAGTCATCAAGGTCGAGCGCACGCAGGATCCCTACGGGCAACGCGAGGCGATCCTGATCAGCGTGTTCATGAACGTGTTCAACGTGCATTCCAACCGCAGCCCGGTGGACGGTATCGTGGAAAAGGTGCAGTATTTTCCCGGCAAGTTCGTGAACGCCGATCTCGACAAGGCCTCCGCGGAAAACGAGCGCAATGCGGTGGTGCTGAAGACCACAGACGGACAGACTGTGACCTTTGTCCAGGTGGCTGGCCTGATCGCGCGGCGCATCCTGTGCTATGTCAAGGCCGGCGATACGCTGGCGCGCGGCCAGCGCTACGGCTTTATCCGTTTCGGTTCGCGCGTGGATGTTTATCTGCCGCTGGACGCCGGCGTGAAAGTCAGCATCGGCGACAAGGTGTCGGCGACTACCACTATTCTGGCAGTGTTGGCCTAAAAGGGATACCCTAGGCGCATGGACGAATTCGATACCCGCAAGCCGATGAACCTGCGCAGGCGCGGCATTTACCTGCTGCCCAATCTGTTTACGACCGGCGCGCTGTTCGCCGGTTTCTACGCGATCGTGCAGGCGATGAATTTCCGCTTCGAATTTGCGGCAGTGGCGATTTTCATCGCGATGGTGCTGGACGGGCTGGATGGTCGCGTGGCGCGGCTGACGCATACACAGAGCGAATTCGGCGCCGAATACGACAGCCTGTCCGACATGGTTTCGTTCGGTGTCGCGCCGGCGCTGGTGATGTACGAATGGGCATTGAAAGGGCTGGGCAAGTGGGGCTGGTTCGCCGCGTTCATTTACTGTGCTGCCACCGCGTTGCGCCTGGCGCGCTTCAATACCAACATCGATGTGGTCGACAAGCGCTATTTCCAGGGTTTGCCCAGCCCGGCCGCCGCCGCCCTGGTGGCAGGCTTCGTCTGGGTGATGCTGGATTACGGTTTCAAGGGCGGTGAACTGCGCTGGTATGCGGCGGCGCTGACGGTATTCGCCGGGTTGAGCATGGTCAGCAACCTGCCGTTCTACAGCTTCAAAGACCTGAACATGCGCAAGAGCGTGCCATTTCTGATGATTTTCCTGATCGCGCTGTTCTTCATCCTGATTTCCAGTTACCCGCCCGGCGTATTGTTTGCGTTGTTCCTGGGCTATGCCTTGTCCGGCTATGTGCTGTGGCTGTTGCGCCTGCGCAAAAAACAACAGCCCCTTGCTTGAGACCCCCTTGCTTGAGACAACGAAACTGGTAATATTCGCCCCATGCATTTCTCCACGCTTATCGCAATACTTCACTCCACGTTCAGCCTGCTGGCCGCGCTGCTGCTGCGCGGCGCGCGCTAACCCTATCCCCACAATTTGAAGCAATATGCGCGACAACCTTAAGCGGTTGCGCAGGTTTAACCTATTTTCATTGGAGTTTTTATCATGCCGAATAAAATGACTGACAAGTTGATTATTTTTGACACCACCTTGCGCGATGGTGAGCAGAGTCCCGGCGCGGCGATGACCAGGGAGAAGAAGGTTCGCATTGCGCGCCAGCTGGAAAAACTGGGCGTGGACGTGATCGAGGCGGGTTTTGCCGCGGCCAGCCCGGGCGATTTTGAGGCGGTGAAGGCGGTGGCAGAAACCGTGAAAAATTCCACGGTATGTTCGCTGGCGCGCGCCGGCGAGAACGACGTGCGCCGTGCCGGCGAGGCGATCCGGCCGGCGAAGTCGGGGCGCATCCATACCTTCATTGCCACCAGCCCGATCCACATGCAGCACAAGCTGCGCATGAGCGAGGACCAGGTGGTCGAGCGCGCTGTCAGCGCGGTGAAATGGGCGCTCGAATATACCGACGATGTTGAATTCTCCGCCGAGGATGCGGTGCGTTCGGAGATGGATTTCCTGGTGCGCGTGTTCGACGCGGTGATCCGGGCCGGCGCCAAGACGCTGAACGTGCCGGACACGGTGGGTTATTCCATCCCCGCCGCATGGGGTGAGCGCATCCGGCAATTGATCGAACGCGTGCCGAATTCGGACAAGGTGGTCTGGTCCACGCATTGCCACAACGACCTTGGCCTGGCCGTGGCGAATTCCCTGTCTGCGGTGATGAACGGCGCGCGCCAGGTCGAGTGCACCATCAACGGCTTGGGCGAACGCGCCGGCAATGCTGCGCTGGAGGAAGTCGTGATGGCGGTCAGGACGCGCCGCGATATATTCAACCTCGACACGCGCATCGACACCACGCAGATCGTACCGACTTCAAAACTGGTTTCCAGCATCACCGGCTATCCGGTGCAGCCGAACAAGGCGATCGTCGGCGCAAACGCGTTCGCGCATGAATCCGGCATTCACCAGGACGGCGTGCTCAAGCACCGCGAAACCTACGAAATCATGCGCGCCGAAGATGTGGGCTGGAATGCCAACAAGCTAACCCTGGGCAAGCTCTCCGGGCGCAATGCGTTGCGCCAGCGTTTTACCGCGCTGAATATCGAGTTTGCTTCGGAAGAGGCGTTCAATGCCGCGTTTCAGCGCTTCAAGGAACTGGCGGACCGCAAGCATGAAATCTTCGATGAGGACTTGCAGGCGCTGGTCAGCGACGAGGCGGTGGCGCAGGTCAGCGAGCATTACCGTCTGGTTTCATTGCGCGCCCACAGCGAGACCGGCATATTGCCGGCGGCCAGGGTGGCGATCAGCATCGATGGCGCACAGCACGAAGCCGAGGCGCAGGGCGGCGGGCCGGTGGACGCAACCTTCCAGGCCATCGAAAAAATCGTGCACAGCGGCACCGAACTGCAGCTGTATTCGGTGAACAACATCACCAGCGGCACCGATGCGCAGGGCGAGGTGACGGTGCGCCTCGCCAAAGGCGGGCGGATCGTCAACGGTCAGGGCGCGGATACCGATATCGTGGTGGCTTCCGCCAAGGCCTACCTGAATGCACTCAACAAGTTGCACAGCAAGCTGGAGCGCGCCCACCCGCAGTTGTGAGCTGCTAGGCCGTAGGTTGGGTACGCTTTGCCCACCCTACGCCTTACCCCTTACCCCTCTGCTTCGTCTTACATTTTGAAACAATTATTTTTGAACGTACGGTCGGATGCCTAGTCATAATCCTGCCTCATGAGTTGCGGGGATTTTATGAACATCCGTCATTTTTGAATATTTTATTGGAGATTGTCTTGAAGAAAATTTTGTTGAGTTCGACGTTTTTGCTGGCTTTCCTGGCGGCCAATGCAAGCTGGGCAGAGTGCTGGATCATTCCGAAATCGCAATGTCCTCATGCCGAGTTGTCCGGTAGAAACCTGGCCGGCGCCGACATGCATGGCGCACATCTGCTCGAGGGCGACCTGACCAAGGCCGATTTTTCCAAGGCCAATCTCAAGGAGGCGAACATCTACCACGGCAAGCTGATGGGCGGCAATTTCACCGAAGCGAACATGACCGACATCACGCTGTATAACGCCGACCTGACCGGCGCGAACCTGACCGGCGCGAATCTGACGCGCGCCAAGCTCAAGGGTGCAAACCTCAGCGAGGTTAATCTGACCGACACCAATTTGACCGATGCAGAGATCGACGGCGCAAAGTTCAACAAGGCGGTTTTCTGCCGCACCACGATGCCGAACGGCATCGTGAACAGCGGCGCGAACTGCCCCGCCAAAAAACCTGAAAAAACTGCCCGAGTCGAGCAGGCAGAAGTCGTAGAGAACGCCATCAATGGCTGCGTGATTCAGCCGCGCACGGTATGCATGAACGCCGCGCTGGCCGAAGCCAATCTGGGCTCGGCCAATCTCTCCGGCGCACAGCTCTACATGGGTAATCTCGCGCAAGCCAACCTGTTCAAGGCCAACCTCGGCAAGGCCAACCTGACCGAATCCAACCTGACCCGCGCCAACCTGGCCCGCGCCAACCTGTCGCAAGCCAACCTGACCGATGCCAACCTGAACAAGGCGACGCTGCGCGGCGCGCAACTGGAGCGCGCCAATCTGACCGGCGCGATTCTGCTGAATGCCGACCTGACCGATGCCGATCTGACCGGCGCCAATATCGCCGATACCACGCTGACCGGCGCGACTTTATGCAATACGGTCATGCCCAACGGCACGGTGAACAACAGCAGTTGCATGGCTGAAAAAAAAACAGAAGCGATTACTGAACCGGTGAAAACCGAACCCGTAAAAATAGAGCCGGCCGCACCGGAAATCAAGCCGGTTCAGCCGGTTAAACCAACCGCAAAAACAAAGACCAAGAGCAAGTAATCGGCTGGGCAGTAATGAAGAGCAAGGGCACGCAGCGCGTGCCCTTTGTTTTTGCTACGGGGATAAATCGGCCAACGAAACAAATGCCGGTAGCGGGTGTTTATTACGCCGAGAGTTTCAATGCGGTCAGCGCAAGCCGTTTGCCGAGCGCCATGCATAATTTCTTTTCGGCTTCTGAAACCGGCCGGTCGCTGGCGATCCCTGCCACATGGCTCGCACCATACGGCGTGCCGCCGCTTTGCGTGGCGGCGAGCTCCGGTTCGGAGTAGGGCAAGCCGACGATGATCATGCCGTGATGCAGCAACGGCAGCATCATCGACAGCAGGGTGCTTTCCTGTCCGCCATGCATGCTGCCGGTGGAGGTAAACAGCGCGGCCGGCTTTCCGGCCAGTGCATGCTTCATCCACAAACCGCCGGTGCCGTCCCAGAAATATTTCATTGCGGAGGCCATGTTACCGAAGCGGGTGGGACTACCCAGGGCGAGGCCGATGCATTCCTCGAGGTCGCGCAATTCGGCATAAGGCGCGCCTTCTGCCGGAATGCCGGGCTCGGTTGCCTCGCATACCGCGGAGACCTTCGGCACGGTGCGCAGCCTTGCGCGCATCCCATTCACTTGTTCCACACCGCGCGCGATGAGTTGCGCCATCTGGCATGTGGCACCATGCTGGCTGTAGTACAGCACCAGGATTTCTTTGTCGGTTATCATGCGCGCATTATAGGGAAACGAATCGGCCATGCAAAAGAATTGGCAGGATTTTTTGAATTTCATGCGCTTCGTCGCGCTGCGCTTTCACCAGGATCGCTGCATGCAGATTGCGGCAAGCCTGACCTTTACCACGCTGCTGTCGCTGGTGCCCTTGATTACCATTGCTCTGGCGATGTTCTCGGCGTTCCCGGTATTCGAGGATTTCTCCAGCCAGATCAAGACTTACCTGATTAACAATCTGATGCCGGATATGGCGGGGAAGATCATCACGCAATATATGCGGCAGTTCACCGAGAGCGCGATGCGCCTGACGGCAGTCGGAATCGTCTTTCTCGCGGTGACGGCGATGCTGATGATGTTGACCATAGACCATGCATTCAATACGATCTGGAGGGTATCCCGCCCGCGCCCGTTGCTCAAGCGACTGGTGATTTACTGGGCGGTGCTTACGCTCGCGCCGTTGCTCATCGGTGCGAGCCTGTCGTTGACCTCGTGGCTGGTCGGATTGTCGATGGGCTATGCCAAACAGATTCCGGTATTCGGCGTGGGCGCGCTGAAAATATTGCCGGTGCTGTTTACCACGCTGGCATTCGCCATGCTGTACCGGCTTGTGCCGAATCGCTATGTGCCGCGCACGCATGCCTTGATCGGCGCGGTCGCGGCCGCAATCGTCTTCGAATCCATGAACCGCGTGTTCGGTTATTACATTAGCCATTTCCCCACTTACAAGCTGGTGTATGGTGCGTTCGCCAGCGTGCCGGTTTTCCTGATGTGGATTTACCTGTCCTGGCTGACCACCCTGCTTGGCGCGGTGATCGCGGCATCGCTGTCGCATTGGCGCGCCCCCGCAGCGCAGAATTTATCGCCTGCCGCCCAGTTGCTGGATGCGCTGCGCGTATTGCAATTCCTGGCAGCCGGTTTGCAACAGGGCAGGGTAAGCACTTTCCCGGAATTATCCAGATCGTTGTATCTCGGTTATGACCTGCTGGAAAAAATTCTTGGGAAGCTGGCAAGTGCCGATATGGTGCGCAAGGCAGAGGGGCAAGGCTGGCTGCTGATGCGCGATGCGAACCATATTCGCGCCGCCGAATTGCTGCGCCTGTTCGTGCTGGACAGCGGCTCATTGCCCGCCGGGCGGGGCAATGAACCGTTGCGGCAATGGATCGCGGCCTGCGCCGGGCAGCTTGAACAAAGCGCCGGCCTGACCCTGCAGGAACTTTTCGCGCGCAACGCGAAGCATCCGAAGCCATGACCTGCCCGGCAGGTTGGGGGCAATTAAAGGTGTTTGCTCCCTTCTCACGCTTGCGGGGAGGGACTATTCAGCCCGTGCTGATACGGTACAAAGTGCGATTCCATAGCTAGCCTGAATTTTGAAGACAGCCCTTTTTACGGTATCATCGCGCCCTACGAAAAACATTTGATAAAACAACTAGCCATTCCGCTAGGCTGTCAGCCGAGAAACTTTTGGCCGGGCACCCGAAAGACGACAACCAAGCGGCTGGTTATGTCCGGGCACCCGCATGACCAAGTACATCTTCATTACCGGCGGCGTTGTCTCTTCCCTGGGGAAGGGCATTGCCGCCGCTTCTCTTGCGGCCATCCTCGAGTCGCGCGGCCTCAAGGTGACGATGCTCAAGCTCGACCCCTACATCAACGTCGATCCGGGCACGATGAGCCCGTTCCAGCACGGTGAGGTGTTTGTCACCGAGGACGGCGCGGAAACCGATCTGGATCTGGGGCATTACGAGCGGTTCATTTCCGCCAAGATGCGCAAGGCCAACAACTTCACTACCGGGCAGATCTACGACAGCGTGATCCGCAAGGAGCGGCGCGGCGAATACCTGGGCAAGACGGTGCAGGTGATTCCGCATATCACCAACGAGATTCAGGCATTTATCGAACGCGGTGCGGCGGCTTCGCTTGACGGCAAGGCCGATGTGGCAATCGTCGAAATCGGCGGCACGGTCGGCGACATCGAATCGTTGCCGTTCCTCGAAGCGGCGCGGCAAATGGGCTTGCGCATGAGTCGCAATCAGGTGGCTTATGTGCATCTGACCCTGGTTCCGTACATTGCCACCGCCGGCGAGTTGAAGACCAAACCGACGCAACACAGCGTGCAGAAATTGCGCGAGATCGGTATTTTTCCGACTGCGCTGGTGTGCCGCGCGGACCGGCCGATCCCCGACGACGAGCGCGCCAAAATATCCTTGTTCGCCAATGTGCGCGAAGAGGGCGTGATCTCGATGTGGGATGTGGACAGCATCTACAAGGTTCCGCAAATGCTTAACCAGCAAGGCCTGGACCGCATCGTATGCGAAGAACTGGGATTGGACTTGCCGCCCGCCGATTTGTCGGTGTGGGCGAAGCTGGTGAACGCGCTGGAAAACCCGCAGCATCAAATCACCATCGGCATGGTCGGCAAATATGTCGATCTGACCGAATCCTACAAGTCGCTGATCGAGGCATTGCGCCATGCCGGCATCCATACCTCGACCCGGGTGAATATCGAATACATCGATTCGGAAGACATCGAGACTTCCGGCACGCAGGGTTTGGCGCACTTCGACGCGATCTTGGTGCCGGGCGGTTTCGGCAAGCGCGGCACGGAAGGCAAGATCGCCGCAATCCGTTTTGCGCGCGAAAACAAGATACCGTATCTGGGCATCTGCCTCGGAATGCAACTCGCGGTGATCGAGTATGCGCGGCATGTTGCAGGCATGACTGACGCGAACAGCACCGAATTCAACCTGGAATCCGAACACCCGGTCGTCGCGCTGATCACCGAATGGCGCGACCGCGACGGCAAGGTGGAGACGCGCAGCAGCGATTCCGATCTGGGCGGCACGATGCGCCTCGGTTCGCAACGCTGCCCGGTCAAGCCCGGCACGCTGGCGCAGCGCATTTATGGCGACGAGGTGAACGAGCGCCACCGCCATCGCTACGAGGTGAACAACCATTATGTGCCCGCGCTGGAAAAAACCGGGCTAGTCATTTCGGCACGCACCCCTTCCGAGGATCTGCCGGAGATAATGGAATTGCCACAATCCATGCACCCGTGGTTCGTCGGCGTGCAGTTCCATCCCGAGTTCACCTCCACCCCGCGCACCGGGCATCCGCTGTTTAAAGCTTTTGTCGAAGCGGCTTTGCAGCGCCAGCTCGTAGGGGCACGGCGTGCCGTGCCCCTACGAAAGGCGGCATCATGAAATTGTGTGGCTTCGAGGTCGGCCTGAATCAACCGCTGTTCCTGATTGCCGGACCCTGCGTGATCGAATCACGGCAGATGGCGCTGGATACCGCCGGGCAGTTGCAGGAAATCTGCCGCGAATTGAACCTGCCGTTCATTTACAAATCTTCCTACGACAAGGCCAACCGCAGTTCCGGAAAATCGTTTCGCGGCTTCGGCCTGGATGCCGGGCTGAAAATACTCGGCGAAGTGAAGGCGCAACTGGGTGTGCCGGTGCTGACCGACGTGCATGGCATCGACGAGATCGAGCCGGTCGCGGCGGTCGTGGACGTGCTGCAAACCCCGGCATTTCTGTGCCGCCAGACCGACTTCATCCAGGCTGTGGCGAGCGCGGGCAAGCCGGTGAACATCAAGAAGGGGCAATTCCTGTCGCCTTGGGACATGCAGAACGTCGTGGAAAAAGCGCGCGACGCCAGCGGCCAGGACAACATCATGGTGTGCGAGCGCGGCGCGTCGTTCGGTTACAACAACCTGGTGTCGGACATGCGCTCGCTGGCGGTGATGCGCAACACCGGCTGCCCGGTGGTGTTTGATGCGACCCATTCGGTGCAGTTGCCCGGCGGGCAGGGAACGGTCAGCGGCGGGCAGCGCGAGTTCGTGCCGGTGCTGGCGCGCGCCGCCGTGGCCGCAGGGATTTCAGGCCTGTTCATGGAAACGCATCCGGATCCGTCCAGGGCGCTGTCGGACGGGCCGAATGCCTTTCCGCTCGGGCATATCAAGGCGTTGCTGCAAACCCTGATGGCGCTGGACGAGACCGTCAAGCAGCAAGGCCTGATTGAAGAGCGGTTTGATTTGAGGAATATGTAGGGCGGATTAGCGCAGCGTAATCCGCCGGATGTGTTACGCCATGCGGCGCAATGCGCTGTGCTTATTGCGCCCTACAGGGCTGCCGTTTTTGTTTGAGTAACTAGAGGAAAAATATAATGAGCGCAATTGTTGATGTGATCGCCCGTGAAATCCTGGATTCGCGCGGCAACCCTACCGTGGAGGCGGACGTGTTGCTGGAGTCCGGCGTGATGGGGCGTGCCGCCGTGCCGTCCGGCGCATCCACCGGCACCAAGGAAGCGGTAGAGCTGCGCGATGACGACAAGCAGCGTTACCTCGGCAAAGGCGTGCTGAAGGCGGTGGAATATGTGAATACCGAGATCGCCGAAGCGATCATCGGCCTGGATGCGGCGGAGCAGGCCTTTATCGACCAGACCATGACCGAACTGGACGGCACGGAAAACAAAGCGCGCCTTGGCGCGAATGCGATTCTCGCGGTGTCGATGGCGGTGGCTCGCGCCGCAGCCGAGGAAAGCGGCCTGCCGCTGTACCGTTATCTGGGCGGCGCCGCGCGCATGGAAATGCCGGTGCCGATGATGAACATCATCAATGGCGGAGCACATGCCACCGGCGGTGCCGACATCCAGGAATTCATGATCGTCCCGGTAGGCAGCCAGAGCTTCCGCGAGGCGCTGCGCTGCGGTGCCGAAGTGTTCCATCACCTGAAAAAGATCCTCCACCACCGCGGCCTCAGCACCACGGTGGGCGACGAGGGCGGCTTTGCGCCTGCGCTGGGTTCCAACGAGGCTGCACTGAAAGTCATCGTGGAAGCCATCGAGGCGGCGGGGTATGTGCCCGGTGCGGACGTGGCGATCGGCCTCGATGCCGCCGCGTCGGAATTTTACAAGGACGGGCAGTACCATTTGAAGGCGGACGGGCTGACCCTGAACTCCGCGCAAATCATCGACCTGTACGCCACCTGGGTAGATAAATACCCGATCATCAGCATCGAAGACGGCATGAGCGAGCATGACTGGGAGGGCTGGAAGCAGCTCACCGCCCGCCTCGGCAAGTCCATCCAGCTGGTGGGCGACGACGTGTTCGTGACCAACACGAAGATATTGCGCGAAGGAATCCGCCAGGGCCTGGCGAATTCCATCCTGATCAAGGTCAACCAGATTGGCACGCTGACCGAGACCTTTGCCGCGATCGAGATGGCCAAGCGCGCCGGTTATACCGCCGTGATTTCCCATCGGTCCGGCGAGACCGAAGATTCCTTCATCGCCGACCTCGCGGTCGCCACCAACGTGATGCAAATCAAGACCGGCTCGCTGTCGCGCTCCGACCGCATGGCGAAATACAACCAGCTGCTGCGCATCGAAGAAGACCTGGGCGATACCGCCTCCTATCCGGGGCGCGATGCATACTATCAGTTGAGTTAAGGGTACTTTTAAAAATTCAGAGTTCGCCCAAATGCAAGGCGTGGAAAAAATTTGCGAGCATCCGCTACGCGGATTGCCTGCTTACCCCACTTCGCTGCGCCGCATATATTTCGATATGTGAGCAAGAAATTTTTTACGCAACGCAGCATAACCAGCCACTTGGTTGCCGTTAACCAGCGACTTAGTGAGCGTGCTTTGCTCACTTAGTCGAATGGCTATGCAAAGCTTTTGGCAACTTAGTGGAATGGCTAGTTGTTCCATCAGTTGGGATGAAATCTGGGTTTTTAGGGGTGCCCTTGATGCGTGTTGTCACACTGATACTGGTCATTCTGCTGCTGCTGTTGCAGTACCCGCTGTGGCTGGGCAAGGGCGGCTGGTTGAAGGTATGGGACATGAATCGCCAGGTCGAGGCGCAGCAGCAGGCCAATCAAAAGACCCAGGCGCGCAACGCCCTGCTGGATGCCGAAGTGCGCGATCTCAAGCAGGGCACCGAAGCCATCGAAGAACGTGCGCGCAGCGAGCTGGGCATGATCAAGCGCGACGAAGTTTTTTTCCAGATTCTGGAAAAGCCATCCGCAGAGATAACAGAGAAGCAGGTGATGTCATCGCCTGCTTCCGCTGTTCACAGATAGAGTCAAACCGCATTTTGTAATTGACGCACTATCGGAATAGATTCCATGTCAGCCTCACGCGATGAGGTCATCCGTCAATATTTTTTACGCTGTTTCGCCGAGCCGATTTAGCCGTGGTGAACCGCGACGCTTCAAAGCGTTGATGCGTTGATTCATTGTACGGCGTGCGAGTCTGCCTCATTATTCACTTCCGCTTGTGCAGAGGCCAAGTCGCGCAGGCTGGCGCGGAATGATTCCAGTTCCAGGGTCAGCTCACTGGAATCGGCGGAAGACGCCCAGAACAACCCGATTCGCCCGTGCTTGCGCTCGACGCGGCCGCGCAGGCGCGGCTCGCGCTCCCTGTCCAGCCGCTGCTTCGTCCACTCTCCGCCCAACCGGTGATAACAGTCGTTCTCGCGGCAGCCGGTGATGAACACGCCGTCGACCTGATTTTCGTACAGCGCATATTCGATGAAGGACGGCGGCAGCATGGCTGTGCATGGCAGGCTCATGACGGCCACGCCTTCGCTGCGCAGCTTCCCGATGTCTGCCGCGTTGTCGCAACCGAACACCATGATCCGCGCATCGCCTTCCAGTTTTGCCAGATCATCCGTCATCGCGGCGCGCAGCCCGGCCATCGGCATGGAGGGCATTTCGATTCCGCTCACATATCCGGCATCGCTCCTGAACGGGGTCGATGAGGGGCACGCGCCAGCGCAGATGCCGCAACTGACGCAGCGGTCCGCTATAACTACCGCCTCTTCCTGGAAACGCATGCCATCACTGCGCGGCTGCATTACCACCGCCTCGTAGGGGCAATCGGCGACGCAGCGCCGGCATCCGTTGCAATTCTTGAGGCTGACTTCGGCTATCGGTATCTGTTTGTTTTTGGTTGGCAGCCACGGCAACACGCTGAGCAGCACGCTGATCCCGATTGTCAGCGCCCATACCTGGCCTGCCGACCAGCTATCCAGCAGCGGGAAAATAAACAGATAGAACCAGTCGATGCCGATATTGCGTGGCTCGATCCCCATATCCGCCGGACCCTGGCTCAATGCCGGCTTTACCAGCGCCAGAACCAGCATCGCCAGCAGCATTCCCAGCGCCAGCCCGCGCCTCGGGTTAACCACGGGGTAGCTGATGCGCATGATATGCACCCAGAGCAGGAACAATATAAGCACCGGGATGGTTACATGGGCGAACGATATCAGCGAGAAGAAGCGGTCATTGAGAACTTCCTGGGAAATAAAAGTTGGCGCCATCGGTTCGCTGAATATCGGTAGCCAGTCGAGCCATTCCATGGCAGCCACAGTGGAATAGTGGGCCAGTGTGTCCCAGGGCATCCAGTAGCCATTGATGCCGGCGGTAAATATCAGCCAGATCAACGGCACGCCCGTGAACCATGCGAACCAGCGCGCGCCGCGGTAGCGCCCAAGGATGAATTCACGCAACAAGTGCAGCATCATCACCACAATCAGCGCATCGGAAGCATAGCGGTGCAGGCTGCGCATGATGCCGCCGAGATACGGCTGTTCATGCGCGAGGGACTCGACCGAGTTGAAAGCATCTTCCACGCCGGTATCGTAAAAGATATAGATATAGGCGCCGCTGACCGCAACTACCCAGAAAAAAAAGAATCCCAGCGCGCCCAGGTAGTAGAAAGGATTGAGGTCGTTACCGAAGGCTTTGTTCAAGATGCCTTCAAACCGGAGCAACATCCTGCGCGCAACAGACTCGGTGTGTTTGGAGGTAGTCAAAGGAGCCCTTGCATCAATGCCATCTGCAATCCATTTGAAAATAACGGTTCAAATTCATCCGCTCAAAGCATGGCAGCATAATATAATAGGAAAGTTGTAAAATATTAATTGGGGAATGAACTTGGAAGTTATTTATTACACCTTTGTGGCCGCAGGCCTCTATTTCGTATCCGACTGGATACTTGACCGCATTGAGGTTTCGCGTGGAGAGCGCTTCAAAAACCGCAGCATCATTTTCTTTGTCATCATTCTGGTGCTGGCATTTATTTCGTTCGGTTTTATCAACTATATTTCGCTTCCATCGGAGTAACTTCTCGGCAAGTTATGCCTATGGCCCGCAGGGTGGGTAAAGATCCCATCCAAGAGGGCGTCGTCCATCGCCCAATCGGGTTACTTGCGAGCCTACCTGACAATTGGCAATTCCTCAAAACTGGCCTCAGGAGAACTGGCCTCAGGCGCATTTCGCCCCACAGGTGTTCCAAAAGATCAGGCAATCCATTATTCCAATTCGCAATAGAAACACGAATAACGCAGGGTGAGCTTACGCACCCATTACTAACTGATAAAACCACCAGTCACTGGTAGGCTGCGTAGAACGCACCCTACGAAATTATTCTTGCTGGTAACGCAAATTACAATTGCTTCGCCACACTCGTACAGAATTGACATTCACGCGTGGCGAAGCGGGGTTATTGGCAGTGTTGTTAAGCTGACCGGCGCATGGCTTTGAATACCACTACCAGGAACATGATGCCGCCGATCACGGCTATCAGCCCGCCCAAGCCCATCAGCCCCATGCCTGCCGTCTGTGCAAAGCCATGCAACCCTTGCGCGGCTCCCGCAACCTTGCGCTGCACGCCATATCCGCCGGACCACAGCAAGCCGATGATGTGGAGCAGTTGCCCCGCACCGTATATGTAAGGCATCAAGGTGGCCCATTTCAAATCCGGCTCGCGATAGCCGAGACGCGGCAGCAGATGGAAGGCCAGCCCCATGAAGGCCAGGCTGATTGCGCCGCCGGTTCCGTGGTAGTGCGCGGTGATGATCGTATTGCTGTCCCCGATCATCAGGCTTATCCCGCCGCCGATGGCAAACAGGATGATTGACGAAAGCAGCGCCGCACGTTGCGGCTTAGTCGCCGGTGTGCTTCCTGCCGCGCCGATCGCATAAAGTACCGCCAAACCAAGCGGTACCGGGGCGAAGGCGCCGCCAACTTTCATCAACTGGGTAAATTGCTCCATGTAAACGCCCATATCGCCTGCAAAAGACAGGTAAATAACGGGAACATAGAATACCGGCAGTAGCCCCAGCACCAGGAAGGCTGACGCCAACCTTGTGGTCAGCGGAGTTTTCGCGCCGCAGGCGTCCGCCAGCCACAGCCAGCCAGCCAGCATCAACAGCGAGTAGGTGAACTGCAACACATGGCCGCCGCCCCAGAACAGCAGATCATAGTATTGCGTACTTTCAAAAATTCCTTGCGGAATGATGTTGTATGACCAGCCAAAAGCAATCAGCGCAAACACCGTGGAAATGGATGCGGCATAGAAGCCGATGCGAATCGAGCCTTCACCGCCCCGCCACAAGTCGGCAGAAGGCACCGCTATCAGGCTGCGCAACACCAGCACGGCTACGCCGATGGCAAAAACAATCAACCCCGTAAAGAAGAAGGTGCTTTGAATGACCGGCACATAATTGCTCATCAACGGTTTGCCGACGGCGATAAAGGGAGACAGGACAATTATCGCGGCACCGACGGAAGCAAGCACCAAAGCCAGCCAGCCAATGCCGACGAATCTGTTTGATGAATTCAGGCTCCACAGCACCCCGGCGAATGCCATGAACCATAACAGCACGGACAAATCCACATGCACCACCAGTGCGGTATGGAAAAAATCAACCCAGGGAAAAATATCCTGGACATAAGGGGTGCGCGAAAGCACCAGGAGGATAGCGAACAGCCCGGCGCCTACCAGCGATGCAATGCCGAGCCACAGCCAGCCGGAAGCCAGTTTGCGGTTGGCATCCGATGGCATGGAAAGAGCAAAACCGCCCCCGTGTTTTTTTTCCCCGACCACCTCTGTGCCTTGTCCGGCATCTGCTTGCTGATATGTTGAATTCATTTGTTGCTCTCTGGTTGTATGTTTGTTGTTGTGTTCTTGTTTCTGAAAATAAATCCGCCGGTCGCCGCCTTGAAATCAATCACCAGGATACGTCCCGGCGCGAGGGTAATCGTCTCCTCGCTTACATAGTTGAAATCATCACCGGGGCGATCCTTCATGCGTGCCTTCAGGGTATGAACTCCCGCCTTCACCGGGATGCGCCGGTAAATATTGGCATTACTGCTGTGCGACAACCCGGTCGGCCTCAGCACCTCATGAAGGAGCTGCTTCCCGTCCATTTCCAGCTCAATCACCAAATCGGCACGCCCGCGCGGGCATACCTTGGTTCCGCCTTTGCGCTGGTATGCAGGCATTTTTGCTATCTCTTCCGGCGTACGTTCGCGGCACTCGCCGACATGCTGGCCGGCGTGCCTGAAGCTCAATTTGATCAAGGTTTCATCCGGTGGCAGGTGAGTGTATTCCGGAAGAGTCGAGAAATAACCAATCACCCCCATAAACAAGGCATAAAACAACCCCTGGCTGATATATTGTAATGGCTTAGCCATGTGTCACCCCCTCAGAGGATACTGATGCTTCCGCGAGCGGCGCCTTGTAACAGGCACTCGAAAATTTATCCGCAAAATACTGGTCTTCCGGTAATCCCTTGGCCATGAATGGCGCACGGCCCGCATCGATCATCTCGGGAGAACCGCAGGCATATATCTGATAGTTGTCCAGTTGCGAATAATCCTGCAGGATGGCCTCGTGAACCAGGCCGGTTCTGCCTTGCCAATCATGTTCCGGCTTGGGTTCGGAAATAACCGGTATGAATTTGAAATTATCGTGTTCCTGCTGCCATTTTTCCGGCAAGTTCGAGTATATATCGGCTGGTGTTCTTGCGCCCCAGTACAGCACCATGGAACGGTTCAAACCGGTTTTTAAGGCATGCTCGACCATGCCCTTGATGGAGCCGAAACCGCACCCTCCCGACATGAAGATGATCGGTTTGTCGATTTCTTCATGCAGGAAGAAACTACCCAGCGGGCCTTCCACTTGCAGCACATCGCCTACTTTCATTTCATTGAATACATGGCCGGTAAATTTGCCGCCTTTCACCAGACGGATGTGCAGTTGCAAGTGGTCCGATTCATGGGGCGCATTGGCGATTGAGTAACTGCGTTTGGTGCCATCATCCAGCAACACGGCAATATACTGGCCCGCGATAAAATTCATCCGTTCATCGCCCTCGGGACGCAATTCGAGCAGCATCACATCCTGCGCCGCACGCTCCATTTTTTGCACCGTGAACTTCATGGTTTTTATCGGGAATCGCCCGAGCTCATCGACCTCATGACACTCTATATCCAAATCGGACAACGGCTTGGCGCAGCAGAACAGCGCCTTGCCCTCCGCTTTCTCCGCATCGGTGAGCACGCCTTCCTGGTAAGTGCCGTAATCGACCGTGCCCCTGAGTATCTTGCCCTTGCAGGCACCGCAGGCACCGTCACGGCAAACATAGGGCAGGTTCAACCCCTGGCGCAGCGCAGCCTCAAGCACGGTCTCGCCTGGCTTCGCAATCACCGCATGCCCGCAGGGAACCGTGGTGATCTCGTATTCGCCCTTGCCGCGTCTCTTTCCTCCGAGGAACGGCAGCAATAAAAAGACGGCGGAAACACCACCTACCAACATCCAAACCTTGCCCGGGCTCCAGGAATAGAGCAATGGATAGCTCCAGAAATAGAACCAGTCCAGGTTCAGAACTGATGGCGCAGAGTCCAAATCCGCTTGCCCGTGGCTTAATGCCGGCTTGACCAGCGCAAGCACGACCATGGACAGGATCAATCCCACCGTAAGCGCTCTTGGTGGGGATGTTTTAGCCTGCGGCACACGTTGTGTATGAACCCAGATAATGGCAAAAGCACCCAGCGGAATACCAATATGAATAAGCGAAAGCAGGGAGAAAAAGCGATCGTTTACGCTGCCCTCCTCGAGGAAATTGCGCACCAGGGGAGCACTGAATATCGGCAGCGCATCCAGCCATTCCGCAGTCGCCACGGCCGCAAACTGCGCCAGATGATCCCAAGGCAGCCAGTAGCCGTTTATACCAGCCATATAAATCAGCCATAACACCAGGATGCCCGTGTACCATGAAAACCACCGGAAACCGCGGTAACGGTCAAACGCAAAATTGCGCAGCATGTGCAAAATGCCGAACACTAGCATCCCGTCGGAAGCATAACGATGCAGGCTGCGCATTATGCCGCCGAAATACCATTGCTCATGGGTTAGGTATTCCACCGAGCTGAAAGCATCATTTACGCCGGTATCGTAAAAAGCGTAGATGTAAAACCCGCTGACGACGATGATCCAGAACATCAAGTAAGTGATCGCGCCCAAATAATAGAATGGGTTCAATGTCGGCCCAAAAACGTAATTGAGCCCACTCTCCAGGCGCAAAAAAATGCCTTGGCCGATGCGATGTATAAGATTAATCACTGGCAACTCCTAGGAAAATATTTGAGACGTCCATCTGAAAAAAGCGTTATCTTGACCTGCATCAATCATGCTCCGGGTGGCTCCGCTTCGGGCTGCGGCGATATTCGAACACGATCCATCCTATAATGAGCAATGAAACAAGAACACCCAACCCCACCGCATAAAAATAGTTGTAACTTATTTCATATTTTCCTGACTTATCGTCATAAACCGTGCAGAAAAGCTTTATCTTGTTCGACAATCCGGCAAGGCCCGGTTCTGCTGTCTTGATGTTGTAAATCATATCTTTCAGCGGTTCGAGCAGCGTCTTGTTCTCAAATTCATCCCCATAAATTTGACGGTAGACTTTACCCTGCCCATCAACAAACGTTGTCTGGGTTATATGGTTATAACCGCCCTCGTCGGTAGGGAAGAAAACGAACCCCAAGTCCTTGCTGAGTTTTTTAATCGTTTCCGGATCAGCGCTGGCGAATTCCCATTTAGGCAGGTTCACCCCCATCCGCTTGGCAAAATCGTCCATTGCTTCGGGTGTATCATTTTCCGTATCAAAACCAATCGTCAACACGCCAAAGCTATCCTCCCCCAGCGCATCTTGAGATAACTTGAGCGCGCTCAGGCTGCGCGTGGTAGTCGCGCAGATAATCGGGCAATGGGTATAAATCATGCTGATAACCAGCGGTTTGCCACGGTAATCCGCCAAACGCACGGTGCGTCCGCCACGGTCCAGAAAGGTATAATCGCCAAGCTGATTGCCTATCGCAGCCTGGCTTATCCGCAAAGCTTCTCTTTCATCAAAACCCTGGGGAGCAGCCACAGTTGCCTGCGCCTGCAACTTCACTGCGGGGACAACGGGTTTGCCCACAATCACGTGGTCCCTGTTCCAATCCTTCGACAAATAAAACAGCATTCCGGGTAACACCACCCCGAAACTCAAGACTGCCAGACTTATCGGTAACAAATAGCGACGCATAATCACGCTTTCTTGAATTTTTGGCTCATCGAAATGAGGCAACTTCAACCAGACCAGAGGTAATTAAAAAATACCCGACTATTTTAATACGATATATCGAAAACGCAAGCTAAATTATACTTAGCTAATATACTTTTTGAGAGAGCACAAATGAAAAACCCGCCTGAGCTTTGCGCAGGCGGGTTTTATTTAAGCCACGAAAAATCAGGCGCCGAAATTCACTTCCAGCATCAGCGCTATCATTAATACGCTAAACTGCACCAGCGACGCAACAAAATTGGCCATAGCCGTTTCCTTCGTCGGATTGCGCACCAGTTGCACGCTTTTGATGATGAAATATATCCCTCCCGCCAACGCGCCGGCAAGATAGATTCCGCCCAAACCGTAAAACACCGGCAAAATGGAAACAGCCACCAGAAGAATGGTGTGCCCCAAAATAATGCGCGCTGCTTTCTTGTCGCCCTTAACCACCGGCAACATGGGAACCCCTGCCGCAGCATATTGGTCGCGGATGACGATTGCCAGGCTCCAGAAATGAGGTGGCGTCCACAGGAACAGCACCAATGCCAGCAAGCCGGGAAGCGGGCCAAATGAGGGATCGACTGCCGCCGCACCGGCCAGCACCGCGAAACTCCCCGCCAATCCGCCAAATACGATATTCAGCCACGTGCGCCGTTTAAGCCAGGCCGTATAGACGATAGCGTAGGTAAACGCACCGAGGAAAATATTCAACGCCGTCATTGCGTTAAATGCGAATGCAGAGGACGTTACCGCAACCGCAAGCATCAACCCGATGATCACCAACCATTTGCGGCTATGCTGAAAATAGCCGTTTAAAAATGGACGATTTTTGGTGCGCGTCATTTTTGCATCAATGTCGCGCTCAAAATATTGATTGAAGGCTCCTGCTGCTGCCGAGGCCATCATAACAGTCAGCGACAAAACCAGAACCTGCCAGCTCGTCAGCGCTTGCCCCGGGGTAATTGCCATACCTCCCAACGCCGCGAGGGTAATCACCACGCCTATGCGTAATTTGAAGAGATTGATATATTGCTTGATTGCTATCATCTTTATTGTCCGTTCTTCCTCTCTCCTCTATCTGGAGATAGGCATTGGTTAATTTCCAGGCTTCTGTTTCTGAATACTTCTAACCTAAACCATGTCAGCCTGCGATGTAGGCTTAATACAGTTGCTTGTTTTGTGCACGTTCAAGATTGCACAACCAGGCTTAGGTTAGAGGTCTCCCTCTAACTGAATTCAATTTCCTGCGGAATCAGGGAGGATGCCATATGGCACCCTCCCGTCATCTTATTTCTTTAAGACAAGCCCCAAATAGTGGACAGGTACTTGAAGTTAATGAAGTAGTACAGCACGATAGTCGCGAACAGGATCATCGCAAGGATGAAGGTTCCCGGAGCTTCCATGCCCCACATACCAACGTGGTGTTTTCCGGTCCTCTCGGCCACGACATCGGCATCTTCCACTTTCGGCCAAGGTGCGGAACCTTCTGCGATACGCTCACCCGTAAATATGGAGGCCAGCACAATCACTATATACATGATCGCACCAACAGCCATGATGATACCGAAGATCTCACCCAGGTCCATCAGACCCTTAGCGATTTCCGGATATTCATAGGCCAATGGCTGACCGGCAAAGGTGATATCCGCATGGCGGCGTTGCACACCCAAGGTACCGGCACCCATCAGGGCGATAGAAAATACCCAAGCGCCGAGACTGAAGATATAAGGCTGCCATTTTGCCATGCCTGCCAACGCAATCTTGCGCTGGAACACCACCGGAATCAGCCAGTATGTAACCGCCATGAACGCCATGGTTGTACCGACTACCAGCGTGCCATGGAAATGGCCCGGCAAGTACATGGTGTTGTGGATGACCATGTTGATCTGTTCCACGCTCATCACCACACCAGTTACGCCGCCGATGAAGCCGAAACCAACCAGCGACAGGAACATGCCGGAGAAAATCGGATTACCCCAAGGCGCCTTACGAAGCCAGGTAAACAAACCGGTATCAAGACCCTTCCTGCGTTGAGCAACTTCAATGGCGCCAGGAACAGTCAAACCGTGGATCATACTGGCCAACACTGCCAGATAGAGCATGTAGCTGGTGTTGAATATCTTCCAGGTAGAAGACAACCCCGGATCAGACAGCAGGTGATGCACAGAACCGAGCTGCAGGAACAGTATATACAACAGGAACGCGCCACGGCTCACCTTCTCTGACATCGGCTTGGCGCCGAATACCAGGGACGCTATGAGGTACCAGATGGAGATATGAGTAACCACGTTGATTTGCTGCGACGAGTGACCAAAACCCCACCAGACAACCCGATACATCATCGGATCAATGTGGCTGATCAATCCTACCGACCAGAGGAAAGTAGGGATCAGAATCAACGCGCCGGAAACGATGGTGTAAACGGCAATCACGGTAGCCGTCACACCGCCGAACACGACCAGCGGAAGCGATCCACTATAGGTTTTTTCCCTCTTGGCAACCACCAGCGTGCCGAGAAACACGAAACAGCCAATCAGCGCGCCCACAGCAAACAGAATCAACCCCAGATAGAAATGCGGTTCAGCCATCAGCGGAGGATAGGAAGTCATCATCACGCTTGATGGTGCCCCGCCCCACAATGGTGCCAATACTGCAACGGCAACCATAGCCGCACCGACGAGCATCAGCCAGAATTGCGCCCATGCCCATTTCGGTGCCGCAATCCGGTTACCCAGCACATGCGCGCCGAGGAAATACAGCACGGCCATTTCAAAGAAAATGATCCACACCGCCAGATTAACCAAACCATGCGCCGTCAGCGCCATGTAAAACAATTCAGGACTGAGCAGTTGCACGCTCGGCATACGGGTAAGCGCTACCCCGACACCAAACAGACCACCGACCAGCAAGAACACTACTGCTGCAAAAGCATTCCACTTGACTAGTGTATTGGCCGTTTTGTGAATCTTTAGACCGGAAACCGGATCAACACGAAAATCAGACATTGTTGTCGTCGCCATTATTTTTTACTCCTTTACGTAAATTCTGCCCAGCATCGTGTGATGCCCCATGGCGTCAACGCCGCCGCAGTATTCACCGCATGCTATGGCAAAAACACCGGTTTTATTGGGGGTTATATTAGTAACCTGCTCGTAGCCTGGATAAACCTGAAAGTTGATATTCTCAGGCTGCAACGAGAATCCATGACCCACATCAAGAGAGGACATATGCAGGCGATATTTCTGCCCTTTTTGCAATTCCAGAATAGGACGATATTGCCACTGCATCGCGGCCAGATAGACATCGCTGCCAGGCGGTGGTGACACGACGTCTTCACCGGTAGCCTCATCCTTGCGGATCGTGTACTTCGCCTGCTGGTCAGCAATCTTCTTAGAAAACGCCTCTGGAGTCGTTTTGTAAGCTTCGTTGCTCATATTTTGCGGCCCGACAAAGTGCCAGCCAACCATCCAGCCGAACATGAACAGACACCATGCAAATGCAAGCACAATCCACCATATCTCGGTGCGCTCGACTGGTTCACGCCACCAATCGGGGTTTGTTGGGGGGGTATAAGACGTTCCCATAGCTGTATTTCTCCTTTAATTTAATTAAACAGACGCGGTGTTATTACGGAGCTACCGGTATGTTGATTACGTCCCACAGACCCCACAGCGTATAAAGCACCATAGGCACCATCACGGCCAACACTAACATAAGCCACTGGTTATCAAGCATAGTCTGCATGAAATGGGGGCTTGCACCACTTGAAGTTGGTTCTGACATCGCTTACTCCTCCCTTTAATAAAAGATGGCTAACGCCATTGATAGTTGACACAAAAAAACAGCTTAAAACTTTACTTTTCATATTTCCGAATGCCGCCATTCATGCTGCCGCCATAAACCAGCCCGCAAAAATCCGGGCAAAGCATTTACCGCGCAAGCAACATGAAAAGACCGACGCCAAAATATGCTACAGCACTGACGGCTATCAGCACCGTCAATAACAGCATATTGTTGCGTAGTATCTGCTGCACAAAAGGAACTGGCGCACTCCCAGCTTTGGATGATTCCATTTGGATAGCCTCCCGTTACATTATTATGACGATAATATTTAGCGCAATTGCTCTGCGACAATTTGACGCGCCTTTGAATTTTGTCCCAACCGACAGGAAGTGTCAAGCATAAATAACGAGTGTTTTAATCAAGTATTTTTTGCGATATCGTTTTTTTATAGCATCTATTATCGCTGCGCATATCTGCCCGGTTAAAAACCAAGCAAATCCAATTGGTTGTCTGTTTTCCAACAAGAGTGTTTCAACACTATGCTCTGCCAGAGCGCATGAAATACCCCTTACTCGATTGGCATTTTCTCATGCCTTACATAGCGCCCAAAATCCGATAATGACGGAACCCTGCTCCGACGGCGTAATGCAAATACTTTTTATTGACGTAGTTCGACAGTACGCTTTCAGCCCGTACGCCGATAGGGATATGGAAAATCAGCTTATTTCAATCCCAACACATCCTGCATGTCGTAAAGACCTGCCGGATTGGATTTCAAATATCTTGCGGCACGCAGTGCGCCCAACGCGAAGGTAGCGCGACTGCTGGCTTTGTGGGTGATTTCGATGCGCTCGCCGGTGCCGGCGTAGAGCACGGTATGGTCGCCGACGATGTCGCCGCCGCGCACCGTGGCAAAACCGATGGTGGACGGATCGCGCTCGCCGGTCACGCCTTCGCGGCCATACACGGCGCATTGCGCCAAGTCGCGCCCTAGGGTGCGCGCGACGACCTCGCCCATGCCCAGCGCGGTACCGGACGGCGCATCCACCTTGTGGCGATGGTGCGCCTCGATGATCTCGATGTCGTAGCCGTGGCTCAAAACGCGCGAAGCGGTTTCCAGCAGCTTGAACACCAGGTTCACGCCGACGCTCATGTTGGGCGCGAACACGATGCCGATGTGCTGCGCCGCCGCGCCGAGTTGCGCCTTTTGCTGCGCATTCAGGCCAGTCGTGCCGATCACCATGTTCACGCCAAGCCTGCGGCAGATATCGAGGTGAAGCAGCGTGCCTTCGGGGCGGGTGAAATCGACCAGCACATCCGCGCCTTGCAATGCGGCTTCCGCATCCGCACTGATTTGCACGCCGCAGGCCGCGCCGCAGAACTCCCCGGCATCCTTGCCGAGCAGCGCGCTGCCGCTGTACTCCAGCGCGGCGTGCAGCACCAGATCCTCGGCTTGCGCCACACCTTCCAGCAAGGCGCACCCCATGCGTCCGCCGCTGCCGGCGATGGCAATCTTGATTTTGCCCATGTTCTATCCTTTACTTGGCTGCCTGTTCGGAGACGATCAACCACGCATCGCCGACCTTTTTCAGTTGCAGCGTTTTGCGCGTGTTATCCCGGTAGAGATCGGAACGGTAGCGCTGCGCGAAGGTAACTGTCGCATGGCTGTCATCCTGCACGCTGACGTTGACTTCGCTCAATTCGACTTCGATCACCCTGGATTTGCCGATGCGTTCCAGACGCTGTTTTTCCCACGCCTTGCGGCTCATGCCTTGCGGCTTGTAATCCGGCGTGTACGCGGACAGGTAGCCGCGTACATTCCTGGCTGACCAGGCTGCCGACCAGGCTTGCACGCTCTTCAGCACTTCCGCTACGGGGTCGGCCTTGGCAACAGGTTGCGGCTGCGCGGTTGCAACCGGCGGCGGCTGCACAATCGCCGGTGCAGCTTGCAGTGGCTGGCTGCCATCATCCATGCGCGCCAGATTGTCGCCTTCGAAATAAAGCGTCAGCCGTTGCTTTTCGACCACTTCGCCGTGCTGTTTCAGGATATATATATAGTCCCAGCGGTTGCCGTGAAAGGCATCGCTGACCATCGGCGTGCCCAGCACATAACGCACCTGCTGTTTCGACATGCCGAGCTTGAGTTTCTCGCGCATCTCCGGCGTAATATAATTCCCCTGGCGGATGTCCATCTTGTACGGCGACAATACCGGCGAGGAAATGTAGCTGCACGAAGCCAGCAGCGTGGAAAGCAAAACCAGTTTGATACGCATAGTAGTCTCAGTCAGTTCCAAAATTTAGCCGGCGCATCCCGCGACACGTTACCGGCGCAGCCGGCCGATTGCGGGAGCGGGTGCGAGGCGGCTTCTCCCGCACCAGATGCTCCGCAACACCGTGTCGAAGCCGCCGCATGATACCTCAAGCGGCCGCGCCCAACATCTCCGCCGCATGTTTGCGCGTCGTGTCGGTAATCTTCACGCCGCCCAACATGCGCGCGATTTCCTCGATGCGTTGCCCGCCATCCAGCACGGCGATATGACTCAGCGTGACGCCGTTCTCCGCCGCCTTGCTCACCTGCCACTGGTGGTCGGCGGCGGCGGCGACCTGCGGCAAATGCGTCACGCACAGCACCTGATAATCCTTGCCCAGTTTCTTGAGCAAATGGCCGACAATTTCCGCGACGCGCCCGCCGATGCCGCTGTCGACCTCGTCGAAAATCAGCGTCGGCACATTGGCGACCTGGCTCGCGGCAACCTGGATCGCCAGACTGATGCGCGACAACTCGCCGCCCGATGCGACCTTGGCCAGACTGCGCACCGGCACACCGGGATTGGCGGCGACCTGAAATTCTATCGCTTCCAGACCACAAGCATTCCCTTCAGCCAGCGGCAGCAGCGCCACGGCGAAACTGCCGCCCTGCATCGCCAGCGTCTGCATTGCCTCGGTAATCTCGCGCGCCAGCTTGTCGGCGGCTTTCTTGCGCGCCGCCGTCAATTTTTGCGCCGCCGCCAGATAGCTTTGCTGCGCGGATTTTTCCTGTTGCTCCAGCGCGGCCAGATCGGCATCGCCGCCCAGCTCCGCGAGACGCGCCACGATGCGCTGTAATGCTTCATCCAATAACTCCGGCGCGACGCGGTGTTTGCGCGCGGCATCCATCACGCCCTGGATGCGCTGTTCCTGTTCATGCAGGCGCTGCGGGTCGGTATCGAGGCGCTGCTGGTAATGGCGCAAGGCATACACCGCTTCCTGCAATTCGGCCTGCGCGCTTTCCAGCATACGCAGCGTTTCGCCCAGGCCGGCATCGTGCGCCATGCTGTCGCGCAGGCGCGCCGCCAGCGCGTTGAGCTGCGCAAGGCATGCGTTGTCCGCCTCGCTCAGGGTTTCGATGCCGAATGCGGCGGTCTCCAGCAGGCTCGCCGCATGGGCGAGGCGCGCATAGTCCGCCTGCAGTTCTTGCCACTCCGCCGCATTGAAACCCAGCCCTTCCAGTTCGTCGCGCTGAAACTGCAGCAACTCGCGCTCGGCGGCCACCGCCTCGGCATTTTCGCTGAGGCTGATGCGGCGGCGGCGCAGGGCTTGCCAATCGCGGTACAGGGCTGCGACCTTCTCCGCATCGGCCGTCATGCCCGCATAACCGTTCAGCAGCATGCGCTGCGCGTCCGGGCGCAGCAGCGATTGATGCGCATGCTGGCCGTGAATATCCAGCAACATTTCGCCCGCCTCGCGCATCTGTTGCAGCGTGGCGCTGCGCCCGTTGATAAAGCCGCGCGAACGTCCATTGGCATCCAGCACGCGGCGCAACAGGCACATACCTTCGTCGCCTGCCAGCTCCTGCCCGGCCAGCCATGCCTGCAAATGCGGCAGCGCGGCGATATCAAACTCGGCGGCGATCTCGGCGCGCTCGCAGCCGTTGCGCACCATCGCCGCATCGCCGCGCTCGCCGAGCGCCAGCGATAACGCGTCGATCAGGATGGATTTGCCCGCGCCGGTCTCGCCGGTCAGCGCGGTGAAACCGGAAGAAAAATCCAGCTCAAGCGAGGAGACGATGACGAAATCGCGGATAGCCAGGAACTTCAGCATTTGCCTGGAAATTTCAGCATTTACAGGGTCTGGTTCCAGAGCAGCTTCTCGCGCAGCGTGTGATAGTAGCTATGCCCCACCGGATGCAGCAGGCAGGCAGGCTCGGGGTGGCGCGTGACAATGATCTTGTCGTGCAACTCCAGATCGTAGCTGGTGTGGCTGTCGAAGCGCACGCGGATATCGCCGGTGCGGTGCATCAGGATTTCCAGCACCGACGAGCTCTTCACCACGATAGGGCGGTTGCTCAGCGTATGCGGGCATACCGGCACCAGTTCGATCACATCCAGGCTGGGATGCAATATCGGGCCTCCGGCCGACATCGCATAGGCGGTTGAGCCGGTGGGTGTCGCCACGATCAGCCCGTCGGCGCGCTGGTTGTAGAGGTATTCGCCGTCGATGCGCACCTCGAACTCGACCATGCTGCTGGTATGGTTGCGATGCACCACCACCTCGTTGAAAGCCAGCCCGCTGAACACCTCGACATTGCCGCGCAACACGCGCGCCGACAGCAGCAGGCGCTGCTCGGTGACGAACTTGCCTTCCAGCATCGCCGCCATGGTGTCCTGCATGTTCTCCAGCGTGAGGTCGGTAAGAAAACCCAGCCTGCCCTGGTTCACCCCGACCAGCGGCACCTGGTACGGCGACAGGGTGCGCGCGATGTTCAGCATGGTGCCATCGCCGCCGATCACGATAGCCAAGTCCACCGCATGCGCCATCTCGTTCAGGTTCATCGCCGGGTAAGGGCTGGATTCGATCTGTTCGGCAGTCAGGCTGTCCACCACCACATTCAGCCCCCGTGACGACAAAAACGCGGCCAGGCGCAACAATGGCCCGGCGATTTCCGGAGCCTTGTGTTTGCCGATCAGTGCGATGTTCTGGAAGGGGAATTTCATGGGCGAGATTAAACCACATCGCCCGTGCAATGACAAAGCTGAAGGATTACGTTTGGGAATCTATGCTCGGGCGGAAATCAATTCGATTCCGGTGCCTTTGGTTACTGGGCAACGGAGCTAAAGCAGAGGGCGGTTTCTCACCTTCTGAGTTCTGCTCGATACCACTGTGATAGCGTAGGTGCAAGAGTCGCGAGGTTTATTACATGCACCGTAACTGAAAGGTCTGATGTAGAAGCTAATCCTACTCCCTGATAGCAGCCATTCACCACGGGCAGTAATCGACACGTTGCGGACAGTCGAGTTTCTCCGAAACTGGCAGTTAACACCCATTAATGAGTGGGGCTGTTTTGGCGTGTCACTCTCGAATGAAGCGTTAAGCTTTTATTGTGAGCTTGGATCCTTTGTTTCCGCCTCTGCTTCCGGCTTGCCGAGTCCCGAAGTAGGAAACGGCCATGATGCAGCCGGACGCACAAATGCTGGCGCAGAAGGAACAGCTATTTCTGGTTTTTTCGCTGCTGCTTCCTTGGCTACTATCTTTTTAACTGCGACAGCCCTTTTAACAACGGGCTTGAGAGCTAACTCCTCTCGTTTGCTCTCCTCAGCGCGTTTATTCTCGAGCCACTCAATTTCTCGTTTACTCTCCTCCGCGCGTTCTTTCTTGATCAACTCATGTTCTCGTTTACTCGACTCTGCGCGTTTATTCTTGAGCCGCTCAAGTGCGTTTCGTCGCAACTGTGACATGACCCACCATATGCCACCCCCCTCAACCAAGTAGAGGAAAAATTCAATTCGTTGAGCGACTGAATTGTCTGAATATCTTTCAAACGCCATGCCCGTCAATAGCGTTAAAGCTAAATAGATTGAAACCCCTGCAAGCCATGCAAAATAGTCAATGTTGCCTTCAGGCTTGACCTCGCCATTTATCTCCTTGCAATTGATCGCCATTCCAACACGCGACGCGATCATCAGGCTGATTATTGCGCCAAGCCAACCAGAGTTGGTCAAACCTTTACTTGCATCCGCTTCATAACTCATTGGCCCTGTACCATAGGTAACCACGTTTTCCTCACCGTGATCGAATCTCATTGGGATTCCGATGGTGTCTCCCAGCCAAGCGAACCCTTTTAACCCGAGATAGAACACAAATGCACCAACCACCCAAGACAGTATCCCATACAAAATATTGCTAGTTTCTTTATGCATCCCTTATGCCCTCCTAATGTTGCAAACTCATTAGCGCACTTACGATTAAATTGAATGTGTTCACCACGCCAGATGCACAAGAACATACCCTTCATGCTGCTCCGTTTCTACAAGAATTGGATGGTGCTTGCCTGTACGTGCCTCGGCGTTAAGGCGGGAAATGCCAGAAAGGTGGTTTTGATCAATGCAACATTCGACAAACATGAACGACTTAACATCGGCTAACGGGTTGGCATCACAGTAGTGAGCCAGTGCTTCGGCATTGCACGTGGCGATGTCCTCGTGGAACGTACCGCTTCCAGACAAGTGGGATAGCGCAAGGTGCTGTGCGCCCCATATCTTTGAAGCGTAAGCGATGGCTTCATAGGTGACGTTGTAATAAAAATCACGATATGGTCGCCCAAATCGTGGCGTGGCAAAGCGTTCATAGGATGCTGATGTCTCGGAAGCGGCGAGGATAACCCCACGAAGGTGACTGCCACTCCTTCTGGACTGAAGAGCGATAAGAGATACTCTTTGATTTTTAAAACGGTTCCAATCGGCAAGATAGCTAATTTCCCGCTCCGGGATACCAAGGTCAGACGATAAGAAGGAGCGAGTTGAACCAAGGGGGGAAAAGCCGTCTTCGGTAGCCACAATGAACGCATCAATACGCCCAGCTCGAGCAAGACTCTTCAGCCCGTCTTCCCCGAATCCTACTGTTGTTCGCACACCGTGCTGCGATTCCATTTCTGCAAGCAAGCCCATGAGTTTCCTTAGATGCGCAAGATTAATTAAGCCTGCCTAGACTTACCGTGGGCGACCTGCAAGAACCCATGCACCCACGCATAGACCTACAAAATACGCTAGCAACGCCCACCAGCCAAGAAAATAGATACCCGCAACAGGAAGGATAAAAAACAGAAGCGCGCCAAGCACACCGGACATCTTGCCTTTGCCCGTGTACGTGAGGAATATCGCGAGGGCGGAGAAAAAAAGCAAAAGACCGTAACCAAGTAAAATCATAATAATATCCTCTGATTTAATGAGTTGGTTAGTCGTGCCGTGTGGTTATTCCGAATAATGCGATGATGGAATTTTTCATTAGGATGACAAAATTTTTGCCTGCTATGCACGATTGCGACGGATGTTAGCGAAATGCCTTTCACACCACTGCTGCCCTACCTGAGTAAGCGAAACCTTGTACTCAGGGAATTGTCCGCCACATGTGCGCTGTGAATTTTTTACCGGCATTAATACAAGATGCCGTTTCTCAAGAGCAAGGGCGGTTGAATAGGCTACGAAATCACTCTGACCACTCGTTTCATAAAGTCGCTCAAGCGCAACTTTCATTTTTGGTGTCAGGCGCAACGTTTGCATAACAACCTCCTTTGAGTGGCTCTATAAAACTTACTATCAGCTTACGCACAATAATACCAGACGGATAAGTTTTTCTTTTGTCTGCACTGAACGCTACCCAGAGCATCGACTGGCTGCTCTTGGCACGGAGTTGCCTGTCGATATTTGTATCAGACTACTCGCAAGCAGTCACCGGAGCTTTGCCTGTTAAACAAAGGGGTTTTTGAGTTTTACACCCGTTCCGCGAAAATCATCGACGTTGCGGGTTACCACTGTCAGGTCGTGAATCAGTGCAATCGCGGCAATCTGTTTGTCTATCGGATGTTCGGGGTGTGGTGACATCAACCGCCCCCAGATTTGAGCGCATTCTTCATCGAAGGCCAAAATCTTATCAGCGTAGTCAGACACAATCAGATCAAGCCATTTCTCAAGCTTCCTGGTTTGTGGAAGATCGCCGCGATGCCGGATGTTTTCCAATCCTCGCCGAATTTCGCCGATCGTTTGCACGGAAAGATAAATATCCGCAGCGTCGGTTGTCTGGAAAAATTTCCGAATGCCGGGGTTGGCCTTCGCATCCTTGCGAGCCTCGCTGATGACATTGGTATCCACCAAGTACACGCGAACCCCTACACGTTCCGGAAATTAAAGTCGGCATCCTCACCAACATTCGGCATACTTGACAGAATCTCAGCAACAGAACGACGCTTCGGACGCTGCAGAACCGATTTCAGAATCTCACGATGCTCGGCTTCCGCGCTTCTTCCGTGAGATGCGGCCAGTTGCTTCAGCGCTAGTGCAACATCCTCTTCAACATTGCGCACAACAAGATTGGTAGCCACAGCAAACTCCTTTTTGTAAGCATTGATAGCAATCTACCAAATAAATGATTGCACTGCAATCTAAAATTCATCAGAAGCTCGAAGGACAGGAATTGGCACGAAGTGAGTGTTCATCATTGCGAACTGCTTGCCGCGAAGCTGCTGCTGGAATGAAAAAATCGTGCTGCCTTGAAGCTGCCGGTGGCCAACCATCGCTGGCACGAAGGCGAAAGTGGTGTTGCATTATTTCCAGCCCGAAAGCAGCCCATCAGAACCTTGCCTTCAGATCACCAGGTAACAGACGCCGGTGACGTGCGGCTAACAACACAGGCTGTGTAAAAACCATTCAAGCCGTTACCAAAGTGCGACACATTTCATAAAGCCGAGCCGGAGAAAGCTCCCAGCCATTCGGCAAGCAACGTAGCAAGACGCGCAATAACATCCGCCGCGATGTAGTCAGGTGCGGCTTCGACTATCTCGGCTTTACGCACTTTCCAATCAACAATGCGCGCCTGATTACACAGCACGACTCCTTGCGTATCCATCCCCGTGTTGGCAAGCGACACTACCCATTGCTGCCCCCGTGCATAGTCCCCGCCCTGTGTGACAAGGCATACCATTGCCATGCCAAGTTTATTGAACGCATCGGCTGAAATAACAAGAGCAGGACGCACTCCGCGTTGTTCGGTGCCCATTGCGGGATCAAAGCTCATACGCACAATATCACCGCGTTTCGGCGCTCTTTTCATATTACTTCACGGCCTACGGGGGCATATTTTCCCATTCGGCATCGCGCGGCAAATCGCCTTCTTTCATTCCAGCGAGTAATTCATCAAGGGTGTATTTTTTTCGGGCGGGGCTGATCACCAGACACTTGCCATCTGTCTCGATAGACACTTGCTCACCGCTTTTCAACCCGATTGAGCTGAGCAACGGGCGCGGAATAGTCAGGGCAACCGAGCCGCCTTGGGTATAAAGTTTCGCTGTGTGCATGATGATTATCCTTTCCGGTTTTTGACGCTGGCGGGCAGCATAACGCGTATTGGATAAAAATATAACTGGCGTTTAACCGCACAAAAACGCTGGGTTTGCACTAATCCTCCCTCACCCTGAACCACGCCGCATACAGCGCGGGCAGGAACAGGCAGGTGAGCAGCGTGGCGACGACCAGCCCGCCCATGATGGACACCGCCATCGGCCCCCAGAACACCTGGCGGGTCAGCGGGATCATCGCCAGGATCGCCGCAGCGGCGGTCAGTGAAATCGGGCGGAAGCGGCGCACGGTGGAGCCGATAATCGCCTCCCATTGCGTTTTTCCGTCTTCCTCGTCCTGACGGATCTGGTCCACAAGGATCACCGAGTTGCGCATGATCATCCCGGCCAGCGCGATGAAGCCGAGGTTGGCGACGAAGCCGAACGGCACCTGGAACACCAGCAGCGCGAGCGTGACGCCGATCAGGCCGAGCGGCGCGGTGAGCAGCACGATGACGGTGCGGCTGATGCTTTGCAGCTGGATCATCAGCAGCGTGATCACGCCGACCAGCATCAGCGGCACCACCGCCTTGATCGCGCCCTCGCCCTTCGCGGACTCCTCGACGCTGCCGCCCATTTCGATGCGATAGCCGATCGGCAGCGCAGCGCGCAGCGCATCGAGCTGCGCATTCAGTTCCGCCGACACGGTGGCGGGCTGGGTCTTGTCGGCCATATCACCGAGTACGGTCATGGTCGGCAGACGGTTGCGCCGCCAGATCAGCCCTTCTTCCAATACCGGCACCAGTTTCGCGACCTGCGCCAGCGGCACATGGCGGCCGTTTGGCAGCGGGATATCCAGCTCGGGCAACCGGTCCAGCGAACGGGTTTCACTGCGACAATCAACCCCTCCCGGCCTCCCCTTATCAGGGGAGGTGTACGTCTCCCCCCTGACAAGGGGGGCTGGGGGGGTTAGGGTTGCCGGCTCCTGCCCCGAGGCACAACTTCCGCCGCGCCACACCACGTCGATCAGCTGGTCGCCTTCACGGTACTGCGCCAGCGCCACGCCGTTCAGCCAGCCTTGCAGGGCCTGCGAAATCTCCCGGCTGGAGGTGCCTAGTTGGCGCGCCTTATCCTGGTCGACCTCGACGCGCAGCGCCTTGATTTTTTCGTCCCAGTCGAAACTGACATCCTGCAAATGTGTGTTGGCGCGCATCAGACCGGCCACCTTGGCGGCGATCGCGCGCACCTGTTCGACATCCTCGCCCATCACGCGGAACTGCACCGGATAGCCGATCGGCGGGCCGTTCTCCAGGCGCGACACGCGCGCATGGATATGCGAGAAGCCGCCTTCCGCCGAGGTGAACAGCTCCGTCAGCCTGCGCTTGAGTTCCTCGCGCTCCTGCAGTCCCTTGGTGACGATCACGATTTGCGCATAGTTGTCGCTGAACAGGCGCACGTCGAGCGACAGAATGAAGCGCGGCGCGCCATTGCCAATATAGGAAGAATAGGAGACCGCCGCCGGATCGCCGGCCAGTATCCGCTCGATGCGTTTGGTCTCAGCCTCGGTCGCCTTGAGCGATGCGCCCTGCGGCAGCCAGACGTCGACGATCAGCTCGAGACGGTTGGCAGCGGGGAAAAACTGTTTCTGCACCCCGACGTTGAAGGCGACGATAGACAACACGAAGAGCCCTGCCGTGGCGGCGATCACCTTCCAGCGGTTGCGCAGGCACCAGGTCACCACGGCGCGGAAGCGGCGGTAGAACGGCGTATCGTAAACATCCGCACCATGCTGCTGCGCCTTTTCCACCAGCTTCTTCGGGTCCAGCAATTTATAGCCGAGATAGGGCGTGAACACCACCGCGACGATCCACGACACCAGCAGCGCAATGGTCACCACCTGGAAGATCGAAATGGTGTACTCGCTGGCCGCCGACTTGGAAAAGCCCACCGGCGTGAACGCGGCGGCGGTGATCAGTGTGCCGGTCAGCATCGGGAAAGCGGTCGAGGTGTAGGCAAAGGTCGCGGCCTTGAAGCGATCCCAGCCCTGCTCCATTTTCACCACCATCATCTCCACCGCAATGATCGCATCGTCCACCAGCAGGCCGAGTGCGATCACCAGCGCGCCGAGCGAGATGCGCTGCAGGCCGATGCCGAACACCTTCATCAGGAAGAAGGTGATCGCCAGCACCAACGGGATGGACAGCGCCACCACTGTGCCGGTGCGCCACCCCAGACTCAGGAACGATACCGCCAGCACGATCAGGATCGCCTCGGCCAGCGAGTTCTCGAACAGGCGGATCGAGCCTTTCACCACTTCCGGCTGGTTCGCGACTACATGCATGTCCACACCCGCCGGCAGGTCCGCCGTGATTTTTTTCATCGCCAGTTGCAGGTTCTCGCCGAGGCGGATCACGTTGCCGCCCTTGTCCATCACGACGCCGATGCCGATGGCGGGCTGCCCGCCGACGCGCATCTGCGGGTTGGGCGGGTCGGCAAAACCGCGCGACACTTTGGCGATATCATTTAAGCGAAAGTGCTGCCCGTTCACCAGCAGATCGGCATTGCGCACCCGCTCGACGCTGTCGAAACCGCCGGATACGCGCAGTTGCACCCGGTCGCTGGCGGTATCGACAAAACCGGACGGACTCACCATGTTCTGCTTCTGCAAGGCCTCGCCGATCTGGCCGGGTGTGATGCCCAGATTCGCCAGGCGATGCGGCGCGATCTCAAGATAGATTTTTTCGTCCTGCACGCCGAACAGCTCGACGCGCCGCACATCCGGCACCTGCTTCAGTTCCAGCGCGACCTGATCGGCGTAGCGGTGCAGCGCCGCCAGGTCGAAACCGTCGCCGGTCAGCGCGAAGATGTTGATCTGCACATCGCCGAATTCATCGTTGGGAAACGGCCCCTGCACGCCTTCCGGCAAGGTATGGCGGATGTCGTCCAGCTTCTTGCGCACCTGTCGCCAGGCTTCCGGCACCTCGGTCTTGGGCGTGTAATCCTTGAGCATCACGAAGACCATCGAATCGCCCGGCTTGGAAGCGGAACGCAGCGTATCCACCCAGACCGTTTCCTGCAATTTTTTCTCGATGCGCTCGGTCACTTCCCGCTCGACCTCCTGTGCCGTCGCCCCCGGCCACAGGGTGCGCACCACCATGACCTTGAAGGTGAAATCCGGATCCTCGGCGCGCCCCAGGTTGAGGTAGGAAATCACCCCCGCGCCCATCAGCACGATGATCAGGAACAGCACCATCTGCTGGTGCGCCAGCGCCCAGGCGGAAAGATTCAGCCTCTTCATTGCGCGTTGCCGTTCTCGATGATGCGGATTTTTTCCCCTGCCGCCAGCCGGTGCACCCCGTTGCTGACGATGCGCTCGCCCGCCGCAAGCCCGCCGGCGATGACGGCGCCATCATCGCGGTAAGCGGCAACCTGCACCGGACGCAGGCTGACGGTGCGGTCGGCGGCGACGATCCACACCGCCGCCTGCTTGCCCTGCTGGAAAATCGCAGTCAGCGGGATCAGCAGGCCGTCGCTCTTTTGGTTTGTAATAAAACGCACCCTTGCTGTCATGCCCAGCGCAACCTCCGGGCCAAGCTGGGTCAGCGTCACGCGCGCCGCATAAGTGCGGCTGGCCGGATCGGCTGCCGGGGACAGTTCGCGCAGGCGTCCGGCCAGCGGCGCGGCATTTTCGCCTGCGGCCAGCAGGGTGATCTCGGCGGGCGCACCAATCTTAAGATTAACCAGATGCGCCTCCGGTATCGCGATCGCCACTTCGCGCTCGCCATCCGGCGCGAGGCGCAGCACCGGCTGCCCGGCACCGACCACCTGCCCGGCCTCCGCCAGGGTTGCGGCGATTACACCCGCGCGGTCGGCATGCAGCGTGGTGTAATCGGACTGATTGCGCGCCAGCCCGGCCTGGGCGGCGGCGGCCTTGAGCGCGGCCTCTTTGGCCTCCAGCGCCGACTGGCTGACAAACCCCTTGCCGCGCAACTCGCGGTAGCGTTTCGCGTCGGCCTCGGCCAACTGGTGCTGCGCTTCGGCCGAACCGAGCTGCAAGCCGGCATCGCCGGGGTCGAGGCGCATCAGCGCCTGCCCTGCCTTGACCCGCGCGCCCGCATCCACCAGCCGCTCGACGATCTTCCCGCCAACACGGAAACCCAGTTGCGTCTCATAGCGCGCGCGAATCTCGCCGCTATAGGCGTTGCCGCTTTCGGCTGCGGCGGAGCCGGCCACCATGGTCAAAGCGGGGCGCTCGATTTTAGCTGTGAGGGCGGGTTCCTTGTTGCACCCGGCAAATACGGGCACAAGGACGAGTAACAGGATGCTGTGTTTCATATTGATTTCGGGTGATGCAAAGGAAAAGCAATCAGGAAAGGCAATGTAGAGTCAGGGGAGATAACTGTCAACACTCCAGGCAACACTGGCGCACTGCGATTCAAACTGATGTGGAAATATCCGGAGATCAGAGGACTTCGCCAGCCGACCCTTTGCAGTAGCACCGGGAGCGCCGACGTCCTCGTCGGCAACAAATGGTGAAGCCCACAAGAATGCCGACGAGGACGTCGGCGCTCCCGGTTGAGCCGGGCGAACAACCTATTCTGCGCAATTACAATATTGACTTGGCAAGCAGCTTAAGTTCCACATCAGTTTGAATCGCACCCGGCAACACTCCTGGCAGCAATCGCAGCGGGATACGCATCGCGGCTCCCTCGAAGCATTCGGTGATGAAGTGGATCGACCGTCCGCAAACAGCATCGCCGGAAGTGGAATTCCAAAATAAAACGTTCGGATAAAGTCATAAGTAAAACTTATCGTTTTCATAAAAAGAATTAACTGTTTCTTATATTATAACTTGCCTATATTCATGGCCGATTTACGATTACAAATGATTACAAAATCCCTGGTGGCATACCAGCAGAAAGGATTGAACTTCACTACAATGCAGCAGTCTTTGACGGGCTACTATTTTTTGCAGGAACAACATCTTCTATGAACGCTCAGCCGAGGTTTCCATCATGACTTCATCGCCCTTTCACGCCGGCGAGCTTGACGCACAGCAGCGCTGGGGCAACCCGGAGCTGTGGACCGAGGCGCGCATCGGCCAGCTTATCTGGGATCGCATTCCGGAGCAGTTCCACGCCAGGATCGAAGCGGCGCCGTTCTTCTTTCTCGCCACCAGCTCTCCCGACGGCCGCTGCGACTGCTCGTTCAAAGGCGGCGGCCCCGGCCTGATCAGGGTGCTGGCGCCGAACCGCCTGGCTTTCCCGCATTTCGAGGCGCGCGTGAAAGGCAACGGCGCCTACATGAGCCTCGGCAACATCCTGCTCAATCCCTATGTCAGCCTGCTGTTCATCGATTTCGCCGACGGCGCCCGCCTGCGCGTAAACGGGCGGGCCTCCATCCATGAAAACGCGGCGATGATGGAGTCGTTTCCGCAGGCGGAATGCGTCGTCGTCGTGGACATCGAACTGGTCGCGCCGAGCTGTTCGAGCTACATCCCCCGGTTGGTTCCTGCCGAACCGCTTCCCGGTGCCGTGAAATGAGCAACTACCGTATCGCCGTCAACGTCGAGTGGACCAGCAAATGCAATGCGCTTTGCCCGATGTGCCCGAGGGGTTTGATCGAATACCCCCAGCTCATGACCGAGCCAACCTGGCGGCAAACGCTGGAGCGCCTGACGCCGCAGGACGTGTTCCGCGCCGTCATCGCGGGTTACGGCGAACCCACCACGCATACCAAATTCTTCGAATTCGTGGACGACATGCGCGGCCACCCGATCCGCTTCGACATGGTGAGCAACGGCCACCAGCTCGATGCCGAGCGCATCCGGCACCTGGACGGCGCGATCGACCTGCTGCTGGTTTCCTTTTCCAGCATCGACCCCGAGGTATACAACCGGGTGCACGTCAATCTCGACCAGGCGCGCGTGATGGAAAATATCAAGACGGCGCAGCAGCTCTTCAAGCATACCAAGCTTGCGATCAGCCTCACACCGATGCCGGAATGCCTGCCCTCCCTGCCGGACACCATCGCCTGGCTGCGCGCGCAGGGCGTGGAAACCCTGACCATGTCGCCCACCTTGTACAATCGCGGCGGCAGCCTGCAGGAACATGAACTGGCTACCGAAAAATTGCGGCAACTGATCCAGCAGCACCACCTGCGCTCGCAGGAATTTGATTTTATTCCCAGCGTCCGGGATGTTATCCAGCAATGGCGCAGCAACAGTTTCAAATGCATCCCGCGCAATATCGATGTGTTCATTGCGGCAAGCGGTGATTACCTGTATTGCTACAACGACGTCAAGCATGAGCACCCCATCGGCCATGTGGCGAATCTCGGCATCCGCGAAGTGCTGGCCAAACGCGAAGGCATGGCGCTAATCCCGACACTGTGCAACGACTGCAACATGCTCAACCGCTACGATGCAAAGGAGTTGGTAAAAGCGGGATTCTCATATGCGCGCGCCAAGCTGAAAGCTGCCTGATCCAGCGCGATGAACTTTGAACCTTTTTCATTTCCATCAGCCTGATGCCGGGCACTTGTCGCCGACAAATTGATTTGCTGTTTTGCAACCCATAAAAATTGCCGTCCCATTTAACAGGTCAACCAGCCTCCAGAAAATCGATGAATACCGTCATTTCCAATCCCGACATCGGCCTGACCGAACGCCCTTTCGACGTGCATTTTTCCCAGCCCGGCGCGGCCGATCGCACCGAGATTGAGCGCTTCATCGGCGATGTTTTCCGCAAGGCGTATGGCGCAGAGATCAAACGCTTCAAACCCTGCCTGATGAGCCTGCGCGACCATGACAACAAACTGGTTGCGGCCTGCGGATTCCGCAGCGCCACGCTGGAACCGCTATTCCTGGAAACCTATCTGGATCAACCCATCGAGGCGGTGCTCACGGAACGCGTTGGTTTCCCGGTCAGGCGCGACAATATCGTCGGGGTGGGCAATTTCTCGGTTGTAGAGCCGGGGATGGCGCGTTACCTGATTACCGCCATCAATGACCATCTCCATGACACGTCCAACCAATGGGCGGTGTTTACCGCCGTTCCGGTGTTGCGCAATGCGTTTATCAAGATGGGCCTGAACCCGGTCATCCTCGGCGACGCGGACAAGAGCCAGCTCCCCCCCGAAGAGCAGGAAGAATGGGGCAGCTACTACGCGCAGAAACCGCAAGTCATGGCGATAAGGCGCATCGAGCGGCGCGGCCAACCCCGAATTCGCGAAACCCGAATTCGCGAACCCCGGATTTCAGAAACCCCTTTACCGGGAACCGGGACGCCCGAACCCGTAACCGGCGTGCGATGCCAAACCTGCGGAATGACATTGAAACAAAAATGAGTCTATCCGTCATCGATGCCATCAACCGATGCAGCAAGGAACAGCCTGATTCGCCAGCGCTGCTCGGCAAGCAGTATGCGCTCAGTTATCGGGAACTCACCGCCGCGATCGAACGATTCGGCGCGCAACTGCGCGCGTCTCCCGCCAGGACGATAGCACTGGCGCTCGACAACTCGCCGCTCTGGGCTGTCCTCGACCTAGCCGGATTGCATGCCGGCAAGCCGGTCATCCCGCTGCCGTTCTTTTTTTCGGCGGAGCAGATCGTGCACAGCATCCGCGACGCGGGCATCGATTGCATCCTCACCGACCAGCCGGAGCAATACCGGAAGCTGCTCGAAGCCGCAGACATCGAAATTGGCGCGTTCTTCACGCATGGGCTGAACGGCCAGGCATTCAGCGACATCCGCCTGCACAACGTCGCCGCCAGGACGTTGCCTGCGGGCACGGTCAAGGTCACCTACACCTCCGGCACCACCGGAAATCCGAAGGGCGTGTGCCTGGGCGCCGCTGCGCTGCAACAGGTCGCTGCTTCGCTGCTGGCCGCCACATGCGGCAAGGCGGATGACCGCCATGTCAGCGTGCTGCCGCTGTCCACGCTGCTGGAGAACCTTGCCGGCGTGTATGTGCCGCTGCTGGCCGGTGCAACCTGCCATTTGCTGCCGCTCGCCGAAGTCGGCCTGAGCGGCTCGTCCGGGCTGGACATCAAAAAAATGCTCGCCGCGCTGATCGAATACCGCGCGACGACCACCATCCTGACGCCGCAACTGCTGCACGCGCTGGTCGCCGCCATTGAAGCCGGGCATCCCGCACCGCAGCAGTTGCGCTTCGTCGCCGTGGGCGGCGCACCCGTCGCCGCACGCCTGCTGCAACGCGCGGAAGCACTCGGCCTGCCGGTGTTCGAGGGCTACGGTCTGTCCGAATGCGCCTCGGTGGTCGCGCTCAACACCGAAAACGAGCGACGCATCGGCAGCGTCGGCAAGCCGCTGGCGCATGCGCGAGTGGAATTCGCCGAGGACGGCGAGATCCTGGTGGCGGGCGCGACATTGCTCGGCTACACCGGCGATGCGCCGCTGCAACCCGGCGAATGCTCTTCAACCAAATTTTGGCCGACCGGCGATATCGGGCATCTCGATGAACAGGGTTTCCTGCATCTCACCGGGCGCAAGAAGAATATTTTCATCACCTCGTTCGGGCGCAACGTGTCGCCGGAATGGGTGGAAAGCGAACTAACCCTGCACCCGGCCATCGCGCAGGCGGCGGTGTTCGGCGAAGCGCGCCCGTGGAACGTGGCGGTGATCGTGCCGCGCGGCAACACGCCCGAAGCGCTCAACGCGGTGAGCCAGGCGATCGCGGAAGCGAACCATGTGCTGCCGGACTATGCACAGGTGAAACACTGGCTGCCCGCGCAGGCACCGTTCCTGCCGCAGAACGGACAACTGACCGCGAATGGCCGCTTGAAACGCGAAGCGATCTGGCAGCTTTACCAGCCGCCCATCGAACAACTGTACAGAGAAAAATCGGATGACAATTTGTCCAACATTCCAACACCGGGAGGCGCTGCATGAATTTATCGGGTAAACGCATCATCCTGACCGGCGCCGCCGGCGGCATCGGCTACCGCGTGGCGTTGCTGCTCGCCGCAAAAGGCGCGCGGCTCGCATTGGTCGAACGCAACGCGCCGCGCGTGCAGGAAATCTGCGCCGAGATCGAACAGCGCGGCGGCGCGGCCACAGCCGTCGCGCTCGACCTGTCCGCCGAAGGCGCGCCGGAACAGGCGGTGGACGCGGCACTGCAGGCCATGGGCGGAGTGGACATGCTGATCAACAATGCCGGCCTGATGGACTTCACATTGTTCGAGCGCCAGGATCCGAAGCGCATCGAGCAGGTGATCGGCGTCAACGTCATCGCGCCAATGCTGCTGGTGCGCGCCGTGCTGCCGCTTCTGCTGAAACAGGACAGCGGGCGCATCGTGAACATCGGCTCGGCCTTCGGCTCGATCGGCTTCCCGCATTTCGCGACCTATTGCGCGAGCAAGTTTGCGATGCGCGGCTTTTCCGAGGCGCTGCGCCGCGAACTGGTCGACAGCCAGATCGGCGTCACCTACGTCTCGCCGCGCGCGACAAAGACGCCGCTGAACGACGACGTCACCACGCGGATGCTGGAAGAAACCAGGACCAACATGGACGAGCCGGAATACGTCGCCGCCCAGATCGTGCTGGCAATCGAGCGCGACTGCAAGGAGCATTTCATCGGCCAGCCGGAGTCTTTCTTCGCGCGGCTGAACGGCATGTTCCCGCGCCTGGTCGACAACGGCCTGCTGAAGAACACCCGCATCGCCCGCAAATACGCCCAATCCATCAACAAGTAACTATTCACTCAAGGAGCTACCCATGAAGATGTACGCCTGGTTAATCGCACTGCTGTTCGCCGCCAACACCGCCTTCGCCGAAACCACCCCGCTCAACGCCGCCATCGAAAAATTGCAGCATGAATGGGCGAAGGCCAACTACCAGACACCCGAGAAAGACCGGGAGGCGGCGCTCAAGAAACTTTCCGAACAGGCGCATCAGGTGTCCGCCGCCAATCCGGGACGCGCCGAGCCACTGATCTGGGAAGGAATCATCACCAGCACCCTGGCCAAATATCAGGGCATCTTCTCGGCCGGCGGCACCGCAAAAGCAGCGCGCGACCTGCTGCTGGCTGCGGAGAAAATCGACGCCAATGCGCTCGACGGTTCCGCGCTGACATCGCTCGGCAGCCTGTATTACAAGGTGCCGCGCTTCGGTTCCTTCGGCGACCACGATAAGGCACGCGAATATCTCGAGCGGGCGCTGAAGGTCAACCCAAACGGCATAGACCAGAACTATTTCATGGCGGACTTCCTGCTCGAACGCGGCGAACATGCCAAGGCGCTCGAATATTTCAAGAAGGCACTGAATGCCCCGGCGCGCCCCGGCCGCGAGGATGCGGATGCGGGCCGCAGAGCGGAAATCCTGGAAAGCATCAAGAAGATAGAGAAAAAATAATACCCGCACAATGGCTGGCCTCATCGCCCGACAATGAGGCCGGCCCTCACCGGGCGACTACCGCAGTGGTAGAATGCTCCATGCTCAACGAACGCGCGCAAATCCTGCTCAAGACCCTGGTGGAACGCTACATCAGCGACGGCCAGCCGGTCGGTTCGCGCGCACTGCAACAGTATTCCGGCTTGGAGATCAGTTCGGCGACCATCCGCAACGTGATGGCCGACCTGGAAGACATCGGCCTGATCAGCAGCCCGCACACCTCGGCGGGGCGCATCCCGACCGGCATGGCATACCGGCTGTTCATCGACACCATGCTGGTGACCAAACCGCTGGACAGCGCGCGCGTGCAACGGATGGAAAACCAGCTGCAACCGGACAACCCGTCGCGCCTGATCGCGCAAGCCTCCAACATCCTCTCCGAGCTGACGCAATTCACCGGCGTGGTTGCCACATCAAAACGCAATACGATCACCGTACGCCAAATCGATTTTTTGCGCCTCGGTGAAAAACGTGTGCTGCTGATCATCGTGATGCCGGACGGCGAAGTGGAAAACCGCGTGCTACTGCTGGAGCGCGATTACACCCAGTCTCAGCTCACCGAAGCGGCCAACTTTCTCAACCAGAATTACATCGGTTGCAGTTTTTCGCAGATCCGCGAAAAACTGCGCGGCGAACTGCGCCAGCTGCATCAGGACATGAGTTCACTGATGGCGGCGGCCTTGGCGGCAGGCGATGCGGCGGAAGCGAAACAAGGCAGGGATTACGTGATCAGCGGCGAACACAACCTGCTGCATGTGGAAGATTTTTCCACCGACATGGGCCGCCTGCGCGGCCTGTTCAGCCTGTTCGAACAGAAGACCGAGCTGTTGCAATTGCTCGATGCCGGCCGGCGCGGGCAAGGCATCCACATTTTTGTCGGCAGCGAATCCGGCCTCGCTTCGCTGGATGAATGCAGTGTGATCACCGCGCCCTATTCCGCCGATGGGCAAGTAATCGGCACACTCGCCGTGGTCGGCCCGAAACGCATGGATTACCAGCGGGTCATTCCCATCGTGGACATTACCGCCAAGCTGCTGGGCAACGCGCTGTCGCAGACCTGAATGATGAAATACCAACCCGAACCCGATTTCACCCACGGCACACCGGAAAAAACCGGCATCCTGCTGGTCAACCTCGGCACGCCGGACGCGCCCACGCCAGACGCGGTGCGCACTTACCTGAAAGAATTCCTCAGCGACCCGCGCGTCGTGGAAATGCCCAAGGCACTCTGGTGGCTGATCCTCAACGGCATCATCCTCAACACGCGCCCGAAAAAATCCGCCGCGAAATATGCCAGCATCTGGCTGAAGGAAGGTTCGCCGCTGCGCGTCTATACCGAAAAGCAAACTGCGCTGCTGCAGGGCTACCTGAGCCAGCGCACCCCGGCGCCGTTCGTCGTGGACTATGCGATGCGCTACGGCAACCCTTCCATTCCCAGCGTGCTGGCAAAACTCAAAGCGCAAAACTGCCAGCGCATCCTGGTCGTGCCGATGTACCCGCAATACGCCGCCAGCACCACCGCCACGGTATGCGACATCGTGTTCGACGAATTGCGACAAATGCGCAACATGCCCGCGCTGCGCACCATCCGGAATTTTCACGACCATCCCGGCTACATCAAGGCGCTGGCGAACAGCATCAACGACTACTGGATGAAACACGGTCGTCCGGAGAAACTGCTGATGAGCTTCCACGGCCTGCCAAAACAAATGCTGGACAAGGGCGACCCCTACCACTGCGAATGCCAGAAGACCGGCCGCCTGCTGGCGCGGGAGCTCGGCCTGAAAACGGAGCAATATGCCGTCAGCTTCCAGTCGCGCCTCGGCAGGCACGAATGGCTCAAACCCTACACCGCCACCACGCTGAAAGAACTCGGCCAGCAAAAGCTCAAACGCCTCGACGTGGTCTGCCCTGGTTTCGTCGCCGACTGTCTGGAGACGCTGGAAGAGATCGCGCTGGAAGGCAAGGAAGAGTTCCAGCACGCGGGCGGCGGCGAATACCGTTACATCCCCTGCCTCAACGACCGCAACGACTGGCTGCACGCGCTGACCGACCTGGTGGTGGATAATTTGCACGGCTGGCTGATCGAGTCGGATACGGCGAAACTGGAACAGGGCAGGCTGCGCGCGCTGGCGCTGGGGGCGAAGAAATGAAACTTGGAATTGTCATCTATTCAAATGACGCGGAAACCGTCTGGAATGCTTTCCGGCTCGGCGTATTTTCTCGCCGGCAGGGAGATACAGTCTCAGTCTTTTTGCTCGGCAAGGGTGTAGAGGCCGAGTCATTGGAAAGCGGCAAGTTTGATGTCATTGGCCAGATGCGCAGCTTTTCAGAGGCTGGCGGTTCGATTTCGGCTTGCGGCACTTGTCTGAAAATACGCCAGTCTGAAGGATCAGATATTTGCCCGGTGTCCACGATGCAGGATCTGCACGCTCTGATCAGAGATTCCGACAAGGTGCTGAGCTTTTAAGGAGGTACAGACATGGATAGCAAGCAACATTGGGAACAGATATATACCATCAAGGCATCTGACTCTGTTAGCTGGTTCCAGGAACATGCCGATCAATCTCTACGGCTCATCCACAACACAAGGCTTGGCAAAGATGCGGCCATTATCGATGTAGGCGGCGGCGCTTCGAGACTGGTGGATGACCTTGCTGCGGAAGGCTATACCGACCTGACGGTGCTTGACCTCTCATCAGCGGCGCTTGCTGTCGCAAAGCAGCGTTTGGGCAAGCATGCGGATGACGTGCACTGGATGGAAGGCGATATTACCCGCGCAGAGTTTCCCGTACACCGGTTCGATATTTGGCACGACCGCGCGGTGTTCCATTTCCTGACTGACCCGGCTGATCGCCATGCTTATGTCGAGCGGGTCATGCGTGCAGTTCGCCCGGGCGGTCATGTGATCGTTGCCACCTTCGCCGAAGATGGCCCGGATAAATGCAGCGGTCTGCCGGTGATGAAATACCAACCCGAAACCCTGCACGCCGAATTTGGAGGCGCTTTTCTGCTTGTCGAACATGAAAAGGAGGCGCACCACACTCCGTCCGGCACAGTCCAGCAGTTTGTTTATTGTTATTGCCGCAAGGTTAATAGCTAGCTCATGGCAGGATTATTGCGCCCGGAGTTCTAATTCAAAAGCTCACTGGAGTCATCACCATGCCATACGTCAACATCAAGATCACCGAAGAGGAAGTCACCTCCGAGCAGAAGGCCAGGCTCATCGAGGGCGTCACCAGCCTGCTCAAGGAGGTCCTCGGCAAGAACCCGGCGACGACCATGGTCGTCATCGACGAGGTTCCCACGGACAACTGGGGGGTGGCCGGTGAACAGGTTTCCTCGCGCAGGAAGCGCGGCCTGTAGCGACCGCACCAGGAAACACGGACCAGCAGTTCGTCGCTGGCGTAGCGTGCGCTGTGCGCACGACATAATTCAGAAACCGTGCGCACAGCGCACGCTACATTTGACAAGAAACAGCTTCCCTAAAATGACCGCAGCAAATCCCATAGGCGTTTTCGATTCCGGTGTCGGCGGATTGTCGGTGCTGCGCGAAATCCGCCGCGAACTGCCGGGCGAAGACCTGCTGTATGTGGCGGATTCCGGGTATGCGCCGTATGGCGACAAACCCGGTCAGTTGATCGAGGCGAGATCGGTTGCGATCATCGAGTTCCTGGTGAGCCAGCGTGCCAAGGCCATCGTGGTCGCGTGCAACACGGCGACCGGGGCGGCGATCGAGACGCTGCGCGCAAGATTCCCGCTGCCGATCGTGGCGATGGAGCCTGCCGTCAAACCGGCGGCGGCGAGCACCCGTTCCGGCGTGATCGGCGTGCTGGCCACCGGCAGTACGCTGGCCAGCGACAATTTTGTGAAACTGTATACACGGTTCGGCGCCGATGTAAACATCCTGATCCAGCCCTGCCCCGGGCTGGTCGAGCAAGTGGAAGCCGGCGATTTGTCCGGCGGCCGGACCCGCGCATTGCTCGAGCAATACATCCTGCCGTTGCTGGAGCTGCAAGCCGATACCATCGTGCTGGGCTGCACGCATTACCCTTTCCTCGCCACGCTCATCCGCGAGATTGCCGGGCCGGCGGTCGCGATCATCGATCCGTCCGCCGCGATCGCGCGCGAGCTCCGCCGCCGGCTGGCAGATGCCGGCCTGCTGTCGCTTGAGGCGCGTGCCGGCACGGAACGCTTCTGGAGCAGCGCTGCACCAGACAAGGCGCAGCCGGTAATCTCCCAATTGTGGAGAGCGGGAATTGAGGTGCGGAGCTTGCCGAACGCTCCTCTGCCAATGACGGCAAAGCGTCAAGTTGGTAAAATCCTGCATTCCCATTCAATTAGTGCCAGCCTGAAAACCGGAAAATAATAATCCAGCATTCACGAACTGCGCCATCAAAACAGCGCCATTCATTTCAAGGAGACCATCATGACCAATCGATCAAACCCTGCCGGCTTCCACCCCATCCGCCATGACCGGCTGTTGCAGGAGGCAGTGCATGACACCTACAAAACCAAGGGGAAGCTTCCCGAGCCGACGGTCTGCCCGGACTGCGGCGCGGTATTCCACGCAGGCCGCTGGCAGTGGCTGGAAAAGCCGAAGGACGCGCATCAGGCGAGTTGCCCGGCATGCCACCGGGTGCGCGATAATTTTCCGGCGGGATATGTGTCGCTGTCTGGAGAATTTCTTACCGCACATGAAGCGGAAATCCTGCAACTGATACGGCATCACGAAGTGCGGGAAAAAACCGAGCACCCGTTGCAGCGCATCATGGACATCGAAAAAACGGAACACGGCACCTCGATAACCACCACCGACATCCACTTGGCGCGCGGCATCGGCGAGGCATTGCACCATGCCTATCAGGGCGAACTGGAGTTCCACTACAATCCGGAGCAAAACCTGCTGCGCGTCAACTGGAGCCGTTAACGCCGGGTTGGTCACCGGTCATCCTGGCCGCTACGGATTCAGGTTTGAAGTGCAACGCCTGACTTGAAAAACACCTGACATCCAGTCAGGTATCCAAGCCGTGCGAATCTGCGGTCAAAAGGTTTTCAGGATAGGCTGGCTATAGTTTGAAGAAATGCTCGCGGTAATGGCGCATCTCGGCAATGGATTCGTAGATGTCGGCCAGGGCCTCATGCTTGTTGTGTTTTTTTATGCCCTGCGCCACTTCCGGTTTCCAGCGTTTGGCAAGCTCCTTGACGGTGCTGACGTCCAGGTTGCGGTAATGGAAGTAATCCTCCAGTTTCGGCATCCAGCGCGCCAGGAAGCGCCGGTCCTGGCAAATCGAGTTGCCGCACATCGGCGAGGTGCGGCTCGGCACATATTCCTTGAGGAACTCGACCATCTGCGCTTCGACCATGGCCTCGTCCAGCGCGGAGGCTTTCACCTTGTCGATCAGGCCGGACTTGGCGTGGGTGGATTTATTCCATGCATCCATGCCGTCCAGCACGCTGTCCGGCTGATGCACCACCAGCACCGGAGCCTCGGCGATGGTTTCCAGATTGCTGTCGGTAATCACCAACGCGACTTCAATCACGCGATCGGTATCCGGGTATAAGCCGGACATTTCCATGTCTATCCAGACAAGGTTGTTTGGGTTTTGTGCCATAATTCGCGCGTCTTAAATAGGAACGGTAAGGCGCGTATTGTGTCATAAGCGCACCTCTCACGAAAACTGAATTCGCCTCCCATGACCGCAACGCAATTTACCTTTATTTTCGTTTTCGCATTGGCATTCTCCTCGCTCGCCAGGCTGTGGCTGGCGCGCCGCCATCTGGCGCATATCGCCGCGCATCGCGCCGTGGTGCCGGAGGCGTTCCGCGAGAAGATCGCGCTCGCCGACCACCAGAAAGCGGCGGATTACACTTCCGCCAAAACCCGTTTCGCGATGCTCGGCATCCTGTTCGATGCCGCGCTGCTGCTGGCCTTCACCTTGGGAGGCGGCATCCAATTCATCGCCGACCTGTGCAATGGCTTGTTCGGCTCGCCACTCGCGCAGGGCGTGGCGACCATCGTTGCGGTGCTGCTGCTTTCGTCGCTGCTGGAAGCCCCGTTCAGCCTGTATCGCACCTTCGTCATCGAGGCGCGTTTCGGTTTCAACAAGATGACCCTGGCGCTGTATCTCAAGGATGCGCTGAAGGGCCTGCTGCTCGGCGCGATCCTCGGCCTGCCGCTGCTGTCCGGCGTGCTGTGGCTGATGGAACGCATGGGCGAATACTGGTGGCTGTACGTGTGGCTGGCATGGATGGTGTTCAACCTGCTCATCCTGTTCATCTACCCGACGTTCATCGCGCCGCTGTTCAACAAGTTCACGCCGCTGCAGGACGAGGCACTGAAGGCGCGCATCGCGGCCCTACTCGGTAAATGCGGTTTCACCGCCAGCGGCCTGTTCGTGATGGACGGCTCGAAGCGCAGCGCGCACGGCAACGCCTACTTCACCGGCTTCGGCAAGACCAAACGCATCGTGTTCTTCGACACGCTGCTGGAACGCCTGAGCGGCAATGAAATCGAGGCGGTGCTGGCGCATGAGCTCGGCCACTTCAAGCGCCGTCATGTGCTGAAACGCATCGTGGCGACCTTTGCGATGAGTCTGGGATTCCTGTGGCTGCTCGGGCAGCTGATGCAGACCTCGTGGTTCTACGAGGGCTTGGGCGTCAGCACGCCCCATTCGACAGAATCGGGCACCGCGCTCGCGTTGCTGCTGTTCTTCATGATCCTGCCGCTGTTCAGCTTTGTGCTGCAACCGTTGCTGTCAGCCTATTCGCGCAAGCATGAGTTCGAGGCCGACGCTTACGCCGCAACGCAGACTGCCGCAACGGATATGGTGAGCGCGCTGGTCAAGCTGTATCAGGACAATGCGGCGACGCTGACCCCCGATCCGCTGTATTCCAGTTTTTACGACTCGCACCCGCCCGCCGCAACGCGCATTGCGCATTTGCAGTCCCGCCATCCGGCAGCAAGCCGCCTGCTTTGACCGTCCCGGAAAAATTGGCAATCGTGACTTCATTTATGCCGTGATTGCAAGGGGCTAAAGCCCCGACAATACACGCAGGCTGGATAGGATCGCTCCGAGATACTGATTATCTGACGCCCTCCATCAGACTAGGCCAGCGCTACTTCACCTAAAGACTTTCGCCAGTTCCACACCCGGATCATCCGCACGCATGAACGCCTCGCCGACCAGGAATGCGTTCACCCGGTTGCCGCGCATCAGCTCGACGTCTTCCGCGTTGAGGATGCCGCTCTCGGTGACCACGATGCGTTCGTCTGGAATATGCGGCAGCAAATCCAGCGTGGTTTGCAGGCTCGCTTCAAAGGTGCGCAGGTTGCGGTTGTTCACGCCGATCAGCGGCGTGGCCAATTGCAGCGCGGCGTCCAGTTCCGTGCCGTTATGCACTTCCACCAGCACCGCCATGCCGAGGCTTTGCGCCAGGGCCTCGAATGCCTGCATCTGCGCCACATCCAGCGCGGCGGCAATCAGCAGGATCGCGTCCGCACCCATCGCGCGCGCGTCGTAAATCTGGTATTCGTCCACGATGAAATCCTTGCGCAGCACCGGCAGCGTACAGGCGGCGCGCGCCTGCTTCAGGTACGCCGCGCTGCCCTGGAAAAATTGTTCGTCGGTCAGCACCGACAGACATGCCGCGCCATGTTGCGCGTAGCTGGCGGCGATTTCGGCGGGACGAAAATCGGCGCGCAACACGCCCTTGCTCGGGCTGGCCTTCTTGATTTCGGCGATCACGGCGGGCTGGCCTGCGGCAATTTTGGCGCGGATCGCACCGGCGAAATCGCGCGGCGCTCCAGCCTGCTCCGCCTCGGCGCGCATCGCGGCGAGCGGCTTGGCGGCAACGGCGGCGGCCACTTCCTGCGCCTTGACCGCGAGAATCTTGTTGAGTATGTCGGACATGACTGCGCCTGCATTCAAGAAAGGCGCGCATTTTAACAGGTAGGGATAGTTAGTGACGGGGACGATTCAAACTGATGTGGCAGAAAACGTAGCCCGGATGAAACGTAGTGCAATCCGGGAATGCGATGTCCCGTTCTTCCCGGATTCCGTTGCACTCCATCCGGGCTACAACACTGATCGCGCGATAGGGCGCGGTAAATTTGCCCTGCGCGGTCCGGTTAAATCGCGCCCCTACAATCGCATGCCGGGGTGATAAAATGCGCGCCACACGCAACACGGGAAACATCATGGATGACATCAAGCAATACATGAAGTCTGTCGGGCAACAGGCACGCGCGGCTTCGCGCGTCATGGCGCAGGCCGACACCAACACCAAGAACCGCGCATTGGAAGCCATCGCCGCCGCCATTCTGGACGGCAGCCCAACCCTCATCGCCGAGAATGCCAAGGATGTCGCGCGCGCAAAAATCGAGGGGCTGGACGATGCATCGGTGGATCGCCTGACATTGACCGAGAAGACCGTGCGCTCCATGGCCGAAGGGCTGCGGCAAATCGCGCAACTGTCTGACTTGATCGGCGCAATCAGCGACCTGAGCTACCGCCCTTCCGGCATCCAGGTCGGCAGGATGCGCGTGCCGCTCGGCGTGATCGGCATCATCTACGAGTCTCGCCCCAACGTCACGGCGGACGCCGCCGGGCTGTGCCTGAAATCCGGCAACGCGGCGATCCTGCGCGGCGGTTCGGAAGCGATCCTTTCCAACCAGGCGATAGCCGCCTGCGTGCATGCCGGGCTGCGCGAAGCAGGACTTCCGGAGACCGCCGTGCAGGTGGTGAACACCACCGACCGCGCCGCAGTCGGCGAACTCATCACGATGAAGGATTACGTCGACGTGATCGTGCCGCGCGGCGGCAAGAGCCTGATCGCGCGCATTTCCGAGGAGGCGCGCATCCCGGTCATCAAGCATCTGGACGGCGTCTGCCATGTGTATATCGACGACGAGGCCGATCTCGACAAGGCGATCCGCATCGCCGACAACGCCAAGACGCACCGCTACGGCGTGTGCAATGCGATGGAAACGCTGCTGGTGAACGCGAATATCGCCGCGAAAGTGCTGCCGCCGCTGTGCAAAATCTATTTCGAGAAGAATGTCGAACTGCGCGGCGACGAAGCGGCGCGCGCGATCATTGCGCAGATGAAGGCCGCCACCGAAGAAGACTGGCGCAGCGAATATCTCGCGCCGATCCTCGCGGTGCGTGTGGTTGCCGGGCTGGACGAGGCCATAGCCCATATCAACACCTACGGCTCGCTGCATACCGACAGCATCGTCACCGAGAACTACACCAGAGCGATGCGCTTCCTACGCGAGGTGGATTCGAGCAGCGTGATGGTGAACGCATCGACGCGCTTCGCCGACGGTTTCGAGTATGGCCTCGGCGCGGAGATCGGTATTTCTACCGACAAGATTCACGCACGCGGCCCGGTCGGGCTGGAAGGGCTGACCTCGCAGAAATTCATCGTGCTGGGCAATGGGCAGGTAAGAACGTAGGGTGCGTTTCACGCACCATTTCCCGGTGCGTGAGACGCACCCTACCCAAACAATTCGGTAGGGGAAACCATGAGCCAGCTCGTAGGTCGGGTTAGCGGCATCTATCGGAAAATTGCTTTTCACGTTTGCTCTTTCTCCCGCTTGCGGGGGAAAGTTGGATAGGGGGCGCGTAACCCGACGATGCGCAACGTCGGGTTACGGCGCAAAAAACTGCACCTAACCCGACCTACGCAATCTGACAATAAGGAAAACATGAATCCAATCACGGCAAGTTTACACGCCGAAGTTGTCGTAATCGGCGCGGGTCCCGGCGGCTACACGGCCACATTCCGCGCCGCCGACCTGGGCAAGCAGGTGGTGCTGGTGGAACGCCACGCCAGCCTCGGCGGCGTATGCCTGAATGTCGGCTGTATCCCGTCCAAGGCGCTGCTGCATGTCGCCAGAGTCATCAACGAAGCGGAAGAAGCAGCGCAGCACGGCGTGGCTTTCGGCAAGCCGCAGATCGACATCGATCAAATCCGCGCCTGGAAGGACAGCGTCGTCGCCAGGCTCACCGGCGGCCTGAAGCAGCTCGCCAGACAGCGCAGGGTGCAGGTGGTGCAAGGCGAAGCGAAATTCGCCACTCCGAACAGCCTCGTCGTCGCAACCGCCGAAGGCAGCAAAACGATCACCTTCGATACCGCGATCATCGCGGCGGGCTCCAGCGCGGCGCGCATCCCCGGTTTTCCCTACGACGACCCGCGCCTCATCGACTCCACCGGTGCATTGCAACTCCAGGATGTGCCGAAGCGCATGCTGATTGTCGGCGGCGGCATCATCGGGCTGGAAATGGCCACGGTGTACGACGCGCTCGGATCAAAAATCAGCGTGGTGGAACTGGCCGACGGCCTGATCCCCGGCGCGGACCGCGACCTGGTTAAGCCTCTGCACAAGCGCATCGAAAAGCGCTACGAGGCGATTTATCTGAAAACCAGAGTCGGCAAGATCGAGGCGCAACAGGAAGGCCTGAAGGTGACCTTCGAGGGCGAACAGGCGCCCGAGCCGCAACTGTACGACCGCGTGCTGCTGGCCGTCGGCCGCCGTCCCAACGGGTGCGACATCGGCGCGGAAGCGGCCGGGGTGACGGTCGACGAGCGCGGCTTCATCCCGGTGGACAAGCAGATGCGCACCAATGTGCCGCATATCTACGCAATCGGCGACATCGTCGGCGAGCCGATGCTGGCGCACAAGGCGAGCCACGAAGGCAAGGTCGCGGCGGAAGCCGCCGCCGGACACAAGGTATTCTTCGAGCCGCTGACCATTCCGTCGGTGGCCTACACCGATCCCGAGATCGCGTGGATGGGGCTGACCGAAACGCAGGCCAAGGCGCAGGGCATCGCCTACGAAAAGGCCAGTTTCCCGTGGGCGGCATCGGGGCGCGCGCTGTCGATCGGCCGCGAAGAAGGCGCCACCAAGCTGCTGCTCGACCCGCAGACGCGCCGCATCCTCGGCGCGGGCATCGTCGGCGCCAACGCCGGCGAACTGATCGCCGAGGCGGTGCTCGCGCTGGAAATGGGCGCCGATATGGAAGACATCGGCCTGACCATCCACCCGCACCCGACCCTATCGGAGACGCTCGGCTTCGCGGCGGAAATGGCCGAAGGCACGATCACCGACTTATTGGCGCCGCGCAAAAAGTAACTCCGGAATCAAAAAACCGTTTTCGGTCTAATGGACAATCCAGCTTCATGAACATGAGCGACACCGCCAGCCTCCTGTCGCTCTTCTTCGGCAGTTTCTTCGCCGCCACATTGCTGCCCGGCGGCTCGGAAGCCGTGTTGATCGGCGTGCTCAAAGGCTATCCGGAAACGCTCTGGCCTGCGCTCCTGATCGCCACCGCCGGCAACACGCTGGGCGGCATGGTGACGTTTGGCATGGGCTGGCTGCTGCCGCAAACCCAGCAACTCAAGCATGTGGAAAAACTGCGGCACTATGGAACGCCCGTGTTGCTGCTCGCATGGGTTCCGCTGATCGGCGATGCGCTGTGCCTCGCCGCCGGATGGCTGCGCCTCAACTGGTGGCAAGCCGCGCTGTTCATGGCGCTCGGCAAATTCGCGCGCTATTGGGTGATCGCGTTTGCCGTTGTTTAATCCCATTGATCTTTCAAAATAGCGATAGCTATGCAGGGTGCATTCCATGCACCAATTGCGATTGGTGCATGGAATGCACCCTACAATACTTCACTATCGATTGTGAAATGGAATTAATTGTCTTCGGAACGGAACTTCGCAAGCTGGCGGTCATGAACCCGCGAAAACAGAAGCAGCGCGGCGACAGCGCCGATGAGGGCGAAGAGCATGTCGGCCTGCGTGTCCCACATATCCCCCTGGGTGCCCAGAAACTCATAAGCGCCTTCCCCGAATATCACCGCGGCGAGCCACTCGATCAGTTCATAAGCGGAACTGATGGTCATGACCACGCAGACCACGAGGAATGCGAGCATCTTGCGCCCGCGCACATACCGGCCGCGCAGCAGAATCTCACGGGCGGCCAGCGCAGGAACAAAACCCTGGAAGAGGTGGCCGATCTTGTCGTACGGATTGCGGCTCAGGTGCAGGAGGTCGGCAATCTGGAAACCCAGCGGCACCCGCGCATATGTGTATGCGCCTCCGAGCATCAGCACAACGGCGTGGAGGAAAATGCAGGCGTAAAGCAGTGTAGTCAGCGGGAAGCGGCGATAGGTTGCCCACATGACCGGCAACGCGATGATGACCGGAAAAACCTCCAGCAGCCAGGTCGCACGGTCGTACGGCTGAATGCCGGATAGCGCCAGAAGTGCCAACAGAGCGACCGAGGCAAGCGCGAGAGGTCGAGTGCGCAAAATTGTCATTGAACCTCATCCATGCTGTATGCCTACAGGAAGCCGCCTTCCTGCTTTTCACGATGCGAGGCTGCCGAGTCCCCGCACGGGTCTCGGCTGAGCTTATTACGAGGCAGGCTTTTCGGCTTGGTCGCCGGGCTTTGCGTGCTGGTTCTTCCATTTTTCATAGCAGTCCAGGCCGCAAAAGTACACAACATAATCCATCGCTTCCGGAATTGTCGCTTCGGACTTTGGCACTTCCTTCATGCATACCTCGCAGGCAACACGCTCCGCATCGATCGGCTTGTCTTCTCTATTCATGGTGTACCTCCCTGGTTATACGGCCATTTCGAATCCGCAGCGAGGAATACAACCCCCGTCCGGATATGCTCAGCAATTCATAGCCGCGCTGGCTTCCGGCATTTTTTAACGGTATCTATGCACGCAATATCATTGTATATTATCCTGAATGACCGTAGTTGAAGTGGGTATAGGTGTGAATTCGTTCGCACGAACAAGAGGTTATATGCGAATGAATTCGCACCTGCGGAAGCAATACAATGCCCCGAATAAACAGGATATTCATCACCACTGCGTTTCCAAAGACTATCCCATCCATGACCAAGAAAACGCTACGCCTCGTAATTTATGGCCATGTGCAAGGCGTGTTCTTCCGCGACTCGATGCGCCGCAAAGCGCAAAATCTGGCGGTCGCCGGCTGGGTGCGCAACCGCAGCGACGGCTCGGTGGAAGCCGTAGTGCAGGGCGAACCCGCCGACGTGGACGCCATCGTGTGCTGGGCGCGGCGCGGCCCGGAGCGCGCGCAGGTGGAGCGGGTCGAGATCGAACCGCATAAGGGCAGCTTCAGCAACTTCGAGGCCATTTAGGGAATATACCCGATAGACTTCAGCGCATCGAAAATCTTCTGCGACAATTGTGCGTGACCGGCAGCATTGGGGTGTAGGGGATCGCCCTTCATTTGCGGGTCGGACAGGACTTCGGCGATCGCGTCCTCGATCAATGGAACCTGCTGCTCTTCGGCTACCCCGCGGTAGAAATCCGCCGCAGACAGAGTCTGAAAAACGGCACCCATGGCGCTCGGCTTCGGCGTTGCAAGCAGAACCGGTTTCACTCCATGAGCCTTTATCATGGCGAGTATCTGCCCCAGATTGGCGATGGTCTCTTCCTGAGGGATGCGGCGTAACATGTCGTTACCCCCCAACGCCACCAGCACGAGAACCGGGTTGTGTTCCTCAAGCAGCGCCGGCAAGCGATGCAAGGCGCCGCCGCTGGTGTCGCCGTTTACCCCGCCATTGATTACAACCCACCCCGTCCGGCTCGCCAGCAGGCCGGGCCACGCCTCTTCTGGAGCCACGCCAGCCCCGGCGGTCAGGCTGTCTCCCAACGCTACAACCAGGCTGCCGGGAGGAAGCGCTTCCTCCTTTGCCTTGCTGCCGCAGGCGGCGACAAGAACGATGACGGCAGCCGGCAGAAGGATGCGCCGGATAAAGCCGGTAATAAATCGGTACGCATAGCGGTCGCAGATCATACCAAGTTTTTGTCTATATATTCCTTGATGCGCTCCAATAACGGGCGCATTTGGCTTACGATGTTCCGTGCCTGTTCCGCATCCTCGCTATGTTCCAATGCTTGACACAGATTGGCAAACCCCATCGCGCCCGCCATTCTGGCTGGTGACTTGATGTGGTGCCCCAATGCGCCCAATGCCGCCAGATCTTTGCGTTCCAGCGCCGCGTCAACTTCGGCCATGTCTTGCCGGGCTGATGCCAGAAACTTGAGGGCAAATTCGCGCATCTTCAATCTGTTGCCGCCAACCAGTTCGGCCAACACCGCAAGGTCAATGATGCCGGGATCATCCGCCCGCGTTGCCCCGGCCGCCGAAGCGGCAGGCGATGAAGTCATTCATGCCGGCTGCCAGGCAGCGCTCGCGATCCTCGCCGGATACGTTCGCGGTCATCGCAATCACCGGCATTTCCCTCAAGGCAGGGTTGGCGCGGATCAGCCTGGTAGCCTCAATACCGTCCAGCACGGGCATTTGTATGTCCATCAGCACGCAGTCGAAATGATCGTCGTTCAACAGGTCGATCGCTTCTTTCCCATTTTGGGCGACACATACGGTAGCACCGGCATTTTCAAGGAATTCGGTCGCCACCTGCTGGTTGAACAGGTTGTTTTCCGCCAGAAGAATATGCGCGCCGTTGATCGACGCCAGCATGGCCGGCGGCACATCCGTTTTATTCTCTGCCCGGCAAGACCACCAGGTCTTGTCGAGCCGCACGTTGAACCAGAAGG